>Ga0105048_10001195_pt1 | contig 42051 bp, 36 predicted proteins | sample MAT05_FD_78382 | JGI IMG/M metagenome (GOLD analysis project Ga0105048, IMG submission 78382) | Freshwater microbial communities from Lake Fryxell liftoff mats and glacier meltwater in Antarctica - MAT-05 | ecosystem: Environmental > Aquatic > Freshwater > Ice > Liftoff microbial mat | place... | reverse complement strand
GGTAGCAATAGCTTGATCGACCAAAAGGACATCAAACGAACCTTGAACACTATAGGAAAAAACTGGATGTGGTTCGTTTTATTTCTTGGATTGAGTGTATCCGGCGCCATTTTTTACGTGTACAAGGCCACTAAATTTTATGGGGCGACAACTCAGGTGCTCATCAAACCACCAAAAGATCCATTCAAAGATGCATTAAGTGAATCCTTGCCAAGTGTGCCGGAAAGCGAAGAGGTTTTAAATGAAATCATGGTTTTGAGTTCAACACGTTTTATCGATGAGACCATTAAAAAATTAGGGCTTGACATTTCCTACTATATTGAAGGTCGAATTAAAACCGGTGAAGTGTATAAAGGGACTCCCTTTGAAGTAACCGGAAAATTGATTGATGGAACTTTATATGAAGTTCCTATTCAACTAAGAATTTTAAATGCGAAAAAATTTCGCTGGGAAATTAAAACTGAAACTTATTCAAAGAGTGGAGAATCAGAATTTGGAGATCCTGTTGTGAATTCCAAATTTTCATTTTTAGTTACACCAGATTCCAATATCATCAGTAAAAATCCAAAGATTGGAGAGGTCGACTATCAATTTCGATTTCACAACCATCAAAACTTAATTAAAAAATACAAAAAACTTTTAAAGATAGAGCCTGTTCAAGAAGCTTCGGTAATCACAATTTCGGTTGAAGATGAAGTAACAGAGAAAGCCATTGATTTTTTAAATACACTTGTTAGTATTTACATTGAAAACAGCATTTCCTTAACGAAGCAAGTTAATGATAACACTTTGCAGTTTATTGATGGACAGTTAAACGAAGTTGAAAATCAGTTGAACGGTGTTGAGAGTAATCTTGAACAATACCAAAGAGAAAAAACAACTTTTAATTTAGGAAGCGAACAAAATGTTCTTTTTCAAAGAGCGGTTGATTTTGAATCTGAGAAAGCAAGAGCTTCCATCAAATTGAAATCTGTAGACATGCTCTATGAGTATTTAACTTCGAGTGATGCGGACATGGCCATTTCTCCTGCTATTCTTGCAGATGCGAATGACCCTTCTCTTTCCGGAGCTTTTAATGAATTATTCGCATTACAACAGAAAAAAACAAATTTGCTTTTTAGTAATACCGCAAGCAGTCCTTTGGTAAAACAAACCGATGATCAAATTAGTATCCTTCGACAAAACATCATGGGTATTGTATTGAACATCCGCAAAAAGATCACCAATGACATCAACAGCATCAGTTCACAGCTTGGAGAATATCAAAGTGCCATGCGACAGATGCCTACTACACAACGAGGCATTGTAAACATCAGTCGCAACGTAGAAATTTATGCTAAAATATATGAGTTTCTTCTTGAGACAAGAGCACAAACCGTTATTGCGAAAGCAGGAATTGTGGCAGATAAAATAGTTCTGGAGCCTGCATTCAGCAATGGTTCTGTACGACCGGTATTTGTACAAACTATTGCGGTAGGTATTGGAATTGGATTAGCATTATCCATGCTCGTGATATTTATAAAGAGCATGTTTTATAATTTCATTAATACCAAAGATGAATTAAAAGACATAACACAACTCCCGATTATTGGCGTTATTGGGGCTACTAAGGAAGCCGAGAATGAATATTTGGTTGTTGACAAGTTCCCGCAATCGCAAGTCGCGGAAGCTTTCCGTGTCATTCGAACGAACCTGAGTTATTTCGCTCCTAAAGTCAAGAACAAAGTATTGCTTGTTACTTCATCAGTGGCAAGTGAAGGAAAAACATTTTGTGCTGTAAACGTTGCTATTACTTTGGCCAAGGCTAGACGTAAAGTTATCCTAGTCGATTTGGATTTACACAAACCAAAACAAGCGAACGCATTCAACTTACAGAATGACGTGGGTGTTACTTCCTATGTAGTTGGAAAAGCCACTATGAATCAAATCATCAAGGACACTACCATTGATAATTTACAAGTTATTTTAACTGGCCCACGAACTCCTAATGCTTCGGAATTAATTGTTGATCCGATGATGGAGCAATTGATAGATGAATTGAAATTACACTATGATTACGTCATCATTGATACACCACCGGTAGGATTATTATCGGATGCATTGGTATTCATGAAGCATGCCGACTTGAATTTATACATTGTAAAAGCAGGGTATACGAAACGCGACTTCATTGACATCGCCCATCAAATCGTTGAAAAAAATCAGATAAAACATTTAAGTTTTATTTTAAACAATGTGAACACGAAAAATATTCCTGCCGGGTATGGTGGAGGATATTATGCTTAATTACCATAGGAATTTAAGATGAGCGAAAAAGTCAAGGGCAAAATTAATAGCGATTCAGAAGTAAACTCTCCTGAAAAAAAAGATGCTATTCCCTTAGTTATAAAAAGTTTTAAAATGCATTTAGATGGACCGCTTCGCAAGAAGGCGCTCATCTTGATTGCGCTTATTTTTTCTTCTGCTATACTTGATGTTTTTGGTATTGCAGCCATTTTACCATTGATAAAATTGGCTACTGACACCAGTGTAATTCATAGCAATGAATACCTGAGTGCTCTGTTCAATTATCTTCAGTTTGAGTCAGACAAATCTTTCTTACTCTTTATGATTTTAAGTGTACTTGGCTTTTTCATAGTAAAGAGTGTCTATGGAATTTTTGTCAATTATTTAGAGACGAGATTCACGGCTACGCTTGCTTATAAAATCACTCGAAAGCAATTTAACAAATACTTCAATCTCGACTTTCATCAATTCACTGCGATGAAAAGCAGTGTCATTACCCATCACATCTTAAACAACCCATTGTCGTATGTAACATGGGTGGTTATGCCCACCATCATGTTAATCTCTGAAATCTTTATTCTCTTATTAATAGTAGTGGGAATTGCTGTGTACGATATTAAATTATTTTTATTTATCGCTTTGATCATAGGACCTTCTACTTGGTTAATTTATGCTTTGTTAAGAAGTAGAATTACAAAGATTGGAGAGGAGATGAATCGAATTTATCCGATTTCTTTGGGATCACTTTCTCAAACGATTGGAGGTTACGCCGATATTAAACTAGCTAATAAAGAAAGCCATTACAGAGAGGAATTCTTAAAGTCGCAGAAGAAATACCATCAACTCAATATGGCATCACACTTGCCGAATTTAATTCCCTTGCGTGCGAACGAGCTCGTTGCTTTATTGGGCGTTGTATTAATTTTCATCTATGCTATTTTCCTCACCGACAACAGCGAAAAAGCGATTGTAATGATTAGTCTCTTTGCTGCTGCTGCCTATCGATTAATGCCTTCTTTGAATCGGATTTTATCCTCAATGATGTATATTCGAAAAAACTTAACGGCGTTAAAAAACATTTCGATTTATCCGGAATTATCCCATGAAATTATTTCAAGTAGCGAAACCGGTAAAATGAATTTCAACAAGGGAATTGAAATAAAAGATTTAAATTTTCATTTCCCCGGAGAAAAAAATGATATGTTAAAAAACATATCCATGACAGTAAATAAGGGAGAAAAGATAGGTATTGTGGGAGTATCCGGTTCCGGAAAAACTACATTAATGAATATTCTTTTACGCTTTTATAAAGAGCAAAAAGGAGGCATTTACATTGACGATGTACTCGTTGATGAAAAAAACAAACAGCTTTGGAGAAACATGTTAGGCTATGTGAAGCAAGACATCTTCCTGATGGATGCAAGCATTAGCGACAACATTACTTTTGGCGATGAAAATCCTAACATGGAACTTTTACATAAAGCCATTCATCAAGCTTCATTGGATGATTTAATTTCTTCGTTGCCGGATGGAATAAATACCATTATTGGCGAGCGAGGATCGCGTCTTTCCGGCGGGCAAAAACAAAGAATTAGTATTGCACGATCGTTATATCGCAATGCTGAAGTTTTAATTTTTGATGAGGCGACTTCTGCGCTTGACAATCAAACGGAACAGGAAGTGAGTGAGGCCATTGATTCATTATCTGAAGTCAACAAAACGATATTTATTATAGCTCATCGTATCACGACCTTAAAAAATTGTGATCGGATCTATGAGCTTACTGATGGAAAAGTCACCGGCATCTACCAATATCACGAATTGTTAGAAAAAGTAATATAAAAAATTCAAGTTACGACGAGTTCTTAAATCAAATTTTAATAACAAAAAAAACGAACTTTTCGTAAAAGAATATTATCACATTATGCTATTTAATTCATTCGAATTTCTATTATTTTTTCCCATTGTAACGATCCTATTTTTCGTTCTACCCCATCGTTTTCGTTGGTCACTGCTTCTTAGTGCGAGTTGCTTTTTTTACATGTATTTTATTCCGGTGTACATTTTAATTTTATTCGGCACCATCATCATTGATTATTTTGCAGGAATATTTCTAGAGGAAACCAAGGAGCCTAAAAAGAAAAAGCTATATCTCATCGCCAGTCTCGTTGCAAACATTGGTGTATTGGCCGTATTCAAGTATTATAATTTCTTTCTAGAAAACATCAACGAGGCATCACTCACATTTTTTGACAAAGCAACGGCTTTACGTTATTTAGGTATTGCATTACCCATAGGATTATCCTTTCATACTTTTCAAGCCATGAGTTATACCTTTGAAGTGTATTACGGAAGACAAAAAGCAGAAAGAAATTTTGGAATTTATGCGCTCTATGTGATGTTCTATCCTCAATTGGTAGCAGGGCCCATTGAAAGGCCACAAAACATTTTACATCAGTTTCACACCAAGCAATATTTTAATTATTCCAATTTAAGTACAGGTCTTCGAATGATGATTTGGGGATTATTTAAAAAAGTAGTGATTGCAGATAATCTTGCCGGGCTCGTCAACATCGCCTATGCAAATCCTGAAGAGCACAGCGGAATGACTTTATTGCTCACCTCCTACTTCTTCGCTTTTCAAATTTATTGTGACTTTTCCGGCTATTCTGATATGGCCATTGGTGCCGCGCGTGTAATGGGGTACGATTTAATGGAGAATTTCAGAGTCCCATACTTAAGTGCCAGTATCAAAGAATTTTGGGGACGCTGGCATATCTCATTGAGTTCCTGGTTTCGAGATTACCTCTATATCCCTCTTGGCGGAAACAGAGTAGGAAAAACCAGATGGATGTTAAATTTGTTTTTAGTCTTTCTCATCAGTGGAATTTGGCATGGTGCGAACTGGACTTATGTTATATGGGGAGCATTACATGGGCTATATTTAATGATTGCAATTTTGAAAGATGGATGGTTTGAAAGAAAAGGAATTTTGGTCAGTGAGAAAAACAAATTCATACAGATTTTCAATGTCTTCATCACCTTTCAATTAGCCGTCTTTGCATGGATATTTTTCCGAGCCAACAGTCTTGATGATGCATTTACAATTATAAAAACAATAGGACAAGGAGAATACAGCATTCAAAGTTTCATAGATTCCATTACAGTTTTGGCTGAAGACCCGAAAAATTTTAGTCGAACATTGTTCATCATGTTATTGATGGTAGTATTCTTTATGGTAGATCCTATCATGGACAAAATAATTAAAGGGAGGGTCTTATTGTCCAAACCCTATATTAAATACATACTCTACTCCTTCATCATTGCATCCATTATTTTATTCGGATTCTTTGGAGAAGTATCATTTATTTATTTTCAATTTTAAGACATGAAAGAATTAATACAAAAAAGCGGAATATTACTGATGACATTCATCTCAGTTTACCTCCTGTTTTTTGCTGCATTGTTTTTCTTTCAGCCGGGCGGGATTCCTTTTATTTACAGAGCTACGCAAGGGAATGTTTGGGAAGGCGGCGGGACTTGGCTTACCTTTAACAAATTCGACAAAACGAAAAATTGGGATGTGATAGTTGTGGGATCTTCACATGCCTATAGGGGGTATAATCCGGAAGTTTTTGAAACGTATGGACTCAACACTTACAATTTAGGCTCAAGCAATCAGCACATGATGTGCAGCTATCACATCGTAAAAAATTATTTGAACAAGAGCAATTGCAAGTTGCTTATTTTAGATATGTACGACAAGGTATTTTCAAATGATTACATTGAATCAAAATCTGACCTCATTCAAAACATAACAGATGATAAAGCTGCCATCCAAGTTGCTTTAGAGATGAATGACATTAGAGCCATCAATATGATAACACTAAGGTTTTTTAATAAAACAATTGCTCCATTAAACGTTGACACCAACGATTATTACCTTGGATTTAAAAAAGTAAAAAGGTTTCTAAATCCTAAAAATAAAGATGAAAACAAATTAAAATGGAAATACGCATCTAATAAACATCAAGAGAGCTATTTGAAAAAACTTTTAGCTTATTGTCAAGAAGAAGGCATACCCGTAGTAGCGGTATCTCATCCATCACCGGATTTATACAAAATGGCAGAGCACGATAAATTTGTTTCAGAAATTCAGGGTATTTTAACCGCTTACAAAGTGCCTTATTATGACTATACTAATGGCAAAATGTTAGGTGGAATATACTTTTATGCAGATCCTACACATTTAAATCATATAGGAGTGAAACTATTTAACAAAAAACTCATACAAGACTTAATAAGTGATCAAATCATTGCCAATACGCATTAAAAAATCATTAAAGCATGAACAATCGCATATTAATAGTTGTGGGCACTCGCCCAAACTTCATAAAAATTACCCGCTTCAAAAGAGTGAATGAGGCGATGGGAAATCCTTTTGACATAAAGATTGTGCATACCGGGCAACATTATGATGATAAGATGGCCGATGTTTTTTTCAGACAATTTGAATTAGAGCCGGATTTCTTCCTTAACATTGCCCCTGCCTCTGCCAATTCGCAGATGGCTGAAATTATGATTCGTATGGAAGGTGTAATACATGACTACGACCCTAAATTAGTCGTGGTAGTAGGAGACGTAAATTCTACATTCGCGGCAGCATTTACTGCTTACAAATCTGGAAGAAAAGTTGCACATTTAGAGAGTGGATTAAGAAGTTTTGACAGAGGCATGCCTGAAGAAATCAACAGACTATTGACCGACGAGATCAGCGATTATTTTTTTGTAACAGAACAAAGCGGCATTGATAATTTATTAAAAGAAGGAAAAAGCAAATCGCAAATTCATTTTGTAGGCAACACGATGATTGACACTTTGGTTGGTTTCGAAGAAAAAATACAAAAAAGCAACGTGTTGGAAGAATACAAACTCAAAAAACAAGAGTATGTATTAATGACCATGCATCGTCCTGCTACCGTTGACCATGAAGAAGGATTGATTAAATTAATTGAGATCATCGAATTCATCACTAAAAAATACGATTTAGTATTTCCTATTCACCCACGAACACTCAGTAACATAGAACGATTTGGTCTCACTGAAAGAGTACGTTCTAATCAACGTTTAGTTCTTACGGATCCTTTAGACTATTTTGCCTTTCAGTTGCTCATCTCCGACTGTAAATTCGTAATCACTGATAGTGGAGGTATTCAGGAGGAAACCACTTTCAGACAAGTATCTTGTTTAACTTTGCGACCAAACACGGAAAGACCTTCCACGGTAAGCATTGGCACCAATGAATTAGTCACCTTCGACATTCCTGCCATTCAAAGCAAAATAAATGAAATCATAGAAGGAAGATACAAAAAAGGCGCAATTCCACCTTTGTGGGATGGGCACTCTACTGAGAGAATTTTAGAAATTTGCAAACAATTAATTCCTATCGAAAGCGAGCAAGTGAGCTAATGGAAGTCTATAGTTATACTCATAAAAAATACCCTTATCCGCCGAAGCAATTATTCGGTGAGTTTTGGCCTATTCAATTTTCTAAAGGCTATTCAGATTTTTATTTACAGTATCATCATAAAAATGTTTTACTCCTCCACCATAAAATATTAAATGCCTGGATACCGATTGCTGTTGATAAGAAAATGTTTATTCGAGAAGCCCAATTGCTGTGCGCTCCTTCCTATGAAGGCATTGAGTTAACCTCTTCTCAACAACTTTTGTTTTTCAATGACCTGATTGAAAAATTATTTGAGTATAAAATCGCACATCGAATAATTCAACCTCATCCAGCCGGAATTTTATCTGCTGTTCCACACAATGCAAGATCGATTCCCTTCGGTACTTACATTATATCGTTAAACAATTTCAACGATAAGGATGAGCTATTAGATTCCTTTGATAAAAAATACAAAAAGGCCATTCAGCATAGCATAAAAAATGGTGCGATTGTAAAATTTGGCAAAGATACATATCAGGATTTTTATAGTTTATACGCTGCCACAACTATCCGTGCCCACATACATAAAGATCCAGAAGAATATTTCCAAGATTGTAGATTATATCTTGGCGAAGGAAATACAGAAACTGCGGTAGTTTATGACGGTGAAGAGCCCATTGGTGGCGTATTTATAACCTACAACAAGCACACGGCAATGTGTACTCATGCAGGCTCTTCCGGCCATAGTAAATTATATGGCGGTATGAAATATTTACATCTTGAAATGATGGATCATTTGCGACTTCAAGGAGTCCTCAATTACGACTTGGTGGGCGTTAGAATAGGAACAAATAATGAAGCATTGGAAGGCTTATTTCGTTTTAAAAAGGGTTTCGGCGGTGTATTAAAAGAAGGTTATTTATGGAAGACAGATTTAGTTGACGCGCCATTGAAAATTTATGACCTGCTTCAAAAATGGAGAAACAAGGATGTTAAAGATGATATCATCGATCAAGAACTAATGGAAATATAAAAAAAATGATCTCTAGAATATTTTTTAAACTCACCAATAATATATTGGTCAACAATCTTCTCATTTCATTGGGGGCCGATCACTTATTGACACAAAAGCTCGGAATATACAAAAGAATAAAAATTGATCGTTCATTGAGTCCGCAAGAAATGGCAGGATTTTCACATCGCAATGAAGTGCAGGAAGCCATTGATAAAACGCATAGAGATTTACTAGAAACGGTTAGTACATTTTTAAAACCGGGAGATCCGATTCTAGATATCGGATGTGGTGCCGGGGCTTATTTAAAAAGATTCGAAGGACAATATAACTTGACCGGAATTGATCTTCATGAAGAGATGGTACATGAAGCCAAAAAAAATATACCCGACGCGGAAATCATTCATAATGACTTTTTGGGTCACGATTTCAATCAAAAATTCAAGTTAATTTATACTGTTTCGGTATTAGAGTTTATTCCCCCCAGTCAATTACGTGCATTTTTTAGAAAAGTTTTACTTTTGTTAGAGCCTGATGGGATTCTTTTCGTACATTACCCTCATGCTTTAAAATTTATAGATACCTTGTACCCGGATCTTTATTACGTGGAATACAGTCCTAGAAGAATCGAAAACACACTAAGAAAATATTATAAAATCATTAAACATCAACACGGTTTTGACAGACGAATCATAGATTTATATGACTCGAAACCATATGAACCCGGTCAACGTACATTCAAAAACGGATACCTGCTCATTGCAAAACCCATGGGAAACTCAACATTACACTAATTTTTATGAGTCAAAAAAACTTATTAATCACTTTCGACTATGAACTCTTCTTGGGAAAGAAGAGCGGCAGACCTGCAGATTGTATTCTTCAACCTACCCAACTCATCATGTTGACCATGAAGTTGTTCGAAGCAAAGGCCATCTTCTTTGTAGATACGACCTATTTATGCCAACTCAAAGAGCTGTCAAAAACTCACAAAGATTGTGGTGAGGATTTAGAGGCAATTTCTGCTCAACTACTTGAGATAATTGAAGCAGGACATTATATTTTACCTCATATACATCCACACTGGTTGGATGCCGTATATCATCCAACTACCAGAGAATTTAATTTAAGTGATATAACAAGATATCGCTTTCATAATTTAACTGAAAAAGAACGAGACGAAGTTTTTTCTTCATCGGTTCAAATATTAAAAGATATTATTTGCCCGAAATATCCTAATTATGAAATTAACGGATTCCGGGCAGGCGGATGGTCGATCCAACCATTTAGCGATTTCAAAGAGCACTTTAAAAAACACGGAATTGTGTATGATTTAACTGTGGTGAATGGACTTTATCAATTTTCAAATGCACAAATCTATGATTATTCTGATGCGCCCAAAAGAAATATTTATCGTTTTGAAAATAGAGTGGTTGAAGATGTAGCCGATGGAAACTTCATTGAAATCGGCAGTACGTTAATTCAAATTTCACCATTACTAGATTATCTGGACAGAGCGCATAAAAAGGTTTTAAATGTGATTGGTTATGATAAAGATTATGGCAAAGGCTTAGGTCAAGTTTCGGTAGAAGAAAAAAACACAAAACCAATTTCCTCTAATGGCGTTAATTCGTATAATAAAAATTATGAAGTAGCATCCATAGAAAATATGAGCTCCGTAAAACTTCCATATTATGAAAAGTATTTACTGACAAATAATTTTCTTCACATGGTATCCCATCCGAAGATGCTAGGGAAACACAACTTATACATCTTCCAACAGTTTTTAAGTATTGTTTACAAAAACAATAAAATCGAAACTGACTATATGAAAATTGCAGATTATTATTTAGCTGCACAAACTAGTAACATTGAATAACATGATATCCATATCTGTAATAATTCCTTGCTATAACGTTGAATCGTATATTGAAGTAGGACTACTTTCGGTTTTACATCAATCACAACCTGCGAAGGAAATCATTTGCATTGATGATGGATCTACTGATAAAACCATCGCCATTATTCGTAAATTACAAGAGCAATTTCCCAATAGAATCTTTCTCTATCTTAACGAAAAAAACCGTGGGGCAACGTATACGCGAAACCGAGGGCTTGCAATAGCTAAAGGAGACTTTATACAATTCTTTGATGCAGATGATATTTTACTTCCTGAAAAATTCAAACATCAAAGTGAATTAATAATGGAAAGCAGCGACAACACAGATATTGTTGTTAGTGATTTTACTCGATTAAAGATAGACGGCAGTACTGTTACTTTAAAATTCAAAAAGGAAGATTCATGGTGTGCATTGTTGGAAGGGATGCTAGGAGTTACTACGGCTAATTTATTTAGACGCGAAAAAGTAATTGCAGTACGAGGTTGGACAGAAGAATTGTTAAGTAGCCAGGAATACGATTTGATGTTTAGAATGATTGCAACAGGCAGCAATGTACTAGTAGATAATAAAATTGTTAGCAATAATCGCGAGCGAGAAAGCGGGTCGATTACCAAAACAGATCCAACAGGAAAATGGCGTCGATTCATTCATTTGAGAGAACGCATCTTTAAATATTTAATTGATCACAATTTGGTCACAGAGGAGCGAAGAACTTCTTTTGAAAATATTATGTTCGATAGTATTCGAATACTGTATAAATATGATAAGAAAGAAGCGGTGAAATTGCACAAGGAGTATCTCACAAATGTTTCCTTTCAAAGCCCTACACTTTCAACTTCAAAACGATATCTTTCAGTATATAATTTATTTGGATTTGAAGCAGCAGAATTTGCAAGTAAAATTATCAATCCTCCTGATCAATCCATTCATTAGAATACAGGTCCTGTTGTGTTAATTTACCTTACATACGCCGAACCACCTTCCGGAGTATTCTCCAGTCAGGTGATTGATGTTATTAATTTTTTAAATAAAGAACTTGACGCTAAAGTAAAACTGATTTCATTTATTTCTTTACATGACTTTTCCAAAAACAGAAAAAAAATCAAAGCGGAAATACCCAATGCCATTGTAATACCAATGCTTCCCAAAGCAACCTACTGGAGATTTAATGCGATTTTTTTAGGGCTCATTTGTCTTGTGTTAAGACCGAAAGGAATCATTGCCAGAAATGTCATTGCAGCGAACATGGCTTTAAAAATTAGGAGTTTCGGAGGCGTAAAGAAAGTTTGTTTTGATGGTAGAGGGGCTATTGCTGCCGAATGGAAAGAATATGATGTGAACGTGGTAGAAAGTTGGAAAAATGAAATTGATCATTTAGAAAGAAGAGCAGCTATTGAAAGTGATTTTAGAATTGGTGTTACAGAAAAATTGATAGATTACTGGCATACACGTTATGGTTATTCAGAAGGAAAACACGTTGTTATTCCCTGTACTTTAAACAGTAGTTTCAATGCACATGTGCCAACAGACAATGAAAAGACAGAGAACAGAAAATCATTAGGATTAGAATCTGACGATACGGTTCTGGCGTATGCAGGATCAACGGCAGGTTGGCAATCCTTTTCAACGCTCTACGCCTATCTAGCACCCTATTTGGAACAATCAAAAAATCATAAAATTATTTTTCTTTCTAAGAAAGAAGAAAACATTGATGTACTTGAAAAAGAATTTCCCGGTCAGATCCTTCAGAAGTGGGTAAATCATCATGAAGTAACAAAAGTATTATCAGCATGCGATATGGGAATATTGATCAGAGAAGATAGTGTTACAAATCAAGTTGCTTCACCTACGAAGTTTGCAGAATATTTGTCGGCCGGCTTACCGGTAATCATCACGAACAACATTGGAGATTATAGCGAATTCGTAAATAAAAACGACTGTGGAATTATCGCCAATGGAAAACCACTTCCGAATTTACAGCCATCAGATTTTGCTACCAGATCTAGAATGATTCAGTTGGTCGATAGAAATTTTACTAAAAAGTCCCAACTGGACAATTACATTGAAATCATCAAACAACTCAACTAAATATTCAGTCGAATTCAATATTAAAATAAAATGAGAACACTAGTTACAGGGGGGGCGGGATTTATCGGAAGTGCGGTAATTAAAAAGCTGCAGCAGGAAGGACATGAAATTTTTGTTATCGATAATCTCTCTTTTGGGAAACGTGAATTTATCAATATTCCGGATTCACATTTTTTCAACGTTGACATTAGAGACAAAGAAAACATAGAAAAAGCGTTTGATGTCATCAAGCCGGAGATCGTCATTCATTTAGCAGCGGTTCATTTTATTCCATATTGCAATCAACATCCTTATGAATCAAGTGACATTAATATCAGAGGTACTATTCATGTATTAAATGCTTGCAAAGAGCAAAAAGTAAAAAAACTTTTCTTTGCTTCTACTGCTGCTGTTTACCCTATTTATGATGAAGCCGTAACTGAGAAACATCAAACAGGACCTTTGGATATTTATGGCTTGAGTAAACTAACGGGTGAGCACCTGTGCAATGAGTTTCACTTAATGACCGGCACTCCTACCATCATTTGTAGATTCTTCAATGCCTTTGGTCCCAACGAAACCAATCCACATTTAATTCCGGAAATTCAGAATCAAGTCAATAGCGGCTTGCGTAAAATCAACTTAGGAAATCTTACTCCGAAACGTGACTTTATTCACACTTCGGATATGGCGAATGCTGTATTTTCTCTTCTTGATAAAATCGAAAAAGGCATTGACACTTTCAATTTAGGAAGAGGCATTGAATATGCAGTAACGGAAATTGTAGATGCTTTTTCTGAAGAGCTTGGAGAAAAAATTGAGATTGTAGTCGACCCATCACGTGTTCGAAAAGTGGAGCGTATGCATTTATTGGCTGATGTCACTAAATTAAAATCTACAGGTTGGGAGCCACTTATTGGAATCAATGAGGGCATCAAAACACTCATTGAAAAATAGACATTGTGCGCAAACAACTTCTATTCATTACCGATGGAATTTTCCCTCATTCAGTGGGAGGAATGCAACGACATTCGGCATTGCTCCTTGAAGCTTTGCTTGCCAATGATTCATTAGATATCATCGTTGTACATCCGCATCAAAAAAATGTTTTCCCTGCCGACTCAGGCATCAAGGAAATAAGTATTCCTTTTTCCTTTGATGGAAACTATTTGAAAAAATGTTGGGAGTATTCGAAACTTACCTACGAAATTATCAAGAGTTATCCTGATGCTCTTGTATATGCACAAGGACTTTGCGTTTTAAAAGGCTTGCCTAAAATCGGTAAAAGAGTTATCGTGAATCCACATGGCTTAGAACCATTTCAGGGCTTAGATTTCATGGACAAATTGAAAACACTTCCATTGAGATGGATGGAACGTTACCAATTTAAACATGTTGCCAAGGTCATATCATTGGGTGGTAAACTTACTACAATTTTAAAAAAAGAAGTAAATAATATAAAAAACATAGTGGTGATTCCGAACGCTGTAAATCCAGGTCCGGCACCACAGCGAAAATTTACACAAGAAAAACTTTCACTACTTTTTGTCGGTCGCTTTGCATACAACAAAGGAATTAATATTCTGATGGATGCTGTTCTACAACTGAACAACGAAGGATATTTAAATCGTTTACACTTTAATGTTGTGGGAAAGGGACCTATGTTTGATCAATATATAAAAGAATATAATTTCTCCAATGTAACTTTTCATGGATTTGCAGATGATGATAAATTAGCCAGCCTATACCAAGAAAATGATCTCTTTGTTTTTCCAACACTTTTTGAAGGAATGCCTACTGTGGTGTTGGAAGCCATGGCTACAGGAATGCCCATTGTTGTTACGGATACCGGAGCAACGGCGGAATTAGTAGGATCGGACAATGGCTTCTTGATTGAAACAGGAAATGTTCGAGCTCTTAAATGGGCTATACAAAGGTATTATCAGCTAAAACCAGAAGAAAAAATTGAATTATCAGAGCAATCTTATAAAAAAGTAATCGAAAAATTCACTTGGCGTCAAGTAGCGAAGCTACATCTTGATTTATTTGATAATTTCAAGGCCTAAGAATGATCAACTACGCAAAAGAAAATTTCCAATTTATTGCTGTTTCCCTCGTTTGGGTTTTTGCGGGAATTATATTGGATGTGACTGCATTGGGACTGGTGCCTGCCGCCATGTTTCTTTATCGTCAAAAAGGATATTACACAGAAATTGTTTTATCCTTAATTCTCATCTGTTATCTATCAGATAACAGGCACTGGGAATTTAATTTTGCAACGAAAGCAAAAGATATTGCACTTTTAACTGCATGTGTTTTTTTCTTTCTTAACTCAAAAAATTTTCCATTAAGAAGTAAAATATATTATGCTTTCATTCCATTTTTTCTTCTAGCTTTTTTCTTGAGCACGAAACATCCTACACCGATGCTTTCATTTCAGAAAACATTATCCTATTTTTTGATGGTAGCCGTGGTTCCAAATTATTTTCTTCGGCAATTGCAATTAGAAGGGCCCGAATTTTTAAAGAAAGTAATTTGGATGGGAACCTGCTTATACATCATCCCATTCCTAATGATATTTGTTTTAAGTCCCGACTGGACTTATCTGGAAGGACGGTACAATGGATTATTAGGAAATCCGAATGGAGTTGGAACCTTTAGCACTCTATTTTTTATTTTAATATATATGGCTATTGATTATTACCCTAAGATTTTTACAACGCAGGAAAAAATAATCATCTTCGGTTGTTTGATACTTTCCATCTTATTGGCTAGTTCGAGAAACTCTATTTTTTCCATTCTTATTTTCCTTGTGTTTGCACGTTTCTATAAGCTATCACCTTGGATTGGTTTTGTTACCGTTCTTGTGACTGCGATGTTATTTCAGGTTATAAATGAAAATTTACCTCTGATTATTACCAGTATGGGCTTAGGTTCCTACATGCGTGTTGAACATTTGAATGATGGCTCGGGGAGATTAATAGCGTGGACATTTGCCTGGGATCAAATTGAAAAATATTATTTTTTCCTTGGACGTGGATTTGCCTTTGAAGAGTGGTTGTTTGAAAAAAATAAAGGTTGGTTAAATATGTTAGGGCATCAAGGAGGAGTACATAATACCTACTTAGCAGTTTGGTTAAACACAGGAATTGTGGGACTTTGCTTTTATCTTTTTGGATTCTTTAGTGCTTTTGTTAAAGCTGCAAGAACCAATCACCTTGCCTTTCCGACCATGTTTGCTATTATGTTTTCAATTTCATTTGAAGCATGGTTTCAAGCATCGCTGAATCCATTCACAGTAATTGCGCTGCTATTAATAACATTGTTACAGTATGTCCATCATGAAACCACCCCGCAAGAAAGCACTGTTCCTGTACTTTGAGTTGGCCGGTTATGTACAAGCGTGCATGGAAGAATTGGTAGCTACTTATGATGTAGAAATTCATTTAGTTCGTTATCCTGTTGTACAAGTGGCGCCTTTTGAATTTAAATTAAACGAAAACATCAAAGTATATGAGCGTAATGACTATGATAAAAATTCACTCGTTACATTAGTTGATACAATCACTCCTGATTTTGCATTTATTTGCGGATGGGCGGATAAAGGATATTTAGCTGTTGCCAAACATCTAAAGAAGAAGATTCCGGTTGTACTTAGTTTAGACAACCCTTGGTTGGGAACAGCAAAGCAACACTTTGCGTCATTGTTAGGTCCGCTTTATCTTCCATCATTGTTTACACATTGTTGGGTTCCCGGAGAACCTAACGCCAAGTATGCCCGCAAATTGGGATTTAAGGGAAAAAAACTACTTAGTGGGATGTATTCTGCCGACACCAATTTGTTTGGTAAATACGAAAGTCAAATTCGAGAAAGTAAAATAAAATCATTTCCACATCGTTTTATTTATGTAGGAAGATATACCGAATTGAAAGGAATCAAAGAATTATGGGCGGCTTTTTTATCTCTAAGTGTTGATGAGCGGAAAGATTGGGAGTTATGGTGCCTTGGAAAAGGTGAGTTAGAACATGAATTTCCAAATCATCCATCCATAAAAAACATTGGATTTGTTCAACCGGATGCATTGGCTCCTATTCTGGAACAAACCGGTGTATTCATATTACCGGCACATTATGAGCATTGGGGCGTTGTGGTGCATGAATTTGCTGCAGCCGGTTTCCCGCTCATCTGTAGCCATACTACCAGTGCCGCTACTGCATTTCTCCATGAAGGAAAAAATGGCTTTTTTACTGAACCAAAAAAGGAAATGTCCGTAAGGAAAGCACTAGTCAAAATCATACAACTTTCGGATGATCGTTTAAGAGCGATGGGAGAAGAAAGTATAAAATTAGCAAGAGAAATTACACCTCGCACATGGGCCAATACCGTGTGGAAAATAATGGAGAATAAATAAAGATGTGCGGCATTAGTGGAATATATGGTTTAGGAGATGCGAAGAAAGCAAGCGTTCATTTGACAGAAATGAATAATGCTATTTCTCATCGCGGACCGGATGATGATGGACTTTTTGTTCAGGATGAAATTGCTTTGGGACACCGTCGTTTGGCGATTCTTGATTTAAGTCCGGCAGGACATCAACCCATGTTTGACCAATACGACTCACTCTGTATTGTGTTCAATGGTGAAATATATAATTTCAATGAAATTAAAAAAGAAATTCCGGAATATACTTTCAAATCGCAGAATGATACAGAAGTCATTTTAGCGGCTTATTTAAAATGGGGCAAAGCATGTTTACATAAATTTAATGGCATGTTTGCTTTTGCCATCTGGAATAAAAACACAAAAGAACTTTTTATTGCTCGTGATCGACTTGGCATAAAACCACTTTACTACACTTTGAAAAATAAAGTGTTGTTATTTAGTTCAGAAGTACGCGGGATTTTAGCATCAGGCCTTATTGAGAGAAAAATCAATAAAAGTGTATTGCAAGAATTTTTTTCTTATCAAACAGTGCATGCACCGAATACGCTTATCAAAGATGTATTTATGCTATTGCCCGGACATCATCTAAGTATTAAAGATGGGAAAGTTGACATCCAACGATGGTGGTCGCCGAGAGAAAACTATTCTCATGCTTCTGAGGGAAAATCTTACGACGAAGTATGTAAAGATGTGCATTCACTTTTATACAATGCAGTTGAAAGGAGATTAATCAGTGACGTACCTTTCGGGGCATTTTTAAGTGGCGGAATTGACTCCAGCGCTGTAGTAGGTTTGATGAGTCAGATTCAATCTCAAAAAGTAAAAACATTTACAATTATATTTGACGAAGAAGAATTTAGTGAGGCAAAATTCGCAAGAATGGTGGCCAATAAATTCAATACCGATCATCATGAATTTCGATTAACACCGGAAGATTTTTTGCGTGAACTGCCTGAAGCATTGGCCTCATTGGATCATCCCAGCGGTGATGGACCGAACTCTTATACTGTTTCTAAAATTACCAGAGAATCCGGAATTACCATGGCTTTATCGGGTTTGGGTGGAGATGAAATTTTTGCAGGTTACCCGGTGTTTAACCGCAGTTTGCAATTGGCGGAGAAAGCCTGGTTGTATAAAGTACCACAATCTTTAAGAAAATTAGCAGGCAGCACGTACTCATCATTAAAGAAAGATACTTCTTCCGCAAAAATGGCGCAAGTATTAGGACTAGAAGATGGTAGTCTACTAAATACATTTCCTTTATCCCGACAAGTTGGACTACCTTCCTACGTAAAATCAATTTTGGGAATAAAAACATGGCAAGCAGATGCCATGCAAGAAGTCATGAAAATAGAATTGGCAAATAACGGCAAGCCCTTACCGTTACTAAGTCAGGTAAGCATCGCCGAAATTACAGGTTACATGCAAAACGTATTACTTCGTGATACGGATCAAATGAGCATGGCGGTGGCCTTGGAAGTACGAGTACCTTTCCTGGATTATCAATTAGTAGAATATGTTTTAGGGATACACGATGAATATAAGAAACCCATCATCCCTAAAAAATTATTAGTCGACAGCTTAGGCGATTTATTACCTCATGAAGTTGTGCATCGCCCTAAAATGGGTTTTGTATTTCCATGGGAGGTATGGCTAAAAAAAGAATTGAAGCCCATGTGCGATCAACATATACGTAGTTTAGCAAAACGTGATTTTATAAACGGTGAATATTTAATAAAAACCTGGGAGCGGTTCCAGAGTGGCGATAAGCAAGTTCGCTGGCTGGATATGTGGTTATGCACCGTACTAGAAAATTGGATGGAAAAGAATCAAATCAATTCCTGATACAAGCAGAGTGGATCAAAAAAAGAAAATATTAGTTTTTGTGGATTGGTATCTTCCCGGATATAAAGCCGGCGGGCCCATTCGTTCCATTGCGAATATGTACAGTCAATTAAAAAACGATTATACCTTTCGCATCGTCACTTCTAATTTGGATTTATACGAAGCCAAACCCTACTCTACTGTTGCTAGTGATCAATGGACCAAAGGACCGGATGGTTGTGATGTGCTATATTTATCGACAGCAAAACAAAACTACAAAGAGATCTCAAAAATTATTCATGAAGAGCGGGCTGATTATATTTATTTAAATTCCGTCTTCTCGAAAGTTTTTACATTATTTCCCCTTCTTGTTCGAAAACGACATTTTCCGGTACGCAAAGTAATTATTGCTCCCCGCGGCATGTTAGGAAAAGGTGCTTTACAAATTAAACCCATCAAGAAAAAAATATTTCTTTTTTGGATGAAAATGACAGGGCTTTTTAATTCGGTTAGATGGCATGCTTCATCCACTGAAGAGGAAAAAGAAGTCAAAAACATTTTCGGGAAAAATGCAAATACCAAAGTTGCTTTGAATTTAAGTTTAGGCAGAGCATTAATTCCTTTCCAACGCAAAAAAGAAATCGGAAAAGTAAAATTCGCATTTCTTTCCAGGATATCTTTCAAGAAAAATCTGCAAGGAACTTTAAGTTTACTCGCACGCACATCTCCACAAAATCAAATACAATTTGACATTTACGGTCCCATCGAAGATCAGGAATACTGGAATAGTTGTGAAAAACTAATGGCCTCACTTCCATCACATGTAAAAGCCAATTACAAAGGGGCGATACAAAATGAAATGGTTGCCGACACGTTAAAAAACTATCATTTCAGTATTTTGCTTACCTTTAATGAGAATTTCGGACATTCCATTGTAGAAAGTATGGCTGCAGGATGTCCTGTAATTTTAAGTGATCAAACGCCATGGAAAAATTTAGAAGCTAAAAAAGCAGGGTGGGATTTGAAACTTCAGGATGAAAATAAAATACTGGAAGTATTAAATACCGCTAGCAGGATGGATCAGGAAACTTTTGATTATTGGAGTCGGGAAACTCAGGAGTTTGCAAAACAAATCATCTTTGATGCCCAATCTATTCAACAGCACAAAGAATTATTCTCTTAATTGACGCAGCAATGTCATCAGTAAAAACAAATTTATCTCTCTACAACAACAGCTGGTACAAGCCAGGTGGAAATGTTGTAAAAAGAACATTGTGGTATTTCACAAATATTTTATTTTTTATCAATCCATTAAATCCGCTTAGCAGTTTAAAAGTAATATTGCTTCGATTATTCGGTGCGAAAATCGGGAATGGAGTCATTATCAAACCAGGCGTAAACATAAAATACCCATGGTTGTTGAGTATTGGAGATCACTGCTGGATTGGGGAAAATGTATGGATTGACAATCTTGCCCAAGTAACGATAGGAAATCACTCTTGCTTGAGTCAAGGCGCTTTCTTATTGTGTGGCAACCACAATTATAAAAAGAATACATTTGACCTGATCGTAAAGCCCATTACACTCGAAGAAGGAGCTTGGGTGGGTGCAATGTCCATCGTTTGTCCGGGAGTAACGTTACGCTCACATTCGGTACTTACGGTTCATTCTGTGGCTACAGCAACCTTAGAGCCCTATTCTCTGTATAAAGGGAACCCGGCGGTGAAAATCCGGGAGCGAGACATTTCTGATAATTAATTGCATTCAACGATATGAAAATTTCCATTATTACCATTACATACAACAGTGCTGCTACACTTGAAGACACGATTAAATCTGTGGTGATGCAGGATTATCCGAATGTAGAATATTTAATCATTGATGGAAAATCGAAAGATGCGACTTTAACCATTGTAGATAAATACAAAGATAAAATCACAAAAGTTGTTTCAGAAAGAGACAAAGGACTTTACGATGCACTCAACAAAGGAATTAAACATGCGACGGGTGATATTATTGGTATGTTGCATTCAGATGATATATACGCGCATCCTCAAGTGTTGAGCAACATCGTTAAAAAGTTTCAAGAGTCGCCGAATACGGATGGTGTTTATGCTGATTTAGTTTTTGTGAATAGAAACGACACCAACAAAGTGATGCGCACCTGGGAATCGGGAACTTATCAAGAGGGAGATTTTTTAAAAGGATGGATGCCACCACACCCTACTTTCTTTGTGAAAAAAGAAGTGTATGAGAAATTTGGTGGATTCAATACTGAATTAAAACTTTCTGCTGACTACGAATTGATGCTCCGACTCATTCACAAAAATCAGATAAAGATGGGATACCTCAACGAAGTGATTGTGAAAATGAGAATGGGCGGTGTGAGTAATGTTAGTTTCTTCGTAAAGTTAAAAGCAAATATTGAAGATAAAATGGCATGGAAACTCAATGGCATGAAACCAAAGATGACCACCATGCTATTGAAACCACTTCGTAAACTAGGACAATATTTGAAAAGAGCTTATCATTTCTTTTTTTAGAATAATTATTCAATACTTTTATACAGCATTACCAGTGCTGAATGAATTTACAGAATAAATTTCTCATAACAGCATTGCAACAACTTTTCATGTAGAGGCTAAGGAAAACAGCTTTTATACCAAATTTTCAATTTAGGTGCTCCTTTTAAATTATTGTCGTTTTCTTCAATATCCATATACCCTTATTCAAACATTCAATCTCCCCGTTCAGAAAAAATACGGCTTTTAGTAGATTATTACATTTAAATTCGAATTGAATCTGAAAATCCATTGGGAAGGAGAGATTGATTAAATTAATACATCAATTAATTTTTAAAATCACTCCTTAGATTTTAAAACAATAAGGAAATGAAAAAAAAATTACTCTTCTTTTTAATTATAACACTGAGCATCGTGACTCCCTCACTTTCTCAATCGAATATTAACTGGAAATATCTTTGCAGTTCAAACACAGGCATTGATGGTGATTTTGTTCAGACCATTGAAGTAGATCGTTTCCAAAGAGGGGACACTTGCAAATTCCACGAAAAAATCTTCAATCAAAAACAAATAAAATTATGTAGGCATTGAATAGTGGGGTTTACTTCTGCAAAATAAAATCAGCAGATCGTGTTCAACCAATCAAACCAATTAAAAATTAATTCGCCATGAAAAAAATAATTTTACTCTTATTTAACACTATTTACTATTTCTATGTCCACGCAGGCACAAACTTCAGACCCTAACTGTAAATACATCCGTCCAACCAACACAGGATTTGGCGGAGATTACTTCCGAACCATTGAAGTGGACAAATGCGGAAATAAATGGTCGGGAGGGTATCTTCCTTTTTACAGCGAAGGAAGTGTTGTTCGTTTTGACGATTCTACATTTACTGCATGGAGCAATTTTGAAGGTTTCATTCCCAACGCACAAGTGTATGGAATTGCCTTTGACCAAAACAACGGTGTGTGGGTAGCTTGCAACGCCAATATGAATTTCAACGAACATGGTGGTGTTGCACATTACGATGGAAGTACTTGGACGAAATGGGACATGAGCAATTCGCTACTTCCAACCGATTTAAAGAATGCTATTGCCATTGACCACAACAATAATGTATGGGTTACATTTTCTGATTTTGCAAATTCAATTGGCGGTGTAGCAAAATACAGTGGAACCACATGGACAGTTTACACACCTTCCAATTCAGGTTTGCCAACAACAGAAGTTACAGACATTGATGTGGATGCACAAAACAACATTTGGATGGGTAGCAATTTAGGTTTAATAAAATTTGATGGTTTAAATTGGATTTCATTTACCTCTACAAATTCAGGAATCAGTTTCAATCTTATTAGTGATGTTGATGTGGACGAGAGCGCTAAAAAAATTTATGCGGCTACAACCATCTCCATTGATATCTATGACGGCACAAATTGGTCGCACATCAACACAAGCAATGCTCCATTTCCAAATATTAATTTAACAGAAATAGAATCACGTGTTGACACAGTAATTATTGGTTCATTGGGTGGAATTTCCGGTGCATGGATTTACGACGGGATAAATGGGATATCGCATATTTCACCGGGACATATTAAAGATGTGCGAATTGATAATGATGGCTACTTTTGGACTTGTGGAAATGGATTTGTTGAAAAATACGACGGAATAATATGGACAACGTATTCAAGTATGAATACCGGAAGTACTTCCATGTTAAACAACGATGTTTTTGTTGACAGTAAAAACCGTGCATGGCTTTCGAGCAATTTGAATGGAGGCATTAATATGTTTGATTGCCCGAAATGGCAGGATTATAATCACTACAATTACAATCTTTGGAACATACCCTTTAGCTATACAGGAACAGGTGCCGGAATAACAGAAGATAGTTACGGTGATATATGGAAGGCTTATGACGGGCTTGCAGGTGGAGTAGCACAGGTTACTAGTGGTGATGTAAATAATCCTGCTGCATGGCATTTATGGGTAAATGCAAACAGCGGAGTTTCATTGCAATTTTTGAGAGCAATTGCAGCTGACCAATCAGGCAATGTATATATTGGTCATAGTGGTGATTGCAGTGTTTCAAAATACAGTCATGCATCTAACTCATGGACAAATTTTAATTTGTATATCGCAGGAAATACAGTGTGTATTTCGGGAGATGGTTTAAACAGCATCCGTGTTGATGACTCCAATAATGTTTGGTTTTGCGGAACATATGGATTAGCAAAATATGATCAAATCAACCTGCCTTTATATAATTCTTTCAATTCACCGCTTCCACAAGATAATATTGAAGATATGGCATTTGATACACTCGGAAATAAATGGATAGCCACTGAGCAAGGAGTATATAAATTTGACGGAACAACTTGGACACAATATAATTCATCCAACACCGGAATGATTGCCGACTGGGTAAACTCTTTGTTGATAGATAACAATGGGATACTTTGGGTGGGTTGTGAAGAAGCTGTATTTCCTCCTTATCCGGCAGGGCTGTGTTCGTTTTATGGAACCGCCTGGATACAATACATCACCAATAATTCAGGATTGCAGGAAAAATTCATAAGACGAATGGCATTGGATACACTTGGCAATATTTGGGTTTTGTCACGTGGTAAAGGAGCAGCCATCTTTAATCCCAATGGTGTGATTGGCTTTGATTACAGGGATAGAACTTTACAAGCATGTATTCCGACAAGTGCGAATGAATTAAGCGAAAACAATAATTCTTCTCTAACGGTTTTTCCTAATCCGTTTACAACATCAACTACATTAGAATTTATTTTATCCGAAACACAAAATGTATCCATTTCAATTTTTGATGTAATAGGTAGAGAAATTAAAACTATTGCAACAAATAATCTACAAGCTGGAAAAAACAATTTAATCATTGATTCATCCGAATTGATGAGTGGTATTTATATCTGTGAAATTAAAACAGGAAAAAATGTTCGAGTGATAAAACTAATAAAATAATAAGTCTGTATGGGCTTGTTAAAGTATAAGGTAAGAACATGATTGAAGTCATATTTAATTTCAAAAATGTTTAGTCATTTTGTAAATGAATTTGAATAAATACATTGCTCCACTAAAGGCAATTCTAATGTTCTCACTTCATACCCGAATATGGTTTAGGCATCAACCGGAAGTGATTTAGTACTTTATAAATTCAATGCAGCAGGATATTAACTACCACTACGGCGATATGATTGGGGGGGGGATGAAAATAATAGTACGAATGAAACTCGTTTCAAACAAAATAAGTTTGGTAGATTATAGTTCGATGAGCGGAAGCCATTTAGATTGGATAAGTTATCAGGTTAATACAAATGAAGTAAAGCTATCGGATGCCTCTTATAATTTAACAGCATCGAATGATGAAAATCATTATTGCCTTGCTACAAAAGTAATGTCGATGTATTTGAATGCGGGCTAGGAGCTTGTAATAATTATTAAAATTGAATTCTGTAAATACCTAAATGAGTATTAAACTTTAAAATATTATGAAAACAAAAATTTTATCATTGTTAATTCTGCTGCCCATTTTGGCATCAGCACAGGTAACTTTAGACTGGAGCATAATTTATGGAGAAACAGGTATTGCTACTGACTCTAGTAACAATGTGTACACCGCAAGTTATGATTACAATCCAGCAGGCGATATTTATCTTACTAAGCGAAATTCAACCGGAGTTCAGCAGTGGCAGATGAAGTACGATCAAACAGACAATACTAAATGGGAAAAGGTAACATGGGTTGAAGTTGATTTTGCCGGCAACATAATTGTGAGTGGTAGTTTAATGTCGGGTTATTCAAACCCGGTTAATGCGGCAAGCATCATCATGAAATTCTCTCCATCCGGAACATTACTTTGGAGAAATGTTTATGAAACATCTTTTGATGGTTCCTACACAAAAAAATGTATTATTGATAAAGCCAACAATATATATGTGTTGGGACTTGGTACCGGACCGAATGGTTTTGTAACCAAAGTAAAAAAGTTTGACACTAATGGAACGGCACAATGGTCGTATTTTGATAATGCTGGATTGGGATCGGCACTCAATTTTAAATTTACCCCCGACAGTAATATTGTAATAGCTGGTAAATCGATAACCGGAAGCCTTATGGGATATGGAAAAATTAACCGCAATGGAATAAACATCTGGAATTATTCAGGTGTAAGTAGCCTCACTACAGGTGACCTTGCCGGAGATGCTTCTGGCAATACCTATATTGTTCATGGTAACGGAAACAGCACAACTATTAAGAAAATCGGTTCAAATGGTGCACTAATTTGGAGTGCTAATTATACAAACATAACTGCATTTAGGATTGAGGTTGGAACGGATAACAGGCCAGTTGTATGCGGCTACCCGATTCCAGGTTCAGGGGGAAGTGCATTCCTGAAGGTAGATACAAGCGGAACTCAGGTTTGGTATAACAATAATGCCGACAGCATTTATAATTTTCTTTCTCATGCCATGATAAAAATGGATCAATACAATAACATTTACCTTGCGGCGAGCATTTTGACCAATATGGGCATGTGCAAAGTAAACAGCAATGGTACTAATGCATGGGCTATAACATTTGGGACTGGAGGTTCGCAGGCTTTTACAATTGGTAAGGATTATAACGTATATGTAACAGGTGGCGCAACTGCCCGTTTGCATCAAATACCACCTGTAAGTGTATGTGCAGTACCAACTAATTTAACTACAACAAATAATATGTCAGCCTCGGCTAGAATAAACTGGAGTCTGATAAGTGGCGCAGTTCATTACCAAATATTTTATAAAAAATCAACTGATACAGTTTGGTTAAAGAAAAAGGTCAACGGTACAAAAATTAATAACTTATTAAGCGGACTATCTTGCAATACTCTTTATAAATGGAAAATAAGAACAGTGTGTGATACCGTTGGAATCGATGTGCTGTCAGCTTTTTCACCCATTCAAATTTTTCAAACGGCTTCTTGTTTGCTATTAAATGATTTGCGCATCAATGAAACTTCTGGTATTGAAAATGAAATTAAAGTTTTTCCAATTCCATTTTCATCATCAATAACATTAGAATTTATTTTATCCGAAACACAAAATGTTTCCATCGTAATTACAGATGTGATGGGAAGAATTGTAAAAACAATTCAAACAAAAAATCTTCAAACAGGAAATAATGAAATCACAATTGATTTATCTGAATTGAATAGTGGCATCTATTTCACAAAAATTAATTCATCAGAAAATACTCAAACAATTAAACTCCTGAAAAATTAACTCATGAAACGACTTTTTCTATTCCACACATTCGCACTTATTTGTAATCTGTCCGATGCTCAAAATTCTGTTAGCTGGCAAGTATCAAATGGCCCGTTGGGTAAATACCGACAATTCGAATAACATTTATGTTACAGGTTTTAAGTATTCCGGAACATCAACTATTTATACCGATACTATCATTGTATTGAAATATAATGCTTCGGGTACTCTACAAAGGAAAAGAAATATTTCTCATTCTTGGTTAGGGGGCTTACCTATGCGCAGCGAATTGGACAATAGCGGAAACTTATATATCGGAACTGTGGGGCTAAGTCTGGGATTCACATTAATAAAATTGGACAGTTCGGGCAACACTATTTTTAATGTGGCCAATGCTAGTGCCAACAACACAAGTTTTGCTTCCATGCGATTAAAAAATAATTTAGTGCTAATGACAAGTTTTGCCGGCAATGGTGGATTTGTTCGTGCTTGTGTCTTTGATACATCAGGTACATTTTTATGGAGCACCTTATTTCCAAGTTGGGGTGGTATGGATGTTGAAATTGATGATAGTTTAAATTGCTACATACTAACTCGTAATTTGAATCAGGTTTCTCCATCAAGTAATTATGATGTTGAGATTTTTAAATTTGATTCATCCGGTACGCTTCTTAATCAATACAATTATGACTTTGGTAATTCGAACGATTTTGCTAATCGTATGACTTTGGTCAATGGAAAAATAACCATTATTGGTCCCAGCATTCAAGCGGGTAATGCGTATATGGATTGGATAATTTTTCAAATTGATTTAAACGGAAATAAACTGTGGGACGCACGTTACGATTATACAACATCAAATGACGAAAAACCTTCATGGGTATCAGCAAGAAGCAACGGCGATGTTTATGTTAGCGGACAAGGTGGGCCAGATACTATAAGTGTTACCGGTTCGCATTATCTAAGATACGTTACAGCCAAGTATCGCAATGGGGTTCTTCAGTGGGTGGATGCGAACCCTTATCGGGGATATATTGGTGTCGCAAATGTGCTTGATAAAAATTGTGGTTTATATGTTTTAGGAGAGACAGCTATGACGGCAATTCATTATATGGATAGTTGTGCAATTGTTTCATCTATTCAAGAAAGCAATATTACAGCAGAAATAGATTTAATTATTGCTTATCCAAATCCCTTTTCATCAACCCTAACATTAGAATTAAAATTATCTACAGCTCAAAATGTTTCCATCCTGGTTACAGATGTATAGGGAAGAAATGTAAAAACCACCACAATAGAATCTCTTCCATCTGAAAAAACCAAAATAGAAATAGACTTGTCAGCACTTAACGATGGACTATATTTCTGTAAAATAAATTCAGCAGGAAATAATCAAGTAATTAAACTCCTCAAAAATTAAATGCTATGAAAAATATAATCACTCTAATCGCTGTTGCTTGTACAGTTAATTTTTTACAAGCTCAAGTCACGGTTGACTGGAACAATTATCCGGGTGGTGTTGCAATCACAACTAACAACTACAACGATGTATATACCGTCGGTTGGGACTATAATCCGGCTGGTGACATTACTTTAACAAAACGAGATTCGGCAGGCAACATTCTTTGGGATACTTCTTTCAACAATACTGATAACACAAGACATGAAGTGGCAACTTGGGTTGAATGCGACCATGCCGGTGACATTTTAGTTTCGGGTACCATCCGGTCAGGCTTCTCAAATCCTGTAAATGCATCAAGTTTGTTAATGAAATTTAATGCATCAGGCCTCTTGTTATGGAGAGTTGTTTATGAAAGTTCATTTGATGGTTCTTCCACAACAAAATTACTTGTTGATGCATCAAACAATATTTATGTTCTTGGTGTAGGTACAGGACCTTCCGGAATGGTAACCAAAGTAAAGAAATTTGATGCATTGGGAAATGCCGTATGGTCATATTTTGATTCAGCAGGAATAGGACGTCCTGTAAATTTCAAATTCACCCCAGATAGTTGCATAATCCTTTCCGCAAGGCCCACGACAGGAAACTTTATGGGTTTTGCGAAAATTGATTTAAATGGAAATAATATCTGGAACCTTGCCGGAGTAAATAGCTTTACCATTGGTGATGCGTCAGGCGATGCGGCCGGAAACACCTATGTTGTTCATGGTTCAGGGATTGGTTCCACTATTAAAAAAATAGCATCAAATGGAAATGTATTATGGAGCACCGCTTATAATTTTCTGAATGCCTTTCGAATTGAAGTAGGAACAGATAATTTTCCTGTCGCAGTGGGTTTCCCAATTCCTGGAGCGGGAGGAAGTGGTTTTTTAAAAACAGATTCAAACGGTACTCAGTTGTGGTACAACAGCAATGCGGACAGTATCCATAATTTTTTATCACACGCACAAATCAAAATAGACCAATATAACAACATTTATCTTGCCGCAAGCATTTTGAGTGCGCAAGGTGTGTGTAAAGTAAATAGCAATGGCACTAGCGCGTGGGCTGCAACCTTTCCAACCGGCACTTCGGCAGCCTTTTGTATTGGTAATGATTATAATGTTTATGTCGTTGGCGGAACTACAACGAAACTGGGTCAATCCTTAATCACAACAATAGCAGAACAAAACCAAATTAATAACATAAAAATGTATCCCAATCCTGCATCTTCGATTGTCACTGTAACATTCAGTTTAATGGGAATGCAAGCTATTTCTGTTTTAATTACTGATATGATGGGAAGAACAATTAAAAATATTAAGGAAAATAATTTTCAGGAAGGAAATAATAATATCTCCGTGGATGTATCTGAATTGAATAGTGGCTTCTATTTAACAAAAATTAAATCAGCAGAAAGTATTCAAACAATTAAACTTCTTAAAAATTAAATGCTATGAAGAATATAATTAGCATTTCAATTCTTGCAGTAAGGCTATTATTATCATCATGCAAAAAAGATGATAACAGCAATTCAACGCCATCCATCAACCCTACCATTCAACAAGGTAAATGGAAATGTTACTTCATACATTGATATCGGCAATGATGAAACGAATGATTACACTAATTACGAATTTCAGTTCTACTCCAATGGAACAGTTACAGCAACAAAAACAGGCAGTACCATCAACGGCACATGGTCAAGTGGAAATGATGACAGTCGGCAAAAATTGTATTTGACTTTTAGCACTAGTCCGCTTAACGAACTGGATGCTGATTGGCACATCCTTTCCCAAAGCATGCTACAAATAATATTAGAAGATATAAGTGGGTGCAACGGAGGAATAGAAAATATGACTTTTGAAAAAATATAAGCCATGAAAAAAATACTAATCATTTTCTGAGTTCTCAAATTTACTTTCATCATTGCTTATGCTCAAGCACCCATAAAACTATAGGAAAGTTTTTTTAAAGGTGTAGATTTAATTTTTTCGGCACAGCCTCTTATGACATTTTCACTATTAACTACCTAAGCAACATTAATCACAATTGGGAATCAAAATACAATGGACTGGGCAACGCAAGCGATTACGGAATATTTCTTAAAGCAGATGACAGCATCGAATACAAGTGTGTCAATTTATTCGATAACAGGACAACTAATTTCTCAAACACAGGAGTCCTCCTATTTAAAAGGAGACAACTCCATTACAATTTCAAAAAACAACTTAGAATCCGGCTTCTATATAGCTGAGGTTAAAACGAAGACAGCATCAAGAAAAATAAAACTAATCATTGAGTAATAAATTCCAATATGTTATTCCAATTGATCCAAAATAGTTTGTAGCAAGCAAAAGTATTCTAGGGAAAGTATATTCCTTAATCAGTTCTATTCAATATTCATAAAATTTCAGTGGACTACTTATTTTTAAAAGACTTTGGTTTCGACAGCGTAAACACTCTGGAAATATTAAATCCGAAATGGATATCTCCCTTTTCCCAACTTCCATTGGTATCTGTTATTAATGAACGTTCGTTCATTCCAAGAGCGTTGGTGAAATGCAATTGAAAAACGTGCCCTCCGGTTTCAATATCAATGCCGATGGACAGTGGATTAGTATTCGTAGCGCTTAGTTGATCGGGTAAGTTATAGAAATATTCGGCCGTTAAAGCCAAGCGCCGGGTTAATTTAATTCTTCCTCCTACTCCCATCGAATAAATATCATGCAAATCATCAGTGGTTTTCACAATATTTCTATGTACAAGAGTTGGCATCAATTGCAAACTAAAAACATCAGAAAATTTCCGACCTAAAATAGCTTGTTGATAGAATGCCAAGCGTGATGTATAATAATTATTTCGCTCCGGATTCGACCATTCAAGTCCATCCTTCACTACACCGGAAATAAAAATCAAGGAAAATGGAATAGAACCTTTTCCCTTTCCCTGCCATATCATTCTATATTTTGCGTAGACATCAATTTCTTTCTTATTACTGCTTCTGCCGATGCCTACCATCACCCGATTGCTAATTCCATAATCCAAACCCAAGCGAATGGTGGCTTGATCGAGGCCATAGGCTTCACGGGAGCCACCATTCACACGACCGAAGCGATGCAGGATTCTGAAATCAAGTACCCCTGCAGCTACTTGCTCCATCGACTGAGCACTGATAACCCGAGTAGCCTTAAATGCATTCTTTACAAATTCTTTTTTATTTGGTTCATCACCTAAAAGACTGAGCAAATCATCTTGAGCAAAAGATTTTGCAGATAACAAACTAAAAAGGAAAAAGAAAAATACAACAGACTTACTTTTGAAACTTCGCATAAATGGCATCGACAGTAATTTTAACATCATTAGAAACTTTTTCTTTCACCAAAGAAGGGATTTCAATTTTATAATCACTCAATTGAATAACAAAATTGCTTGACCCGTTAATCTTACCGGCTTTCACAGTGAATACTCCTTGTCCATTCAAATCTTTTGTTACACCATGCAACAACAATGTTCCTTTAAATTTCACAGGATATACTCCATCCTTATTAAAATCAACAGAAGAAATATTTTCAATTGTGCCTTTAAAAACCGATTTAGGATACTTATCTGATTCGACATAATTTTCATGGAAATGTTCCATCATCAATGCCTTTTCAAATTCAAAGGCCTTCATCAAGACCGAGAATTCAAAATTCCCGGAAGAGACATCAATAACACTTGTAGCCTGAGAATTCACCGCATCAATTTTTTCCATCGGTGTATCAGACAAGAAAGTCACCTTTCCATTTCGCGTAAAATAACGATCTTGAGCATTGGCATGTATTGAAACTGCAAAGAGGATACTCAACACTACTAAATACTTTTTCATAATAAATATTTTTAAGGGATAAACAATTTTGAATTTAAACTTTCACCATTCGAAATTACACGAATCAAATACATTCCACTTTTTAATCCAACCGGAACAGAAACCGTCATTTTCACCTCCCCGGAAACATACTGACCTGTCTCTTCTGAAGAAACTAAACGACCTCCCAAATCAATAATATTTATTTTTGGTGAAGTATGTTCAAAAGAAGAATATTCCAATGTAATTCTTCCTTCATCATTAATATAGGCTTTCAAATTAGAAATATTTTTGTTATTCTCGGATAGCCCTGTAGTGCTCGCAGGGCTTACTACTTTAGATCCGTTATATGCATAATCAAGATCTTCGTTACCATTATTATTTGCTGCAATTCCTGCGAAATAAAATGTAATATTTCCAATGTTTGATGTAGGTGCAGTCCAGTTAAAAGTAAATATAGCGGAATCCGCATGTAGTCCGCCATTCAATTGATGAACTACATTGTTTCGTGTAACACCACTGACCGTTTTTGTTTTAATTGTTGTTTTAGTAGAATTAGTAATGATCAACGAACCTGCATTCGCATTCGTAGAAGTTAGCGCTTCAAATCCAAGTCCGAACAAGGGTTTTCCAATTTGTTTTACAATCACATTCACGATGTAGGTTTGTCCTGGCACATATCGCCAATTCGGAATATTGGAAGTCACATAAATAGTACCCGTTCCCGAATTCGAATTTCCGTATGAATTATGACAATCGTTGCATTTCAATTCACCTGAAGAACCCGTATACCCAGCTTTTCCATTATCGCTTAATATTCCGAATGCGGTAGCAAAGATCATTGCTACGATAGGGACTACAACTATAATTTTCTTTTTCATCTCTTATATATTTTTATTATTCTTCAACTTTTACACATCTAATCAAAACAACATCCATCAAATAACCTGAACATACTCCTTTCAACTGAACTACCCTTCCAACAGGAAATAAGGTTTCATCTACCTCTTTATCCTCCAGCTTACAATTGACACCAAACATTCCTGAACTTGTAAGTAGAGCAATGGAAACACCGGAGGTATCAGACATCAAACTTTGAACCTTTCCGGTCACCGTAATTACTTTATCAAGATAAAGTTCATTAGCCTTCTGTTCATTTTCTTCATACAGTTTAAAAATTGAATCGGCCGACAAAAAAGCAACCGAATTCGTATGAAGCAAACTATCGACCGGCTTATAATACATATAATAAGCAAGAAGCATTGCCATGGTTACTAAGATCAATAATGTCCAACCTAATTTTTTCATACTATTAATTTGGGGATCCTCTTTCGATCCAGGTTTTAACTTTCAACAAAGAGCAATCATCTGATTTATTTCCTCCCTGTGGCATTTGCGACCAATTGGGATTATGACTCATTGAACCGTATAATGAACCATCATCGGCATACAATTTTACATTTGTGTAATTACTCAAATCAATATTTCCGGAGGGGGCTGATCCACTATGACAGGAAATACAGCTTCTATTCAAGAGTGGTGCAATCGTAGCCACATACGTTACAGTCGTCGTATCACAGAGACCTGTTGTAGGATACAACTCATCTTCTACATCATAATAACATCCCTCAAAAAGCAAGACCAACAATGCTAGTAGAATTAAAGAATTAGGAAGACGTTTTAATAAATCCACAATTATATATTTTATTTACTATTACTATTTTAATTATTAGGTGAGCCAGCATCCACCCAAATTCGAATTTTGGCAATGTCGCAATCAGGCATTTTATTGCCATTTTTAGGCATTGCACTCCAGCCAGAATTATGCTCTACAGATCCAAGCAAAGAACCATCAATGGCCGAGCCCCTAATTCCGGTATAGTTACTTAAATTTACTCCGCCACCGGGACTCGAACCTTGATGACAACCTTGACATTTATTCTGAATGATGGGCTTAATCACTGCATTAAATGTAACGCTACTTGTATCACAACCACCATCACAATTTAAGTTTTGCGCTCCTTGTGCAATCCAAGTTTTAATTAATAATATTTGTTCGTCACTTAAACGAGGAGCCGGTGGCGGCGGCATACGATCATTGGGGTCATTGTTTTCAATCGTTTCAATAAAATCACCATCGGTTGAATCGCCCACATCAATGATATTTGAATTCATCAATGATTGATAGGAAACAATTGTAACACCATCTTGATGAGAGGCCACATCATGACATCCACTTTGCGCACAATTAGCAATTAGAAATGGAAGGATTTGCATATTAAAATACACGCTATCACTATCACAAGGCAATGTATTGCCATTGCCAGGATCGATTCCGCCTGATGAAATCAGCGGTTGCGGAATTTCATGTTTACATGCTACAACAGTAAAAAACACGGAGAGAAATACTATGAATTTCCAATTACCTCCAACTATTTGATCAATCATAAAACGAATTTACGATCACAATCAAGCAAATAAAATTCAAATATTCTGAAAGCGGAAAATTAGGGTCTGAATGAGAAAATTGATTGTTTTTGACTTAAGATACGTTACCGGTCAACCATTCTTTAAAATGAGGAGAACGTTCGGTGCTCACGATAGTATCCTCTTCACTTGGAGGTCGAAGTACAATTTTCACACGTGATTTCGACCAGGCAAGCATTTTCTCGATGGCTTTTATATTTACAATAAACTGCCTGTTGATTCTAAAAAACATGGAAGGATTCAATATATGTTCCAACTCATCTAAATTATGGTCCACCGGATATTTTACATCCTGAAATGTACAGAGGTAATTAATTTTATCCTTCGTATAGAAATAAGCTGCTTCTTCAATCTCCACCATTTTAATTGTATCGCCATATCGAATTACAATGCGCTTTTGGAATTCTTTAGACTGGACGTTCAATATTTTTAAAATGCTCTCGATTTTCTTAGCACTCATATCTGAAAGCGTCTGGAATTTCTCAAAAGCTCTTTTAAGTTCATCCTTCTTAATGGGCTTCAATAAATAATCAATGCTATTCACTTTAAAAGCTTCGAGCGCATGTTCATCATACGCAGTTGTAAAAATTACGGGGGCTTTCACTGTGACCATTGAAAATATTTTAAAGCTCTGCCCATCCGCCAAATTGATATCCATCAAAATTAAATCCGGAGAGGGATTAGAATTTAACCAGTCGACAGTAGACTTAATACTCACCAATGTAGCAAGAATTTCTATTGATGGTTCGAGCTCGATAACCATTTTTATCAAGCGATCGGCAGCTATTTTTTCATCTTCAACTATAAGTACTTTCATTATTTATTTTTATTAATGGTATTTCAACAACGAAGGAGTCGTCAATAAAACTAACATTCACATTTTTCCCTGAAACGAGTTGAACTCGGCTGATGATATTTTGCAAACCAATGCCTGTGCTCGGTTCAGGATTCATTTTTGGATTCAATGTGTTTTTAACAACAAGTGAGTTTTCACCTACAGTATTCACTAAAACTGTTAATGGAGACTCATGCGATACGGCATTGTGTTTTACGGCATTCTCAATCAACAATTGCAAAGACAAGGGCGGCAAAGCAAATTTCTCGAGCCAATCATCAGGAATATCAATCACCAAATTCAGTGCATCGCCAAATCTTTTTTGCTGTAAAAAATAATAAGTTTCTACCATACTCAGCTCCTCCTTTAGGCTGATTACATCTTTATCTCTATGTTGTAATAAATTCCTAAAGTAATCAGACAATTTTTCAACATAACTGATTGCATTATCTTTATCGCTTTCGATGATAGCAATAAGCGTATTAAAGCTATTGAATAAAAAGTGGGGATTCACCTGACTTTTCAAAGTGGCGAATTGATATTCCACCTTTTCTTTCTTCAAACTTTCCAGTTTCCGCAATCGGATATCACGATCGCGAATAATAAAAATCAAGGTCAGAAAAACAAAAACAATGATCGATAACACGAACCAATTCTCTTTCCACATCGGCTTCATGATTCTAAACTTGTAAGTCAAAACTGCTTGATGGTTGAATTGACCGCCAAGACCTGCAATTACTTCAAAAGTATATTTCCCTGGTGGCAGGTTGGGGAATGTAACAATTCGATCTTGCGTAGGAATCCAGCTTGTACTATATCCTAACAGTCGATATTGATACGAAACCAATTCCGGATTTGAATACCAAAGTCCCACATATTCAATTGAAATATTATTTTGGTTGTATTCAAAAATTGAATCACTTAGATTTACACTTTGCTTCATAAAAGTGTACACCGCTTTAAGAATGAGAGTTGGTTTATTCGAGACTCCCTTATTATAATTATAAAAGCGAAACAATCCATTTCTGGAAGCAATCCATACGCCTCCTCTTCGATCTCTTGCAATCGTATTTAAATCGGCATCAATTTTTTCAATGCCAGCTTCTCCGGCAATCTTTTCCACTTCAAAAGTCAAAGGATGAATAATATCCAGTCCTTTAGAGTTGACCACTAAAATATTTCCAATGTTATCGGTTTCAATTCCAGAAATATCGAGCACGGAAAGACCATGGCTCAAATTAAAATTTCTGAAATGGGTTCCATTGTATCTATACAATCCATGATTTTGCGTACTAAACCACATATTGCCATTTAGATCCTCAGTAATCGAGTAAACAACTTTTCCTTTCGCTAACTCATTAAAATTTTTAAAACTTACACCATCATACATCACCACGCCACGTCCATCTGTTCCAAACCAAGTTCTATTTTTGCTATCGATATAAATGCTGTAAACAAAACCATTAAACGGCATTTTAAAATCACTATATTTTTTGAATTCGTATCTCGGGATTCCCAATGGGGGTAAAGAGTCAGGAAGAGAACAATTCACCACTCCACCCAACGTGGCAAACCACAAAACATTTGCACCACTATTGATAGAGATCACATTCGCATTTTCTAATCCATCCTTCGTACTGTATTGATTTACTTTTTCGGTGAATATATTGAGACGATAAAGCACATCATCAAAAGTTCCAATCCACAAATACCCGAACTTATCTTCATGCAATGCGGTAATATGTAAAGTTTTCTTTTTAGGATCTAAAACAAATTTTTTAATCCGTTCCACATCATTGGACAAATAATCAAATCTATAAAGTCCATCCGGTTTACTAAACCAAACATATCCATCTTTACTTGTACAGATGGACTGAAGGCTATCAATAGAAACATTATTTACTTTATTGACAAACTCCACCTTCTCCCCGGGAGAATAAATTAATTTATGATCTGCTGCAATCCATACATTCCCTTCGCGATCGCGCATCAAAGCATTTACTTTTTTATATGGAAAGCCTTTAGAGTGATCAAAATTTCTTAATCGCCTATCTCCACTAAATTCAAAATCCATTAATCCGAAACCGTCTGTACCGACCCAGAATTCATTTTGCAATCGCACCATGCAATTTAATGCACCATACCTCCAATCAGCGGACTTTTCAATATTTTCAAAAGTAAAATTATTCATATTGAAACGAAACAAACCTTGCTCTTGTAAGCCTAACAAAACATTTCCATCCGGTTGTACGCCAATTGACTTTACAATATTATCGGGAAGACCTTTTTTAGAATCAAAAATTTTATAACTGATAGGATTCGTAGAAGGATCAATCAACAACAAACCGGCATCAGAACCTGCGAGCAAAAGTCCGGATGGATGTTTCTGTAATTGATAAATAAATGGATCCGGAATACCTGACAAGCGATGCCAATCATTTTCCGCCCGATAAAAAATTCCTTCGCCATAAGAAGCCACCCATAGTTGTTTATTGTCGTTTTGAAAAACGGAAGTGATTGGACTTTTTGCCGGTGATTTCAAATTTATAAATGTCCCTTTCTTAAGATTTAAGATAGTACCATTATTCAAACACACCAACAGTTCATTTTTGATAGCCGTTAAATGAGAAACATATTTGCTTTCGGAAGTATCTGGCAATAAAATTTTAGAAAAAGCAAAGCCATCGAAACGATATAAGCCTTCATCGGTTCCTATGTAAATGAGACCATCTTCTGCTTGACAAATTGCTGTTGCTTTTAATTTATCGTTTTGCGGATCGATATTCATCTCAATAAAAAAAGGTTGCTGACTATACAAAGCATAGTGTAAACACAAAAAGAGATATGTTAGTGCAATAAACTTTTTCATTTATTGTCTCTTTTCATTTTAGCTTCAACAAAGACATGAATATCCGGAGCAATTTTTTGTTGCACTAGGCGTGGAATTCGAATATTATAATCACTCAAAGGCACCCAGAAATCAGTAGAAATAAAAATTTCATCACCTTTCACATATATAAAACCCTTAATTATTCTTTCCTTTCCAATTCCTCTGATAGTCAAAACACCTTTTACCCGCACTTGAAAACTGCCGTCCACCTTAAAATCTACCTCATCAATAATTTTCCCACTAAATGTGCAGTAAGGAAAAAGGTCTGATTCCAAATAATTTTCATTGAAATGATCCTTTTGGAGCTCGGTATTAAATCCTGAAAATGAAGTATTTGACACTTTAAAAGCTAAAGAGCGAGTAATGGGATCAATGATTCCGTTCATCGTCACGGAATTTGCCTTTATGGTTTCCAAATTGGCCTCAGAAATGAAGCTTAGCTTGGAAGAAACCACTGAATATCTTTGACTCGCTTGAGCATTAAGTATTTGACAGTTAACCATTAAACTAATGATTAGGACTAAAAATTGATAATGCAATTGGGTAGAGTAAAAAGGCACTTTCCCACAACACATACTTATATATGAGATTCGGCTTAGATCGGGAGGAAACATGCTTCTAAAATAGTCAAATCCAATAGAATTCTGTTTGACAAACCGCTCTACACGTTAAAACAACAGTTGAGCAAGGATGAATTGGTGTTAAAAAAACTACAAATTCTTCAAGGAATCGTTGAATAACGAGTGACATGACTAATTTCGCGGAAGACTATTCAAATTCCAAAAACAAAATAAACTCTTCTACGTATAGCAGGAGATTAAGATTTATGAGTTCAAGGTTACCAAATTTAATTATTGCCGGAGTACATAAAGCCGGAACCACCTCTTTGTTTGTTTATCTTTCTAAGCATCCGAAGATTGGAGCTTCGCATATCAAAGAAATTGGATTCTTCATGCCCTTGCGCGATGGAGCATCAATGCCTCCAATAGAAGAATACAAAGCTTATTTCTCACATTGCAAAGACGAACAATATGTGATGGAAGCGAGTCCGAGCTACATCTATGGCGAAGAAAAAATTGCAGATGCGATAAAAGAAAATTGCGGAAATGCAAAAATCATCATGATTTTGCGTGAGCCAATTGACCGATTGGGTTCTTTTTACAATCACATTCGTTCCAAAGCGATGATGGAAGAAAATGTAGATCTCTATGCTTTTATTCAAAAGTCCATTCAGGGAATACAGGATACAAGCAAACAAGATTATTTTACCCGTGGTGTTCGAGAAGGATTTTATAGTGATTATCTTCAACCTTGGATTGAGAAGTATGGCGAAGATTTAAAAATAGTTTTCTTTGATGATCTTAAAAACCATCCGATGCAATTGACCGCAGAAATTTGTGAATGGCTCGGTATCTCTTCAGAAGTATACAAAGCATCGGATTTTACTGTTGAAAATAAAACGGTGTATTATAAAAACAAATCGATACACAAGTTGATTCTTTCCATGAATAAAAAGTTGGAAGCTTTCTGGAGAAGAAATCATCAATTGAAAAAGAAGTTGCGGTCATTTTATTATATATTCAATGCCAATTCATCAAAAGGAGAAAGCATGGATGATCGCACTAAAAAAATATTGGAAGAACTTTATTCTCCGTACAATGCCAGATTGCTAGAAATGCTCAAAAAGCAAGGTTATACTAAATTTCCAAATTGGCTTAGCGAATCAAAAAATTACAAGGCCAAAAATAATACGGTGATCACCGAAACAAAATAAGAGAATGAAGGATCCCCAAATAATCATTGTTTCCGTTGTGATTTTCGGAATGGTAGTCGCACTTTACAAGGAGATTATAAAACCAGTGATGGTATTTGTGGTAGCCATTACCTTGTTGATGGCAACAAACATCATTGGTCCCAAAGAAGCGCTGAGTGGATTTGCCAACGAACAGATTGCAGTTATATTTCTTTTGCTCATCATCAGTGATGTGGTGAAGCGATCTGCTGCTTTGGATTATTCTATCTACCGATTATTTCGACCCAATCTATCCTACCGTGCATTTCTTTTCAGAATGACAACTGCTGTATCAGGAGTATCTTCATTTGTGAACAATACACCTTTGGTTGCTTTGATGATTCCCTACGTGTACGATTGGGCCAAGAAGAAAAAGATAAATCCATCCAAAGTATTAATGCCACTTTCGATGGCAGCCATTGTAGGTGGAACGATGACACTAATAGGAACCTCTACCAATCTTGTTGTAAGTGGAATGGCAGTAGATGCAGGATTGAAACCCATTTCAATGTTTGCTTTTACTCCCATTGGCTTTCCAATATTGATATTGATTATCATCTACATTCTGATTTTCAGCAATAAACTTCTACCTGATCGAAGTGATGCATTATCGGAATTCAAAGCTCACACTAGAAAATATTTGATCGAAACAAAAGTGCCTGAAACCTCTTTTTACGTGGGGAAATCTTTAGATCATAACAAGCTTCGTCAATTAAGAGGACTTTATGTTGTAGAAATTATTCGAGGCACTAAAACAATTGCTCCCGTATCACCCAAAGAAATAATTCAACCCAATGATATACTAATTTTTGCAGGAGAAATTGATACGGTAATTGATCTATTAAATAATCAAACGGATCTTATACCTGCTGAATATTCTGATTATCCGATGAACGGAAAGGTAGATGTGATTGAAGCTATTATATCGCCTAATTCTTCACTCATCAACAAGGCCATTAACAAAACGAATTTTCGGGAAATTTATGACGCCGGAATTATTGCGGTGAATCGTGATGGAGAAAAACTCAGTGGCAAAGTAGGAGATATTGAATTAAAAAATGGTGATTTGCTTTTAGTTGTTGCCGGAAAAGAATTCAGAAGAAGAGCGGAACAAAATCGCGATTTGATTTTGGTTTCCAAGCGACGTGAAATAAACAACAGCAGTAAAAACAGAATTAAATTAATTCTGTTATCAATCGCTCTTGCTTTCATATTAGAAGCCTGCGGCATCATGAGTATTTTTATGTCGCTGTTTATAATTACCGGAGCCATTGCTTTAGCAGGATTTCTAAATGTAGATGATATCAAAAAATCGTTGGACTTAGAGTTGATGGTGATGCTGGCACTTTCGCTGGGAATTGGAAAAGCAATTTCTAATTCGGGTGCAGATCAGATCTTCGCTAAAGAAGTTATACGGTACACCATTAATTTACATGAAACACTCGGAGTTTTATTAGGTCTTTACTTGGTAACAAATATTCTAACCATGTTTGTAACCAATGCTGCGGCTGTTGCCATCACTTTTCCTATTGCGGTGGCCACAGGACAACAAATCGGAATGCAGGACATGACACCACTTCTTTTAATTATTGCTTTTGCCAGTTCTGCAGATTTTATTACTCCCTTTGGTTATCAAACTAATTTGATGGTATTTGGTCCGGGTGGATATCGTTTTTCAGACTATGTGCGTTACGGTGTTATTCCAACAATCATTTATATGGTGATGACTATTTTCGGAATTGCATGGCTATATAACTTGATTTAATCATTTTAAACAGAAAGACTGAATTGTATTGCAATTCAAAAATATTTTAAAAAGGAAAATGAAAAGTAGCGATATCGTAAAGCAAGATTACAAAATCAGTAAAGCTGACCGTGAGAAGTTATTAGAACAAAAACCGGTTTTACTTTGGTTGACCGGACTTAGCGGATCCGGAAAATCCACGCTGGCAGATCGTGTTGAAGTTGCCTT
>Ga0105048_10001193_pt1 | contig 42105 bp, 39 predicted proteins | sample MAT05_FD_78382 | JGI IMG/M metagenome (GOLD analysis project Ga0105048, IMG submission 78382) | Freshwater microbial communities from Lake Fryxell liftoff mats and glacier meltwater in Antarctica - MAT-05 | ecosystem: Environmental > Aquatic > Freshwater > Ice > Liftoff microbial mat | place... | reverse complement strand
CTCACCGCTCACCGCTCACCGCTCACCGCTCACCGCTCACCGCTCACCGCTCACCGCTCACCGCTCACCGCTCACCGCTCACCTGCCCCAGCAAAATGCTTATGCCGAAAGGGTTCAGGGTTCATTAAAATTTGAATATTTTTTTGAGTACCTGCTGACTGAAGCAAACATCACCCGGCAGGCAGCAAAAATAATGAGACTTTATAATGAGCAAAGACCACATCAAAGCTTGAAAAACAAAACACCTCAACAGTTTGAATTAATGATAGAAAAATTGAGTGAAGAGAACCGGCCAGCAATGAAAGTGTATGAGTGGGATGAAGCAAAGACAATAAATATCTAAAAGCGGAGATTGGGTTTTTTAAGTTTTTTTGCCCTAAAAAAGAAAGTAAAAAGACCCAGGCACAAAACCCAAGCCCTTTCTTTTTCAGTGCATCTATGGCTTTGGCACTTGATAGGTTGCTCCCCAGCAGAGCCTGCCTCCATCCGCACATAGACTAAATGAAGCTATAAATTAAAATGACAATAACAGTAAATCATATTTATTTTCAATTGAAACAGGTAAACCTTATTTAGGCAAGGACAACTATTCACCATTCACTATTAATCATTCACTATTGACCGTTCACCATTTTCCTTACACGTTTCACAACACACTATCACCCATTGACTATTCACTATTCAATTTTTGACCTTTCACGTTTTACCTTTGATCATTATAAATTAATTATTGGCTAATGATTATAGACTATTCACCTTTCACGTTTCACAACACACTATTGCCCATTGACTATTCACCATTCACTATTAATCATTCAATATTGACCGTTCACCATTTTCCTTTCACGTTTCACAACACACTATCGACCATTTACCATTCACAACTCACAACTCCCAACTCACTACTCACAGTTGCCCGGAAACTGTAGCGCATGAAAAAAATTAAATCTTCGTTTGAGCAGATAGCCGTATTGCAGCACCTTATAAAGTGGACACTCATTGTTATTCCATTGTCGTTGGTGGTGGGCTCGCTGGTAGCCCTTTTTTTATGGTTGCTGGACCTGGCTACTATAACGCGTTGGCAACAGCCATGGTTATTGTACCTGTTACCATTGGCAGGGGTGGCCATTCATTTTATATATAAGCTGGCGGGTAAAAATGCTGAGAAAGGCAGTAACCTTATTATGAACGAAATTCATGAACCGGGCGGTGGTGTGCCTGCACGAATGGCACCATTGGTGTTAATTACTACCCTAATTACACATTTGTTTGGTGGCTCGGCCGGACGTGAGGGTACGGCAATACAGGTTGGCGGCAGCATGGCAGGTTTGCTGGGCCGTTATATGAAACTGAACACCATTGATACCCGCATATTTTTAATGGCGGGTATTGCGGCTGGGTTTGGGGCTGTTTTTGGTACGCCCGTGGCTGGCGCTGTGTTTGCTTTGGAGGTATTGGCTATCGGCGTTATGCGCTACAATGCCTTAATTCCATGCCTGGTGGCAAGCGTATTGGCCAATTTGGTTTGTACTGCATGGGGCATTCATCATACCCAATACCACGTTGGCCTGCAAACGGCGGTAAATTTTCAGTTACCGTTTGTAAGGTTCGATTTTTTGCTGCTGGCCAAAGTAATTGCTGCCGGCATATTGTTTGGGCTGGCAAGTTATTTGTTTAGCAGCCTGCAGCATGCCATTAAAAAACTTAGCCATAAGTACATTCCATTTAATTGGCTTGTACCCGTAGTAGGTGGTATACTTATTATTTTACTTTGTTGGTTACTGGGTACCCGCACCTACCTTGGGCTGGGCGTGTATCCGCAACAACCCGGCGATGTATCAATTGTGACAGCCTTTACGGCGGGAGGCGCCGATTATTTTAGTTGGTGGTGGAAATTATTGTTTACTGTTATAACCCTCTCTACCGGTTTTAAAGGCGGTGAGGTAACCCCACTTTTTTTTATTGGTGCTACCCTTGGTAATGTCATAGCAAATTTAACCGGTGCACCGGTTGAATTATTTGCCGCCATGGGCTTTATTGCAGTTTTTGCCGGTGCAACCAATACTCCTATTGCCTGCACGCTTATGGGTATAGAACTTTTTGGGGGCGGCAATATATTTTACTTTGCCATCGCATGTTTTATAGCTTACTATTTTAGTGGTCATGCGGGTATTTACTCCAGTCAAAAAATTGATGTGCGTAAGGTTTAGTAAGTAAATAAAATAGATGGGGTACCTATATTTTTTAACCCGTCAGGCCTAGCTTTTAAACGACTATCCGCAATCTGGTTTTAATATTTTGACACCGGGCTTTATAACTGTTTTCATTAGTCGTTGCCCGCCCGGCTAACGTTGCGCCAAAATGATTTTGTTGGGCTGGCAGTTGCACGGGTGCCGCACATTCTTACCGTTGATAATTTTATTCAGCCTTTTTTATCATGATTCTATATTCGGCATTGATTGTACTTAATAGCGGCAATCATTAAACAACTTGTATTTTAAATAACGGATGGTCATTGGTTATTTAATATTTTTGCCGCTCAATTTTGCCTGCCCTGCAAGCGGGTTCATGTTTCGTGAAACTTTGGCTGTAACAAGTTGAAGTCTAAAATTTTATTATGGCAGTATTACACAACCGTGTTTCGCAAAAGGAACTTAAGCAACAACTAATGGCCGAAACCGACTCAAGGGTAACTATTAGTTTTTATCAATATCACCCCATTGAAAACCCTGCTGAATTTAGGGATACACTGTATAAAAACCTTGCTTCGTTACAGGTGTTTGGGCGTATTTATGTGGCCTTCGAGGGCATCAATGCACAGGTGAGTGTTCCATCACAAAACGTGGATGCGTTTAAAGAAAGCCTTTTTAGTATTCATTTTTTAGACGGTATACGGCTAAACATAGCGGTGGACGACGATGGTAAATCGTTTTGGGTATTAAAAATTAAAGTAAGGGATAAGATAGTAGCCGATGGTATTACCGACCGAGGTTTTAGCATGGTCAAAAAAGGGCGCTATGTGTCGCCGGTACAAATGAACAAACTGTTGCACGACCCCGAAACAGTGGTGGTTGATATGCGCAACCATTACGAATACGAAGTGGGCCATTTTACCAGGGCCATAGAAATACCCAGCGATACGTTTAGGGAGCAATTGCCTATGGCGGTAGATATGCTGAGCAACAAAAAGCACAAAAACATAATCATGTATTGTACTGGTGGCATACGGTGCGAAAAGGCAAGCGCTTTTATGTTACACAATGGTTTTAAAAATGTATTTCATTTAGAAGGAGGCATAATTAATTATGCACAGCAAGTAAAACAGAAACATTTGACGAGTGCTTTTATAGGTAAAAATTTTGTGTTCGATAACAGGATGGGGGAGCGGATAACCGAAGATGTGATTGCCAAATGTCACCAATGTGGCGCCCCCGCCGATACGCACACCAATTGCAACAACAACGGCTGCCATTTGCTTTTTATACAATGCGGTGCCTGCACCCAACAATTTGATGGCTGCTGCTCGCCGCACTGCACAACCACTTACCATTTACCATTGGAGGAGCAACAAAAACTACGCGAAGGAAAACGAAATGATATGATGGTTTTTAATAAGTCGAAAAAGCGGTTGCGGCCTACCGTAGCTGAGCGGGCTGCCGAACGGTTGGAAGACAACCAACCGCAAGGCGACGGAGGGGAGTAATTGCGCTTAGATGCCTTTTTAAAAAAATAGTGTTGCTTAGAGGCTATATAATAGTAATAACATATTTATTAAAGCCTGGTGATGCAATTTATTTAACTGATAAAAGGATTGCGACGCAACAATGATTCTATGAAAATATATGCTGGTATTAAAAAAAATCATTTTATGCAGCTTCTCATTTTTTTTGACAACGGCTAAGCCCAGGTGTCAATAATTAGCAGCAAAGTAGTTGCGGGTTTTAATTGCTCTTATTATAAAATAAAGTAGCAGCCCAACAGGCCCCAGCATAAAACAAAAAAGTAAACATGGTACTACCAGCAGCCTGTTTACGTTGTGCTTCATAGCGTTATTGGCTATAAACAGCCCGGTCATTAAATCAAAAGCAAGGTAATGGATCCAACCTGCCAAAACGCCTGTTTCGTTAGTAAAAAGGCTCATTACACCCTTTAGCGTGCTAAAGCTTTGCAAATCAGAAGGCTTTATATTACTAAAAACAAAGTAAGCATAGGTTATGGCCAGCAGGGTTATGATAATACCAGTTATGATATGTTGTGTAAATTTCCAAGCCGGAAAAAATATTAATAAAAGCCAACCCGGCAATACCATAGTATTGCAAATAGAAAAAATTTGTTCAGTAGTCATGGCGTTATTTTTTAAAAATGGTCGGACAAGGCTATTTAAAAACATTAAAGGTGTAGGTTGGCCAGCGCTTTGTTAATCCTGTTGCTGGTTTCGTTGTCGTCCAAAGGTTCGGGTAAAAAGGCCTCTCCAATTAATTTTTCATATAGTTCAATATACCGGTTGCTTATGGTTTGAATCCATTCGGTACTCATTTCGGGTACCTGTTGCCCTTCTTTACCCATAAAATTGTTGGCTATCAACCATTCCCTCACAAATTCTTTGCTCAACTGTTTTTGGGGTTCGCCTGCGGCCAGCCGTTCGTCAAAGCCATGGGCGTAAAAGTACCGCGATGAGTCGGGGGTATGTATCTCATCCATCAGGCAAATCTGCCCGTCTAGTATACCAAATTCATATTTGGTATCTACCAGTATTAATCCGCGTTTTGCCGCAAGTTGTTTGCCTCTTTCAAATAAGGCATAAGTCAAAATTTCAAGTTGCCCGTACGCTTCCCCGCCTACCAATCCTGATGCAACAATTTCTTTTTTCGAAATATCTTCATCGTGCCCTACAGCAGCTTTGGTTGTTGGAGTAATAATTGGGGTGGGGAAATAATCATTTTCCCTCAATCCATTGGGCATTATTACGCCGCAAAGGGTTCGTTTGCCACTTTGGTAAGTACGCCAGGCATGCCCGGTTACATTGCCGCGTATCACCATTTCTACTTTAAAAGGCGTACATTTTTTGCCAATAGCAACATTTGGTGCAGGTGTAGCCAATAGCCAGTTAGCACAAATATCGCCGGTATTTTGTAGCATAAATGCAGCTACCTGGTTTAATACCTGCCCTTTAAACGGTATTGGTTTGGGCAGTATTACGTCAAAAGCCGAAATACGGTCGCTGGCAACCATAACCAAAATGTTATTGCGGATGGTATAAACATCTCTTACTTTTCCTTTATAAAAATTGGTTTGCCCGCTAAAACTAAACTTTGCCATAAATCAAAAGTAAGAAGGCTAAGTGCTTAATTTGCAGTGCTGATAGATATTCAAACAAAAACTGTCAGTATTTTTTACAAAATAAATTACCGGTTTCTGATAGCAATGGTGGTTTAATTGTAATTTGACCCCATCATTTTTGCATATATATTTGCTTGGCTATTATTTTTAGATATTGTAAATCGACATTCACTTATTAAAGCTTAAACCATTACTAACCAGCACTACCCAAAACTTCCGTAAAAAGTTGTTTTTGGTTGTCAAAAATTAAATTGCTCGTATGAAAATTTTTAGACACTATCTAAGTATAGTATGCCTCTGCAGCTTATTGTCCGTAAGCGTTTCCGCACAAAATATTTTGCTAAGCGGCACCATTAAAGGCAGTTCGGGCACGCCGGTTTCGCTGGCATCTGTGCTAATAAAGGGATCAGGACAAGGTACCGTTACCAACGACGATGGGTACTTTTCGCTGTCAACTGCCAAACAATTTCCTGTTACGCTTATTATTTCGGCTATCAATTTTACAACTAAAGAAATTGTAGTTGCCAGCAACACCACCATTTCCATCATACTTGATCCGTCATATATGATAGGCGACGTAATTGTTACTGGCAGTACACGCCAGCCCACGCGGTTGCTTGAGTCCCCTGTATCTATTGAAAGTGTTAGCCAGGCCGCCATTCGCAACGTGGCTTCGCCCAGCTATTACGATGCTATAGCGGTACTTAAAGGCGTGGACGTTACCACCTCAAGTTTTTCGTTTAAAACACCCAGCACCCGCGGCTTTAATGGTAGCGGTAACCTGCGTTTTAACCAATTGGTAGATGGAATGGACAACCAGGCACCGGCACTAAATTTTGCTGTAGGAAGTATTATAGGCCTTACCGAACTGGATGTTGAAAAAATGGAACTGTTGCCCGGCGCATCGTCGGCACTGTATGGTTCGGGCGGTATGAATGGAACCCTTACCATTAAAAGCAAAAGCCCTTTTACATCGCCGGGTTTAAGCCTGCAAATTAAACAAGGTATTAACCATGTAGATAATTTTCAGCGCAAAGCAGCTCCCTTTTACGACTGGAGTTTTAGGTGGGCCCACAAAGTAAGCGATAAGTTTGCCTTTAAAATAAGTGCACAATTTGTACAGGCGCAAGACTGGCAGGGAAACGACGATAGAAACCTGCTAAGGGAAAATGTGAAAAGCGAACTGAAAGCGGGTAACCGCCAATCCGATCCCAATTACGATGGTGTAAATGTTTTTGGCGATGAAGCCAGCGCAAGTATGGGTGCTTTTGCACAGGCGGTTAAAGCCGGTGTTAATGCACAGGGCGGCGCTGGTGCCATTGCTACCGTTGACCAGCTTATTGCCCTTGGCCGCACACCACAGCAAATAGCCATCCTTTTTGCCACTACGCCGCAATTAGCACCATTGTCGCAGTTTCTTCCTTTTCTAATACCTACCAGTACTGCTGCCAACAACCCCCACCGTGGTATTTATGGTGGCCAGTTTGTTAGCCGCACCGGCTACCTTGAAAGAGATGTGGCTGATTACAACGCTTATAATGTGCGTATGTCGGCCGGTTTTAATTATAAGATATCTCAAAATACAGAGGCATCGTTTTTGGGTTATTTTGGTACAGGTACCTCGGTATATACCGGCGCTGACAGATATATGCTTAGAAACCTGAAAATGGGCCAGTACAAACTAGAAGTTCGTAACAAAAACTGGTTTCTGCGTGCTTACACCACACAGGAAAACAGTGGCGACTCTTACACAGCTACCACCGCCGCTATTTTTATAAACCGTGCCTTTAAAAGCGACCAAAACTGGTTTAGCCAATATACCGGTACCTATGGAGCTGCCCGTTTAGGCTTGTTGCCCGGTGGTACCCCCGGTAATTTTATACCCGCGTTGCCCGATGGTACTGCGCACAACACCGCCCGGACAGTTGCAGAGACAGGTCGGTTTTTACCCGGATCCGATGCTTATAACAGGGCATTTAACAATGCTAAAAATACCCCCATTAGTAATGGTGGTGCAAGGTTTTCAGACAGGTCTAACATGTACCACTACGAAGGTCAGTTGAACCTAACCGACCAGGTAAAGTTTATGGAAGTGTTGGTGGGCGCCAGTTACAGGCACTACAGCCTCAACTCAAACGGAACCATTTTTGTTGATACTACCGGCCGTATTGGTATTAATGAGTATGGTGGATATGTACAATTGCAAAAACAGTTTTTTAAAGATGTGTTGAAATTTACAGGATCGGTACGGTACGATAAAAATCAAAATTTTGATGGACGCTTTACCCCCAGAATTAGTGCATTGGTTAAAGTGGCTAAAGACCACAACATTAGGTTGTCGTTTCAAACAGCTTACCGCTTCCCCTCCACGCAGGATCAATATATAAACCTGCTTACCGGTGGCTCAAACAGGTTAATAGGTGGTTTAGCCGGCTTTAAAACACTTTTTAATTTTGATGCCAACCCTGCTTACTCTTCTGAAAGTATTGTTGCATACCGCAACTCGTTTGGCACAGGTACACCCAATCCGGGACTATTAAAGGTAACAGAATTTAATACCATCAGGCCCGAAACTGTAAACTCGTACGAGATAGGATACAAAGCTTTGTGGGGTAAAAAACTGCTGATAGATGTGTATGGTTATACAAGCCAGTATAACAACTTTATTGGAAGGGCAGCTGTGGGAAGGGGTGCATCGGGCGTGGCCGCCGCCGCCCCGGTTGATTTGGCCAGCCCGTTTACCACTAACAACATTAGCTTTGTGGTTAACTCAAATACACCTGTAAAAGCAGTGGGCTATGGTATAGGTATAGAGTACAATATTGTTAAAGGATACGTAATTAGCGCTAACGCTTTTGGCGATAGATTGCGCGATGTGCCCCAGGGGCTCATTACTTTTTTTAACGCTCCCGCTGTGCGCTACAACATTGGGGTTAATAATGCAGATTTTTATAAAGGCTTTGGGTTTAATGTAAACCTACGCTGGCAGGATAAAATCAATTGGGAAGGTACCTTCGGTTCTGGCGAGGTTCCAGCCTATTCAACTATAGACGCAGCCGTTAGTTATAAGTTTGCCAGCATAAAAAGCCTGGTTAAAGTTGGCGCAACTAACCTTATGAACAATTATTACCGCAGCGCCTTTGGCAACCCACAGGTAGGCGGTTTGTACTTTGTAAGTTTTGGTTACAACGTGTTTTAATAAGCTGTTATTTTTTACATATAAAGTAACCCCCGGTGCAAACTTGGGGTTTCTTTTTTTTGTAGCCTTGTTATTTAAACATTCCAGAAGCCTATCGCCTTTGGATTAGTTAGCTTTTTTTATTATAGTTTTTTATGGAGACTGTATTTATTTTTGAAGCAGGCATTTTTACAGCTTCCTGTTTAGCACAATAGAGGTGGCACACTTTGAGGTAGTTAAAACTCAAATTTGCCGTAACCTATATTTATTATTACGGAGCGTAATTAAAAGTTAGCAAAACCAAATAGGTAATGCAATGCTTAAACAGGTAACCAAACGCCTACCACTGCTGATTGCACTAACGATAATGTAAACATTTGGTAATATCCATAGCCGAAGTTTTATGCAATACTTTGTACCACCATTTTAATAATTCTTCCACATTTTTTTCATTTGTTTGTGCTCATATATAAAAGCCAAAATCAATTCTCTTTTCCTTGTAAAACTTTATAAGTGTGATAGCATATCCACTTAAATTACTATTTATGGTTGCTGTTGTATGGGCTTAGGGATAATTTAGTAAGCACGCTATCATTTCACAAATTCAGCCTTTGACAGCATCGCATACACGCTTACATTACCATCTACCAATTGGGTAATGTTATATTAATCGCATCGCTGCACAACAAGTATGCATCGGCTTTGGTTAGTTGCTTTTAAGCAACCTACCCGCGTTTACTGTTGGTGTATACCTCCATCATCTACAAACAACACCTTCCAGTTATTAAAAGTAGCCAATTGGCCGGTTATCTCAACGGACATGCTTACATATTGTAACACTTGGTTGTTGATGGGCTTGCCGTTTTTATCAACCAACACCGCAAAGCCGGGGCGGGTGTTGTTGGTAAATTTTAATACAGGCATAATACCTCCGCTTATGCACCGCACGGCGCAACTTTGATGCGGAGCGCCCTCGCCGGGGTTCATGGCGCCGAAGTAACATTTGGGGTCTATAATCTGTCCCTTTAACGCAGTTTCAAAACCTGCAGACAACTGAAGTTCAGGATTGGAAACCGGCGGACTGGAGGCCGTAAAGGAATAGGTTCCGTTTTCTATTTCAAACAAAGGAAACTGGGTGGTACCTGTAAGACACTGTACACATTTAGGTTCGCAGTTTTTGGCGCTGTCTTCAATGCCGCCGCAGCCAATATAATCATGACTGGCGTATCCTTTTATTTTTACGTACCTCGTGTTGGTACCGGCCAGTACTTTATCAACGGTTTTGTTTGCACCAAATTTTAGTGCATCTATCAATAGTATAGAGGTGTACATTGGGTTGCCGTTGCCATCTTTTCCATCTATAACTGTAAGCATTGGTACGGGCTGTATGGTTAGCCAGCCCTCTATTTCTTTTACCTGGTCGTAATTTATTTGGTAGGTTGAAATGCGTTGTTGGCGGCTGGCCAATACAAATGCCGTACCGATTAATAGAACCAACAACAGTAAGGCGGCAATACCTGCAGGCCATAAAAGTTTGCTTGCGTTCTGGCCACTCCAGCCAATAAAAAAAGGTACTTTTTTGGGGTTTGTAGCCTGCGCATCTGCAATTATAAGTGGTTCTACAAAAGTACCCTCAGGGTTGGCGGTTACATTTATATAAACATCGTTGTCCCGTAGTTCCAGGGCATAGGTAGCTAGTTTTTCAGTAAAGGGTGGGGGCGCACAACCATCTTCGGGGCGGTATTGATAGCCATGCCATGGGCAGGTTACGCAGCCATCAATCACCTTACCTTCGCCCAGCGGCCCCAACTGGTGTTTGCATACATTATGTACGGCGCTTAGTTTTCCATTATACTTAAACACCGCAATGCGCTCTTTATCTATAACTGCTATTTTGGCCCGGTCTTCTTCAATGTCGTTTACATTACACACAAATTGCCAGTCGTTTTCTGCCGGAGGTATTTGTTGGTCATCAATCCTATTTTCTTTAAGCGCGGCCAGCAGGTGCAGCACTGATACCACCAGCAGGCCGGTAAACAACAGCACTACCAGCACCGGGCTTTTTTCGTATTGAATAATACCCAACGCCACGTGCATAATTACCAGTGCATAGGCAACATACACCAGCATGTGCATGGCTTTCCAAAATTTGGGATGCAGGTAGCTAAGCCAAAAACCGTGGCTGGTAAAGGCCATAATGGCCAGTATAACCAGCGCAACAAAACCCAATGGTTGAAAAGGAAAATATTGAAAGCTGTTATAGTGAAGGTTAGCCGTAAACAAGGATATCAGCGGGTGCTCATTTCCACTACCGTGAAACCACAAAACGCTCAATATACCATGCGTAGCGGCTATTAAAAATAAGGATACACCCAGGTGGCGGCGATTGTATAATATTGGCAGAAAGGCTTTGTTTAACCTGCAGACCGGTCCAACAATTAAAATAACGTGCAGCAGTAATAAGGCCAGTGTACCAAAAGCTCTGATGAGGGTGGTGTTAAGGTTTTGTGTTGGATAAGTGATTACGGTATAACCTACAAAGCAGACGAGGTACAATATTATGCCAACCCATAAAACAAGATCGTACCGTTGTTTAAACGGGTTCCAGCGTATTGGTTTGTATCTGGCGCTCATAGAAAATCAGTTTCAGTTTTACATTTTACACAACTGCAGTAATCGTTAAAGAAGGGGGCGATGTTTTACTATTTTTATGATCGTACAAGTACTGCAAACAGTAATAACACAATGGTAATTACCGAAACCACTATCCATACGTTGCGATGATTTTTACGAAGGGTGTGATTCATGCTTTTCTTCTTTTAATAGTTTAAACCATACCACCGGCCACAATAAAACGAGCCCCGGTAATATGATCAATTTAAACCAAATGGACGTACCCTTTGCAGCTTCGTCTGTTTTTTCTAATTTAAAAAAACTAAACCAAACGGCAAACCCCAAACCAAAAACCAGGTATACGTATAGCAGATAAATAAAGATCATATAGGTTATTTAAGTTGTTGCCACCGATTTTTGTATAGCTCCGTTTTTACTTAAGTGATACCAGCATAACACCTTATATACCGGGTTATAGTGTTTTAAGCCGCTCATATGTGTCCGCATACTTTTACACTTTCCAAAAATTACAAGGTAAACTTTTAAAAAAAATGCCGCAACCTGCATACCTGATACAGGGGCTATTATGTAAATGTAAAAAGCGTTCCAGCTATTGGCCGCCGCCGCCGATGCAAAACTACGGGCAGGGTTCATGCTTATGCCCGATAGCGGCGCTTTAACCACAATAAATATAAATACCAGCAAACCAGCTACAAAACCCGTGGCTTTGGCCCATTTGCTGTTGCTAAACAATAAAACAATGGTGATTATTATAAACGATAAAACAAACTCACCCGGCAAGGCCGTTACTATGCCTTTTGCTCCTGGTTTGGTAACAACGTAGTTAACCGCGGGATTGGCTAACAGGTCAAAGGCAAACCATTTAAAAAGGAAAAGAACGGTGGTGGCTTCGGTAAACTGTGCCAAAATGCACCAGCTCGCATCGGCTTATGAAATCCGGTCCATTAGTTAGCTAACGTAATGGATGGGTTCATGTGGGCACCGCTTTTTTTTCCCCAACCTGAATAAATTAATAGAATAGCCGTAACTCCCATAGCCAGTGCTATTATGCCCCTTGTAATTAATGCATTAAGTATTGCCCCTTGTAATTAATGCATTAGGTATTGCCCCTTGTAATCCAAAATAGGGATGCCGAAACAAAATGACGAACACACACACCGAAAACATAAACGTGTCCAATGCCCATGCTTCTATTAAATAAACGCTCCAGTTTTTTAGCAGCGAATTTATCATGGTTGATTATTGAGCGACCAATTAAATTGTGGATGTAGAAAAACAGCCAGCAGATTGCCGATGCTCCATGCCTGCTGCACACAACCTTTGCCCCTGGTGGGTTCCATACCATCAAAAATTTCGGCAATTGTAAAAATGCAACCTCCGTTATAGAAATGGTCTTGCGGGCGAGCCGATTGTTTCCAAATATACCTGCATGTTTCGGGGCTAAAACTATTTACTTTTAAATAGGCCATAGCCCATTCGCCCCATAAAAACGGCCAAATAGTGCCCTCGTGGCAGGCATTATCCCGATGCCACAGGTCACCTTCGTAACCGGGTTTAAAATCTATATGGTTGGTGGGCAGGGTTCGTAAACCAAAAGCTGTGTATAAAGTAACAGTAACCTTTTCAAACACCTTTTTCAGCATAGCATCATTTAACGGGCTAAAGGGAAGGCTAAGGCGTACAACTGGTTTGGCCTTATGCTGGTATCGGGGGGTTCGTTGGGTATTACCACATCGTTAAGGTATCCACCGTCGTTTACAAAATATAGTTGAAACGAACTGCGAATTGCCCCGGCTAAAAGATTATGTGAAGGATCGTTTTCGGTTTTGAGTTCACGGGTAAAGTATTGATAAATGCAAATAGCATATACCAAAGGGCATTTACCTCTACAGGGCATCCTATTCGCGGTGTCACAATGTATCCATTTACCCTTGCATCCATTTAGGTAAGTTGCATACCTTTTACTCCGCCAAACAAAAGACCTTTGGGTGTTGCATGTATATTGTACCTCGTTCCCCTAATGTGCCAGCCAATAATATCGTGTAACACTGGCATGGCTTCTTGTACCAATACCTCATCTTTAAATTTTTGATAGTATTCGTATAATGCTGCCAATAACCATAAAGTGGCATCAATGGTGTTGTATTCTATTTCGTCATTGGGATAGTATGAAAACCTGTTGGGAAACATGCCCTGGTTAGTAACCGATAAAAAAGTACGCAAAATACTTTCTGCTTCGGCTTGTTTGCCGGTGGCTATGGCAGGGTCACGAATGGCTATCATGGTATCGCGGCCCCAGTCGGCAAACCAATGGTAGCCTGCAATAATTGTTTTGCCACGGGTGCTGTGCCTGTTTACAATAAAACTGGTTGCCGCTGGTTACAAGGTCGTTTACAAAAATGGGTAATGCAGGTAGGAAAGGTGCTGATGGTAAAAACTGAAAATCTTTAGAAGCAATTTCTTCGGTTGAAAAAACGATTTGCATGGTATCGTTATTGCCAGGGCCTATTAATGCCTTACCAATACAAATGGTATCTTCTTCAAAATCACTTCCACGTTCTTTTTCCCGTTCGTATTGCAAATTGTAAAACCAGTTATGCTCTTCTTTCCAGGTAACTTTCGAAAATTTTATAAATAAAGGATGAGCACCATACCCGGCATATATCTTTAAATATTGCTCGCTAATAGCCTGTGTGTAAAAATTAAACCGCTCATTTTTGTGAAACAGCGCATAATAATCTCTATACACCAGCAGCGGTACCAGTTGCAGGCCAATAGCCCCTCCCGAAAGATTTTTGTAGGTAACAATCGTGGTATTTTGGCCTTGAACCATTCCTATCGTTTTCGAAATCCTGTTTTCGTTTACTGAATAAATCCAGCAGGCAATATTGGTATCGCAGGTAAAACTTTCAATGAAACTATAACCTGTTGGGTGAACAGTACCAAGGTATTGATTGGCCGACAATTCAAAATGATCGTGGTCAACGATCAATATTTCTTCCATTTAAGAAACCATAACCAACCGGTCGGTGGGGGGATTAAAACTGGCGACCAGCAGGCCATGATACCTGTGGTGTTTCAATAACATAGGTCTTGTCTTCTTTATATCTAAAAGTGGTCTGCCTTACCCTATCCCCAATCATTTCCAGCTGGTGGTTATATTTTTCTTTTCTGGCAGGGTCGCCCTCACTCGTACATTTAATGATGGAAGTAGTGGTTGGTCGAACATACGGTTCATCTACCTTCCATTTTCAAATAACGTTATTGGCCGGGTTGGGCACCATGGTATAGGCGCTTAATTATTAGCTTACCAAAGCAGCAACGATTATTTTTTTCATTTTGATATGTTTTAAAACTTTTATATCAAAAATGAAACTTTTGGGTTAGATGCTAAAGCAGATTTACGTTAATGCAGGTTTAGGTGATGAGTGGGGGGAAGTAAAAAGTAAAAAGTAAAAATTAAAAAGGTTTTGATGAAACCCGAGGTCTGCCACTTGTAGCCATCAGCCAATAGCCAATAGGTAATAGCCAATAGGTAATTGCCAATAGGTAATAGGTAATAGCAAATAGCCAATAGCTAATAGGTAATAGCCAATAGGTAATAGCCATCAGCCAATAGGTAATAGCCAATAGCCAATAGCCAATAGGTAGTAGCCATCAGCCAATAGGTAATAGCCAATAGCCAATAGCTAATAGCCAATAGCCAATAGCTAATATTCAATAGCCAATAGCTAATAGCCACTAGCTAATAGTCGCTGGTTAACAGTCACTAGCTAATATTTACTGATTAGTAGCCACTGGTTAATAGCCACTAGGTAATAGCTAATAGTCAATAGCTAATAGTAACTTGTTAATAGCCCTATCCACTAGTTAATGGCCACTAGCTTATAGCCATTAACCACTGGTTAGTAGCTACTGGTTAATTGCCACTAGTTAATAGCCGCTGATTAATTGCAAAGAAATTGCTGCTTAAAACTTACAGCCTAAATTTTGCAGAAGAAAGCTTGTGAATAGTGGTAGGTTTTTAAGGAATTTGCTGACTTGCCTAACGGGTTGCCGGAGTTGCCAATATTGCGCAAAGGTTAGCTAACCTGTACTAATAAGCAGCAATTTTTAGGTTGTTTTATTTGCTATTAAGCCCGGTTCCAAAATTTCTGCACCAGATTGAGGATAGGTTTTTTAAATTTCTAAAAAAGTTTGGGCAGCTTTTTCATATAAAAAATCCTTACTTCTTATTTGTACAAGGCGTTCATTTTGCCAAGCACTTGCTAAACGGTATTTTAATCAAAGCTTTATAGTAGCTTTAAATTTAAATTTGTTGTAATGAAGCATTTAACTATTGTATCTGTTTTATGCCTTTTTAGTATTGTCGGGTTTTCGCAAACTGAAAACATCTGGAAACGCAAACCGTGGGAGGGGAAAACAAAAGCAGGGTTATTGCAAAAATTAAAGAATTCTATCGGGCATTCTAATTATAGAAAGGCGTATATTTTTGAGCTTAGCAACATTCCGGGTATTAAAATACTGCCTATAGAAGTGAGAAAAGTAGATACAATTAATGACAACACCATTGCAATGGTAGTTGACCCTTACGGAATGCCATGCATATCGCCATCGGGAGTTGTAAAATTTTATATGCCCGTAGCAGGATATAAACCAAAAGTGATTGAAGAAATTGGCATAAAATAGCAAAAACACGCCTGCCCTTTTTACCGTCCCAAAAAAATAAACAACGGTTATAAGTATGACCAAAAAATTGCATGTATTTGTTAGAACCCTACCTTTTTAGCAATCATAATTAAACGCGGCGATTTATTAATGTCATAATGCCCCAACATGTAATCGCCAAATACTTCCTTAATCTGCAAACCTTGGTAAGCAAACATTTCGGTAAAAATGCCTAGTGTAAATTTGGCTACACGTTCGGTATAAAGGTGTTTTAGTGCCATTAATTTTTCCTGCACCTGTATTTGTTTATAAAAAAAATCATCATCGTGCCACTTTGCCAGGTAAAAGGTAGTATCGTTGTGTTGCTTTACTTCGGCTTTTAACAGGTTTGCTTCTTCAAAGTGTACATTCAGGTAGTCCATTACAAACAACCCATTGGGTTTTAGCGAAGTAGCAATAGTACGTATGGCATTATCATGTTCGCGTTGTGTGCGGAAGTAGCCAAAGCTGGTAAACATATTAAAGGCATAATCATAATAGTTAATCCAGAAAGGTAGCCGCATATCGTGCTGGTAAAAGCGCAGGTATTCTTTTTGTAAAAGCGAAGCCGCCATTACCTGCTCAAACGAAATGTCAATACCGGTAACATCAAAACCTTTGTCGGCCAGCGCTTTGCTATGGCGGCCTTTGCCACATGCTACGTCAAGCACCCGGCTGTTGGCAGGTGGCATAAGATGGTTTATGACAGTATCAATTAACGAAAAAGCTTCGGCATCGTCGCGGTTTTTATACAACTGGTCGTAATAAGGCGAGTCGAACCAGTCAATATACCAATTACTGTTGGGCATGCCTACAAAGTAACAACATCTGTTGGCTTTAAGTGGATGTAACCGTCATTTTTCGGCTCCCTTACTTCAAATAGATCAATTTTGGCATTGTGCTGCAATTGGCTTGCATTTTTTGGAGCTATGCAATAATCCATCACTTATTTGGTACTAACTATTCCAGTTCAATCAATTGAAAAGGAACGCCTAATGCTTTTAACGACAATTGAAGTCTTTCTTTATGCGTGTCGGTAATTAGTACCTGCCCGTTGTTTTGTATGCATACCTGTTGCAATAGGTTACCCATCCGGTCTTCGTCAAGCTTCTCAAAAATATCATCTAACAACAGTAATGGTGCAAAATCTTTGGATTGCTTCAAAACTTCAAACTCGCACAACTTTAGGGCAAACAATAAACTTTTGCGCTGGCCCTGGCTTGCAAAAGTTTTAAACGGTTCATTGTGCATATTAATCTCAATATCATCTTTATGAATACCAAGGGTAGTGCGCCGAAGTAATATATCTTTTTGCATATAAATGTTTAACAGCGAACCAAAATCGTTTTGTAACAGGGGGCTATAATAGGTAAGCAAAGGTTGCTCGTTGCTTCCGGCAATCTGGCAATACTTGTTGGCTACCCGTGGTAAAAAATCTGCTAAAAATGACTGCCGAAATGCAAACAACTCGCGGCCCGGAGGTAACAATTGTTCGGTAAGTACGCCCAATAGTTCCTTATCAACAAAACCCCTTTCGGCCGAAGCTTTTAGCAGGCTGTTCCGTTGCTGTAGTATTTTATTATACTGTATTAGCAGGTTTATGTATCGTGGGTTTACCTGGCTTAACAGTATATCAATCATTTTGCGGCGCACTTCGCTGGGGCCTGTTATCAGGGCAATATCGTCGGGGGCAATTATTACCGCCGGAAAGTGACCTATATGATGACTAAACCGATTTATAGGTTCGTTATTGCGGCTAAGTTCTTTTTTTCCGTTTTCGCGAATAATACAAACCACGTTTTCAGGGCGTCCGTTTTTTACAAAACCTGCGTCTACCCGCATACCCTGTAAACCGCTGTGCACCATGGCTGCATCGGTATTGCTGAAATAGCTTTTGCTAAAACAGGCCAGGTACACTGCGTCTAAAAGGTTGGTTTTGCCCAGCCCGTTTTTGCCGCAAATGCCTACAATTTTTTCAGTAAACAAAAAGCGGCTGTCGGTATAGTTTTTAAACTGAAAAAGCGATATGTTTTGCAGGGTCAGCATTGGGCTGCAAGGTAGGCGCAATGGAGGATAGTGTAATAGAGCTGGAGGGTGTTGGAAGGGAGGTAAGATGGCAAATGATGGACGGAAGATGACGGAAGTAGTAAATGAGTGTTGAGTGAATTGTTTATATAGGGTAGTTTTATGAGTGGTTGGAACAGAGATGATAATGAGCAAACATTCATTAAATTTAAAGGCTACATTTTATACAAGTAAAACAGGTTATAGCGGTTACTTTCCGGAATTGTGTAAAACATTTTATTTGTAAAGTAATTTCTAATACGTCAATCGTTGCCTCCCTTTCATCAAATAATAAAAGGTTTACATCCTGCACCTACAAAAACACAAAATCTTTCCCATCACTAAATCATAAAAACGCTCCGTCTACTTACTACAAAATAGGTTGTCTCCCTTGCTTCAAATCACCCAATTAACTTTCAACCCTAATCACTTATATTTGCGGCTCAAAAAAAAATTGACATAGTGGCTACTAAATTCTCTAAAGAAACTTACCTGTACTGGTACGAATTGATGCAGCTAATTCGCCAATTTGAGCTTAAAGCAGAAGAGAAATATAAAATGGCTGGTAAGATCCGCGGTTTTTTTCATGCTTATATTGGCCAGGAAGCCCTTGCCGCCGGTTGTATGAGCGCTACCAAACCCGAAGATGCTTTTATTACCGCCTATCGCGATCATGGTTTGGCATTAGCAAAAGGTATAGACGCTAATTCGTGTATGGCCGAGTTATATGGTAAGGCTACCGGATGTGCTAAGGGTAAAGGTGGAAGTATGCACTTTTTTAGTGTAAAACAGCGCTTTTTTGGTGGTCATGGTATTGTAGGCGCTCAAATAGGTACAGGCGCTGGTCTTGCATTTGCTGAGCAATACAAAGGTACCGATAATGTGGTTTTGTGCTATTTTGGCGATGGCGCCGCCCGCCAGGGAATGTTGCACGAAACCTTTAACATTGCCATGACATGGAAGCTGCCGGTAATATTTATTTGCGAAAACAACAATTATGCAATGGGTACCTCAGTACAGCGTACCAGTAACGTAATTGATATTTATAAATTGGCTGACGCCTACGATATGCCTGGTGATATGGTAGATGGCATGAGCCCTGAAGCAGTACACGAGGCCGTTGAACGTGCAGTAAAGCGTGCCCGCGAAAAGGGAGGTCCAACATTGTTGGAAATGAAAACATACCGCTACAAAGGCCACTCCATAAGCGATCCGCAAAAATACCGCACCAAAGAAGAATTGGATGAATATAGGATAAAGGACCCCATCACTTACATTAAAAAGACCATTCTTGATAACGGGTTTGCCACGCAGGAAGTACTTGACGAGATTGACCGCCGCATAGAAAATATTGTGGAGGAAAGTGTAAAGTTTGCCGAGGAAAGCCCTTTTCCCGACGACGACGAATTGCTTAAGGATGTGTACGTAGACCAGAACTACCCATTCATTACCGATTAAACCCATATTTAACCCAACTGAATAAAGAACAAATACCAACAAAAAATGGCTCAAAAAAATGCACCGGTTGCCGAAGTAGAAAAAGACCCGATTGAAGTGGCTAAAGGCTTCTGGGAAAAATTTCAAAAACCCATTATTGCAGTTGCTGCTACTGTTATTATAGTAGTTGGTGGCTGGTACAGCTATCAAAAATTTTTTAAGGAACCTGCCGAAGAAAAGGCTGCCGAAGCCATGTACAAGGCCGAAGAATATTACAAAAATGATAGTTTAAACCTTGCCCTTAATGGCGATGGCGTTAGCAAAGGTTTTTTAAACATTATTAAAAATTATGGTGGAACCAAGTCGGCAAACCTCGCCAATTTTTATGCCGGTACCATATTTTTACGTAATGGCGACTTCAATAACTCCGTTAAATATTTAAAGGAGTTTTCTACCGATAGCAAACAAATTCAAATGTTAGCTTACGGCCGCCTTGGCGATGCGTATAGTGAGCTTAAAAAGAATAATGATGCGGTAGACATGTATAAAAAAGCAGGTCACACCTTTCCCGAAGATGATTTTAATTCATCAGAATTTCTTTTCAGGGCTGGTTATTTGCTTGAAAGCCTGGGTAAAAACAGCGAGGCAGTAGAAATTTATAAAGAAATAAAAGAAAAATATCCCCGGACCGAAAAAGGTTTTTCAATAGATAAATATATTTACAGACTGAGCGTAGAAAAAAACGACTTTTCAGTAAAATAATATGGCAACTAAAGGAAACAAAAAACTAAACGAAGGCATCCCTGAAACAAAGGATGCCTTTGTGTTGATAGTAAAAACCGAGTGGAACGCCCAAATTGTGGACGTGCTGGAGGCTGGCTGCAAAAAGGTATTGAAGGCCGCTGGTATAAAAACCAAAACAATGGTAGTGCCGGGCGCTTTTGAGGTTCCATTTGCCATTAAGCGCTATTATCAATACAATTTTAAGAACCGCGCCGATGCCTTTGTTGCGCTGGCAACAGTCATTCGCGGTAATACTCCCCACTTTGATTATGTGTGCCGGGGCATAACTGACGGCGTTATGCACCTTAACTTAATGCTTGATGTGCCAACTGTTTTTGGTGTGCTAACAGTGGATAATGAGCAGCAGGCACTTGACCGAATAGGCGGCGCACATGGCCATAAAGGTGAAGAAGCTGCAACCACCGCCATTAAAATGATAGCGCTAAACAAGGCAAGCAAAAAGTAGCCGCTTCATTTTGCATAACAATGCTTTAGCTACCGGATAAAGAACGGATATTGCGAAAAAAAGCATTCTAAACAAAAAATTTTTTGTTTACATACAGTTCATCTTTGTGGTAAATCGTTGTGTCACTCACTTCAACAGTTGTAAACAAATCATTCCACCAACCGTTAGCCATACTGATAGAAATAAACCATTACTCAAAACCCCAAAATCAATTTAACCGAGTACTAATAAGTCATAACTCATAACTCCTAACTCCTAACTCATAACTCCTAACTCCTAACTCATAACTCCTAACTCATAACTCCTAACTCATAATTCATAACTCACAATCCATAACTCACAATCCATAACTAATAACTCATAATTCATAACTCCTAATTCATAACTAATAACTCATAATTCATAACTCATAACTCCAAGCGCTCTTAATTCAAAATTTATAATTCATAATAAAACATAACTCTTTCACTTCCCACTCACTATAATGAACGTACACATTTTCATCCCTTGCTTTGTCGATCAGTTGTACCCCGAAACCGGTTTCAATATGGCCAAAGTGTTGAAAAAGGCGGGGTGCACCATTTGCTATAATAAAAACCAAACCTGCTGCGGACAGCCCGCTTTCAACGCAGGTTTTTGGGATGACTCCCGTATTGTTTGCCAAAAGTTTTTGGAAGATTTTGAAGAAGCCGACTACGTGGTAATGCCCAGTGCCAGTTGTGCTGGCTTTGTCAAAAACTATTATAGCAAACTTTTCGACAATAGTAGCTTGCATGTGAAAGTGCAAAAACTGTCTGCCAAAACATTTGAGTTTACCGATTTTCTTGTTAACCAATTAGGAGTAACCAATGTGGGGGCGTTGTTGCCGGGTTTAGCCACCTACCACGATAGTTGCGCCGGCCTTCGCGAGTGTAATATTAAAACTGAACCACGCACCTTACTACAAAATGTGCAAGGGCTGCAAATGGCCGAAATGAATGATGTAGAAACCTGCTGCGGTTTTGGCGGCACCTTTGCGGTAAAATTTGAGCCCATAAGTATAGCCATGGCCGATCAAAAAATAACACATGCCGTAAATACCGGCGCCCAATATCTCATCAGCACCGATGTAAGCTGCCTTATGCACCTTGATGGTGTGGTAAAAAACAAAGGCGTCAATCTAACCTGTCTGCACATAGCCGATGTGCTTGCCAGTGGATGGTGAGGAGGTAAAAATTAAAAATTAAAAATTAAGAAGTAAAAAGTAAAAAGTAAAAAGTAAAAACGCCAACTCAAAACTTACATATCACAACTGACCAACCCACAATTCATAACTCTTTCCATTTAAAATTTAGCATTCAACATTTAAAATAAAAACTCACAACTGACCAACCCACAATTCCTAACTCTTTCCATTTAAAATTTAGCATTCAACATTCAAAATAAAAACGCACCACTGACCAACCCACAATTCCTAACTCTTTCCATTTAAAATTTAGCATTCAACATTCAAAATAAAAACGCACCACTCATACCGCTCAACTCATAACTAACCTCATGGCTCATTGGCTTATTAAATCCGAACCCTTTAAATATAGTTGGGACCAGTTTGTGGCCGACAAACAAACTTTTTGGGATGGTGTACGCAATTACGGTGCCCGTAACAACCTTCGCGATATGAAAAAGGGCGACGAAGTATTTTTTTACCACAGTAACGAAGGCCTTGAAATTGTGGGCATTGCTAAAGTAGTAAACGAAGCTTACCAGGACCCCACTACCGACGATAATAATTGGTTGGTGGTAGATTTTAAGCCAGTAAAAAAGCTAAAAAATCCTGTTACGCTGGCAACTATAAAGGCCGATAATCGTTTGGAAACTATTGAATTGGTGCGTTTAGGCCGCCTGTCAGTATCTAAGGTTACCGATGAAGAGTGGGACATTATTATGGAACTAAGTAAAGGATAGAATCTCCTTTGTTGTAAATTAAAAAGTACGTTGCCAACTATCGAAGTTTTAATTAAGGGGAAGGTTCAGGGAGTTTATTATCGTAAAAGTACCGTGCAAACCGCAAGGCTGCTTGGACTTACCGGTTGGGTAAAAAATACCGATAGCGAAAATGTGCAGGCCATTGTTTCGGGACCGCAAAACAAATTAAACGAATTTATAGCCTGGTGTTGGCAGGGGCCGGTTGCCGCCAAAGTAACAAGTGTGGAGGTTATTAAAAGTATTGAGGTAAACTATATTGACTTCACTATTAAAAAGTAATTGCTAGCTGAAAAATAGTTGCAAGGGTTGGTTTAAATTTATTTTGTAAAAGCAACCTGGCTCGTAAATGGTTGGGTGGTATATTCGCCCAAAAAATCGCCCCGATGTTCTTTTTTGTTTCAAAAATAATTGCGGCATTACTTGTTCCCTGGTACTGGATAGTATCGTTGCTGGTTTGGCGTTTTTTTGCCAAAAGCCCCATGCTTAAACGCAGGCTTGAAATATTTACCCTTCTACTTATATTTTTATTTAGTAATAAGGCTATTTACAACAGCATTATGTTTGCATGGCAACCTCAGCCGGTTACCTTACCTGCCGGTACAACTTATAGTGCCGGTATAGTTTTAGGTGGGTACGAAAGCTTTGATCAATATGGAAACGGTTATTTCAATGGTTCGTCCGACCGTTTTATTCAAACATTGAAACTTTACCACCAAAAAAAGATTAAAAAAATTGTCGCGTCGGGCAGCCACGTAATAAATGGAGAAGCCCAGCCTACAACATTTGTCAAAAACGAGTTTATTGCCATGGGCGTTCAACCAGCCGATGTGTTGTTTGACGACAAAAGCCGCACTACTTTTGAAAATGCAGTTTTTTCGGGCAAGTTACTGGGCCAAATTGGGTTGCAACCGCCCTATTTACTAATTACTTCGGCACAACATATGCCTCGTGCCTTGTTGGTATTTAAAAAAGCAGGATTAGCCGTATTGCCGTTTCCCTGCAATTACGAAGTGCGTTCCGAAACTTTTAAATGGTACGAGTATTTACTTCCAAGTGGTACGGTGCTGCAGGAATGGCCTTATCTTTTGAAGGAATTGGCAGGTATTGTCGGTTATCGGTTATTTAATCGGGCATAAAATCGGTCGTAAACATTTATCCCATCTTTTGTACAGAATTTAAAAAGTATCAAATCTGTTACAAAAATTTTGACTATTTTAATGATTGGTCTGCTCTCGTTTGCCTTCACTTAAAAAAAGTAAAAGGCTATGGGAGTATAGACGGTGCTTATATGCTAAACAACTTTGCTTAAACAAAAATGCTTCTTATACAGGATGGGTATGTTAGCCATTCCCGCTTTTTCACATCAATACCAAGCAATTTATGAAGACACCCTGTGGCACCTTTGTGAATATCAAAAATCAAGCTTCTATCTTATTAAGTTCAATACCCTTGAGGCGCAAACCACGGGTAAACAGAAAACTACAGCCATTGCGCTTGCAAATAAACAATTGACGCTAACGCTTGATGGCATTACCAATCAATGATAAAAATATCGCCCTCAAATATACAATTAGAAGCAACTTGTAAAATTACCGGTAGTAAACAGGACGGCCAAATTGTTGACATTCACTAAACCAGGCCTCGCAAAACATTAAAAATGCTTACCGGCAACCGTTTTCAATGGTTTGCCATAAACCCCGCCACCAACTAATTTTTGGGAACCGGTGGTGGCAGCTACACTTTCGATAATGGAAAGTATACCGGGCACATAAAATTTTTTACCCGCCATGGTTCGCAGGTGGCAGCATTGCTATTGTTCAAAGTATAAATTATATATGGCCAATGCCATCATAGCGGCAAAAGTTCAAAAGGCAATGCCATTTACTAAGTGTAGAGCTGCATTAACCGGTAGCCTTAACTGCTTTGCTTTGGCGTACCCTGGTTGGCAAATTCCTGTAGTCGTCGCCCCACTACCATTTGCAAATTGCAGAGGCGTTTGTTATGCGGGTCCTCATCAACATAAGTAACCTTGTTGGTACGGCTTATGTCAAAAAGCAGGTCGCCGGGAAAGTTTCGTAGTCTTTTGTCGGTCAGTTCAACTTCTATAGTTCCTTCATTTTCCATCCACGTTACCGTTGCGTGCATACGTTTGCCTTCAAAATCGTAATAAATAAGCATGTATCCCTTTTTTCAAAATTTTGCAGCACCAAAAAACATTATTGTTTAGTGCAATCTTGTATTTACTTTGATTAAAATATTTATCTATGCAAAAGATGTTTGTCGCTTTTTTGTTCATTTTATTTTCGTCCTCCATGCATGCACAAACCACCTCAATGCCAAAAAGCTCAAAGCTAAGGCATGTGGTACTGTTTAAGTTTAAAGATGGTACCAGCGATGCCAACATTAAAAAAGTGGAGGCAGCATTTCGGGGCCTTCCATCCAAAATAAAAGAAATAAAGGCATTTGAGTATGGTCTCAACAATAGTCCTGAAAATCTTAACCAGGGTTTCACGCATAGCTTTTTTTTAACGTTCGATAGCGAAGAAGGCAGAGCAATATACCTGCCTCATCCTGCCCACAAAGCATTTGGCGATGTACTAAAACCACATCTTGATAAGGTGCTGGTGATTGATTATTGGACAAAATAGTAACCCTTAAAGTGTTTTGTCCGTTAATACGGATATTCAATTAATACATCGTTAATTTTATTATACGTAAATTTTTTGAAGCCTGCCGTTAGCTAATTCAGTTTGAGCAGTTTGCTAATACGTTACATAAATCCCAACTATTGCCTTGAATGCAACCAATTGTGTACTATGTTGTTTATTACTTAACGTTTGTTTCGGTGCTAATCATAAAGTTTATTAGAAACGTTAGCATGACACACGTCTATTAATACATTTGTACCTTTGCCAAAAATTTACACAAACAGATTTGCTATGAACGAGGATGTAAGCACTATTGAAAGGGAAGTTTTAAAAGAATATAAATACGGTTTTGTTACCGATATAGAAGCAGACGAAGCGCCCAAGGGATTGGATGAAAGTACCATTCGCTTTATTTCGGCAAAAAAAAATGAGCCGGAGTGGATGTTGCAGTGGCGCCTCAAAGCCTACCGGCAGTGGTTAAACATGAAGCAACCCACGTGGCCGAATGTAAAGTTTCCTACTATAGATTACCAGGATATTATTTACTATTCGGCTCCCAAACAAAAAATAAACCCTGACAGCCTTGACGATATAGACCCCGAATTGAGAAAAACCTTTGAAAAATTAGGGATCTCGTTAGATGAGCAGAAGCGGTTGACGGGCGTAGCAGTAGATGCAGTCATAGATAGTGTATCCATCAGTACCAGTTTTAAAGAGCAATTGGGCGAGTTGGGTATTATTTTTTGTTCAATGAGCGAGGCTATACAAAACCACCCGGACCTGATTCGCAAATACCTTAGTTCAGTAATACCCATTACTGATAATTATTATGCAGCGTTAAACTCCGCAGTGTTTAGCGATGGTTCGTTTTGTTATATACCAAAAGGTGTTCATTGCCCAATGGAATTATCAACCTATTTTAGGATAAACGCAAGCAATACCGGCCAGTTTGAGCGAACCCTGATTGTGGCCGAGGCAGGTAGTTATGTTAGCTATTTGGAAGGTTGCACCGCACCCATGCGCGATGAAAATCAATTACACGCCGCTGTGGTGGAGTTGGTTGCCATGGATAATGCTGAAATTAAATATTCAACCGTACAAAACTGGTACCCTGGTAATAGCGAGGGCAAAGGCGGCATTTATAATTTTGTAACCAAGCGGGGTATTTGCGCTGGTATTAACTCAAAAATTTCGTGGACACAGGTTGAAACAGGGTCGGCCATTACCTGGAAATATCCAAGTGTAATTTTAAAGGGCGATAATTCAACCGGTGAGTTTTATTCAGTAGCCGTTACCAATAACCATCAACAGGCCGATACGGGTACTAAAATGTTGCATTTGGGTAAAAATACCAAAAGCCGCATTGTATCAAAAGGTATTTCGGCCGGCGTAAGTAATAATAGCTATCGTGGATTGGTACATGTAAGCAAAAAGGCGGCAAACGCCCGTAATTTCTCGCAGTGCGACTCATTATTGCTGGGCGATAAATGCGGGGCGCATACTTTTCCTTACATAGAAGTAAAAAATAACACGGCAGTGGTTGAACACGAAGCCACGACCTCTAAAATTGGAGAAGACCAGATTTTTTATTGTAACCAACGGGGCATAGATACAGAAACAGCTGTGGCCTTAATTATCAATGGTTTTGCTAAAGAAGTAATGAACCAATTGCCAATGGAGTTCGCAGTAGAGGCTCAAAAACTGTTGGCTATCAGCCTTGAAGGCAGCGTTGGATAACAATGTTTCTATATTAAGTCTTAGTAACAAAACAAAGTAATAACTACAAAGCATTATGTTGAATATAAATAACCTGCATGCGGGTATTGAAGGAAAAAAAATTTTAAACGGTATAAACCTGCAAATTAAACCAGGAGAAATTCATGCTATTATGGGTCCAAACGGCTCGGGTAAAAGTACCCTTGCGTCGGTATTGGCAGGTAAAGAAATTTATGAAGTATTGGAAGGTTCAGTTGATTTTTTGGGTAAGGATCTTTTAGAACTTTCGCCAGAGGCACGCGCAGCCGAAGGGCTTTTTCTCGCCTTTCAGTATCCCGTTGAAATACCAGGATTAAGTACTACCAACTTTGTAAAAACGGCGGTAAATCAAATAAGAAAATACCACGGCCAGGAACCTTTGGACGCGGTAGCTTTTTTAAAAATGATGAAAGAAAAAATGGCGCTGGTAAATATTGCCCAGCCAATGCTTAGCCGACCGTTGAATGAAGGATTTAGTGGTGGAGAAAAAAAGCGGAATGAGGTTTTTCAAATGGCAATGCTACAACCCAAACTGGCCATTTTAGATGAGACTGACTCTGGATTGGATATAGATGCAATAAGAATAGTAGCAAATGGGGTAATGAAGTTGCGCAATAAGGACAATGCGGTGCTTGTAGTAACCCATTACCAACGGTTACTTGATTATATAGTGCCCGATTTTGTACATGTATTATACAATGGCCGTATAGTTAAATCAGGTACTAAGGAGCTAGCATATGAACTTGAAGAGCGTGGCTACGACTTTATTAAAAATGAAGTGAACATATTGGAACCAGGCATATAGCCCTTAGTTGCCCCTATTAACCCGCTAAAACAAACAATGGTCGTTGTATTTTTTGCAAACGACCATTTGCAACAAAAACTTATTAATGATCAATACTGAATATTTTACTGAATATTTTAACCAGCTTCAAGAAAACAATAATGGTACCCTTATATCGGGTGTCAGAAAAAAAGCTTTCGACAATTTTAATAAACTTGGTTTACCTGTAAAGCACGAAGAATGGAAATACACCCGCATAAGCAGTGTATTGAACAAAGATTTTTTAACTCCTGATCTGGCTGGTAAATCTAGTTTTAGCCAGGTCGATTTGGAAGCTATTCAATTACCTGGCACCAGCGAGGCAAATAAATTGGTATTTATTAATGGATTATTTAATGCTGATCTCTCAAAAGTTATTTCTGACGAGTTAGTGGTTTTACCCCTTGAAGTTGCCGCTGCAAGTGAAACTTACAAAACAATAGTGTTATCCAACCTTGGCCACAGTAGCGCTTATCTTAACGACGGTATTAACGCTCTAAATACAGCTTTTGTACACGGAGGCGTTTTTGTACATGTAAACAAAGGCAAAATAGTATCGCACCCGGTGTACATATATAACGTATGCGATGCCCGCGAACAACATATACTCGCTCAACCACGCAGCCTGGTACATGTGGCCGAAAATGCGCAGCTAAAAATGGTTGAAACTTATGTGACCATTGGCACGCAGGAAAGTTTTACCAACCAGGTGCTTGAGGTAGAAGTTGAGAAAGACGCTTATTTTGAATATTATAAAATTCAAAACGATGCTGACCAGGCCAACCAGGTAAGCACTACGCACATTCGCCAAACAGGTAAAAGTGTTGTGCACACCGTAACTATTTCGTTAAGCGGAAACATTGTACGCAATAATCAAAATATAGTGTTAGAGGCTGAGTATTGCGAAGCTCATTTATACGGTTTGTATTTTGCTCAAGGCAAAACGCACATAGACAACCACACGGTGGTTGACAATGTGCAGCCTCACTGCTTTAGTAACGAGTTATACAAAGGCATTATGGACGATGATAGTACTGGTGTTTTTAACGGTAAAATTTTTGTTCAGCGGGCGGCGCAAAAAACCAATGCTTATCAATCTAATAAAAATATATTGCTAAGCGACAATGCATCAGTAAACACAAAGCCACAGCTGGAAATTTTTGCCGACGATGTAAAATGTTCGCATGGCTGTACCATTGGTAAGCTTGATGAAGAAAGTATGTTTTACCTGCGTTCACGAGGCATAGGTGAGGAAATGGCAAGATCTTTATTATTACAGGCCTTTTCCACGGATGTTTTGGAACATATACAACTTCCTGCTGTTCATGATTATGTAACGGAATTAATTTCGAAAAGATTACAATTTGATTTGGTATGATAGAGACATCGAGTGTTCAAACTGAGTTTGATGTATATGCCATAAGGCAACAATTTCCGATTTTACAGCGGTTAATAAAAGGTAAGCCATTGGTATATTTTGACAATGCAGCCACCAGCCAAAAACCGCAGGTGGTAATTGATGCACTTGTAGAGTATTATAGCGGTTACAATGCAAATATTCACCGTGGATTACATTCCATGGCCGAAGAAGCTACGGCTGCATATGAAGAAACCAGGCAAACCGCCCGTGCTTTTATTAATGCTAACAGTATAGAAGAGATTGTTTTTACTAAAGGTGTTACTGAGGGCATAAACCTTGTGGCCAACGGATGGGGGCGAAAAAATGTGGGAGCGGGCGATGAAGTGTTGATTACAGAAATGGAGCATCACTCAAACATTGTTCCCTGGTATGAGCTATGTAAGGAAAAAGGCGCTACGTTAAAAGTGGTTCCCATTACACCTGCTGGCGAGCTGGATATGGACGCTTTTGAAAATCTTATTTCCGAAAAAACCCGTATTGTATCGGTTGTACATGTATCCAATTCATTAGGTACCGTAAACCCTGTGGAAACTATAATTGAAAAAGCCCACTCGCTTGGTGCAGTGGTAATGTTGGATGGAGCGCAGTCGTCGGTACACCTTGATATAGATGTACAGGCGTTAGACTGTGACTTTTACGCTTTTGGAAGCCATAAAATTTACGGGCCAACCGGTGTAGGGGTTTTATATGGTAAAGCCGCTTTACTGCAAAATATGTATGTATACCAGGGTGGGGGAGAAATGATAAAAGATGTTAAATTTAATGACATTACGTACAACGACTTACCTTATAAATTTGAGGCGGGAACGCCCAATATAGCCGATACTATTGCTTTTAAATTTGCGCTTGATTTTGTAACCGAAACGGGTAAAGATAAAATACGTAGTCACGAGGAGGAGTTGCTTGCCTATGCAACCGATAAGTTATTGCAGGTAGAAGGACTGAGAATAATAGGTACCAGTGAAAAAAAGGTAAGTGTGGTATCGTTTATAGTAGACAAAGTACACCCGCAGGATTTAGGGATTTTGCTTGATAATAAAGGCGTAGCAGTGCGCACCGGCCACCATTGTACCCAACCGGTTATGGACAAATTTAATATTCCCGGTACCACCCGCGCATCTTTTGCCATGTACAATACCACCCAGGAGATTGATGTGATGGTGAATGGTATTAATAAGGCCGTTCAAATTTTACGATAACCATGTCAGAAACTAAACCGATAACCGACATTGAGCAGGAAATTGTTGAGGAGTTTGCCTTGTTTGATGAGTGGGATGACAAATACGAATACATTATCGACCTCGGCAAAAAATTGCAGGTACTTGATAATCACTATAAATTAGATGAAAACAAGGTAAAGGGATGCCAATCAACCGTATGGCTTGTGGCCGATTACCGGGATGATAAAGTGGTATTTAAAGCCGACAGCGATGCCGTTATTGTAAAAGGGTTGATTAGCATGTTGATTAGGGTTTTATCAAACCATACACCCGACCAAATCATTAATGCGAAGCTTGGTTTTCTTGAGCAGATAGGCATGCATTCTCACCTGGCCCAAACACGGTCTAACGGTTTGGCAGCCATGCTAAAACAAATGAAAAATTACGCCCTCGCTTTTAAAATAAGTAAATCGTCTAACGCAGCAAAATATGGATACGGAAGCCCTGAAGCAAAAGGTAATTGAGTGTCTTGGTACAATTTTCGACCCCGAGTTGCCGGTAAACATTTATGAACTTGGGTTAATTTACGAAGTCGATATTTTACCAATTAACAATGTACAGGTTGTAATGACGCTTACTGCGCCAAGTTGCCCGGCAGCCCAATCGTTACCAATAGAAGTAGACCAAAAGGTACGGGCACTTGAAGGCGTAAACGATGTGCATGTATCGGTAACCTGGACACCTAAGTGGAACAAAACAATGATGTCGGAAGCGGCACAGTTGGAATTGGGCTTTATGTAAACTACTGATTGTTAAAATTTATGGTATGTTTTCTACCTAAAAATATATGAATTGTTTTAAAATAAAACCGGGCTTACCTTTTAAAGTAAGCCCGGTTTTATTTTAACTATAACCTTATTACGGCATTTGCATATCCATTCCACCGCCGCCTTCAACCTTCGTGTTTTTACGTTTAAAAAGGCTTACATCAAATTTTCCAAACCTATACGAGAAGTTTAGCCTGGCCACTTGTGGGTCTCTTCTGCGGTCGGCAGTTTGTATTAAAAACGGCGATTCGCTGTAGGTGCTAAACAGTTGCGTACGCATAAAGTCGCTCATGCTTAAGGTTAGCGAGGCGCTGGTACCGCCTTTCCATGTCCAGTCTTTACGCAAGGCAATATCAAACGCGTAACGTGGATTTATATAGCCCTGTGCTGTAGCCGTAGGCCCACCACCCCACATCATTCCGCCGCCACGGCCACCACCACGTCCGCCTTCGGATGGCAATACTGTTTTTGCATAATATTCGCCCGATAGCTGGATAGAGTAATTTTTACCCAGCTTAATGGCATTGTTCATTTTTACAAACCAACTGGTACGTTGGTTGCTTAATTTACCAAGTTTAGGATCGTTGATATTTATTTTTGAATTAAAAATGTTCAAATTAACGGTTAAATCGTACCACTTGGCCACGCTCATTTTATTGGTAAGCTCAATACCAAAAGTTTCACTGGTGTTGGCATTAACAAAGGTGTTAAATAATACAGTGTCTAAGCTGCTATAGTGAAAACCGGTGTCAGGGTTTGCATCAAGGTATTGGATACGCGTTATCAGGTTGGTGTTTTGCTTATAAAATGCACTAACCAAAAAGTTAGCTCCTTTTTTGTAATTGTTGTTGTACGACATTTCCAGGCTATTGGTAAATTCTGGTTTCAGGCCTGCGTTTCCTACGCTAATGTTTTGAGGATCGGAGTAATCAATAAATGGTATCAACTGAAAAAAGTTTGGCCTGTTAACCCTTCTTGAGTAATTGAACTGAACGTCCTGCTTATCGGTCAGTTTATAGGTAACAAAAGCGCTTGGAAACAGCGATAGTGGAAAGTCTACTTTAAATGTAGTAGGGGTGGTACCTAGTAAAGTTCCATCGTAATTGCTGCTTTCGGCCCTTAGGCCAAACTGGTAGCTAAATTTGTTTACCTGCAAACTATAGGTACTGTACGCGGCAAATACATTGTCAGTAAACTTATACTTATTACTTATGGAGTTAGAAATCTTGTACCGCTTTGATAAATGATCGAAAAAGAATTGCTCGTTAAGATTTTCATAGTTACGGATAGCCGCCCTTACGCCAAATTCCACTTTTTGTTTATCGGTCAATGGGTTAGCGTAATCTGATTGTATAGTAACGTTAGTTTGCATTCCGTTGCCTATACTTTGCTGCATTACCGGCAGGTTTTTAGGATTATTAGCGGTGCTGTACGTTTGAGTATTAATGAAAGTGGCATTTTCATTGCGGCTGCTATTGTAATTGACATCAGCAGTTACTTCGTGGCCTGTTTTGGCAAAATTGTGCTTAAAACTGGCTTGACCACCTATATTTTTAAAGTTGAAATTGCTGTTTTGCATTACCCTGTTGTATGAAGTAAAGCTGTTATTGATAATAGAGTCAATTTTTTGATTGTCGTTTGATATAAAATTACCGTTAACATAGCTGCCTGTAACGGTTATGGTATTGCGGTTATCCAACAGGTAATCGAAGCCTGCGCGGGCAAAAGCAAAATAACCATTGCTTATTGGGTTGGTCACCTGGTAAATTTGACTGGATGGCGTGGTTAAATTTAACCGGTCGGTGGTACCATTTGATATTGATTTGCGCTGATTGTAAATACCACTGGCAAAAAAGTTTAATTTGTTTTGCCTTAGGTTAAAATCTCCTCCTGCATTTAGTTTTCCACGACTGTCAATACCACCTCGTATGCCGCCGTTATAGCCAATTTTTTTGTTCTTTTTTAATACAATATTTAAAATGCCTGCGTTACCGCCCGACGCATCAAATTTTGCTGATGGATTGGTAATTAGTTCTACTTTATCAATAAGGTCGGCCGGTATTTGGTCAAGGGTTAAAGTGGTGGGGCGCCCGTCTACAAATAACTGGGGTGTGGCATTACGAAGGGTTACATTACCATCTATATCCACGCTAATGCTGGGTATAGTTTTCATTACCTCGGTGGCGGTTTGGCCGGCACTCACCAGGTTTTTGTCAACATTAAATATTTTGCGGTCAATACCCATTTCAAACAATTGCTTTGTAGCCGTTACGGTTACATCGGCCAACCGGCTGGCATCCTGTTCAAGCTTTATATTGCCAAGGTCTTTGTCAACCATGCCTAACATTGACTGCATTCCACCTCCACCTTCGCCGGGCTTTGGCATTTTTATGTTAAACGATACTTTTTGTTCCAAAGGCTTAAAACCTATTGAAGAAAACTTAAGCTTGAGGTTACCAAACATCGGTAAACCTTCAAAACTAAAATCGCCGTTAGACGAGGTGATGAATGCCTTTAATGTTGTTTCAACAGGTTTGCGGGTAACACTGTCAAATTTATTGCCTAGTAACTGTATAGTAATGCCTTCAAGGCCTTTATTGTCGGCAGCATTGGTAACTTTACCATAAATGTGGCCCATATTCATGTTTTGCCCCATAGCACCTCCGCGGTTCATACCTGGCGGCATTTGCGCAAACACATTTAACGAAAATAACAGGGTAGCAGTTAGTAAAAAATGTCTCATTTTGTTGGTAATAATTAAAAAGTAAAGGTCAATTGCTTTTAAAGGAAAAGTATTTATTTATGATAAACGGTTCGGAAACAAAACTAGTGGTGCAAAGTTTGAAACTAAACATCGTACATGACATGTTTTTAAATACTAATCGGTAAGCGGGCTTTTTTAAACCCCAAACCATTTTGCATATTGTATTTCCAATATTGGCCTCGTATTTATTTGTATACTACGGTAATTATTACCTGCACAATGCCAATGATAACGCCTAGTACGCCACCTATCAATTCTATAAATTTAAACTCCTTCGCCATTATTTGGTTTAGCAGCTCCTCAAATTTATCCGACGAAAAATTGCTCACCTTAGCAATTACTATTTTTTCAAGATCAAGCTGGCTTTGTAGTGTACCCATATAACTTTTCATTAGTATGGGAAACAACTCTTTCAATTCGTTTACAAATATTTCCTTAAACTGAATAATGGTGTTTTCGCCCAAAAACATGGCAATCATAGGCATTTTCTCTTTTAGTTTTTCGCGCAAAAAATGATCGATATGCTCCTCTACCAGCGGTATCACTTTTTCAAGGTTAGCGGGGTCGGTTACCTTTTGTTCAATATCGGCAAACGACACTAACTCGTTGCTTACAAGCTTGCCCAGTTTTTCGGCAAACTGAACTTGTCTTTTAGGAAAAATACCCTGGAAGGTAATAAATAGTATTCTACGGGGCACCTTTGGGTGAAACAACATTTTTATGGCAACCCAGTTAGTAATCCAACCTATAAAACCCGAAATAAGAGGGATGGCAAAAAGTAACCAGTTCATTCATTAGCGTTTAAACATAAAAAAACCTTGTTATTTCAACAAGGTTACCAATTTGGGGAGACCGATGGGTTTCGAACCCACGACCCTCAGAACCACAATCTGATGCTCTAACCTACTGAGCTACGACCTCCGTATTAATTTTGGTTTGCAAAAATAGGGGAAAAACTAGTCTGGCATAAAAAATTCTACATCATTTTTAACTACTTCATTCCACCTTATTATAGTTAAATCAGGTTGTATCAAAGGGGGCGGATGTAAGCAACTGCAGTACTTTCAAATTCAAACTTTCTATACCATCATTTGTAGTAGATAATCTTTGCTAGTATCAATACGCAGGTTTCTGTTTTAACTCCTTATTACTGATAACTGAGTATTACCTTTTAAAAAATAGTACTAATGGCCTGAAAATTGCCTTGAAATGCTAAGAGTTTATTTGGAAGTTATGACTTGATTGTTAGGTATTTTAGGATATCTATCGGGTTTTTAACCCCGGTCAAAAACCTTTGTTAAGATGAAAATGCTGTAAATTTAAATTTCTTATTTCCGTTAATTTTGGAACGAATGACTAAAATTGTACAATTTATGTTTAAAAGAAAGGTTTGGCCCATTTTACTGATCGTTGCTTTTGCAGGAACATTTTGGGCTTTCAGATCTAATGGGGCCAATGGCAATGCCACTACCCAGGAAAAAATACTTACTTCCTTAACGCAAATAATTAAGGAAAACCACTACGATCCCAAGCCCATCAATGATGCATTTTCTAAAGATGTTTTTAAAAAATACATTGACGCAATAGACCCCGACAGAAACATTTTTTTACTTTCGGATGTAAAAGAGTTGCGTAAGTTCGAAACCTACATCGACGACGAAATGAACGGCGCTCAACTAAAGTTTGTTCCTTTAGTTAATTCAATTTATGCTAAACGTATTGTAGAAGCTGCTGAAATTTATAAGCAGATATTAACCAAACCTTTTGATTTTTCGGTTGATGAGACGATTGTGCTTAATTCAGACAAACTTGATTTTGGTACAAATGAAGCCCAACGAAAAGATATTTGGCGTAAAAAACTAAAATACCTGACCCTTGATCGCTACAACGATTTACTAACCCAGCGCGATAAAAGCAAAGAAAAAAAAGATAGTGCCGGGCCATCTAACAACAAAAGTGATAAGGAGTTGGAAGTAGAAGCAAGAGAGAAAGTGGTAAAAATGATGGACAAGAGTTTTGACAGGTTGAAATACAAGTTTAATGATGACGAGCGCTTTAATCTGTTTGTAAATACCATTACCAATTACTTTGATCCTCATTCTGATTACTTTCCGCCCATTGAAAAAAGAGCGTTCGACGAGCAAATGAGTGGAAAGTTTTATGGAATAGGCGCATCGCTGCGCGAAGAGGAGTCGAACATAAAAGTAGCTACCCTTATTACCGGTAGCCCTGCATGGAAAAGTGGCGAGGTAAAGGTAGGCGATGTTGTTATGAAGGTTGCCCAGGGTATGGACGAACCGGTTGATGTATCGGGTTATGCAGTAACCGATGCAGTTACGCTTATACGTGGAAACAAAGGCACCGAGGTACGGCTAACTTTAAAAAAGGAAGACGGCACCCTTAAAGTAGTATCGTTGGTTCGCGACGAAATAGTGCTTGATGAATCATATGTGCGCAGTGCAATCATTAAGGGTAAGGAAAAAATAGGATACATATTTCTACAGGATTTTTATGCCGATTTTGAAAAGCCAAACGGAGCTCGTTGTGCGCAAGACGTAGCAAGAGAATTGATAAAACTAAAAGCTGAAAATGTGGACGGGGTAATACTTGATCTGCGGGGTAATGGTGGTGGATACCTTGTTGAAGCAATAAATCTTGTTGGGTTATTTATACCTGAAGGCCCGGTAGTACAAGTAAAAGAAAAAGTGGGTAAGCCAACAGTAATGAGCGACAATAACAAAGCCGTTTTATATACCGGACCTTTAGCAGTAATTATTAACGAAACAAGTGCATCGGCCACAGAAATTTTTGCAGCAGCAATACAGGATTATGGCCGCGGCGTTATTTTAGGTAGTTCGTCTAGTTATGGTAAGGGCACCGTGCAACGTCAAATCCCTTTTGGTAAACCGATAGACATGTTTACCGGTCGTACTGAGTTTGGTTCTATTAAGCTTACCCTGCAAAAGTATTACCGCATTAATGGTGGCTCTACCCAATTAAAAGGAGTAACGCCCGATATAGTAATGCCTGATGAATACGAGTTTATGAAGTTTAAAGAAAAGGATAATTTAAACTCATTGCCATGGGACGAAATTGCTCAATCGTCGTATAAAAAGTGGGAAACCCCTTACGATTTAAAAACGGTGCAAGCCTCCAGCGAAAAACGAATAGCTGAAAATCGTGCCTTTTCATTAATAAAAACCAACGCCGAATGGTTAGGTAAGCAAAACGATCGGGTTTATAGCTTAAAACTTTCCAAATACCAGGATGAACAAAAGAAATTACGGGAAACCCTAAAACAGAACGACGAACTGGCTAAGTTGGCTACTATTATGATGGTTACACCGTTAGCAGCCGACAAAATGAAATACGATACCGCCGCGTCAAGCAATAAAGACAAAGCAGAACGTTACAATGCATGGTTGAAATTTGTGAGCGGTGATATTTATATTGGAGAAGCTACCAATGTAATTGGCGATATGATTACCAGTACCAACATAAAAGTGGCGGCAAACAAATAAAAAAATATACTATTTATAAAAGAGAAGCTTCGGCTTCTTTTTTTTTGTTTTTGCGCCGGTAACGCGCTTTGCCGGCAGATTAAATTTTTATAGTATTTATTCAAAAAAAAAAGAACACTACATAATGCTACGAATGTTCATCTTGATTTTTTTACTTTCCTGTACATATTCAGTTTTTGCACAAAGCGACTTTTATCCTGATTACCGAAGTAAAAGAGAACTGTTTACCCGAGTAACCGACAAAGATGCACGAAGCGATATAAGTACCTTTGCTATGGGGGGCATTGAGGAAAGTATTAGTAAACTGCCACTAAAACGTTTACCGCCCACTAATGTGGGCAATGACTTCATTACTTTTGAAGATGGTAATTTTAAAGCTATCATTACCGCCGAACCGTTTGACAGAAGCAAACATAAACTTACATTTTATGAAGAAAAGTATCTGGTAAAAATTGATAACAAGGCCTTTTTTGGCGACTATGGTAAGGTGCCCAAAACAGGTATAAAAAGTGTAGAAGTAATTATTAACCGCGATACTATAAGGGTGCCGCCTGCAGCCCTCAACGACCTTTTTAACCCTGTTTTTTTTACCCGGCAATCAGGGGTGGAAAAGTCAAACAATGGGTTATATTTTTCTGCTGATGGTAAACGCTTTTATATTTATATGCTAAAACCCGAAGTTGGTGGCAGTTACGAAGTTACCTGGGTATTTGAAGGCAAAAATTATGTAAGGCGGGTGGTAGACTTTGGTTTTTTACGTTAATAGATAAGCAAACGCCGTACGGATTAACATGTAGCCATTTTTTCTACTGCTTCGGTATCACTTTTACCTCGCTAATTATGGTTGCTTTGCATTTTTCCACTGTCATCTTTAACTACCAGCTATCCAATTAATAAGCCACCGGTTGTTAAACACATAAAGTTGTTTGAACCGCGTTGAATTTTTTTTGGCTAACATTGCACAATTACTATATAAAACGAACGACGCGAATGTACCCCAACCTATATTATGCTTTTAAAGACCTTTTTGGTGTTGAATGGACTGGTTTAAAATTGGTAAACTCGTTTGGTTTTTTTGTAGCGCTTTCATTTATCATATCGGCATACGTGCTTACGCTTGAGTTAAGGCGTAAAAGCAAAGAAGGGTTGTTTACATATAAAGAAGAGAAAAGCATTGTTGGTAAACCTGCTTCGTTTGCCGAACTAATGACCAACTTTTTGCTGGGTTTTTTAATGGGATATAAAATAATTGGTGCTTTTATTGACAGGGAAGCACTGGTAGATACTCAAAGCTATATTTTGTCGACCCAGGGTAACTGGGCAGCAGGCATTATTATAGGCTTACTGTTTGCCGGTTTAAAATGGGCCGAAAAAAACAAGACCAAACTTGCCAAACCCGAGGAAAAAACTTTACGCATCTGGCCCGAAGACAGGGTGGGGGATATAGTAATTTATGCTGCGATATTTGGCTTTTTAGGTGCCAAAATATTTCACAATCTTGAGAATATTGATGACCTTATAAAAGATCCAATCGGGTCGCTCCTATCTTTTAGCGGACTTACCTTTTATGGTGGGCTTATTTGTGCAACCATTGCCATATACGTGTACTCCCGTAAAAATAACATGAAGCCTGTGTATGTGGCCGATGCGTTTGCCCCAACTATGATGTTAGCGTATGGTTTAGGCCGCATTGGTTGCCAGGTGGCAGGCGATGGCGATTGGGGTATTGTTAATAACAATGCAAAACCCTTTAGTTGGCTGCCCAATTGGGCATGGTCGTACACCTATCCGCACAATGTATTAAACGAAGGGGTGCCAATTCCCGGTTGTGTGGGGCAATATTGCTACCAGTTGCCGCAGGGTGTTTATCCAACGCCTTTGTACGAAATAATAGCTTCATTATTACTGTTTGCATTTTTATGGAGCATTCGAAAAAAAATAAAAACCCCTGGTGTAATTACGGGTATTTATTTAATTGTAAACGGAATAGAACGTTTTTTAGTAGAACTTATAAGGGTAAATACCAAATACAAATCGTTGCCGTTTCAACCTACGCAGGCCGAAATAATTTCGCTGTTGCTGGTAATTAGCGGAATCGGATTAATAGTCTTCTTTACCCGTAAAAAACAATTAATGGCAAACACGTAACGCCTTTGGTTGCTTTTTTTATGTAGATGTAGGGAGCACTTCTCCGGCCATTGTCTTTGGCGTTATTGCCACTGAATTTCTCTCAAAGTTCTTCTAACTTTATGTATTAAATGTTAGTAGTGCCAATACTAAACCCTCAATAGTATTTTCCAACTTTATATTTTTTGTTATAATTTATATCCGTAACATTTTTACCCCTGTTGTCAAAAACCAGTTAATATAATCGTAAACTGAAGCGTTTATAAGGCAAAGTATTCCACTTTTATTTCATTGCCATACCTGTTTGTATAATCTGCTGATATTTTCAATAAGTCTAAAGTTTACCATGTGCCGACTTTTTTATTTATTAATCAAGTTCTGTTTATTAACGCGGTGTCATTTGTCACTTTTTTATTACGAAAATAACTGAAGCGCTCTTCTTTCGCATTATTGATTGTTATTAGGCAAATCCCTTTCAATCAAAGGGATACCCCTTGAACACTAAAAAGGCCACTTAGCAAATAGTTTATTTTTATTTGCTACAATTTGATAAATGGTAATTACATGTTTTGGATATTGTTTATTGCAGGCTTTATCTTTACCGCTTAATTTGTGTTAAAATAAAATTATAGTCTATGCCATCGTTTGATATTACCAGTAAAGTTGACCTTCAAACCCTTGACAATGCCATCAACACGGTTAAAAAGGAAATTGAAAACAGATTCGATTTTAAAAACAACCATGTAGCCATAAATCTAAATAAAAAAGACTATAAGCTGAACATAGAAGCCGAAAGCGAAATGAAACTGGACCAGATAACTGATGTTATTGTTAGCCGAAGTTTAAAACAAGGCATTGCCCCCGAGGCGTTCGATATGAGTAAAGAGCCATTTCAAAGCGGTAAAATTGTAAAAAAAGAAGTAATTGTTCGTAATGGTATAAAGCAGGAAGACTCAAAAAAAATAGTAAAGGCCATTAAGGATAGCGGGTTAAAAGTTCAGGCGCAAATAATGGACGATGTGGTACGGGTTACTGCCAAAAAAATAGACGATCTTCAAGACGTTATCAGTATGTGCAAGGCTGCCAATTTTGAATTGGCGTTACAATATGTAAATATGAAATCGTAAACTTGCCTAAAACAATTGCGTTCACTTCCTTTTACTTTTGGACAAATTGTAATATTGCTGTACTTTTGCCAACCTAAATAAAATAGCATGGCAAAATCCATGCACCACTATAAACAAAAAGATTATGAAAAAAGGTATCCATCCCACAAATTACCGTTTAGTAGTTTTTAAAGATATGAGTAACGGTGAAAGCTTTTTAAGCCGCTCAACCGCTAACACCCGCGAAACCGTACAGTGGGAAGATGGTAAAGATTACCCGGTAATTAAACTTGAGATCTCAAACACTTCGCACCCATTTTACACCGGTAAAAATATGCTGGTAGATACTGCAGGTCGTATAGATAAGTTTAAAAAGCGCTACGCAAAAAAGTAGTTTTGTCATAACATCAATAAAAAATCTCCTTTTCCGGAGATTTTTTTTTGCCGGTAGATTACTGGCCTTGTATGTTATTTATTGCATCGGTGCAGGTTAATCCGCCAGGGTCTTATTATTTGTAAAATGCCGTTATTAAAGTGAGCGGGTGGTAGTCTGGTTGCGAGAGCGTATTTTACGCCAAAAGGGCTTACTCACTCCCCACTATTGACAACACACAACTCACTACTTACTTCTCACTTCTCACCTCTCACAACTCACTACTGACAACTCACAACTCACTACTGACAACTCACTACTCACAACTCACTGCTCACAACTCACTACTCACAACTCACTACTCACTACTCACTGCTCACAACTCACAACTCACTACTGACAACATACAACTCACTACTGACAACTCACTACTCACTACTCACTTCTCACCTCTCACCTCTCACCTCTCACTACTCACTGCTCACAACTCACTACTGACAACTCACTACTCACAACTCACTGCTCACAACTCACAACTCACTACTCACTGCTCACAACTCACTACTCACTGCTCACAACTCACAACTCCCCACTCACAACTCACAACTGACCTCTCACCTCTCACCTCTCACTTCTCACCTCTCACCTCTCACTACTCACTTCTCACCTCTCACAACTCACTTCTCACAAATCACTACTCACTTCTCACTTCTCACCTCTCACTTCTCACCTCTCACAACTCATTACTCACAACTCACTTCTCACTTCTCACCTCTCACAACTCACTTCTCACAAATCACTACTCACTTCTCACCTCTCACTTCTCACCTCTCACAACTCACCTCTCACAACTCATTACTCACAACTCACTTCTCACAACTCACTTCTTACAACTCACTTCTCACAACTCACAACTCACTACTCACAACTCACTTCTCACAACTCACTTCTCACAACTCACTTCTCACCTCTCACTTCTCACAAATTACTACTCACTTCTCACCTCT
>Ga0105048_10001189_pt1 | contig 42145 bp, 41 predicted proteins | sample MAT05_FD_78382 | JGI IMG/M metagenome (GOLD analysis project Ga0105048, IMG submission 78382) | Freshwater microbial communities from Lake Fryxell liftoff mats and glacier meltwater in Antarctica - MAT-05 | ecosystem: Environmental > Aquatic > Freshwater > Ice > Liftoff microbial mat | place... | reverse complement strand
TTGGTGGCGACATGGTCAAGCAGGCTGTCGGCAGCATGAGCGGCGGCGAAAAAGCCCGGCTGGTGCTGTGCATGATGGTCTGGCAACGCCCCAACCTGCTGCTGATGGACGAGCCCACCAACCACCTGGATCTGGCCACGCGCGAGGCGCTGGGAATGGCGCTGAACGAATTCGAAGGCACGGTGATGCTGGTGAGCCACGACCGGGCCTTGCTGCGCTCCGTCTGCGATGAATTCTGGATGGTCTCGCGCGGCGGCGTCGAGCCGTTCGACGGTGATCTGGACGACTACCAGCGTTACCTGCTCGACGAAGCCAAGCGCCAACGGGAAGCTGCCAAGAAAAGCGCAGTTGATGCCGCGAAGCCTGCTGGCCGGGACAACCAGACCGGCTCCAGCCGCAAGAACAGCAAGCCGCAGCCCGGCAAGAGCAACTTGCGCACCGAGATCGACAAGATCGAGGCGCGGTTGCATACGCTCAACCAGGAAGGCGCCTCGCTGGAATCGCACATCGGCAGCGCCGTCAAACCATCGGAAATCGGCGAGCTGGGCAAGCGGCTGAAGTTGGTCAATGACGAACTGCGCACCCTTGAAGACCGGTGGCTTGCGCTGTCGAGTCAGCTCGAAGCCGCTCCCGCTTGACCGGCACCGCAATCTTGCACCTCCCTTCATCCCCATTGATGCATGCCCGCCATTACCAGTGAAGTCGTCTACCTGTTATTGATCTTCGGATTGCTGGTCATTCCGCGTGCCTTGCAGCGATTCAGGATTCCTGCGCCTTTGACCAGCTTCGCGTTCGGCATGGTGGCCGCGGTGTTTCTGGTCGGATTCAGCCAGGACGCTACGCTGGCCTTGCTGGCCACGCTGGGCATATCGTCGTTGTTTCTGTTTGCCGGGCTGGAGGTGCAGATCGAAGACCTGCGCCGTGGCAAGTGGCCGCTGCTGGCCCATCTGGCGTCGCGTGCGCTGTCGCTGTCGGCGACCGCCTATCTCGGCATCGCCTTTCTGGACCTGACCTGGCAAGTCGCGACATTGCTGGCGCTGGCCTTGCTGACCCCATCGACCGGCTTCATTCTGGACACATTGTCCCGCCTGGGCCTGACCGAGGACGAGCGCTACTGGGTCACGGTCAAGGCCGTGGGTGGGGAGCTGCTGGCGCTTATCGTGTTGTTCCTGGTGCTGCAATCGGGCTCGATGGAGCGTCTGGCCCTGTCCTCGACCGCACTCGTTGCCATGATCGTGGGCATGCCGCTGCTGTTCATGGCACTGGGTCGCCTGGTTTTGCCCCACGCGCCCGGATCAGAGTTCTCGCTTTTGGTGATGGTGGGCCTGATCGCGGCCTACATCACCTACCAGCTGGGTGTGTATTACCTCGTCGGGGCGTTCCTGGCCGGTTTCATTGCGCGACTGCTGCGCCAGCGCATGCCGCTGCTGGCATCGGACGAGAATCTGCGCGCGATCCAGATGTTCGCGTCGTTTTTCGTTCCGTTCTATTTCTTCTACATGGGCATGCGTGTGCCCGCGGGCGCGCTGAGCTGGGATGCCCTGATGTGGGGCGTCGGCCTGACGGCGGTTGTATTGCCGCTGCGCATCGGCTCGATCTGGCTTCACCGGCGCATGACCGGGGGCGAGACTGCACGGGGCAGTCTGCGCGTGGCCACGGCTTTGGCGCCAACACTGATCTTCACACTGGTTCTGGCCACCATCCTGCGCGAGCGCTTCCAGGTCGCAGACATGTGGTACGGCGCACTGCTGATCTATGCTGCCCTGACAACGCTGCTGCCCTCGCTGGTGCTGGCCAAGCCAGTGGACTTCAACGTGCTCGTCGGGCCGCTGCCAGAACCTTTTCATGCGCAAAAGGTGGCGGCACAGGAGCGTGCGCAGCGCACAGCGGCCAGTCGCGCAACTACGACCCGCCCGGCCAATCTCGACTCTGACGGAACCGGTGCGTCGGCGGGTGGTGGCACCCGCGGATGACGGTGCGATCGCGTCGTCGGGCTTGACATTTGCAGCCGCAGGCGAGCGGCTATGAAAAGCCCGGTGCGTTACCGTCTTGCCGCGCCATGACCCGGTGGAACAAGTCCCCGTCTACCCACGCGCCGAGCCAGCGCCGCAGATCGGGCAAGGCAGCCTGGGCGAACCACGACGGCTCCACCAGGGCGAACTGGCGCACGAACGGGAACACGGCCGCATCGGCCCAGCAAGGCGCTTCACCCAGCAGATGCCCGTGGTCCCGCAACCGGGCATTGAGCGCAAGCACAAATGCGTTGAGCGCCTGCTGGCGATGTTCGGCCTGTGTCTGTTCGGGATGCCGGGTGGCATACTTGTAGCGATCGAGCAAAGGCTTGAACTGCGTGTCGCAACGGTTCACCCATTCTTGCGCCAGCGAGGCATCGGCCGGTGCATCGCGCAACCAGGACTGTGGATCGCTTTGCCCCAACGCCCAGAACATGATGGCGATGCTTTCCTCCAGCACCCGACCGTCGGCCAATTGGAGCACCGGCACCGTGCCCTTGGGCGAAATGGCCAGCATATCGGGTGGCTTGTCGCGCAATGCCACCTCGCACACCTGCACGGCGACCCTGGCGCTGGCAAGGGCCATGCGCGCACGAATCGCGTACGGACAGCGGCGGAAGGAATAAAGCCGCGGCAGCACCGTCAAGTCGGAAAATCGATACCTGCGATCCAACGCGGCACCGTCGACACGATCGGTCCTTGCAAGGGCTTCACGATCCGTTCTCGATCGCAATCTGGTCGTTCAACGTCCAGTAGTCATACAGGTAACCAATGCCAACCAGGCCCAGTGTCAACAGGTAGAGAATTCCAGTGAACCACTTGCCCATGTACATGCGGTGGACACCGAACAAACCCAGAAACGTCAACAAAACCCACGCCACCGAATAGTTGATCCGGCCCGTCCGAAAACGCCGGTCCGCCTGGCGGTCCATCGACGGAATCAGGAACAGATCGATCAGCCAGCCGATACCGAGAAGACCCAGTGTAAAAAACCAGATTGTCCCGGTCACGGGCTTGCCGAAATAGAAGCGATGGGCGCCGGTAAAGCCGAAAATCCACAAGGCATAACCCACCAGCTTGGAGTGGGTGTCTTCATTCGCTGTCATCGTTCCTCCGTTTCCGATCCATGGCGATCTATCATAACGAGAGCCGGTTGACGCCCCACAGCCGAGGGCACGCCCTATCAAACCAATCCAGCAGATCCCTCCAATGTGTGGTGCAGGCCTGTGTGCAAGGGTTACAGACCCTGGCTAGGCGTTAACGGAGCCCGGCATGTGAAAAGAGTCACATGCGTTTGAGCGTATTCGCCATAGCATCGGCATCAGTCCCTGCAACGGGATGACGGCCCGCACAATGACGTTCCGGGCCGCATCCGGCCTAGAGTCCAAACCACTGAATGTTTTAAAGCACCCCTTATCGAACCGCGACGATGTTGTTGATGCCCGACAAAACTCCACGCCCGACCGCCCGCAGCCGTGCGGACTCGCTCGGCATGGCCGACCCTGCTCGGTTGCTAGGCAGCCTCGGTGCCACACGAGTGGATGAGCAGCAGCCCTCGCCTGCGGACGACCGGCGCGATTACGAGGAATTGATCGACACCGTCAAGAGCAGCTTGTGGGGCCTGCTTGATGTTCCCCTGGACAGTGACGAGGGCGCATCGGGTCCCGACGAGCTGGTCCGCGTTCGATCGACCGCCATAGAAGGCGCCATGGCCCTGGAACGTCTGAAGTCGAATCTGGCGCAGGCGTTCGAGGCCCGCGAGCAACTCGAGCGCGATATTCGCGATGCCCGGGACGCGCTCGAGAACATGCGCGCAGAACTCGCTGGCACACAGGCCGGCGAGCGCCAGGCGCGGCATCTGGCTGCGCATGACCCATTGACCGGCCTTGCCAACCGCGGGCACTTCCAGGAATGCCTTTGTCATGCACTGGCTTTACACGCCCTGTCCGGCAATGGCCTGGCCATCCTGTACATCGACCTTGACGGATTCAAACCCATCAATGACACCTACGGACATGCCGCCGGCGACGCCTTGTTAAACATCGTGGCCAGTCGTTTGTCCCACGGCGTGCGATCGGGTGACATGGTCAGCCGGCTCGGTGGTGACGAATTCGCGTGCCTGCTGCACGACGTTGAAAGCGGCGAGCACGCCCAAAGGCTCGCAATGAAATTGCTCGAATCATTGCGGGCGCCATGCAAGGTCGGCCGGCACATGGTGCAGGTCGACGCCAGCATCGGCATTGCCTTCGATACCGAAGGTGCAGGCGATCCGGCTGACCTGCTGCTCAAGGCTGACATGGCCATGTATCGCGCCAAACGCGAGCGTACCGGCATCGCCTGCTACGAATGATGACCTGGCGCCGGGCACCGCCCGTTCCGCAGTTGGATGCCGGGAGCCCACTGCCCCATGAGGTCCGGCGCATTTGTTCAACCCGTTGTGCACAGCGCCACCCACTGTCTCGGTGGACAACCCAAGGCGTGTATTTCACCCATCGCAAGTGCGAAAAAACCCGCTATCTTTTGAATAGCGGGTTCTTCGTGGCTTGCGCCGTTTTCCTGGTAGGACGTGGCAGGCTCGAACTGCCGACCAACGGATTAAAAGTCCGCTGCTCTACCAACTGAGCTAACGTCCCACACTCTTCGCAGCGCGGTTTGCACCATGTTGCGAAGCCTCAGATTATAGCCAGAATAAAACGGTCATTTGCCGGCCTCAGCGCAAATTTGCAATCTTGTTCAACACCCATCCTGCAGCGCACTGGCCAAAGGTGGCAGTGACGCTGACCATTGATCCATACCCATGGCAGTTGAGTGAGCCGTCGGCATTCTCGATGGCACAGGAAGCATCCGCAGCCTGCACCGGCTCACGACTGAACACACACTGCACACCCATCTTGCGACCCGCCGACGGCGCACCATGCTGCTTGCGCAGCAAGGTGCGCAAACGCGCCAGCAAGGGGTCATGAGTGGCTTGCGACAAATCATCGATATCGACCTTGTGTGCCAGTCGTTTGCCACCGGCCGCACCAACCGTGATGAAGGTTGTGTCGGCATGGCGCATGGCCCACGCGGCCATCGCTGTCTTGGCCCTCACCTGATCACATGCGTCGATGACGGCATCGACCGATGGCGGTAGCAAAGCAGGCCAGTTGTCACCGTCGGCGAATTCCTCGATTCCTGCGACAATACAAGCCGGATTGATGCGGGCAATGCGCTCACGCATGGCCTGCACCTTGGCCTGGCCGATGGTGTCGTGCGTGGCATGTACCTGGCGATTGATATTGGATTCGGCCACGTGGTCCAGATCGATCAGTGTCAGATGGCCGACGCCACTGCGTGCCAGTGCCTCGGCACTCCAGGAACCAACGCCTCCGATGCCGACAACGGCCACGTGGGATGCGGATATGCGCGCAGCCGGCAAGACACCGAACAGACGCTGCATGCCGCCGAATCGGCGCGTAAAATCTGCGCCGGGGTCGGCTGGCAATTCGGCGTTCACGTCGACAGACCCTTCCGCCGCTACGCCAGCGGCGTCATTGAGGACGGAAGCCATGTGGACAGGCTCAGCGCAATCGCGCCAGGCGTTCCTTGCCTGCCTTGGCCGCTTCAGACTGCGGATAAGTCTTGCCCAATTCGTCCAGCGTCTTGCGTGCACTGGCGACGTCCTTGAGTTCGACCTGGCAATTGGCAATCGACAGCAGGGCCTCGGCGGCGCGCATGTGGTCCGGCGCAGCCTTGACCATGATCCGGAAATTCGTGATCGCTTCCTTGTAGTCGCGCGTCGCATACTGGGTATTGCCGAGCCAGAACAAGGCAGATGGCAGATAACCACTGCGTGGGTAGCGCGAAATCAGACTCAGAAACCCCGACTGCGCGGCCGTGAAATCGCCAGCACGAAACTGCTCCAGGGCCTTCTCGTAGGCCCGGCGCTCGGCGGGCTCCACCATGATGTCGCGCCCGTCGACGGTCAGCTTGACAGGCTCGAGTTGTGCAACCCGTTCTTCCACTCCGCGCGCAAGTTCCTGCTGGCGTTGCGCCAGGTCTTTCAACTCGCGCTGCTGATCGGACAACTCCCGCACCAGTTGCTCTCGTTGCCCGTTGCTGCGCGCCAGTTCGACCTTGAGCAGCTCGATCTGGTTCTGCATGTCGAGCAAAGCCCGGCGCAGTTGAGCCGTGTCTTCGCCCGATTTGCGCAGCAGTTCGTTTTGTGTCTCGAGCATTTTCTGTACCACGCCATCCGACGTGGTTCGGATCGCTTCGACACGCTGACGCAAGTCTAGAATGGCCTTGCGCGCCTCGTCGTCCTCGAACAGCGCCGCATTGGCGCCAGTGGTGACCCAAAGACCCGCGATCATCACTGCCACGCGCGCGGCGCGACTGAACATGGTCCTGCTGCGGTCACTCATCGGTAGACAATCTCGGCGCGCCGATTTTTGGCCCATGCAGCGTCATCGTTGCCTTCGACCGCCGGCTTCTCCTTGCCGAAGCTGACGGCTTCGACCTGGGCATCGGGAACTCCCAGCAAAGCGAGCGCACGACGAACCGCCTCGGCCCGCTTCTGGCCCAGGGCCAGGTTGTATTCACGTCCGCCACTCTCGTCGGTATGGCCCTCCACGGCAGCGCGACGTGCCGCGTCCGCCTTGATAAACCTGGAATGAGCCTCGATCACCGTCTGGAATTCCGGCTTGATGACGAAACTGTCGTAATCAAAATAGATGATTCGGGGCCCTTGCAGAGCCGCTGCACCCGCACCGGACCTGTTCACATCGACAGGAGCCACTCCCGAATTTGCCAAAGCGCCTGTGCCTACACCAGCGCTGCCTGCCGCGCCGGCAGCGCCTGCAGCACCCACGGTACCAACCGCCTTACCGGTCTTGTCTTCGACTGCCACGTCATCGAGTTTGACCGACGATCCACAACCCGCCAATAAAGCCGCACACGCGAGGGCCAGCACATATCGATTCATCCGTTTACTCCTGTTGATGTCATTTATTGCTTCTGCAGCGGACCCCAATCCGGTTCGCGAATTTCACCAGACTGGCCTGCGAGTCGGGTCTTGACCCGGCCGTCCAGTGTGGTGGTTGTCAGGCTCTCACGGCCTTGATTGGAGGTTCCGTAGATGAGCAGCCGCCCGTTGGGCGCAAAACTTGGACTTTCGTCGCTGGATGAGTCGGTGATCGCAACGCTGTTGCCGCTGGTCAAATCCATCAGATGCAGGCGAAACGCGCCATTGACTCTGGAAATATAGGCCAGCGACTTCCCGTCGGGGCTCACTGTCGGCGATATGTTGTAACTGCCGGTAAAGGTCAAACGCTGTGGACTGCCGCCTGCTACTGGCATGCGATAAATCTGTGGCGATCCTCCTCGGTCACTGACAAAAAATAGCGTGCGCCCGTCTGGCGAAAACACCGGCTCCGTATCGATGCTCGATGACTGTGACAGACGCCGGGGCTCTCCGCCTTGCGCATCGATCAAATAGAGTTGCGAGCCGCCGTCGCGGCTGAGCGTGACGGCCAGAGTGCGCCCGTCGGGCGACCAGGCCGGCGCGCTGTTGGAGCCGCGAAAATTGGCCAGCAGCCGGCGTTTACCGGTGGCAATCTCATGCACATAGACCACGGGCTTGCGCGATTCGAAAGACACATAGGCCAGTTGCCCCCCAAGCGGCGACCACGCGGGCGAAATGATCGGCTCCGGGCTGGCCAGAGCAGACTGCGCGTTCTCGCCATCGGCATCCGCAATCCACAGGTTGTAGCGGTTCGCCACCTTGGTCACATAGGCGATGCGGGTTGAGAAGATGCCCTTGTCGCCCGTCAGTTTCTCATACACAAAGTCGGCGATGCGATGGGCCGACTGGCGAAGATCAGCCTGCGAGACGGCATAACTCTGGCCGCCAAGATCCTGGCCACGGGTAAGATCCCACAGGCGAAAACGCACGTCGTAACGCCCATCGGCGAGCCGGGTCACACTTCCGGCCACCAGCGAATCCGCACCCTTCTGGCGCCAGGCGTTCAGGTCGGGGCGCGCCAGCTCGTCCATGCCACCTGCTGCCAATTCCGTCGCGCGAAACTGCCCACTGCGTTCAAGGTCCGCCTGGACGATGGTCGACAGCTTCTGCGGTACAAGATCCTGGCCCCGGAACGGGGCAATGGCGATGGGCAACTGTGTCAAGCCTACGCCGGACACCTCGACACGCAACTGCGCCATGGCGGGAAATACCGACGCCGCAAGAACAAAAGCCACCAGCATGCGAACGAGCAAGGCGAGGTTTCGATGCGGTTGAAGAGTCATGGAGGATACGGATTGGATTAATTGCACCAAGGGGCGCATGGGGGATGCGAAACAGTCCACGGCGAGGACACTCAGGCCATGCCCCGATAATAAACCCACGTTTCCCACCACCATGACGCGCCAGTCCTCCCACACCCCTTGCGCCCCTGTGACACGGCCATACAGCGCTGCAACACATGGTTACGGAACGTCGCGTATCGACCCATCTCACCGGCTTGCCACAGGCAAGTGCTTGCGTCCTGCCAGTGCGTGACGCGGACAAACCCGATTCGCTGATGGCAGCTGGCAGCCTGACCAAGCGGCTGCGCCGCCTGTGGCCCTATTTTGGTCGCCCGTTGTGGGTCTGGGCCACGGCCGCCGGCGCCACCTTGATCCTGGCGCTCAGTGAGCCACTGATTCCGGCATTGCTTCAGCCTTTGCTGGACCGGGGTTTTCAGCAAGGCCAACTGGCCCTGTGGGCGGTTCCCGTCGCACTGATCCTCTTGTTCGGCGTACGCGGCATATGCAGCTTCACTGCGCAACTGGCAATGACCAAGATCACCAGCAGCGGATTGACGGTGCTGCGCAAGGCGATGTTCGACAAGTTGCTGGGCGCTCAGCTCACGCTTTTCAGCGGACAAACGTCGAGCGCGCTGGCCAACACCATCGTATATGAAGTGCAGATCGGATCAACCTTGCTCGTCTCCGCGCTGATGACCCTGGTGCGCAACAGCCTGACGCTCGCGGCCCTGCTGGGCTACCTGATGTATCTGAACTGGAAGCTGACGTTGATCGTCGTGTTCCTGTTCCCGGCCGTGGCTCTTGTGATGCGGGTGCTGTCGCGTCGCCTTTACCGTGTCACGCGAAACAGCCAGGATGCAACCGATAGCCTGGCGTACGTGGTCGAGGAAAACGTCATGGCGCACCGTGACATCCGGTTGCAGGCGGCACAGCCCTCACAAGCCGAGCGATTCGCCAAACTCAGCGAAGGACTGCGCCGACTGTCGATGAAGTCCACGGCCGCCTCCGCGGCCATGACACCTCTGACCCAGATGCTGGCCGCCGTGGCGCTGTCGACCGTCATCACCGTGGCCCTGATCCAGAGCGCTGACAACACCACGTCGGTGGGCAGTTTTGTCGCCTTTGTCACCGCCATGCTGATGTTGATCGCTCCGCTCAAACATCTGACCGAAGTCGCCAACCCGATCACCCGTGGCCTGGCGGCCATGGAGCGCGGGCTGGACATGATGGCCCGCACGCCGAACGAAACCGGCGGTACGTTTGCGATGGCGCATGCCAGTGGCACGATACGCTTTGACAACGTCAGCGTGGCCTATCCCGGCAGCACGGTACCGGCGCTTGATCGGTTCAGCCTGGAAGTCGCGGCCGGCGAAACTGTCGCCCTGGTCGGGGCTTCGGGCTCCGGAAAATCGACGCTGGTCAATCTGCTGCCGCGCTTCGTCGATGCCAGCTCGGGGACTATTTCGCTCGATGGCCATGAAATGCACGAGTGGGATCTGACCTCGCTTCGCAGTCAGTATGCGCTTGTGAGCCAGCACGTATTGATGCTCAACGACTCCATCGCGGTAAATGTGGCGCTGGGCCAGACGATGGATCGTGACAAGGTCGCACGTTGCATGGTCGCGGCCAACCTGCAGGGTCTGATCGATGAATTGCCGCAGGGCATGGATACCATCGTCGGCCATAACGCGATGCAACTCTCGGGCGGGCAACGCCAACGGCTGGCGATTGCGCGCGCCTTGTACAAGGACGCGCCAGTGCTGATTCTGGACGAAGCCACGTCCGCGCTCGACGCCGAATCCGAACGATCGGTCCAGGAGGCGCTGCAGCGCCTGATGCAAAAGCGCACCACACTGGTCATCGCGCACCGGTTGTCAACGGTTCAGCATGCCGACCGAATCGTGGTGATGGACAGCGGGCGTATCGTCGAGGTCGGCCACCATCAAAGCCTGCTGGCGGCAGACGGACCGTATGCCCGGTTGTACCAGATGGGACTGGGCTCGGATGGGCCCGCCTCACCCGACAAGACGCAGCCGGCTTGAGCCAGCCACGTGATCCGGGTCCACAGCGCTGCGATGGCGGTCATGCGTAGCCCGCCGACGAGCCTGATCACGCTGATCGCCATGGTGGCGTTTGCGGCCAACTCGCTCTTGTGCCGCGCCGCGCTGCGCGACACCGACATCGATGCCGGCAGTTTCACCGCCGTGCGTATCGCCTCCGGTGCACTGGCCCTGTGGCTGATTGTGTTTCTGCGCAGCAAAAATGCCCCCGAACCACAAGGGGCCGGCAGCTGGCTTTCAGGTCTGGCCCTGTTTGTGTATGCCGCAGCGTTTTCCTTTGCGTATCTCGAATTGGCCAGCGGCACGGGCGCGTTACTGCTGTTTGGCGCGGTGCAAGCCACGATGATCGGTGTCGGCCTTTTGCGTGGCGAACGATTCGGCGCCGCACAGAGCTCCGGTCTGGCCATTGCCGGCGTCGGCCTGATCGCCCTGCTGCTACCTGGCCTATCCGCACCCCCGCTGCGCAGCGCGCTGCTGATGCTGCTCTCGGGCATGGCCTGGGGCATGTACTCGCTGCGCGGCAAGGGCGCCGGCGATCCGACCCGGGTAACGGCGGGCAACTTTGCGCGCGCAACAGTGCCGGCGCTGGTGCTCGGTGTGGCCATTGCCTATGGGGGAACCGCTACCTGGGACAGATCAGGCATCGTCTACGCGGTGGCCTCCGGCGCACTGACGTCCGGCGTGGGCTACGCCATCTGGTACGTGGCCGTTCGCAGCCTTCGGGCGACCACCGCAGCCACGGTGCAGTTGTGCGTGCCGGTGATTGCGGCACTCGGTGGCACTTTGTTTCTGGGCGAGCCGGTCACCGCCCGTTTGGTGCTCGCGTCGATCGCGATCCTTGGAGGTATCGCTCTCGTGACTCTGCGCAAGCCGGTGGCCTGAATGCCACGGCTGCATCGGCCCGCGCTGACATGCCGCAGGCAAGTCTGCCTCCCAAGGCCTTTGTCAGCCAACCAGGCAGATGGTCAGCAAGGCTGACGCATCTTCCAGCGCCTCCAAGGCATGCGGCTCGCCACCTCGCAAGTGGATGAAGTCACCCGGCCCCATCTGTTGCTCCGCTGCCGGCGTGCGAAACAGAATCCGGCCCTCCAGGCACAACACCGTGATTTCACCCTGCACATGGTGCTCGGGAAACACCTTGCCGGCGGGCAGCACGATGCGAACAACCTCGAGCTGTTCGGCCTTGATCACGGCCGTGGTCCGGGCATCGGTCGCCGCGTCAGACCAGGGCGCAAGGCGGACTACCTGTCCGGAAAGGGCATGTTGCTGGGCCATGGCATTCGGTCTCCTGGTTGGGTGATGGGCAGACCATCGTATGGATGAGGTCAAGCACAGGTCAATTGACCGGGGTCAACTCGCAGCTTGCGAAATTCCCCTATCCTTGCGCCTCATGCGAACGATGGCTGCCGCCGTAAGGTACATCGGTCATTGTTGTTGCCCTATACCCAAACTGAAGGATTTTCAATGCGTTCGAATCGCCGCGTGTTCATGATGGCCGTCGTTGCCGCAGGTGCCGGTACCGGCCTGGCAACAGGCGCCCTGGCCCAGGCCAAGATGGTGGATGAAAAGGACCCGCAAGCCGCCGCACTGGGCTACGTTGCAGATAGTGCCAAGGCCGACAAGAAAAAGTATCCCAAGCATGCCGCCAGCCAGCTCTGCAACAACTGCTCCCTCTACCAGGGCAAACCGAGCGATGCCGCTGGCGGCTGTGCGCTGTTTGCTGGCAAGCAGGTTGCGGGCAAAGGATGGTGCAGCGCCTGGGTGAAGAAGGCCTGAACTCCAGGCGTCGCGTTGTACACACCGGGCCTCTCTTCACAGCAGCGCCTGCCTTCGGTCCGCTCACAGCAGGATGATGTCGTATTGCTCCTGGCCCATCGCCGCCTCGCTTTGAAGCGAGACCGATTTACCGATGAACTCGATCAGTCCCGCCAGGTGCTGGCTTTCCTCGTCCAGAAACAGTTCGGTCACCTTTGGTGACGCCACCACCCGGAACTCGCGCGGATTGAACTGTCGCGCCTCGCGCAGGATCTCGCGCAAGATGTCGTAGGCCACACTGCGCGCGGTCTTCACGCTGCCCTTGCCCTGGCACGCGGCGCAAGGTTCGCACAACATGTGAGCCAAGGATTCGCGCGTGCGTTTGCGCGTCATCTCGACCAGCCCGAGCTGCGAATAGCCGCCCACCATGGTCTTGACCCTATCACGTGCCAACTGCTTGCGAAACTCGGCCAGCACTGCGTCGCGATGGTCTTCTCGCACCATGTCGATGAAATCCACGATGACGATCCCGCCCAGATTGCGCAGGCGCAACTGGCGCGCAATGGCTTGTGCCGCCTCCAGATTGGTCTTGAAGATGGTGTCGTCGAAATTGCGCGCCCCGACAAAGCCACCGGTGTTGACGTCGATCGTCGTCAGCGCCTCGGTCTGATCGATGATCAGGTAACCGCCTGACTTCAATTCCACGCGCCGGCCCAGCGCGCGCGCGATCTCCTCGTCGACTCCGTACAGGTCGAAGATCGGCCGCTCACCCTTGTAATGCTGCAACTGGCCCACCGCAGAAGGCATGAATTCGGTGCCGAAGGCGAGCAGGATGTCGAACTGCTCGCGCGAATCGACCTTGATCGATTGCGTGCCCTCACCCGTCAGGTCACGCAACACGCGCTGCAGCAGGCTCAGATCCTGGTGCAACATCGACCCTGGGCGCGAGCGATTGGATTGCTGCTTGATACCCGCCCAGGTCCTGCGCAAATACGCGATGTCCTCGGCCAGCTCGGCGTCGTTCGCGTCCTCGCCATTGGTGCGCAGGATGAAGCCACCGCCCTCTGGCTGGGTCAGCGCCTGCAGGCGACCACGCAACTCGTCACGCAGTGCGGAAGGGATCTTCTGCGACACACCGACATGATCGTCCTGGGGCAGAAACACCAGCAGTCGCCCCGCAATGCTGATCTGGGTCGACAAACGCGCACCCTTGCTGCCGATCGGGTCCTTGATGACCTGCACGGTCAATGCCTGGCCCTCGAACACCTGGCGCTCGATCGGAATCTGCGACTGCGCGCTGCGCGCCACCTGAGGTGGTTCGCCATCGGGCTGGCGATGCCAGACGTCGGCCACATGCAGGAACGCGGCGCGCTCCAGACCGATATCGATGAAGGCCGACTGCATGCCGGGCAGCACGCGGGCCACCTTGCCCAGATAGACGTTGCCCACCAGGCCGCGCTCCAGCGAGCGCTCGACGTGCAGTTCCTGCACCGCGCCGTTCTCCACGACCGCGACCCGGGTTTCCTGGGGTGACCAGTTGATCAGAACATCCTGCTGCATGCGCTTGCTGTCTCCGGCTATCTTATGGTGGGGCTGCCACACTGTTTCAGCAATTGGGCGGTTTCGAACAGGGGCAGGCCCATGATGCCAGAGTAGCTGCCTTGAATGGACCTGACGAACTGCGCCGCGCGACCCTGGATGGCGTAGGCGCCGGCCTTGCCAACGGGTTCGCCGCTCGCCACATAGGCGCGGATCTGCGCCGCGGTCATGGGTGAAAACGTGACGCGAGAAGTGCATAACGCCTGGAACCGACGCCTGCCCGCCGCAACAGCCACCGCAGTCAGCACCCGGTGGGTCTGACCGGACAAGGCATGCAGCATGGCGCGAGCCTCGGCTGCGTCAACAGGCTTGCCCAGTATCCGGCGACCCAAGGCCACGGTCGTATCGGCGCACAACACCGGCGCGTCCGCCAGGCCCCGCTGCCGGCGCCGCGCAATCGCCGCATCGAGCTTGTGCTGGGTCACGCGCACCACATAACGCGCTGGCGCTTCGGCGCCATGGACCGCCTCCAGCGCTTCGGCATCTTCATCCACAGCGGCCAGCAGCAACACATGGGAAACACCCAGTTGCTCCAGCAACAGGCTGCGCCGCGGACTCTGGGACGCCAGGTAAACAAAATCACTCATGCTTGTGCGGGAGGCTCACTCGCGGTGATAAGGATGGTTGGCATTGACCGACCAGGCCCGGTAGAGCTGTTCAACCAGCAGGACACGGGCAAATGCGTGGGGCAAGGTCAGATCAGACAGGCGAATCCGTTCATGGGCCGCTTTCTTGAACGCGGGATCCAGACCGTCCGGGCCGCCAACTACCAGCGCCACGTCGGTGGCCTCGAGTTGCCAATGGCGCAGGCGTGTCGCCAACTCAACCGTGGTCAGACTTGTCCCGTGTTCATCCAGCACGACGATGCGACTGCCGGGCCCGATGGCTGCTTCAATACGCCCGCGTTCGGCGGTCAACACGGTTGCCAGCGCCTTGGTCGAACGGGCTTCGGTCTTGACTGCGCGCAATTCAAACCGGATCTCGGGCGGAAACCGCTTGGCATAGTCGTCCCAAGCCGTCTGCGCCCAGGCTGGAACACGCTGGCCTACCGCAACAACGACCAGTCTCACGGCGCTCGATCAGCCCTTGCGCGCAGCCGGCTTTCTGGCGGCCGGCTTTCTGGCGGCAGACTTGTTGGCCGCCGGGGTGGGTTTCGACGCCGACGCTGGCTTGGCTGCAGCGTGTTTCACCGCAGCTTTGGCACGCGTCTTGGCCGCATCCGGGGCCGGTTTGCGGCTGACGCCGATGGCGTTGGTTTTGGCGGCTGCAACAGGTTTGCCGCTTGCCGCGCCGCGCCCAACTGATTTCCCGGCAGCCGTCTTGCTCGCTGTCGACTTACCCGTCGGCAGCTTCACGGCGACTGTCTTGACTGTCGGTTTGCTGGCGCCAAATTTCAGTCGTACGGGTTTGTCACCCCACAACTCTTCCAGGTGGTAGTACGAGCGGAAGGTCGGCTGCATGATGTGCACCACGGCCTGCGAACAGTCCACAATGATCCATTCGCCATTGGCCTCGCCCTCGATGCGGGGTTTGGGAAACCCGGCCTCGCGCACGGCATCACGCACACTGGCAGCCAGCGCCTTGGTCTGCCGGTTCGAGGTACCCGAGGCAACAATCACCCGCTCGAACAAGGACGAAAGGTGTTCGGTGTCGAACACCTGGATGTCCTGTGCCTTGACATTTTCAAGCCCATCCACGATGGCCCGTTGAAGTTTCTGGGTATCTCGTTTGGCGGCGGTTTCAGTAGTCATCAAGTGGCTTGGTAGAGGCGATGTAGAACAATATAACGCGCAACGGGCGCACAAACCAGAGGATCAATCCCCAGGCCCGCGCCGGCGCGATGACGGATGTCGGTACCACTGATTGCCGAAATTGGCAGTTCCAGCGTCCAGAAACGCGCTTGCAAGCCTTGCGGCGACGAGAATGCGGGTGCGTCACTTTCCGGCTCGGCGCGCCTGGCCACGCATATCACGGCCATGTCGACAATCGCACGCCATTCATGCCAGCGTGAGAGTGCAGCGGCCTGGTCCTGCCCGATGATCAGGAACAGTTCAGCGGCCGGATTATCGCTGCTTAGCGCGCGCAGGGTATCGATGGTGTAGCTCGGGCCACCGTTATCAACCTCCCGCGTGTCGATTTGCACCTGGGGCAAGTCGGCAAACGCCAGTTGCGCCATTGCCACACGGTGTGTAGCCGGCGACAGGGTTCGCGCCTTGTGCCAGGCATGGCCGGTCGGAACAATATGCAGGCGATCAAGTTGCAACTGGGCGAGCGCCGTCTCGACCAGTGCGCGATGGGTCAGGTGTGGAGGATCGAATGCGCCCCCGAACATCCCCAGACGCATCGGCCGGGCCTGGGGCTGCGTCAAATCCAGTCCTTCGGCACCAGGAAATCGCGCAACAAGGCCGCTTCCGGCGAGCCCGCTTGGGGCTCCTCACGGTATGACCAGCGCACCAGGGGCGGCATCGACAACAAGATGGACTCGCTGCGACCGCCCGACTGCAGGCCGAAATGGGTACCGCGGTCCCAGACCAGGTTGAACTCCACATAACGGCCGCGCCGATACAACTGAAATTCGCGCTCGCGCTTACCGTAAGGCATGTCCTTGCGGCGCAACACGATCGGCAGATAGGCACCCAGAAAAGCGTCACCCACACTGCGCTGCAAGGCAAAGGCGGCATCGAAGTCGCCTGCGCCGTAGTCGTCAAAGAAAATGCCGCCGATGCCGCGCTGTTCCTGCCGATGTTTAAGGTGGAAATAGGTGTCGCACCATTCTTTGAAGCGGGGGTACAGGTGCGCGCCGAACGGCAACAGCGCGCCTTGGCACTGCCTGTGAAAAGACACCGCGTCTTCGGCAAAGCCGTAATACGGGGTCAGATCCATGCCGCCACCGAACCAGCAGACTTCCGCCGCCGTACCAGGATGGGCGGCCAGCATGCGCACATTCATGTGCACCGTTGGCACATACGGATTGCGCGGATGAAACACCAGCGACACGCCCATGGCTTCGAACGGGGCACCGGCGAGTTCCGGGCGGTCGTGCGTCGCCGACGGCGGCAATGTCGCGCCGCGCACATGTGAGAAGCCGCATCCGGCACGCTCGAAAAGAGTGCCCTGTTCCAGGATGCGCGTCAGACCATTGCCTTGCAAAGGCTCACCTGGCGCTTTTTCCCATGCATCATCGATAAACGCCTTGTCGTCCTGCGCCTGCACAGCGTCACAAATGCGGCTCTGCAGTCCCTTGAGATAGCTGCGCACCGCTTCCACGCGTGTTGTTCCCATGAACTGTCAAACGGCGCGATGGCCGATGTCGCTGCGGTATTGCATGCCGTCGAACTGGATCTCGCGCACGACTTCATAAGCCCGCTGCTGGGACTGGCGCACGTTGTCCGCCAACGCGGTGACGCACAGCACCCGGCCACCGGATGTCACGACTTCGTCGTCTCTGCGAGCGGTGCCGGCATGGAACACCATCACTTCGGGCTGGTCGGCAGGCAATCCGCAAATGCGGTCGCCGCCGCGAGGATGCTGCGGGTAGCCGTGCGCGGCAAGCACCACACCCAAGGCTGTGCGGCGGTCCCACTGCAACTCGAACTGGTCCAGATTGCGCTCGGTGCCCGTTGCCGTCGCTGCGAGCAGCAACTCCAGCAGATCGGTCTTGAGCCGCATCAGGATAGGCTGGGTTTCCGGGTCGCCCAGGCGGCAGTTGAACTCCAGTGCACGGGGCTGACCCTGTGCATCGATCATCAGTCCGGCATACAGAAAACCGGTGTAGTTGATACCGTCTCTTTCCATGCCGCGGATCGTGGGCAGGATGATCTCGCGCATGGCCTTGGCATGCAGAGCCGGTGTCACCACCGATGCCGGCGAATACGCTCCCATGCCACCGGTATTGGGCCCGTGGTCTGCATCAAGCAGGCGTTTGTGATCCTGGCTGGTCGCCAGCGCCACCACGTTCTTGCCGTCACATATGACGATGAAACTGGCCTCTTCACCCTGCAGGAACTGCTCGATCACCACGCGTGCGCTATCGTTCGGCGCAGCGGGCAGCATCTGATCGATAGCCGCATGGGCCTGCTCCAGGGACTGGGCAACAACAACCCCCTTGCCCGCCGCCAACCCGTCGACCTTGACCACAATCGGCGCGCCTTGCGCATCCACATAGGCATGGGCCAGCGCCCGGTCGCCAAAGGTTTCATGAGCCGCAGTCGGAATGCCGTAGCGTTGCATGAAGGCCTTGCAAAAGGCCTTGGAACTTTCGAGCTGGGCCGCGGCCTGCGTCGGTCCGAACACCCGCAGGCCCTTTTCCCGGAACAGGTCGACAATGCCGGCGGCCAGCGGGCCCTCCGGTCCGACGACGGTCAGGCCGATCCTTTCTTTCACGGCCCATTCGCTTAACTCGGCCAGATCGGTGATCGGAATATTGCGTAGATGTTCGGCTTGCGCCGTGCCGCCATTGCCGGGCGCCACAAACACAGTTTCGACCCGGTTTGACTGGGCCAGCTTCCAGGCCAGTGCATGCTCACGGCCACCGCCGCCTACAACCAGGACCTTCATAAGGCGGCGTTGTGGTAGACAGCCTGCACGTCGTCCAGGTCTTCAATCACATCGAGCAACTTCTGCATGCGGGCCGCGTTGTCGCCTTCGAATTCGATCGGCGTGTCCGCACGCATGGTCACTTCTGCCACTTCTGCGGCAAATCCGGCGCTATCGAGTGCCGCGCGCACGGCTTCGAAGTCCGCCGGCGACGTCAACACCTCGATCGCGCCGTCGTCGTCGATGATGACATCATCGGCACCGGCCTCGAGAGCCGCTTCCATCAGCTTTTCCTCGTCGGTACCGGGTGCATAGACCAGCTGACCGCAGTGCTTGAACTGGAAGGCCACCGATCCCTCGGTGCCCATGTTGCCGCCGTATTTGCTGAAGGCGTGGCGTACCTCGGCCACGGTGCGCACCCGGTTATCCGTCATGGTGTCCACGATAATGGCCGCGCCGCCAATGCCATAACCCTCGTATCGGATCTCTTCGTAGCTGACGCCTTCGAGATTGCCGGTGGCCTTGTCGATGTTGCGTTTGACGGTGTCTGCAGGCAGATTCACCGCCTTGGCCTTCTCAACCGCAAGCCGCAGGCGCGGATTGATCCCCAGATCGCCCCCGCCGGTGCGCGCGGCCACCATGATCTCGCGAATCACCCGCGTCCAGACTTTGCCTCTTTTTTCATCCTGCCGCCCCTTGCGGTGCTGAATATTGGCCCATTTGCTGTGTCCTGCCACGCGGAATCCTTCGAAATTTGGTTAACCTACTGGCTCGATTGTACTTTTTGGGACCTTCATGACCGAACCCTTCGTGATTGCGCAACGCAATGACATCCGATGTTGCCTGCAGCCCGACAAGGCCAATCGGCATGGGCTGATCACCGGCGCCACCGGCACCGGCAAGACCATCACCCTGCAAACCCTGGCGGAAGCGTTTTCGGGCGCTGGCGTCCCGGTGTTCATGGCCGACGTCAAAGGCGACCTGACCGGCATTTCGCAAGCCGGCACGCTGGGCACGAAACTGGGCAAGATCATCGCCGAGCGAAAGCTGGCCACACCCGAGTTCGCGGCATTTCCGGTCACCTTGTGGGACGTGTTCGGCGAACAGGGCCATCCGGTGCGGGCGACCGTCAGCGACCTGGGGCCGCTGCTGCTTGCACGCATGCTCAACCTGAACGACACCCAGGCCGGCGTGTTGCAACTGGTGTTCAAGATCGCAGACGACCAGGGCCTGCTGCTGCTGGACATGAAGGATCTGCGCGTCATGTGCCAGCACGTGGGCGACAACGCCTCGCAGTTCACCACCAGCTACGGAAACATCAGTGCGGCCAGCGTCGGCGCCATCCAGCGCGGCCTGATGCAGATCGAGAGCCAGGGCGGCGACAAGTTCTTTGGCGAACCGATGCTCAACATCGCCGACTTCATGCAGACCGACAGCGCGGGCAAGGGAGTGATCAACGTACTGGCCGCCGACCAGCTGATGACTGCACCGCGCCTGTACGCTACTTTCCTGCTGTGGTTGCTCAGCGAATTATTCGAAAACCTGACCGAGGTGGGCGATCTGGAGAAACCCAAGCTGGTGTTTTTCTTTGACGAGGCCCATCTGCTGTTTGCCGATGCGCCCAAGGCGTTGGTCGAACGCATCGAACTGGTGGTGCGACTGGTGCGCAGCAAAGGCGTCGGCGTATATTTCGTGACGCAGAACCCGCTCGATATTCCCGACTCGGTGCTGGCGCAGCTTGGCAACCGGGTGCAGCACGCATTGCGGGCGTTCACGCCGCGCGACCAGAAGGCGGTCAAGTCAGCGGCCGACACCATGCGGCAGAACCCTAAGCTCGATATCCAGCAGGCCATCACCGAGCTGGCAGTGGGCGAGGCGCTGGTGAGTTTTCTGGACGAAAAAGGCCGGCCCGGCGTGACCGAGCGCGTATTCGTATTGCCACCGGCCAGCCAGATCGGCCCGATCTCGGCTGAGCAACGCAAGGCGTTGGTCGCCAACTCCATCGTTGCGGGTGTGTACGAGAAAAGCGTCGACCGGGAATCGGCTTACGAGGCCATCACTAAACGGGTCCAGGCCCAGATGGCGGACGAAACCACCGCCAAGGAAAAAACTGCTTCCATGGCTCGGACCGCCGAGGCCAACGGCGCTGGCAAAAGCGGGCAGGATGACGCTGCTGGCGGTATCCTGGGCTCGCTCGGCGGCCTGCTTGGCGGTGGCCGCAGCCGTACCCGCATGGGTGCCGGCGAACAACTCTTCAAAAGTGCGGCCAGCGCGATCGGCAGCGAGGTCGGACGCCAGATCATCCGCGGCGTGCTCGGCGGCATTTTCGGCGGCCGAAAGCGCTGATACTTGCATCACGGCTGTGCGTTGCGCCGCGCCAGCGCCAGCCCATCTGACAACTGCCACCTGCTTACAGAATTCCAAGGACTCTGCCATGACCGACCTCAGCCCATTCCCCAACCTGCGCCTCGTCGGCCACCCCCTGGTGCAGCACAAACTCACGCTGATGCGCAAGAAGGAGACCAGCACCAACGGCTTTCGCCGACTGCTCGGTGAACTCAGCACGCTGATGGCATACGAGGTCACACGCGACATGCCGACCCAGCCGGTCGAAATCGAAACGCCGCTGGAAACCATGACCGGCACCATGATGGACGGCAAGAAGCTGGTGCTGGTGTCCATCCTGCGCGCCGGCAACGGCATCCTGGACGGCGTGCTCAACGTCGTTCCCGGCGCCCGTGTCGGCCATATCGGTCTGTACCGAGACCCCAAGACGCTGCAGGCCGTGGAGTACTACTTCAAGATGCCGCAGGACATGCAGGAGCGCGACGTCATCGTGGTCGATCCAATGCTGGCCACTGGCAACTCGGCCGTGGCTGCGGTCGAGCGCGTCAAGCGCATGAACCCGAAGTCCATCCGCTTCCTGTGCCTGCTCACCTGCCCCGAAGGCCTGCGTACGATGCAAGCGGCCCATCCCGACGTGCCGGTATTCACGGCGGCAGTCGATCGCCAGCTCAACGACCACGGTTACATCCTGCCAGGCCTGGGCGACGCGGGCGACCGGATTTTCGGTACGCAGTGAGCGGAGACGCGCTCAGCCCAGCCTGACCATCACGGTGCGCAGCACCATGTCAACCAGCAACTGCTCGCCAGCGTCGAAGTCCTGCGCATCCATTTCCGGCTTGCCCAGCACCAGGCAGATCTGGCTGGCGGAGTCGGCATAGGCCTGGGTAGAGGCCCACAGGATCACCATCAGATGGGCCGCGTCGATCTTGCGGCACACGCCCTGCTCTGCCCACTGGTTGAATACCGCAATGTCGGCCTGCAGCGCCGGCAGCACACGCTCGCGAATCTCATGCGCGAACAAGGGCGCGCCGGATATCACTTCATTGGCGTAGACACGGGAGTCGTACGGATGCTCCCGCGAGAAACGCAGTTTGCCGGCGATGTAGCGACGCAACGCCAGTTCGGGGTTGTCCACATTCTGTGTGATCGCCTCCATGTACGACAACCAGACATCGAGCACCCCGTGCAGCACCCGGCGGTACAAGGTCTCCTTGCTGGAGAAGTAATACAGCAGATTCTGCTTGGCCGTGCCGACCTCGCGTGCAATATGGTCGAGCGACACACCACCGAAACCGCGCGCGGCAAACAGCCTTTTCGCCGCCTCCAGAATTTCCTGTTCCAGGCGCTCGCGGCTGTCGCTGCGCTTTTCCTTTGCCGGCTCCGGCTTTTGCTTGGTCACCATAGCAGCGCATGGTAGCGGCATTCGCTTTGGCGGCTGGCCCGACTCTTGCGCAGTGATCCAAGCGGGTAATCCCTGATTGAAGACGCACTGCATTGGCGTTCCAATGCACCAAATATTTACCAATTGGTAAGAGTTGACGGCGACATGCACCAAACCGAGGCCCTTTCATGACTTCAACTGATTCCGCTGCAGCCGCGACATCCGACATCCGCGCCGGACGTCTGGATGCCGCGCAGTACTCGCACAACTTCTGCGACGCGCATCCGCTCATGACGCTTGCCGAAGCGCGCATCGAAGCCGACCGCTGTTACTACTGCTTCGAGGCGCCCTGCCAGACCGCCTGCCCCACTGGCATAGACGTGCCCAGCTTCATCCAGCGCATCGCTGACAACAACATCCGCGGCTCGGCCCACGCCATCCTGAGTGCCAACCCGCTGGGCGGCATGTGCGCCCGGGTCTGCCCGACCGAGGTGCTGTGCGAACAGGCATGCGTACGCAATACCAACGAGGACAAGCCGGTCGAGATCGGCCAGTTGCAGCGTTATGCCACGGACGCCTACATGGCAAACCCCGGCGCACCCATGTTCACCCGCGCCAAGGCCAGCGGTCGCAAGGTGGCTGTTGTGGGCGCCGGACCGGCCGGCCTGGCCTGCGCCCATGGCCTGGCACGCCAGGGGCATGACGTGGTCGTGTTCGACGCCAATGCCAAAGCCGGCGGCCTCAACGAGTACGGACTGGCGACCTACAAAACCGTTGACGATTTCGCGCAAAAGGAGGTCGAGTGGCTGCTGTCCATTGGTGGCATCGACATCCGCTCCAGATACGCACTGGGACGTGACATATCGCTGGAACAACTGGTGCAAGAGCATGACGCGGTTTTCCTGGGGTTAGGGCTGGCCGGTGTGAATGACATCGGCATCGCCGAGCCTGACGCCAGCGGTGTTCGCAACGCGGTCGAGTTCATTGCCGAGTTGCGCCAGGCCCGCGACTACGCGACGGTCCCGGTGGGCCGGCGGGTGGTGGTCATTGGCGGCGGAATGACGGCGGTGGATGCCGCCGTGCAATCGAAGAAGCTCGGTGCCGAGCAGGTCACCATCGTTTACCGGCGCGGTGCCGAGTCGATGTCTGCCTCTGGCCACGAACAGGATTGGGCGCGTACCAACGGCGTGACGATCCGCCACTGGGCCGCACCGCGTGAAGTTCTGGCTACCGGCGCAAAGGTCACCGGCATGCGATTCGCGGCCACCGCACTGAAAGACGGCAAGCTGGTGGAAACCGGCGAAACCTTCGATCTGCAGGCTGACACCGTGCTCAAGGCCATCGGCCAGAGTTTCGTCGCCCAACCCCTGGGGGCGCTGGTCGAACTTCAAGGCGGGCGCATCACGACCGACGCCGAAGGCCAGACATCGCACCCCAGGATCTGGGCCGGCGGCGATTGCCGCGTCGGCGGCCGCGACCTCACGGTCGAGGCCGTCGAGCATGGAAAGCGGGCGGCCCTTGCCATCCACGCGGCACTCAGCGCATGAGGACGAAGTCCGCCGCGCCACAGTCCAACTGCCCACCTGCCAAACCTGTTACCGGAGCCCGACCATGGCCGATCTGACAACCGACTTCCTGGGAATCAAGAGCCCCAACCCCTTCTGGCTCGCGTCGGCACCACCGACGGACAAGGAATACAACGTGGTGCGCGCCTTCGAGGCGGGCTGGGGCGGCGTGGTGTGGAAGACGCTTGGCGAAGACCCGGAAATTGTCAACGTCTACGGCCCGCGTTACGGCGCGCTGATCGGCAACGACCGGCGCGTGATCGGGTTCAATAACATCGAGTTGATCTCGGACCGCCCGCTGCAGACCAACCTGGACGAGATTCGCCGCGTCAAGCGGGCCTGGCCCGACCGCGCCATGGTCGTCTCGCTGATGGTGCCGTGCGAGGAAGCGTCATGGAAGCGCATTCTGCCGATGGTCGAGGACACCGGCTGCGACGGCATCGAGCTTAATTTCGGTTGTCCGCATGGCATGAGCGAGCGGGGCATGGGGGCCTCGGTGGGACAGGTGCCGGAATACATCGAGATGGTCGCGCGCTGGTGCAAGACCTACTGCCGGCTGCCGGTGATCGTCAAGCTCACGCCCAACATCACCGACATCCGCTATCCGGCGCGGGCGGCCAAGGCCGGTGGCGCCGATGCGGTCTCGCTGATCAACACCATCAATTCGATCATGGGGGTGGACCTCAAGACCATGCGGATGTCGCCCAGTGTCGGCCCAACCGGTTCACACGGCGGCTATTGCGGCACGGCGGTGCGCCCGATCGCGCTCAACATGGTGGCCGAGATCGCGCGCGATCCGCAGACGGCCGGATTGCCGATCTCGGGTATTGGCGGTGTGCACACCTGGCACGACGCGGCCGAATTCATTGCGCTGGGCGCAGGTACAGTGCAGGTCTGCACCGCGGCCATGGTCTATGGCTTTCGCATCGTGCAAGACATGTGTGACGGCCTGTCCAACTTCATGGACGAGCAGGGCTACACCAGCGTGGCGCAGATGGTCGGCAAGGCGGTTCCCAGCATCACATCGTGGAACCAGCTCAACATGAACCATATCGAGAAGGCAGTCATCAACCAGGATTCGTGTATCCAGTGTGGACGTTGCCACGTGGTCTGCGAAGACACCTCGCACCAGGCGATCACGGCTGCTAAGGATGGCAAACGCCATTTCGAGATAAAGGAGGAAGAGTGCGTGGGCTGCAACCTGTGCGTGTCGATCTGCCCGGTTCCGGACACGATCACGATGCGCATGCTCGCCCCCGGCGAGATCGACCAGCGCACCGGCAAGGCGGTCTCAAGCGACTACGCCAACTGGACCACCCATCCGAACAATCCAATGCGCAAAGCGGCCGCACCCGCTGCGGCCAGCCTATGATGCAAGACTGAAATTCAAACCGGAGACACCCATGAGCGCAACCCTGATTCGTGGCGGCACCGTCGTCAACGCCGACCGACAGTTCCTCGCCGACGTCCTGTGCGTGGACGGCAAGATCCACAGCGTTGGCGAAAACCTCGACGCGCCAACCGGCGCCCAGACCATCGACGCCGGTGGCCAGTACGTGATGCCCGGCGGCATCGACCCGCACACGCATATGCAACTGCCCTTCATGGGCACCGTGGCGGTGGACGACTTTTTCGACGGCACGGCCGCGGCGCTGGCCGGTGGCACGACCTCGATCATCGATTTCGTAATTCCGAATCCGCAGCAGCCGCTGATGGAGGCTTATCAGCAGTGGCGCGGCTGGGCCGAGAAAGCCGCTGCCGACTACGGCTTTCACGTTGCTGTGACCTGGTGGAGCGATTCGGTTCATGCCGACATGGGCCGCTTGGCCAAGGACGAGGGCATCAACAGCTTCAAGCACTTCATGGCCTACAAGAACGCCATCATGTGCGACGACGAAACGTTGGTAAACAGCTTCAAGCGTGCCTTGGAACTTGGTGCCATGCCCACGGTGCACGCCGAGAACGGTGAACTGGTTTATCTGCTGCAGCAAGAGGTCGCCAAGATGGGCATCACCGGCCCCGAAGGCCATCCGATGTCTCGCCCACCCATGGTTGAAGGCGAAGCAGCCAATCGCGCCATTGCCATTGCGGACGTGCTGGGCGTACCGATTTATGTCGTGCATGTGTCGTGTATCGAATCAGCCGAGGCGATTGCGCGTGCACGGGCCCGCGGTCAGCGGGTCTACGGCGAGGTACTGGCCGGGCATCTGGTGGTCGACGATTCGGTCTACCGCAATCCCGACTTCACGGCGGCCGCAGCCCATGTCATGAGTCCGCCGTTCAGGCCCAAAATCAACCAGGAATTTCTGTGGCGCGGCCTGCAGTCGGGCAACTTGCACACCACGGCCACAGACCACTGCGTGTTCTGTGCCGAGCAGAAAGCCGCAGGGCGCAACGACTTCAGCAAGATCCCCAACGGCACTGGCGGAGTCGAGGAGCGGCTGGCGGTGTTGTGGGATCAGGGCGTGAATACCGGCCGGCTGACACCGAGCGAATTTGTCGCGGTCACCTCGGCCAATGCGGCCAAGTTGTTCAATATCTATCCGCGCAAAGGATGTGTCAGCGCCGGCGCCGATGCCGACCTCGTGGTCTGGGATCCGCAGGGCACGCGCACCATCTCGGTAAAAAACCAGCGCAGCAAGGTCGACTTCAACATTTTCGAAGGCATGACGGTGCGCGGTATCCCCAGCCATACGATAAGCCGCGGCAAGCTCGTTTATGCCAAGGGTGAACTGCGCGCAGAGAAGGGCGCGGGTCAGTATGTCAAGCGGCCAACTTTCGGTGCCAACTTTGATGCGGTCAGCAAACGCGCCGAGGTCAACAAGCCCACCGCCGTCAAGCGTTGACCCCACCGCGGCAACTCCCAACACCTTTGTGGAAGGCAATACATGAATGCAGCAGTAGCAGAAAAAGCGACGTTGGCCGCTGACATCGACAAGATCCGCGTCAACGGCGAACGCCTGTGGGCATCGCTGATGGAACTGGCGCAGATTGGCGCCACGCCCAAAGGCGGTGTGTGCCGCTTGACCCTGACCGATCTGGACAAGCAAGGCCGCGATCTGGTGCTCCATTGGGCGCGCGAGGCCGGCATGACCGTGACGATCGACAAGATCGGCAACGGTTTCATGCGCCGCGCCGGACGCAACAACGCCCTGCCCCCGATCGTCACCGGCAGCCACATCGACACCCAGCCCACCGGCGGCAAGTTCGACGGCAACTACGGTGTGCTGGCCGGCATCGAAGTGGTGCGCACGCTCAACGACCATGGCATCGAGACCGAAGCACCGATCGAGGTCGCGTTCTGGACCAACGAGGAAGGCTCTCGTTTTGTGCCGGTCATGATGGGCTCCGGCGTGTTTGCCAAGGCCTTTACGCTGGAACATGCCTATGCCGCCAAGGACACCGCCGGCAAATCGGTCAAGGAGGAATTGGAGCGCATCGGCTATATCGGCACTGAGGAGCCGGGCCAGCATCCCATTGGCGCTTATTTCGAGACCCATATCGAGCAAGGCCCGGTACTCGAAGACAACGACATCACGATCGGCGTGGTGCAAGGCGTGCTCGGCATCCGCTGGTTCGACTGCACCGTGAGCGGCATGGAGGCGCACGCAGGCCCCACTCCCATGGCGCTGCGCAAGGACGCGCTGCAGGTCGCCACCCACCTGATGCAGGAGGTCGTGGCCGCCGCGCTACGCTACAAACCGCATGGCCGGGGCACCGTGGGCATGGTGCATGTGCACCCGAACAGCCGCAACGTGATTCCCGGTCAGGTCAAGTTCTCGATCGACCTGCGCAACGCCACTGACGCGATCGTCGACACCATGGCCAACGAGGTCAAGGCGTTTGCGGCCAAACTCCGCGCAGACACTGGCCTGGCCATCGACATCCAGCAGGTATCGGGGTATGCGGCGCAGGCGTTTCACAAGGACTGCGTCGAAGCGGTCGGTCGCTCGGCGAAAAAGCTGGGCTACTCCAACATGCCGGTGGTATCCGGCGCGGGCCACGACGCGGTCTACATGGCACAGCTGGCACCCGCCGGCATGATCTTCATCCCCTGCAAGGACGGCATCAGCCACAACGAGATCGAAGACGCCAGACCCGAACACATCACGGCCGGCTGCAACGTGTTGCTGCACGCGATGCTGGAGCGCGCCGGCACGTAAGTTGCGTCTCATACCGTTTTCCTGCGCCTCGTCCCCACTCCCCTTTGATTGAAAGCCACTGCCATGACACTTCTGACCCGTCGCCATATCGTTGCCCTTGCCGCCGCTGCGGTCACACTATCGCCCGCATTGGCGCTGGCCCAGGCCAAGCTCAAGGTCGCCGCGGTCTATACCGTGCCGTTCGAACAGCAATGGGTCAGCCGCCTGCACAAGGCGCTGAAGGCCGCCGAGGCGCGCGGCGAGATCGAATACAAGGCCAGCGAAAACGTTTCCAATGCCGACTACGAGCGCGTCATGCGTGAATATGCCACTGGCGGCAACACGCTGATTGTGGGCGAGTCATTCGCCGTCGAGGCGGCGGCACGCAAGGTGGCCAAGGACTTTCCCAAGGTCTCGTTCCTGCTGGGCTCCTCCGGCAAACCGCAGGCGCCAAATTTCAGTGTGTTCGACAACTACATCCAGGAGCCGGCCTACCTGAGCGGCATGATCGCTGGCGGCATGAGCAAGACCAACAAGATCGGCATGGTCGGCGGCTTCCCGATTCCCGAGGTCAACCGCCTGATGAACGCCTTCATGATGGGCGCCAAGGAAGTCAACCCCAAGGTCGAGTTCAGCGTGAGTTTCATCAACAGCTGGTTCGACCCGCCCAAGGCCAAGGAAGCCGCCTTTGCGATGATCGAAAAAGGCGCCGACATCATGTATGCGGAGCGGTTCGGCGTCAGCGACGCAGCCAAGGAAAAAGGCAAGCTGGCGATCGGCAACGTCATCGATACCCAGGCCCAATATCCGGACACGGTGATGGCGTCGGCACTGTGGAACTTCGAACCCACAGCCGATCGCGCCATCAAGCTGGCCCGGGAAGGCAAATTCACGGCCGAAGACTATGGCCAGTACTCCATGATGAAGTACAAGGGGTCCGAGCTGGCGCCGCTGGGCACCTTCGAAAAGAAGATCCCGGCCGAACTCGTGGCCAAGGTGCGGGCGAAGGAAAAAGCCATCCTGGACGGCAAATTCACCGTGAAGGTGGACGACGGACAACCCAAGTCGAGCGCCAAGTAGAACCAGCGACCTGGAAGAGGCACCCTGATGTGGGTGTCTCTTTTTTTGCCCGATGACCGACCCCGTCCTTCAGCTCACCCATATCACCAAGCGCTTCGGTCCGCTGGTGGCCAATGACGACATTTCGCTGCAATTGCATGCCGGTGAAGTGCTGGCACTATTGGGCGAAAACGGTGCGGGCAAGTCGACCCTGGTCTCGATCCTGTTCGGACACTATCTGGCCGACGCCGGCCGGATCACGGTGTTCGGTAGACCACTGGAGCCGGGAGACCCGAAAGCGGCGCTGGCCGCAGGCATCGGCATGGTGCACCAGCATTTCACGCTGGCTGACAACCTGACGGTGCTTGAAAACATCATGATGGGGTCTGAATCCCTGTGGCAAGTCTTCACGAACCGCCGCGCGGCGCAGATGAGGTTGCGTGACGTGGCACAACGATTCGGGCTGCAGGTCGATGCGAACGCCCTGATTGGCAGTCTGTCCGTCGGTGAGCGCCAACGGGTTGAGATCCTCAAGGCCCTGTACCGGGGTGCCCGCATCCTGATCCTGGACGAACCTACGGCAGTGCTGACACCTGGCGAAAGCGAAGCCTTGTTTGACGTGCTGGCGCAGATGGTGGCGCAGGGCCTGTCCATCATTTTCATCAGCCACAAACTGGCCGAGGTGCTGCGCGTGTCCCACCGGGTCGCGGTCTTGCGCGGCGGTAAGCTGGTGGCCCAGGCGGCAGCTGCATCGACAACCCAGGAACAGCTGGCCCAATGGATGGTGGGTCATACGGTCGATCCGCCGCGGGCCAGGCCGGCCCGCAACGTCGGTGAGCCGGTCTGCACCCTGGACGCGGTCAGTGCGGGTCAAGGTCGCGAACGGCTGGAACAGGCCTCGCTGGAGTTGCGCGCCGGCGAGATCGTGGCCATTGCCGGAGTCTCTGGCAATGGCCAGACGACCTTGGCCGAATTGTTGTGCGGAACACGCAAGGCCAGCAGTGGCGCATTGCGCTTGCTGGGCGAGCCGATGCCCGACCGACCGGCGCAACTCGTGGCCATGGGCGTGGCACGCATTCCGGAAGACCGCCATGCGGTCGGCGTGGTGGGGGATCTGCCGGTCTGGGAGAATGCCGTGTCCGAGCGATTGCACAGCAGCGTCTTTTCCCGTGGCCCCTGGATCCGCCGACGAAAGGCGCGCGAGCATGCACAGCGCGTCATCACCACGTTCGACGTGCGGGGGGGCGGTGCCGCGGTTGCTGCACGCGCACTGTCCGGTGGCAACATGCAAAAGCTGATACTGGGCCGTGCCTTGCTGCATCCGGACAGCGATGGCACGAACCGGATGCCGCCCCGGCTGATCATTGCCCACCAGCCCAGCTGGGGTCTGGACATCGGGGCGGTGGGGTATGTACAGGACCAGCTGATCGCAGCGCGCGACGCCGGTGCCGCAGTGCTGCTGATCTCGGATGACCTGGACGAGGTGCTGGCCATGGGCGACCGCATCGCCGTCATGCATGCCGGGCACCTGAGCGAGGCTCTGCCAGCCGGCCAATGGAGCCGTGAAACCATCGGCCTGGCCATGGCCGGCGCACCCAACGAGGCGGCCGCATGAGCATGCGACTGGAAAAGCGCGCGACCGGTTCCGCTGCCGCTTTGCTGCTGGCCCCGATAGGCGCAGTCCTCTTCACGTTGCTGGTAAGTTCGGTGCTGGTGTGGTGGGCGGGTGCCGCCGTGACGCAAACCTACGGCCTGCTGCTCAAGGGCGGTTTCGGTTCGGTATTCGCCTTGAGCGAGACCTTGACACGCGCCATCCCGTTGATCCTCACCGGCCTGGCCGTCACGGTGGCATTCAAGGCCCGGCTGTTCAACATTGGCGCCGAAGGCCAGCTCTATGTCGGCGCACTGGCCGCCGTGGCGGTTGGTGGCATGCATGGCGGCTCCGGCTTCGATCTGCCACCCATGATGTTGTTTGCGCTGATGCTGCTGGCCAGCTCCCTGGCCGGAGCCCTGCTGCTGCTCGGACCGGCCCTGCTCAGGGCGCGCATGGGCGTGGACGAAGTCGTCACCACACTTCTGCTGAATTTCATCGTGCTGCTGTTCGTGTCGATGATGCTCGATGGACCGATGAAAGACCCGACGGCCATGGGCTGGCCGCAGAGCGTGGCCCTGCTTGGCGACCTGGAACTGAGCAAACTGGTGTCACAGACCCGGCTGCACAGCGGACTGATTGGCGCCTGTGTGCTGGCGTTGCTGGTATGGGCGATGCTGAAGTACACCGTGTTCGGCTTCGACATCCGCGCCGTGGGTGCCAACGCACGCGCTGCTGCGTTCGCCGGTGTGCCGGTGACGCGTACCGTGGTGTTGACGGCCATGTTGTCTGGCGCCCTGGCCGGTCTGGCTGGCGCCGTTGAAGTCGCGGGCCGCACCAGTTATGTCACGCTGGACATGTCACCCGGTTATGGCTACACCGGCATCGTGATTGCCATGCTGGCCGCATTGCATCCGCTGGGCGTCGTAGCGGCCAGCGTGTTCGTGGCCGGCATGCTGGTCGGTGCGGACAGCATGAGCCGTGCCGTGGGGGTTCCCACTTTCATTGCCGACGTCATCGTGGCCGCCTCGCTGATCGCGGTGCTGGTAGCCACCTTGCTGACCCAATACCGGGTGCGCTGGAAATGAATCACACGCCCGCGTCACAGCGGACCGAGGTAGCTGCGCCATGATCGAATTGTTCGACATGCTGGCGCAGCCCGACTTCTGGATCGCAGTGCTGCGCATTGCCACGCCGCTGATCCTGGGCACACTCGGGGTGTTGCTGTGCGAGCGCGCCGGCGTGCTCAACCTGGGCATCGAAGGCATCATGGTGGCCGGCGCGTTTGCCGGATGGCTGGCGGTTTACGGCGGCGCGCCGCTGTGGGCCGGTGTCGCGGTGGCCGCAGCCATCGGCGCAGTCTTTGGCTTGCTGCATGCGTTTCTCACCGTCGGCCTGGCCTTGTCGCAGCATGTCTCGGGCCTGGGCATCACGCTGCTGGCCACGGCACTGAGTTATTACGGCTACCGGGTGAGCTTTCCCAAGGTGTCGACTCCACCCACCGTGACACCTTTCGCCAACATGGACTGGCTGGGTATTCCAATACTGGCACAGCAGACGCCGCTGACGCTGCTGGCCTTGCTGCTGGTGCCGATTCTGGGCTACGTGTTGTACCGCACTCCGGTCGGGCTGGCCATCCGCATGGTGGGCGAAAACCCGGCTGCGGCCGAGGGCCAGGGTGTGTCGGTCGCCTTTGTTCGCACCGGCGCCATCGTGGCCGGTTCCGCGGTGATGGGTATCGCCGGTGCCTTCCTGACGCTGTCGGCATTCAATGCGTTCTTCTTCAACATGGTCAACGGCCGGGGCTGGATTTGTGTCGCGCTGGTAGTGTTCGCCTCCTGGCGCCCGGGCAAGGCCTTGCTCGGCGCCCTGTTGTTCGCATTTTTCGACGCACTGCAGTTGCGCCTGCAGCAATCGGGCGGGTCCACCCTGCCCTACCAGATGTACCTGATGCTGCCCTACGTGTTGTCCATCGTGGCCCTGGTGTTGGTGGCACGCAAGGCCAGTTACCCGCAGGCCCTGATGAAACCCTATCGCAAAGGCGAGCGCTGACATGGTCCATGAGCAAACAGGTTCGATGAACGTGGCTGAATCCGATTCCAACCATTCGTTACTCGCAGTCGATGTGCGCAAGGCGTCCCTGGTCTACAACCCCCATGAAGCGCCCGTCCATGCCTTGAGCGAGGTCGACCTCGCGATCCGCCCGGGCGAGTTCGTCTCGCTGATCGGCCCCTCGGGTTGCGGCAAGACCACCTTGCTGCGCGTGATTGCAGACCTGGAACATATCACGGCGGGGGCGGTACTGGTCAACGGCGTGACGCCACGAGAAGCGCGCCTGGCGCGCGCCTATGGTTATGTGTTCCAGGCGCCGGGCCTGTTCCCTTGGCGTACCGTGCTGGGCAACGTCAAGTTGCCGCTGCAGATCCACGGGCGCAGCGCCAGCGAGTGCGAGACCATTGCGCGCGAACAACTCGATCGGGTCGGCCTCACCGGCTTCGAGTCCAAATATCCATGGCAACTCTCGGGCGGCATGCAGCAACGGGTGTCGATTGCGCGCGCCCTGTCGTTCGAGCCACGCATTCTGATGATGGACGAGCCCTTCGGGGCTCTGGACGAGATCACCCGCGATCGATTGAACGAGCAACTCCAGCAGATGTGGCAGCGCGAACGCCGCACCGTCGTGTTCGTGACGCATTCGATCGCCGAGGCTGTCTACCTGTCCAGCCGCATTGTCATCATGTCGCCGCGCCCGGGTCGCATCGTCAAGGTGATCGAGTCGCCATTGCCCGATGCGCGAACGCTGGACATGCGTGACTCGATTGAATTTGTCCAGTTGGCCCACGAAGTGCGCGAGGCACTGGCCCATGGCCATGACGAGTAAACGCCACGGGCATGCGGCTGCGCTGGGCAGCCAGGGCGCGCCGATCGCGGTCGTGCTCGCGCTGATCGCTCTGGTATGGTATGGCCTTGCCATTGCGCTCAATGCCCAGGGCGCGATTGAACGCAACCTCGCCGACGTGATGTGGACCTGGCAAGACCTGGTGGCCACTACCTGGGCCATGGAACGCCCGGTACTGCCGGCTCCACACCAGGTGGCGCTGGATCTGTGGGCCAGCATCACCGGCTGGCCACTGAGCTCGCCGCGCAACCTGCTTTTTCACACGGCCGTCACGGCCGAGTCGACGCTGGTCGGCTTCATCCTTGGCACTTTGCTCGGCCTGCTTTTGTCGATTGCCATCGTCCATTCGCGTACGCTCGACCGGGCCTTGTTGCCATGGATTGTTGCGTCGCAGTCGGTGCCGGTTCTGGCCATCGCACCCATCGTGCTGGTGATCCTGGGCAGCATCGGCCTCACAGGTGTGGCACCCAAGGCCGTGATCGCGATGTACCTGTGCTTTTTCCCGGTCACGGTGGCCATGGTGCAGGGCCTGCGTTCGCCGCAAGTCATCGAGACCGAAATGTTGCACACCTACGCTGCCTCACCGTGGCAGGCGTTATGGATGTTGCGCCTGCCCGCGTCCTTGCCCTTTCTGTTCCCGGCACTGCGCGTCGGCGTCGCAGCCGGGCTGGTCGGCGCCATGGTCGCCGAGCTGCCGACCGGTGCGCAGGCCGGCCTGGGCGCGCGCCTGCTGACCGGTTCCTACTACGGCCAGACCATTCAGATCTGGTCGGCGCTGGTCATGTCGGCCGTCCTTGGACTTGTGCTGACCGCAGCGATGGCAGGCCTCGAGCACGTGGTCCTGCGCAGCCGGAGGCAGACATGAGCCGCCGGGCCGATCCCAAGGCGAATCCCGCATTGCGAAGCGCAAAGGGTATCCAAATGGATCCGGTGGCACCCGACGGCAAGGCGACTGTGGCCATGGTCGCGGCCTCGTTCGCACTCGCATTGGTTTTCATGTTCTCGCCGCTGGCCCGCCCCGCTGCGCCGGTCGGTGCGCTGTTCTGGACGTTGACTGCGACGCTGGCGGTGCTGGCTTCGGTCGGCATTCGCCGGACCGCAGCCATTCGCGGCACCGGCGGCGGGTTTTACGCCAGCATGACCGCTGCGCTGTTTGGCTTCTGGATTCTGTATTTCTGGCAATTGCTGGTGGTTGCGGCCGAAGTGCCACGCGTGTTGCTGCCCTCACCGGCGCTGATCGTGGCGTCGTTGTGGGACAACCTCTCTACACTGGGTGGCGACTTCGTTCAGACCGTCATCAAGGCCGTGCTGATCGGTTGGGCACTGGGCTGCGGCCTGGGTTTCCTGGTCGCGATCGCCATCGACCGCATGCCGTTCCTGCAGCGCGGCCTGTTGCCGATCGCATCGCTGACCAGCGCGATTCCGCTGGTCGGGGTGGCGCCGATCGCGGTGATGTGGTTCGGTTTCGAATGGCCGTCCAAGGCGGCGGTGGTGGTGCTGATGACTTTTTTCCCGATGCTGGTGTCCACGCTGGCCGGCCTGCAGGCCTCGCAACGCCTTGAGCGCGAGTTGATGCACAGCTATGCCGCAAGTTACCTGCGCACCTTGTGGTCGCTGCGCCTGCCCTCTGCAGTACCCTTCATGTTTGCAGCACTCAAGGTCAACGCCAGCCTGGCACTGATTGGCGCCATCGTGGCCGAGTTCTTCGGCTCGCCCACCACCGGCCTGGGCTTTCGCATCTCGACCGAGGCGCTCAAGATGAACATGACGTTGGTGTGGGCGGCGGTCGTCGTGGCCGCCGTCACCGGCACGACCGCGTACGCCCTGCTCAGCCGGTTGGAGCGACGCGTCGCATTCTGGCACCCCTCGGTACGCGGGCGCAAATGATCCACGGCATGCTGCGCCCGCGTTACTACCCATTGCCGTTTCCCCACCCGTGGTTTACGCTTTTGCGTTGAGCCAAATTTCGCTTTTTTCACCCCAAGGAGAGTCTATGTTCCGACGTTCGATGTTGACCCAGGCCCTGCTCGCGACCGTATTGGCCGCCAGTGGATTTGCTGCCACCGCACAAGAGAAGGTCACGGTGCAGCTGAAATGGTTGCCGCAGGCGCAGTTCGCCGGCTATTACGTTGCGCAAGCCAAAGGCTATTACAAGGCCGAAGGGCTGGACGTGACGATCAAGGCTGGTGGCCCCGACATCTCGCCAGTGCAGGTGATCGCTGGCAAGGGCGCGGATGTGGTCGTCAACTGGATGCCCGACGCCCTGGCTGCGCGCGAAGCCGGTGTTCCGTTGGTGAATATCGCCCAGGTGTTCAACCGTTCGGGCCTGATGCTGACCTGCAAGAAGGCCAGTGGCGTGAATAACCCCAAGGACCTTAAAGGCAAGACCCTGGGCGTCTGGTACGGTGGCAACGAATATCCGTTCCTGAACTGGATGGCCAAGCTGGGTCTCAAACCCGACTCCGACATCAAGATCATGAAGCAGGGCTTCAACGTGGATCCTCTGCTGCAGAACCAGGCCGCCTGCATCTCGACCATGATCTACAACGAGTACTGGCAAGTCATCGATGCCGGCGTCAAGGAAAGCGACCTGGTCACCTTTTTCTATGAGGACCAGGGCGTCGCCTCGCTGGAGGATGGCCTGTATGTGCTCGAGTCCAACCTGAAGGATCCGGCGTTCGTCAAACGCATGGGCAAATTCCTCAAGGCGACCTTCAAAGGCTGGAACGAGGCTGTCAAGGACCCCGCCGGTGCCGCCAAGATCGTTGTTGCCGCCGACACCTCGGGCAGCGCCAACGAGAAGGTGCAGAAGCGCCAGATGGAAAACGTGGCCAAGCTGATCACCACGGCCAACGGCCCGAAGATGGGTTACCTGGAGCCGGCTGCGTATGAGCGCACGGTCAAGGTGTTGCTGTCCAGCGGCAGTTCGCCAGTGATCAAGAAGGATCCGGGCAAGGCGGGTTATACCCATGCGGTTTGGGAAGCCGCGAAGTAAGGTGGCACCGTTCGATCTGCGTACCGTTTGAACACACGGCGCACAGAGATCCTCACACAGGCCCCTGCCGCTGACGCTGCAGGGGTTTTTCATTGGCCGGATCGCCGAATCCACCATGTGCACGCGCAGATACACCGCGCGCGACGCGCCGGTCTCCCGTATCCGTTACAGTCATTTGCATAGCCCAGGCCGACATCGTGTCGGCGCCTGACCCAACCCCGGAGCCTTTTGCGTGACTGACTCATCACCCTACATACCCCCTGCCGTCTGGACCTGGAACAAGGAAAGCGGCGGCAAGTTCGCCGCCATCAACCGCCCGATCGCCGGACCGACCCATGACAAGGAACTGCCGGTCGGCCGTCATCCGTTGCAGTTATATTCGATGGGAACCCCCAATGGCGTCAAGGTGACGGTGATGCTTGAGGAGTTGCTGGCGCTGGGCCACACCGGCGCCGAATACGACGCCTGGCTGATCCGCATCAGCAATGGCGATCAGTTTGGCAGCGGCTTTGTCGAAGCCAACCCGAACTCCAAGATTCCGGCGCTGATGGATCGCAGCGGGCCGCGCCCGATCCGGGTGTTCGAGTCGGGTGCCATCCTCACCTATCTGGCCGAGAAGTTCGGCGCCTTGCTGCCCACTGAAGCGGCGCAACGAGCCGAGTGCCTGTCATGGCTGTTCTGGCAGATGGGCAGCGGGCCTTACCTGGGTGGCGGATTTGGCCATTTTTACGCCTATGCGCCGAGCAAGATGGAATACCCGATCGACCGCTTTGCGATGGAGGTCAAGCGCCAACTCGACGTGTTGAACCGCCGGCTTGCCGAAAACCAATACCTGGCAGGCGACGCATACACCATTGCCGACATCGCCGTGTGGCCCTGGTATGGGGCGCTGGCTAAGGGTCTGCTCTATTCGGCCGGAGAATTTCTGCAGGTGCAGGAGTACACCCATGTGCAGCGCTGGACCGACAACATTGCTCAGCGTCCGGCGGTCAGGCGCGGCCGCATGGTCAACTGTACCTTCGGCGAGCCCTCCAGCCAGTTGCATGAGCGCCATGAGGCGACCGACTTCGACACCAGCACACAAGACAAGCTGGCGAAGTAGACCTGCCGGGGCACCTTGTCAAAGCCCGGGTTCAACGTGAGGCTTTTGTGGTGGCGCTCCTGGGTACACGACTGCGTCGCCCGTCTGAAACCATACTGGAGATTCTGCCCCGCGGTCGATTCGGCGACCAGCACCAGTTTTCGGAGAACCCGCCATGCTTGACCTGCTGATCCACAACGCCACCTTGCCCGACGGACGTCGTCCGATGGCGATTGCGGTGCAAGATGGGCGCATCGTCGAATTGGCCGCCGTCATCGACGCGCCCGCGCGCGAAACCATCGATGCCCAGGGCCTGTTGGTGAGCCCGCCCTTCGTCGATGCGCACTTCCATATGGATGCCACGCTCAGCTACGGCATGCCGAGGGTCAATCAGAGCGGCACCCTGCTCGAAGGCATCGCTGTATGGGGCGAGCTCAAGCCCGTGCTGACGGCCGAGGCCGTCATCGAACGCGCGCTGGCGTATTGCGATTGGGCCGTTGCACGCGGGCTGCTGGCTATCCGCTCGCATGTGGACACCAGCGACCCGTCGATGCTCGCGGTCGAAGCGATGATCGAGGTCAAGAAGCGTGTCGCGCCCTACCTGGATCTGCAACTGGTGGCGTTCCCGCAGGATGGCGTGCTGAGATCAAAGGGTGGCCTGGCGAACCTGGAACGTGCTCTGGACCTGGGAGTGGACGTGGTCGGCGGCATTCCGCACTTCGAGCGCACGATGGCCGAGGGCGCAGAGAGTGTGCGCTTGTTGTGTGAGGTCGCGGCACGGCGCGGCAAGCTGGTCGACATGCATTGCGACGAGTCCGACGATCCGCTGTCGCGCCACGTCGAGACGCTGGCTTTCGAAACCCAGCGCCTGGGCCTGCAGGGGCGCGTCACCGGCTCGCACCTGACCTCCATGCATTCGATGGACAACTACTACGTGTCCAAGCTGCTGCCGTTGATGGCACAGGCGCAGCTTCACGTGGTCAGCAATCCGCTGATCAACATCACGCTGCAGGGTCGTCACGACAGCTACCCCAAGCGCCGCGGCATGACGCGGGTGCCAGAATTGATGGCGCACGGGATGACGGTCGCATTTGGACAGGACTGCTGCATGGACCCCTGGTATGCACTGGGCAGTGGCGACATGCTCGAGGTCGCTTCGATGGGCCTGCATGTGGCCCAGATGACCGGCCAGGCTGCCATGCGCCAGTGCTTCGATGCGGTGACGGTCAACCCGGCAAAGATCATGCAGCTCGACGGATACGGCTTGCAGGCGGGCTGCCACGCCGACTTGGTGTTGTTGCATGCGCGTGACCCGATCGAGGCCATTCGTTTGCGTGCGACCCGCCTGAAAGTATTCAGGCGCGGAAAGCTGATTGCCGAATCACCGCAGGCTACGGTGTCGTTGTACCTGGGTGGCCGGCCTGATCGCACGAGCTTCCTGGCGATAACAAGGCCACCGGTCTAGCCACAAACCCGCTGACGTGAACGGCTTGACCGGGCTTGTGGATTAGGTGCACAATGTTGGTAAGCAATTAATTACTTACCAACAATGGAAACTACCAGAAACAGCGCCGATCGCCTACCGACCGACGAGCGCCAAAGCGCCATCGTGGCAGCTGCGTTGCGGCTGGCAGCTAGCAAAAGTCCGGCGGCAATTACCACCACCAACCTTGCCACAGCAGTTGGGCTCAGTCAGGGTGCATTGTTTAAGCACTTTGCCTCCAAGGACGCGGTCTGGCTCGCGGCCATGGCGTCGGCGGCCGAGGACCTGTTGCAGATACTGTCGCAAGCCGCTGCGGGTGCGCCCTCACCTGTTGCGGCGCTGCGCGCGGTTTTCGAGGCCCATGTTGACTTCGTCGCCGACCACCCGGGTGTGCCGCGACTGGTATTGCACCAGCTTCAGCAAGCCGGGGACTCGCCTATCAAGCAATGCGCTCAGACCTTGATGCAAAGCCATCGTGAACTGGTGCAGGAACTGCTGCAAAAGGCCGTGAACACACGCCAAGTTGCGGCGGATCTCGACATCGCTGCGGCCGCGACCATGTTCCTGGGACAAGTTCAGGGACTGGTGATGCAGTCGGTCATGAGCGGTCAGAGCGACACCATGCGCAAACTGGCACCTCGGGTATTCGCCATTTACGAGCGCGGAATCCGCGCACTGCCATGATGCCTCGACGCGCCTTGCTGCGTACCACGGTGCTGAGCCTGCTCGGGCTGTTGCTGGTCGCCGCGGTCGTGTTCATTCTGCGCAGCACCGGCCCGCTGGCGCCGGTGCCGGTGACGGTCGCGACCGTATCCGAGGACGCACTGGCGCCATCGCTGTTCGGCATCGGCGTCGTTGAAGCGCAGCGCAGCTACCTGATCGGCCCGACCGGCGCCAGCCGCGTGTTGCGGGTGCTGGTGGATGTTGGCGACCGCGTCGAGACCGGACAACTGCTCGCCGAGATGGACCCAGTCGACCTGGGCGAGCGCTTGCGCGCGCTGGATGCGTCACTGCTACGCGCTGTCAGCATGATCGCCGCGGCTCAGGCACAGGAGACCGACGCGCAGGCCCGGCGGGGGCTCTCTGCGACAAACCAGCGCAGATATGCCGACCTGGAGCGCCAAGGCTTCATCAGCGCTGGCGCCATGGATGGCAAGCGCCAGGAATTCACCTCCGCCGAAGCAGGCCTGCGCAGTTCCCAGGCCAACCTCGCCGCAGCGCAGCACGACCGTGAACGCCTGCTAGCCGAGCGCGCAGCCTTGGTGCAACAACGTGGCAGCACCCGCTTGCTGGCCACACAGCGCGGCATCGTGTCGTCACGCGAAGCCGAACCGGGGTCTACCGTGGTCGCCGGGCAAGCGGTGCTGCGTTTAATCGATCCCGACAGCCTTTGGCTCAAGGCTCGATTCGACCAGGGACGCTCCGGCGGGCTGGCTGCGGGCCTGCCTGCGGCAGTCGTCTTGCGCTCAAAGGTGGACCGATCACTGTCCGGCAAAGTTGCGCGGGTCGAGATGCAGGGCGACAGCGTGACCGAAGAGCGCATGGCGCTCATCGCCATCGATGCCCTGCCAGCGGGCACGGTCGTTGGCGAACTGGCCGAAGTGACCGTCACGCTACCCGCCGCTGCTCCTGCCCTGGTACTGCCCAATGCCGCAGTTCGCCGCGTCGACGGACGACTTGGCGTCTGGCGACTGCACGATGGCGCACTCCAGTTCGTTGAACTTCGCCTGGGGCAAACCAGCCAGGACGGACGCGTGCAAATACTCGACGGGCTGGCGGCGGGCGACCAGGTCGTTGTCTACAGCGCAAAGACACTGGTTGCCGGCAGCCGCATTGCCGTGCGCAAGTCTCTGGTGGCACAGACACCATGATCAACCTGGCCGGCCGCGACATCCTGCACGCGTGGAGCAAGTTCGTCTTGACCGGTTTTGGTCTGGGCCTGCTGATCGGCGTTACGCTGACCATGGCCGGCGTCTATCGCGGCATGGTCGACGACGCGCGCATGTTGCTGACCAATAGCGGTGCCGACCTGTGGGTGGTGCAGAAAGATACGCAAGGACCGTATGCGGAATCGTCAAGCCTGCGCGACGACGTCTACCGCTCCATCCTGGGCCAGCCTGGCATCGCTCGTGCCGCCAATGTCACCTATTTCACGATGCAGGTGCGCCGCGACACCACCGACATCCGGGCCATGGTCGTCGGCATGGAGCCGGACCAACCGGGCCAGCCCGACTACCTGATCGCCGGACGCCACATCACGCGCAACCACTACGAGGCCGTGGCCGACGAGAAGACCGGTTTCCGTGTCGGCGACCAGATCCGGATCCGCCGGCACGACTTCACGGTGGTTGGCCTGACCCGGCGCATGGTGTCGTCGGGCGGCGACCCGATGGTCTTCATCGGCCTGCGCGACGCGCAGGAAGCGCAGTTTCTGAAGGACAACGACGCGATCCACAACGACCGCGCCCGCACCGCGGCCAACCCGGCGCTGAACCGGCCGGGCGTGCCTGGCCTGCTCGTATCGGTACTGCAGGCGCAGTCGGCCAACCGCAACGTCAACGCGGTGCTGGTGCAGTTATCGCCCGAGCATGACCCGGAACAGGTGGCAGAGCCGATCCGGCGCTGGAAGCATCTGGAGGTCTACACCCGGGCACAGATGGAAGAGATCCTGGTGGCCAAGCTGATTGCCACTTCAGCGCGCCAGATCGGCATGTTCCTGGTCATCCTGGCCATTGTCAGCGCTGCCATCGTGGCTTTCATCATCTACACGATGACCCTTGGAAAACTGCGCGAGATTGCGGTGCTCAAACTGATCGGTACGCGCAACATCACCATCGCCAGCATGATCCTGCAGCAGGCGCTGGGTCTGGGACTGATCGGTTTCATCGTCGGCAAGATCTCGGCCACGGTATGGGCACCGATCTTTCCCAAATACGTGTTGCTGGAAACAGGCGACGCTGTGCGCGGCCTGTTCGCCGTGATCGTGGTCTGCGCATTGGCCAGCACGCTGGCAATCCGGGCTGCGCTGCGCGTCGATCCGGCGGCGGCAATCGGATGAGGACGCGTCATGGCTGAATTCGGTATCCGCATCAGCTCGCTGAGCAAGCGTTATGGCGAAGGCGCGTCGGTCGTCAATGCATTGAGGGACGTCAACATGCAGGTCGCGCCAGGCGAAGTGGTTGGCCTGATCGGGCCGTCCGGATCGGGCAAGAGCACGCTGCTCAAGTGCCTGGGCGCCGTCATAGAGCCAACCGCAGGGCAGATGCAACTGGGAGACCGCACGATCTACGACAACGGCTGGAAGTTGTCCGACTTGAGGGCGCTGCGGCGTGACAGCATTGGCTTCATCTTCCAGG
>Ga0105048_10001182_pt1 | contig 42292 bp, 36 predicted proteins | sample MAT05_FD_78382 | JGI IMG/M metagenome (GOLD analysis project Ga0105048, IMG submission 78382) | Freshwater microbial communities from Lake Fryxell liftoff mats and glacier meltwater in Antarctica - MAT-05 | ecosystem: Environmental > Aquatic > Freshwater > Ice > Liftoff microbial mat | place... | reverse complement strand
GCTTCTAGGCCGTCAATGGGGCGGGAAAGCGGGAGGTGGTGTCGAACTTGGGGGGCCAGCAGATCGTTGCGGTGCTCACGCCGTTCCTGCTCCAACTGCTGGACAAGCGCCTGGCCGAGACAACCGTCAGCCGACATCGAAACAACCTTCGGACTCTCGGCGGCGAACTCATCCGGCGCCGTTACGACGACGAAGATCCTGACAACATGAATGTCAAGGATGCCCTCCAACAACTGATCGGAGCCGACGGCGGACCGCTGATGTGGCCGCGTATCACCGAATCGGAGCAGGACTCGCTCGACATCCTCCGGCCAGGGCGCGCGACATCGTCGTGAGCAGCATGCCTGACGTGCTCAACGATTGCGTGGCCAACCTCCCCTTCCGCCAAGTGATCGGTGTGACGCAGGGGTTGAGCGCGCAGGACCGATTTGTGCGTCGCGGTGGCTGGCCCACACAGATGCCAGCACTCGGAACACTCGGAACACGCGTGACGGGCAAAAAGCTCGGCATGGTGGGCCTGGGCCGAATCGGCCAGCAGGTTGTGCGCCGTTCACTGGGCTTTGACATGCGGGTGGCCTACCACGCCCGCAACGCGTGAAGGGTTCGCTACTTCGCCACGAGGCCTCGCTCGAAAAACTCGCCGGCTGGGTGGGCTGCCTTCCAAGTGATTGCATGCTTGTCCGGGCCGGCAACACAGGGTCTGGTCTCGGAGGCTGTGATCCGGCCGATGCCCGCGCACGCCTACCTGGTCAACATCTCTCGGCGCTCGGTGGCGGACGAATCCACACCGATCCGCGCGCTGCAGGAGGGCCGGATCGCCGGCGCGGGCCTGGACGTGTTGAGCCGATGAGGCGAATGTGGTCTGCGCGATGATCGCCCTGGACAACCTAGTCCTGCTGCCCCACATCGCAAGCGCCACACGTGAGACCCGAAAGGCCAACTTCGTGCTCGGGAACATCGAGCGGTTTGTGGCCAGCGGCGAAATGTCACGCCGGTCGCGCCTTGAGACTGAAACTCAAAGCGGCGAAAATGGCGTCGATTTGAGGATCGAATTACGCTGGCTGATCAGCGCGTCGCCCGCTGCGGCGCGATAGGCGCTCCAGCGCGGGTCGGACTCGAGCCGGGCTCGGCGCGTCTCGCGGTCGGCCATGCTTTCATATTTCCAGAGGTGGACGATCTCGGCGAGCGCGCCCACCTCGGTCGTGAAATACCCGACGGGCTCGCCCAGGTGCTCGCACTGCACGGCGTAACCCTCGCGCGCGTATTGCTCCAGAAACCCGCGCACCGCGCCCACGCGCAGGGTGTAGGTTCTCAGGTCCACAATCATGTTTGGAGTCTCCTTTGGAACGTCGCTGTTACCCCAGATAGCGCGGCAACAGTGTCGAAATGATCGGGAAGGCGATCAGCACGCCGAGGCGGAAGAAGTCCGCCACCACGAAGGGCATAACGCCCGCGAACATGGTGCGTATCGGCACCTCGGGCAGCAACCCCCGCAATACAATAACGTTTAATCCTACCGGTGGCGTTATTAAGCTGATCTCGGTCACCACGACGATGATGATGCCGAACCAGATCAAATCGAACCCGAGGTGCTGCACCAGCGGGTAAAACACCGGCACCGTCAGCAGCATCATCGACATACTCTCAAGCACGCAGCCCAGCAAGATGTAGATACCGCAGATGGCGAGGATGACCATCATCGGGCTTATTTTGTAGTCGGTCACGAAGCCGCGCAGGTCGCCAGGCAACGAGGTGAAATTGATGAAGTTTGCGAAAATGAGGGCGCCGATTAAGATTATGAACAGCATGCCGGTGGTGCGGGCCGATTCCACCAACACCTCGGATAGAATACGCCAGCTCATGCGCCCACGCGCCAGCGCGAACACGAAGCCGCCCACCGCGCCGATACCGGCCGCCTCGGTGGACGTGAACACACCTCCGTAAATGCCACCCATTACGATGGCAAACAGCACCAGCACGCCCCATACCTCGCGAAGCGCCCAGCCGCGCTGGCGCCAGTTCATGCGTTCACCGGGCGGACCGGCCGCGGGGTTGCGCCAGATCACCCAACGCACGGCCAGCATATAAACGCCGATGGCCAGCAGCGCGGGCAACACGCCGGCGGCAAACATCTTGCCGATGCTTTGCTCTGTCAGAATGCAATAGACCACCATCACCACCGACGGCGGGATCAGGATGCCCAGCGTGCCGCCGGCAGCGATGGAGCCGGTCGCCAGGCCCTGGCTGTAGCCGTGGGCGCGCATCTCCGGATAAGCCACCTTGCACATCGTGGCCGCCGTGGCGAGACTTGAGCCGCACACCGCACCGAAGCCGCCGCAGGCAACGACGGTGGACATGGCGAGCCCTCCCCGCCGGTGCCCGAGAAAGGCATAAGCGGCCGCATAAAGCTCACGCGACAGCTTGGCTTGCGTGATGAAGTTTCCCATCAGTATAAACAGCGGCACCACCGACAGCATGTACTGAAAGCCGCTTTCGTAAATGACCGAACCGACCATCGCGTAGGAGGACGGCCAGTTGCGCATGTATGCCGTGCCAGCGAGCCCGACCAGGCCCATGGCGTAGGCCAGCGGCACCTGGCACAGGATGAGAAGCATCAACAGCGCGAATCCGACGGTAGCTTCAAGCATGGTCGCTCCGCTGGGACACGACGCCCCACAGATGCGCCGCATTGCCCAGCGCGTTGACAAACAGAAGAATGCTCATAAAAAAGACCATCGGCGCAATGGGGAGCGAAAGAATAGTGGTCCTGTCCTGATATTCATGGGCGGCGGTGGCACGCCCCCAGGACACGACCCCGAAAAGAATGCTGGCCATCAAGGCCAGCAGATGCGCCGCGGCCAACTGGACGCGGCGTGCACGGGGCCCGAGCCCCATCGTCAGGAGATCGACGGCCACGTGCATACGGGCCGCCGTGGCCAGCGGAACGCCTGAGAAGATCACCAGCACCATCAGCATCTCGGTCAGCTCCACGGAGCCTGCGACAGGAAAGCCGAAGACGTATCGCCCTAGCACATCGATGAAGGTCAGCAGCATCATGGCCGCGAGGCTGAACTCCGCGATGCGCTTGAGCGGAAACAGAAGCCAGCTGAAAAGACGGTTTATGGCGTGATCCTCCGGCTTACTTGCCGGCTTCGATGCGCGCCAGCTCCGCGCGGAATTCCTTCAGGACCATCGGGCCGTCGATACCCTTGGCCTTGGCCGTGGCGAGCCATTCCTTCTCGAACATGTCCGTGCGGGCTTTGATGGCGGTGATCAGCGATGGGCTGGCTTCGGTGAACTCGACTTTCTTGGCCTTGAGCGAAGAAAGCGCCGCTACGTCGGCGTCACCCCAGGCCTTGCCGCCCATGCGCGCGATGTTCTCGCCCGAGACCTTGCGCACGATGGCTTTGTCCCTGTCTGCCAGCTTGTTGAACGCGTCTTCGTTCATGATGATGCCGTGCAGGTCGGCATAGAGGCCGCCGGGGAATACGGTCGCGAACTTGACGATGTCATCGAGCCGGAACGAGGCGACGGATTCCGGCGGGAAGAACACGCCATCAACCACTCCCGTGCTCATGAGTTCAAACGACTCGGGTGCAGGCTTGACAACAGCGTTGACCTTGAGGACTTTTGCCACGTCGGCCGAAATGCCGCCGCCGATTCGGATCTTGAGACCGTCGAAGTCCTCTATCTTCTCGATCTTCTTCTTCGTGGTGTAGACGCCGCCCGGTCCGTGGCCGTACACGCCGAGCAGCACGATCCCGCGGTGTTCGTTGGCCGGGCGCAGGTACTTGTCATAGATGCGCCAGGCGGCCAGCGAGGTCGACTGGGCGCCGTTGCCCGAAAAAGGCAGGATCAGCAGCTTCATCAGATCGAAACGGCCCGGATAGAACGAGTGCGAGATAAACGCGAGGTCGGTGACGCCGGTGCGTACCGCATCGAGGTGACCCTGTGGATTGGTCACGGCCTTGGGCAGGAAGTTGATCCTCACGCGACCTTCGGTTTCCTTCTCCACTTGCTGGCCCCAGGGAATCATGAAGTCTTTCATGAGCACGTGCGTCGGCGGAATCCAGCTCGAGAACGCCAGCTCGACCGGCTTGCCCGCCTGGGCCGAAGCGCCCATGCAGACGCTGAGCCCGGCGGCCAGCATGAGTGCGGGCACGGAAGGGGGCATGAGATTTTTCCAGATCAGGTTCATGGTTGAGTCCTTGAAGTCAGGGTTAAAGAAAGCGGGGCCAGGAAAATTACGTGCGGGGTCAATCGGCCCGCAAGGCGCGTGCCACCATCGTGGCAACGTCACCGTCATGCCGGAAGCCAAGGCCGTCTGCCAGTTCTGTCGAAAGTGGCGGCCATTTGGCAAACTGGGCCTCGAGCGCCGCGTCGGGTGCGTAGCGGATGCGGCTTCTCAGGTCTTCGCCGAAGCGAGCAACCAGCGCATCGACCACCTGGCTCACGCTCGCCCGCAACGCGGGCAGGGTCAGCGCCCGATGCGCAGGCAGGACGCTGCGAGCGACCGTGGCCGCATGCAGCAGGCTGGTCACGCTGGCCTCAAGCGACAGGAACCACATCGTCCCCTGCTCGCTCACCGGGCAGGTGAAATGGCCGCCTGCGGCAGGCACGCGGATCAGCTCGCTGGCAAATGAAGACAGCGCTCCGCCGACTTGCAACGGACGCGCAACCACGCCGGGCAGCCGAATGCTGAGGCCATGCACCCAGCCACGGCGGCTGACGTCGGCCAGAAGCACTTCGACCATCTTCTTGGCAGCGCCGTAGCTCAGCATCGGGTGCTGGGGCGTCTCGTCATCGATGTGCGCCGGCAAGGGCGTGCCGAAAACGCCGATGGAGCTGGTGAACACCACAGTGGGGACATTGCCGTTGTTGTGCAGCATTTCGAGCAGACGCTTGCCGGCATCAACGTTGACTTCCATGCCGAGTCTGAAATCCTGCTCGGCCATGCGGCTTGTGATGCCGGCCAGGTGGAACACGAGGTCGGGCCTGTGACTTACTGCAGCCTGCAAAACTGCCGCGTCCCGGATGTCGCCTTCGATGCGATCGATGCCTGTCTCTGCCTGATTGGTCGATGACGGCAATTGCCGGTCGAGCAGCGTGAGCTCATCGAAAACCATTGCGCCCGAATCGCGCAGTGCAACGATGCGCCTTGTCAGCGCATCGCCGATAAAGCCGCCGGCACCGGTAATGAGAATGCGCTTCACGACAACACCCCCGACCCGCGCAGCAGGGCGCACCAGCCGAGGCCCTCAGCGGCCGTAGTGCGCGGGCGGTGTTCGCAGCCCAGCCAGCCGTTGTAACCACTGGCGTGCAGCCGCTGCACGGCCTCAAGCAGATGATCTTGACCCAGATTGGGCTCATAGCGGCCGGGCACTCCGGCGATCTGGGCATAGCCGATCCAGGGTGCCGCGGCATCGACCTCATTGCGGGGGTCGAGCCCTTCCATCACGCAGTGGTAGAAGTCGAACTGCAAGCGCAGCAAGGGCGAATCGAAGTTGCGCACGATCTCGATGGCCTGCGCAGGCAGCCAGTAGAAATATCCCCCCATGTCGGTGCGGTTAAGCGCTTCCAGCGTCAGGCGGATGCCGTGCGGCTCGGCCCGACGCAGCGCGTGTTCGAGGTTGCCAAGCAAGGTGGCGCGGGATTGGGCCGCGTCGAAACTCTCGACGTGCCCGGCCATGACGTGGATGCACCGGCAGCCGGTTGCCAGCGCCACAGCCAGCGCAAGGTCGAAGGCAGAACTGAACTCTTTTTCCGCCCCCGGCACCGCGGCGTAGCCACGAAAGGCTGCGCCCTCGCCCACCGGCGTGTTGATGAGCGCCAGCACCACACCGCTACGCCGGACCACACCGCCATACCAGTCTGGGGACTGGTTGTATGGCAGAAGAACTTCCACGGCTTCGAAGCCGTCGCGTACGGCGGCTTCGAAGCGCCTTTCGACCCGCGGCTCGTCAGCGTAGAGCCATGAGAGATTGGCGGCAAGTTTCATGACTGGGGGTTCCTGCGCGTGCGGTTCAGTGCCGCACCTGCGCCCGGTACTCGGCCAAGCGTTCCGGCTCGCTCACGCAGACCACGGCGGACAGCTCCGCCTGCGCAAGCCCCATGCCGGCAGCCATACGCAACACCTGCTGGACCGCCTCGGTCACAGGCATCGCGAGGTTGCTTTGCTGTGCGGCGGCGAAGATCGTATCGACGTCCTTGAGCATCGTGGACAACGCACCGATGGATTGCGCATGCGCTTGCGCCATGCGCGGCACGAATACCTGCAGCGGCTTGGAGTCGGCCCAGCCACCCTCGAGCGCCTCGGCCAGCCGTGAGACGTCGATGCCATTGCGTCGCGCGAAGCTCACGGCTTCGGCGATGCCCAGCACTGTGGTTGCGACGATGGTCTGGTTGCACAGCTTTGTGGCCTGGCCCGCGCCACTGCCGCCCATGCGGGTCACCCGGCCCGCGTAGGCCCTCATCACGCCGGACGCGGCGCTGAACGCCGCCTCGTCGCCGCCGCACATGACGGCCAGCGTGCCCGCTTCGACACCGCCGACGCCGCCCGATACCGGCGCGTCGATCCACTCTGCACCACAAGCAGCTCGCAAACGTCCCGCGTAACCGCGTGTCACGTCGGGCGGAATACTCGAGTGGTCGGCGATCCAGCGAAGGCCCCGCGTCCCGGCCAGGCCGTCGGCACCGAATACCACAGCTTCGACGGCGGGTGCGTCGTAGACACACATCAGCACTGCGTCGGCGCCCAGGGCTGCGGCTGCAGGCGTTTTTTCCTCGCGCGCGCCAGCCGCCACCAACGCTGCGGCCTTGCCGGGCGAGCGGTTCCACACCACGACCTCGTGGCCGGCACCCAGCAGTCGCCGGACCATGGGTGCGCCCATGAGGCCCAGCCCGCAGAAAGCGACCTTCATGCTGCGCCTCCAGCGACCGCAGGCACGTCGGGCGCATCAGGCTCGGGTTCTTCGTAGCGCCACTCGACGGCACCCGAATGCGTGACCGCGCCTTCATTGGCCGGACCGACGAGGCGTGCATATTTTTCCAGCGCGCCTGCAAGGCGCTCCTTCACGTGGGGTTTCCAGCCCGCACGCCGCGCGGCGAGTTCTTCATCGCTCACATGCAGATGGATCGTGAAGTCGGCTGCATCGATGTCGATACGGTCGCCATCCTCAACGAGGGCGATTGCGCCACCGGCCGCAGCTTCAGGGCTGGCGTAGCCGATGCACATCCCACGCGTCGCACCAGAGAACCGGCCGTCCGTCAGCAGTGCCACCTTCTCGCCCATGCCCTGCCCGTAAATGGCAGCAGTGACGCTCAGCATCTCGCGCATACCCGGGCCGCCCCGCGGGCCTTCGTTGCGGATCACCAGCACGTCGCCTTCCTTGTACGTGCGGTCGGTTACCACGCGCATGCAATCTTGCTCGGTCTCGAAGACCCGCGCGATGCCGGAGAACCGAAGCGACTTGAGGCCGGCGATCTTGAGCAGCGCGCCGTCCGGGCACAGGTTGCCCTTGAGCACCACCAAGCCGCCGGTTGCAAGAATGGGCGTGGCGGTTTCGCGCACGATGCGACCGTCCGCGCCCGGGAATCTCGCAAGCTCTTCGGCGAGCGTCCTGCCGGCGAGCGTGAGCACGTCGCTGTGCAGGAAGCCGCCCTTCATAAGTGCATTGAACACCGCAGGCACGCCGCCGATGACGTTCAGGTCGCGCGCAAGGTACTTGCCGCCGGGCTGCAGGTCCGCGATGAGTGGCGTGCGGTTGAATACTTCGGCCACGCTGTCGAGCGTAAAGACAATGCCCGCCTCATGCGCGATCGCGGGGATGTGCAAGGCGGCATTGGTAGACCCTCCGGTAGCTGCGACCGCTGCACAGGCGTTCTCCAGGCTCTTGCGCGTTACCAGGTCGCGCGGCAGCGGACCGCCTTCGTTGACAATCTGCATAACACGTTTGCCGGCGCGCTGCGCCATCCCCAGGCGCTCGCTGTACACCGCCGGGATCAGCGACGAGCCCAGCGGCGACAGCCCCAGCGCCTCGCCGACCATGGCCATCGTGTTGGCGGTGAACTGGCCGGGGCAAGACCCCACGGTCATCGCGCAGCTGCGCTCAATCTGCTTGAGCTGCGCACTGCTGATCTGCCCGATCTGGTACCGGCCCACACCTTCGATGGCGGAGAGCACGGTGACTTCGGTTCCGTCAGGCAGAACGCCGGGCAGCATCGAGCCGCCGTAGATGAAGACCGACGGGACGTTCAGGCGCACCATCGCCATCATCATTCCGGGCAAGGTCTTATCGCATCCGGCAAAGCCGACCAGCGCGTCATAGGCGTGGCCGCGCACGGCCATTTCGATGCTGTCCGCGATGACTTCGCGCGACAAGAGGCTCATGCGCATGCCATCGTGGTTCATCGACGTGCCGTCGGACACCGAGATGGTGGTGAAGCTCACCGGCACGCCGCCGCCTTCGGCGACGCCCAGGCGCGCCATGTCGGCCTGCGGGCCGAGCGATTTGGAGCAGGGCGTGTTGTCACCCATCGTGCTAACGATGCCTACGAACGACTTTTCCAGCGCCTCGTCGTCCAGGCCGGCCGCGCGCAGAAAGCTGCGGTGGGCGGCTCGGCTCGGACCTTGAGTCACCATTTTTGATCTGTGCTTGTGCAGCATTTATGTGACTCCCGTAGGCTAGAACGAAGCGATGTCGCTATCGAAGGGCGTATTGCTGAGCCGGTCGAAGACCCAGCTGATGTCGGCTTCGATGAATTTGCGTGCTCCGGCGAAATCGCCCGCGCGCATCGCCTGGATCGCCGACTCGTGCAGGTGGTCAGCCGGACGTTGGTCAGTGTGCATGAACTCGCGCGTCACGCGCAGGTAAGGGCCGGATTGCAGCCAGAGGCTCTCGATCAGGGCCAGCATCACCGGCGACTCGGCCGACTCGTAGATGGTGAAGTGAAAGATGCGGTTCTTCTCGAGGCTGTCGGGCACACCCGCACGCGAGCGGCGCGCCACGCTGATCTCCTCGGCAAGCCGCGCGAGATCGTCAATCTGCCCCTTGAGAAGGCGCGCTGCCGCCCACTCGGTCACCGTGCCTTCGATCAGCACCCGCGCGCGACGGATGTCATCAAGCCGGGCCGCCGAAACCTCTGGCACCCGGGTCGACCCGTTTTTCATCGGTTGCAGGCCCTGCTGCATGACCAGTCGGCGAAAGGCCTCGCGCACCGGCATGGTGCTCGTGCCCAGCTCGTCGGCCAGTGACTGGATGCCGAGGATTTGTCTCGGTAGGTACTCGCCATGCATCAGCTTGGTACGAAGCGCTTGGTAAACGGACTCGGCCACCGAGGAACGCACGACGGGCGTGAGCGGCAGCAATGGGAAAGTCTCGCGCATCATTTTGACTTTTTACCTTTGATCATTGATCCTTGATCATTGATCCTTGATCCTTGATCAATAAATATCAGGCAAGACGTGAGCCCGCGGCTACAGGGTATTCCCGGACGAGAAATTTCCTGGGTAAAACGCGTGGGGTTCTGAGGCAGCTGCCCCAATCAATGCAGCGAACATGGCGCCCGAGGCTGGAGTCGAAACGGCGCGGCCGCGAGGCCGCGGGATTTCTAGACCCTTGTAACTACCGATCTCATCACCCGGGTATGCCTGCGGCAGCAAGCGTGGTTGTGACATCGGCCCTGGCCTTTCGCTCCGGGATAAGAATAGCCCTCGACAACCTGGAGGCTCACGGGGCTTAAATTTACGCAGGCGCGGCCCGGAGTCGAACCAGACTAGCCGGGTTTGCAAACCGGTACATAACCGCGTTGCTATCGCGCGCCGTTATTCATAGTCATCGACAAAAAAGATCCTGATCAGAAACGTGCCTGAGCATGTGCCCTGACGACACCTTCCTTGATGGGTTTGCACAGCGCGACGTCGACGATGAGCCGCGCGATGAGTCCGCGCAGATCGAACCGACGATTGAACCGGTAGCTGAACGCGCCCGGCTAATGCTCGGCGTACATGCTGTACTTCAAGGCGTGGAATGCACCGGCCAAGGTGGTCTTGAGGTTGCCGAGCACGGTGTTGACCCACTTGAACTGCGGCAGGTTACGCGGCTTGAGCGCGCCGACCACCACAGTCATGTGCACACAGTCGGCATCTGTGACTGCGGCGAAGCAGCCCAGACCGTCGCTGAGAATTGTGGTCTGCGGCGTCAGGCTTGCCTTGGCCCACTTACCGATCGCTTCGCGCTCAAAGCCGCTGACCAAGTTGAGCTTCAGGTATCGCGGGTGGCCTTGGTGATCGACGGAGACAGCGGCCACAAACGGCACTTTCTTCTCGGAGCCCCGTCCAGCCTTAACGTCGGCGCCCTCGCCGCCGAGGTAGGCATCATCAAGCTGCACGACACCGCTGAGTTGATGCACGCTGTCCTGCCGGGCCATGGCGCGGTTGAGCTTCTGGTGCATGAGCCAGGCAGTGGGGTAACTCACACCCAACCGGCGCTTGAGTGCCAGCGCAGACAACCCGGTCTTTGCCTGGCTGATGAGGTAGATCGCGAGGAACCAGGTCCTCAGCGGCAGCTTCGTGTGCTCCATCAGGCTGCCCGATGTCAGCGAGGTCTGGTGTCGGCAGCCATTGCACTGGAACAGATTTGGGCTGCCGTACCCGACGACATAGTGCTCAGCCGAGTCGCAGCGCGGGCATCGAAATCCGCCGGGCCAACGCGCAACTTTGATCGCCTCGGCGCACTGCGCCTCGGTTCCAAAGCAGCCAAGGAACTCAGGCATGGACATGCCGGGCTGAAACTGGGTCTCGTTGAAGTTCATCGTGCGCGCTCCGTCCGGGAAGTGCGCCTACGGTACGACCTCACTAGCTCACAGGGTGAGCCTGCTGAGGCAGGTTTCTAATCAGGTGACGAATTGGTCGTTGAGTCACATACGGTCGTAAGCGGCGGCGTCGTCGTTGTTCCAGACCTGCACGAGGCTGGCCTCGCTGACCTTGGCCGCGGCGTGCGTCAGCTGCCGCTCGGCTTCGCGCTCGCGCAGGAAATCGACGAAGTCCTCGACCTCGGCCAAGCGCTGCGAAGGAAGCTGCTTGATCTTGTCGAACAAAACCTGATCGGGGGCGTTCATGACATCGACTCCTTCGGGGTTCCTGTTCCTCGCTTCGGCTGGGCGTTGTTCAGCGGCAGACTAGGAGTCAAGTCTCAAGTCTTGTCGTACCGCACTTCATTCTGCGGCCTTTCTCCTCGCTCAATACGTCACCCGCGCCAGCCAGTGCTGGCGTGACGCCTCCAGCGCCTGGCCCAGCGTGCGGATGCCCTGCGCCTCGAGCAGCGGGACCATCTTCACGAACACCTCGGCGGTGACGAGCGCGTCGCCCAGCGCAGTGTGGCGGCCGAGCACGGGCACGCCCAGGCGCTCGGCGATGGCCTCCAGCCGGTGCGATTCCTGATTCGGGTGCAGCACCGCAGACAGCAGCAGCGTGTCGAGCACCGGCTGCGTGAAGCGCACGCCGCTGGCCACTTCCTTGATCTGCAGGAAGCGCATGTCGAAAGCCGCGTTGTGCGCCACCAGCACGGTGTCAGAGGCGAAGGCGTGGAAGACCGGCAGCACGGTGGTGATGGTCGGCTGGCCCTGCACCATCGCCGGCTCGATGCCGTGGATCGCGCGCCCGGCGTCGGGGATCGGCCGCTGCGGATCGACCAGCTGCTCGAAGCACTGCTCGCGGCGCAGCTTGCCGGCGGCGATGCGGGTGGCGCCGATCTGCAGGATCTCGTCGCCGGCCGAGGGTTCGAGCCCGGTGGTCTCGGTGTCGAACACGGTGTAGGCCAGCTCGGCCAGCGGCATCGCGAGCAGCGCTTCGGCGCTGTCGTCGCCGGCCAGGGCACGGCTGGCGAAGAGGTCGAAGTCGTAGAACTCGGGCCGGCTGTCGTGGCGCAGCACCTGCTGCGCATCCAGCGCCGCGGCGTCGCCGGCCAGCGGCAACAGCAGGCGGAAGAAGGCGCCGTGGCGCACGCGCTCGCGCTCGAACCAGAAGGCGCCGCCGTGGCGCTCGACGACATCGCGCAGCGTCAGCGCCAGCGTCTCGCCGCCGGCGCCGCTCATCGTCTCGGTCTCCCAGCCCACCACCGTCTCGGTGCTGAGGCCGGGGCCGATCCACATCAGGTCGAGCCGGGCCCGGCCGCCGTCGGGCTGCAGCCGCAGTTGCAGCAGCGGCACGCCGTGGTCTGCAACCAGCCGCCCGGCGAGGAAGGCCAGCGCCTGCACCAGCGAGAAGCTGTCCACGCGCAGCCACAGCGCCGGGTCGACATCCACCGCCTCGGTGCGGCAGCCGTGCTGCTGCTCGATGCGCCGCCGCACGGCGGCCACCAGGTCGGCGCCGAGCATGTCCTCCAGCGGCCAGCGTGTCTTCAGCGCCTGCGTGCCGGCATCCGCCGCCGCCTGCACACGCGCGGCCAGGCCGCGCACCTCGTCGCGGATGACCTCGTGAAAGCGCTGGCGCGTGGCAGCGTCCAGCGCGGGGTCGTCGAGCAGTTCGACCGCCGCCTGCAGCGTGCCCAGCGCGCCGCGGCTGCCTTCGGTCAGCGTGTGCAGCAGGCGGTCGCGCGCGCCGGCATCGGCCAGCTCACGCGTGATGTCGTCGAGCACCAGCACGAAGCCGTTCAGCGCTTGCCCGGGCGCCGCGCCGGGCTCGCGCACAGCGGCCAGCTGCACGCGCAGCAACTGGCCCCCGGGCGCGGCGGTGACGAACTGCGCCGAGGGCTGCGCGGCACCCCGCGCCAAACCCTGCTGTACCGCCTCCAGCGCGTGCGAGACCAGCCGGCGGTCGAGCAGCGCGTAGACCGAGCGGCCGAGCGCCAGCGCTTCGCTGCCGCCGATCTCACCGGCCCCGCTCGCATCCGGCGCGCGCAGTTGCTGCCGAGCGCGCGCGTTGAAGAGCAGCACGCGGCCGTCGAGGTTGCAGACGACCACGCTCTGCGTCAGCTCGGCCATCAGCGCCGCCAGCCGGCTGCGTTCTTGCTCGACGGCACGGCTGGCAGCGGCGACGCGCTCGTCGATCTCGCGCCGCAGCGCGTCGCGCTGGGCCAGCAGGCCGTTGACGGCGCCCGCCAGTGCGCGGCTGCCGGCGCTGCCGCGGTCGGCGGGCAGCGTGGCGCCGAACGTGGCCGCGGCGGTGGCCACCTGCAGCTGCTCGGCCAGCGCCGCCGGCGCCGCCGCAAACTGCAGCCAGGCCCGGCGCAGCAGCGCGCCGCCGGCCAGCGCCAGCACCAACAGCAGCATCACCACCAGCGCGATGCGCGGCTCGAGCAGCGCCGCCAGTTCAGCGCGCCCGGCCGGCTCCAGAGTGGCCCACAGCAGCGCGCCGACGCCGCCCGCGGCCAGTGCCAGCAGCGCAGCGGGCAGCAGCGCGGCGGCCAGCGCGCGGCGGTCGAGTCTCACGCCAGCAGCGCCTTCACGCGCTCGGCGAGTTCGCGCGTCGAGAAGGGCTTGGTGATGTAGGCGTCTGCCCCCAGGCCCAGGCCCTGCGCCAGATCGGTGTCGCGGCCCTTGGCCGTCAGCAGCACGATCTTCGTCGCCGCCAGCGACTCATCGGCGCGCACCGCCTGGCAGACCTCGAAGCCGCTCTTGCCCGGCATCATCACGTCCAGCAGCACCAGGTCGGGCCGTTCGCTGCGGATGAGCTGTAGCGCCTGCGGGCCGTCGCGCGCCACCAGCACCACGTAGCCCTCGCGCTTCATGAGGAACTCGAGCGAGATGACGATGTTCGGCTCATCGTCGGCGATCAGGACCTTCTTCGCGCTGTTCATGGCTCGGCCTCCTTCTCACGCGGGTTTGTCATCGCAAGCTCAGTGTGTTGCGGCCGGCGGCGCCCAGGGCAGGTCGAAGCCGAAACAGGCGCCCTGCCCCGGCTCGCTCTTCAGCCACAGCCGGCCGCCGAAGTGCTCGACGATGCGGCGGCTGATCGGCAGCCCCAGGCCCGTGCCCTGCGGGCGGTCGCGCGCGTCGCCGCCCTGGCGGAACTTCTCGAACACCAGCTGCTGCTGCGCGGGCGGCACGCCGGGGCCGTTGTCCTGCACCTCGACGCGCACGCCGGCCGCGCGCTCGGTCAACCGCAACTGCACCCGCCCGCTGCCCGCGGGCACGAACTTCACCGCGTTGGCCAGCAGGTTCAGCAGCACCTGCAGCAGGCGGTCGGCGTCGGCCCGCAGCAGCCGCAGCGCGGGCGGCAGTTGCAGCTCGAGCTGCGCGCCGCGCTCGCGGAACAGCTCGGCCGTGCTCAGCGCCGCCTGTTCGGCCAGCGCGCGCAGGTCGACGTCTTCGGCACGCCACTCGGCCTGACCGCTCTCGATCTTGGCCATGTCCAGCACCTGGTTGACGAGGCGGCTCAGGCGTTCGCTCTCGGCCACCACCAGGCCGAGAAACTGTTCGCGCTGCGCCGGCGCCATCTGCGGGTCGTCGCGCATCAGCTCGGCGAAGGCGCGGATGCTGGTCAGCGGCGTGCGCAGCTCGTGCGTGACGCTGCTCATGAAGTCGTCCTTCAACCGGTCCAGGCTCTGCAGCCGCTCGTTGAGCTGGCGCAGCGTGCCGGCCTCTTCGACGATGCGCAGCACGTCGGCATGGTCGAGCACCTCTTCTTCCACCACCGAGGCCACCATCACGCGCGCCGAGGCGCCGCCGATGGCGCCTGCCAGCTGCGTCTCGGCAAAGTGGACCAGCGCGGCGTCGGCCTGCAGCGGCGCGGCGCCCGGCGCGCCGCCGATGCGCTGGGCATAGCCCTCGAACAGCGCACGCGCACGCTCGGCGCCGAGGAAGCGGCCGACCAGCGCCTGCAGGTCGGCGACGCGGGCGCGGCCGCGCCAGAAGACGCGGCCCTGCGCGTGCTGCTCGAAGACCTCGACGAACTGCAGCGCCTGTGCGGCCTCACGCGCGCCGGGCGGGCGGGCCAGCGAGACGCCGACGTACAACCCGGCGTTGGCAAGCAGGCTCCAGAAGAGCGCGTGGCTCAGGTTGTCCATGCCCACCAGGCCGAGCAGCGCCTCGGGCCGCAGCAGCGCCAGCCCGAACAGACCGTCGCGCAGCAGCGCATCACCGGCGCCGCCCAGCCAGCCGCTCTTGGCGATCGAGGGCAGCATCAGCGTGTAGGCCCAGAGCAGCGCACCGGCCAGCAGCCCGGCCAGCGCACCGTTGCGCGTGCCGCCCTTCCAGTACATGCCGCCGAACAGTGCGGGCGCGAACTGCGCCACCGCGGCAAAGCTGATCAGCCCGATCGAGACCAGCGCATAGGCCTCGCCGGCGATGCGGAAGTACAGCCATCCCAGCAGCAGCAGACCGACGATCACCACGCGCCGCAGCGCCAGCAGCACGCGCGTCAGGTCCCGCCCGGCGAAGCGGCGCAGGCGCAGCAGCAGCGGCAGCAGCAGGTCGTTGCAGACCATCGTGGAGACGGCGATGGCCTCGACGATGACCATGCCGGTGGCCGCCGACAGCCCGCCGATGAAGACCAGCAGCGCGAGTCCCGGCGCGCCGGCGGCCAGCGGCAGGCTGAGCACGAAGGTCTCGGGGTCGGCGCCGCCGACGCCGAAGTACAGCAGCCCGCCCAGCGCGATCGGCAGCACGAAGAGGTTGATCGCCAGCAGGTAGGCCGGGAAGACCCAGGCGGCGCGGCGGATGTGACGCTCGTCGACGTTCTCCACCACCATCACCTGGAACTGGCGCGGCAACAGCAGCACCGAGAGCATCGCCAGCAGCAGCAGCGCGAACCACTGGTCATAGGCGAACACCGGCGGCGGCTGCAGCAGCCGCGCCACCTCGGGCACGGCGCGGGCGCGCACGATCAGGTCCGTCGGGCCGTCGAACAGACCCCAGGTGACGAACAGGCCGACGGCCACGAAGGCGACCAGCTTGACCACCGACTCGACCGCGATCGCCGCCACCATGCCCTCGTGGCGTTCGGCGGCGTCGAGCTGGCGGGTGCCGAAGGCGATCGTGAACCCGGCCAGCAGCAGCGCCACCAGCAGCGTGATGTCGACGCCGCTGTGCATGCTGCCCGGTGCAGCACCGGTCAGCAGCGCCAGCCCGGCGGCCACCGCCTTCAGCTGCAGCGCCACGTACGGCACCAGGCCGACCAGCGCGATCAGCGTCACCAGCGCGGCCAGCAGCCGGCTCTTGCCGTAGCGGCTGGCGATGAAGTCGGCGATCGAGGTGATGCGGTGGGCGCGTGCGATGCGCACCATGCGCCGCAGCACCAGCCAGGCGAGCACCATGGCGAGCGTCGGACCGAGGTAGATCGGCAGGAACCAGACGCCGCCCTGGGCGGCTCGGCCGACGCTGCCGAAGTAGGTCCAGGCGCTGCAGTACACGCCCATCGACAGCGCATAGACCCAGGCGTTGCCGATCACCGAACGGCCGGCGGCAGCCCGCCGGTCGGCCCAGGCGGCCACACCGAACAGCGCCAGCAGGTAGGCCAGCGCGCTGCCCAGCAACAGCGGCGCGGAGAGGCTCATCTCAGCCGTCCTCGGTGCCGTCGGAGGGGGTTTCCGGCTGCGTTTCCATCAACCAGGCCAGCAGCCCGATGACCAGCGCCCAGCCGGCGAACAACGCCAGCGGCAGCAGCGGCCAGCCGAACAGCGTGGCCTCGGTCTGCCACAGCCGCAGCAGCGGAAAGTCGAACAGCAGCGCGCCGGCCGCGAACAGCGCCAGCAGCCTTTGAGCGAGCAGGCTGCGGTTCATCTCGAGCGCTTCGCCCGGGTGTGACGGCCGTGTGCTTCACGACAGGTCACAGCAGATCGAAGCGGAAGTGCTGGCGCAGGCTCGCGCGCAGCCGCTTGACGATGGTCAGGGCGTCGCGCAGTGGCTCGCGCTCCAGCGTGCCCAGCTCGGAAGGCCGCAGTTCGTTGTCAGCCGGCTGGCCCTGGGCGCGGCGGCGCAGCTGGTGCGTCAGGCGCACGCTCATCAGCAGGTGCAGCGCTTGGGGCAGGTCGCGCAGCAGCGCGGCGTCCAGCGGGCCGCCGGGCGCCAGCGCGGCCAGCCGCGCCACCGTGCCCTGGGCGTGCACGCCCTGCTGCAGCGCCAGCGCGCGCACGCCGTGAACGATGGGAAAGATGCCCAGCTTCTTCACGTCCACCGGCTGCTCGTCGCGCGGCGTGGTCAGGCGGGCGAACCAGTGGCCCGACTCGTGGAACTGGTCGGCCGCCGCGGCAAAGCGCGCCAGCCAGGTGTCCTGCCCGAACAGGATGCTGTCGAGGTAGGCGCGGGCCTCTTGCAGCAGCGTGGCGTCGCCGGCCACCGCGCGGGCATCGAAGAAGATCGCCAGTTGAATCAGGCTGTCGGGTTCGCTGCCGTCGCCTTTGCCGTAAACCCAGCCGCGCAACGTGTGCCTGAACTGCGCCAGCGGCTGGCGCCAGCGCGGGTTGCTGAGCATCACGCCGCCCGGGCAGGGCGGCCAGCCCAGCGCAGCCAGCCCGGCGCTGAAGCGCGCGGTGACGTCTTCCAGTTCGGGGCAGTCGAAGCCGTCGCGCAGCAGCAGCGCGTTGTCCTGGTCGGTCTTCAGCAGCTGCTCGCCGCGGCCCTCGCTGCCCATCACCAGCAGGCAGCTGCCCGCCTGCAACGCGGGTGATGCGGTCAGCGCCCACAGCCGCCGCAGCAGCCGCGTGTTGAGCTCGCTGACCAGGCGCGCGATGCGGTCGACGCGGATGCCGCTGCCGTGCAGCACGCCGATCATGCCGTCGATGCGGCGCGCGGCCGGCAGCAGTTCGGCGAGCGAGCCGGCCGCGTCGATCTGCAGTGTGGCGATCTGCGAGTGGCTGGCGACCAGACTGGCCAGGTCGAGCTGGTCGAGCAGGCCGAGCACCACGCTGCCCTCGCGCACCACCAGCCGGCGCACGCGGCGGCTCTCCATCAGCCACAGGGCCTCGAAGAGATCGCTGTCGGCCTGCACTTCGACCAGATCGAAATGCGCCACCTCGCGCACCGGCGTCTGCGCCGGCGCGGTCGGGCGCAGCAGCGCATCGCGCAGGTCGGTGGTGGTGAAGATGCCCAGCCGCGCCGGCCCGTCGCGGACCAGCGCCGCCGTCAGCCCTTGCGCCGAGAGCTGTCGGCAGACCGTCACCAGGTCGTCTGCACCATCGACGTAGAACGGCGGGCGGACCAGGGCGTCGCGGGTGCGCGCCGTGAGCAGCGCCAGCAGCTCGCGCTGCGGCCCGGTGGCCTGCGCGCCGGGGGCGGTATCGGCCCCGGCACCGTCGGTGGACTCGGTCATCGCGGGGCTCCGTGGGGCGGCATGGGCCGCGTCCGGGGATTTCAGTGGCCGCTGGCGCCAGCGGCACCGATGCCGGTCTCGGAACGCACCTGCTGCGCCAGGAAGCCCGCGCGATCTTGCGCGCCGCGCGCGCTGCGGTCCAGTACCGAGAAGAGCCAGATGCCGAAGAAGCCGATGGTCATCGAGAACAGTGCCGGGCTGGTGTACGGGAACAGCGCCGAGCCCTTGGGGTTGCCCAAGGTGGCTTCCCAGACCGCCGGCGAGACCACCGTCAGCGCGACCGACGAGACCAGGCCGAGGAAGCCGCCGACGACCGCGCCGCGGGTGGTGCAGCCCTTCCACAGCACGCTCATCAGCAGCACGGGGAAGTTGGCCGAAGCGGCGATGGCAAACGCCAGGCTGACCATGAAGGCGATGTTCTGCTTCTCGAAGGCGATGCCCAGCGCCACCGCCACCACACCCAGGCACACGGTGGTGATCTTCGACACGTTCAGCTCGGCCTTGGGGTCGGCCTTGCCGCCCTTGAAGACGGTGGCGTAGAGGTCGTGCGAGACGGCACTGGCGCCGCTCAGCGTGAGCCCGGCCACCACCGCGAGGATGGTGGCGAAAGCCACCGCCGAGATGAAGCCCAGGAAGACGTTGCCGCCGACCGCGTCGGCCAGGTGGATGGCGGCCATGTTGTTGCCACCGAACAGCGCGCCCTTGGCATCGAGGAAGCTCGGGTTGGTGAGCACGAAGGTGATGGCACCGAAGCCGATGATGAAGGTCAGGATGTAGAAGTAGCCGATCCAGGTGGTCGCCCAGAGCACCGACTTGCGCGCCTCCTTGGCGTTGGGCACAGTGAAGAAGCGCATCAGGATGTGCGGCAGCCCGGCGGTGCCGAACATCAGCGCCATGCCGAAGCTGATGGCACTGATCGGGTCCTTGACGAAGCCGCCCGGGCCCATGATCGAGAAGCCGATCCTGGCCGCTTCTTCGGCGCTCTTGCCACTGCCGCTGGCGATGTCGGTCTTGATCTCCACCGCCTTGGCGAACATCGCCTCGGGGCTGAAGCCGAAGTGCCACAGCACCGCACCGGCCATGAAGGTGGCACCGGCCAGCAGCATGATGGCCTTGATGATCTGCACCCAGGTGGTGGCGGTCATGCCGCCGAAGAGCACGTAGACCATCATCAGCGCGCCGACGATGACGACGGCGATCCAGTAGTCCAGACCGAACAGCAGCTTGATGAGCTGGCCCGCGCCGACCATCTGCGCGATCAGGTAGAAGGCCACCACCACCAGCGTGCCGCTGGCGGCGAACACGCGCACCGGCGTCTGGCTGAAGCGGAACGCTGCCACGTCGGCAAAGGTGAACTTGCCCAGGTTGCGCAGCCGCTCGGCGAGCAGGAAAGTCACCACCGGCCAGCCGACCAGGAAGCCGATCGAGTAGATCAGCCCGTCGAAGCCGCTGGCCATCACCGCCGCCGAAATGCCCAGGAACGAAGCCGCCGACATGTAGTCGCCGGCGATCGCCAGGCCGTTCTGGAAGCCGGTGATGCCGCCTCCGGCGGTGTAGAAGTCGGCCGTGCTCTTGGTCTTGGCCGCCGCCCACTTGGTGATGAACAGCGTGAAGACCACGAAGGTGCCGAACATGCCGATGGCCGTCCAGTTGGTGGCCTGCTTCTGCGCCTGGCCGAGGTCGGCGCCGGCCGCCCAGGCGGCGCCGGCAGTGGCCACCAGCGCCGCCAGGGTCAGGGTCTTGCGCAGGACGGGGTTCACTTGAGCACCGCCTTCTGCACTTCTTCGGTCAAGGCGTCGAACTCGCGGTTGGCGCGCCACACATAGACCGCGGTGATGACGACCGTGAAGATGATCACCGCCAGACCCAGCGGCATGCCGACCGTCATCACACCCTCGCCCAGCCGGGTGGCGAGCAGTGGTTTGTTGAAGGCCACGAGCAGGATGAAGCCGTAGTAGACGACCATCATCGCCAGCGTCAGCCACAGGCCGAAGCTCGTGCGCTTGGCCTTCAGTTCCTGGTACTTCGGGTGCTGCGAGATGCGCGAAACCAGATCGGCCTGCATGCCTGTCTCCTCGTTGAGCCGGTGTAGGCGCATCTTCGGCGCCGGGCCTCGCCAGCGATTGACGCGCCTCCAATCGCGGCTTGCCGGGGCTTGATAATCCTCAAGTCCATGAAGTTCAATCCGCCGCCCGGCTTCGTCAACCTCTACGGCCTGCCGCTGGGCAAACGCCCCAAGGAGCCGCCATCGCGCGCTGCCGCAGCCCCCGGGCCGGCCGCCGCGCAGCCGGAGGTGTCGGCGGCCGGTGTCGAGGCGGTCTACGACGCGCTGTGCCTGGCCGGCAGCCCGCGGCCCAAGGCCTTCCTGATGCACTTGTTGCACACGCTCGACCAGCGCAGCGAGCGCGGCGCCCGGCTCACCCTTCCCGAGGTGACGGCGGCGCTGAAGGCGCTGCGTGACAGCGACCGCATCAGCCTGGACGAAGGCCAGGGTCATGCGGCCACCGATGACGCCGCGCAGCAGCGTCTGACCACGCTGCTGCTGGCCGACGACGCCCCGCGCTACCACGGGCAATGGCTGTGGGCGCACTGCGGCGCCCCCGGCGAGCCCGGCAGCCGGCCGCAGCCGATGGCCTACTTCAGCGAGCGCGCGCACACCGTCGCCTGGCTGCGCCTGCTGCTGCTGGGTGGCCGGCTCGATTCGGCGGCATTCAACGCATGCGTCAGCAGCGTGCGCGGCGCGCTCGGCCCGGCCGAACTGGCGCAGGCGCTGTGCAGCCCTTTCGTGCCGGTGCTGTTCGAACGCATGGAGCCGCGCCTGCGCAGCGGCCTGATCGAGCTGATCGACCGCGCGCTCGGTGTCGGCAACCCGATCTGGCAGCCGCTGCTCGACTGGACCGAGGCGCAACTCGCGCGCGAGCCCGCGGCGCTCAGCGCCTCGCTGCGGATGAAGCTGGCCGAGCGCCGGCTGCAGCGCGGCGACCGCGCCGGCGTGGTGCAGGCGCTGGCCGGGCTGGACGCCATGCACTCCAGCCCCCTGTTCAACGCCGCGCTGCAGGCGCTCGACGGCCACTGGGCCGCCGCGGCCACCGCCTTCAGTGAGCACTACAAGGCGCTGCAGCGCGCGATCAAGCAGCGCCGCGGCGCTGCGCCTTACCGCTTGATGTGGCTGTACGCGCTGGCGCTGCTGATGCAGCCCAACGCCGCGGCTTGGACGGCGGCGCGCAAGTTCTGCATCGCCGAGTCGGGCTCACGCAACCCGTCGCCCGACACCAACTGGGGGCTGTGGGCGCATGCCGCCGCGGTGCGCCTGGGTGACCAGACCCTGGAAGCCGACTCGTTGGGTCATGAGCGGCCGTCCTGGCCCCAGACCGACTACGACGAGCTGCTCGGCACGCGGCTGCTGCTGTCTGGCTGGCTGGGCCAGAAGACACCGTGCTGGACGCCGGCCACGGTAGCCGCGACGGTCGAGACGCTCGACGCGCGTGGCCAGTGGCTGCTGGCCGATCTGGCGCGCCAGGCCGCCGAACGCCTGGGCCTGCACGTGGCCCGCGCCGAAGGCCGTGCCAGCGTGGCGCCGGCGGGCTGCTTCGGCGCCGCCAGCGAAAGCTGGCGCGACGCGCTGGCATCGATTGCTGCGCTGGGCGAGGCGCGCGGCACCAGCAGCACCGGCGCCGAGCAAAAGACGCTGCAGTGGCGCATCAGGCTCGGCCGCGACGGTGTGGTCGACCAGGTCGCCCCGTGGGAACTGCCGGCCAGCGGGCGCGGCAAGGCCAAGCCGGTACCGCTGTCGCGGCTGAAGAAGGACCTGCGGCTGGACCCGCGCGACGCCGCCGTGGCGCGCTGCATCCGCACGCTGCCGTTCGGAGGCACGGCGCTCGAGATCGACGCCGACGCCGCCGCGCTGGCGCTGGTCAACCATCCCGCGGTGATCCTCGACGACGCGTCGCACGAGCGCATCGAGCTGCGCGAGGCGCTGCCCGAGCTGGAGGTGCAGCGCCGCCGCGCCGACGCCACGCCTGGCGCGCCCGAGGTCTTCGTCTTTCGCCTGCTCGACGCGCTGGGCGGCGCCAGCATCCGAGCAGGCTCGGCCGGCGCGGCCGAAGTGCGCATCTTTCGCGAAGGCCCGGGCCGCGCCCGGCTGCTGCGCATCACCCAGGCACAGCGGCGCGTGGCCGAGCTCGTCACCCAGGACTGGCAGGTGCCGGTCGGGGCGCAGGCCGAGCTCGACGCCGCCTTGCGCGTGCTGGCCGGCCACTTCCAGCTGCACAGCGACGCCAGCGCCGGTGAGCCGGTGCCTGCGCATCCGCGGCTGCGCGCCCAGCTGACGCCCGACGGCACTGCGCTGCGCCTGCGGCTGGTGGTGCAGCCCTTCGGCGACTTCGGCCCGGTGCTCGCGCCCGGGCACGGCCGCGCACGGCTGCTGACCGTGCACGGCGGCTTGCAACTGGCGACAGAGCGAGACCTGGCCGCCGAGACCGCGCATCTGGCCTCCGTGCTCGAAGCGCTGCCGTGGCTGGGCGAGGCGGCCGAGGACGACGCCAGCTGGTTCCTCGATGACGCCGAAGACGCGCTGCGCAGCGTCGAGGCGCTGCCCACGCTGCCCGCCGTGGCGTCGCTGGACTGGCCGCGTGGCAAGGCCATGCAGGTGCAGCGCGTGGCGGCGGGGGCGCTGAAGTTCGGTGTCGGCAGCGGGCGCGACTGGTTCAGCGTCGAGGCCGAACTGAAGCTCGACGAGCAGCGCGTGCTGGGGCTGCAGCAGCTGCTGGCGCTGGTGCGCGAGGCCCGCGGCAGCCGCTTCGTCGCCCTAGGCGACGGCCGCTACCTGGCATTGACCGAGCGGCTGCGCCGGCAGCTGGCCGACCTCGACGCGCTCGGCCAGGGCGACAAGCAGGGCCTGCGCGTGCCGGCTGCCGCCGCCGCCTTCCTGGCCGAGACGCTGGACGACGACGCCCTGAAGGGCGATGCGCCCTGGGCGCGCCGCATCAAGGCGCTGAACGAGGCCGCCGCAATGCAGCCCGAGCTGCCCGGTGCTCTGCAGGCGCAGCTGCGCGGCTACCAGGCCGAGGGCTTTGCCTGGATGGTGCGGCTGGCCCATGCCGGGCTGGGCGCGGTACTGGCCGACGACATGGGCCTGGGCAAGACCGTGCAGACGCTGGCGTTGCTGCTGCAGCGCGCCGCGCTCGGCCCGGCGCTGGTGGTGGCGCCCACCTCGGTGTGCGGCAACTGGGCCGCCGAGGCGGCGCGCTTCGCGCCCACGCTGCGTGTGCTGGTCTATGGCGAGGGCGAACGCGCCACCATGCTGCAGCAGGTGGCCGCGCATGACCTGGTGATCGCCAGCTACGCGCTGGTGCAGATCGACGAGGCGGCGTTTGCCGCGCGCGAGTGGGCCACGCTGGTGATCGACGAAGCACAGGCCGTGAAGAACGCCGCCACCAAGCGCGCCCAGGCCATCGGCGCGCTGCCGGCGGGCTTCCGGCTGGCGCTGACCGGCACGCCGGTCGAGAACCGGCTGGCCGATCTGTGGTCGATCATGAACCTGCTCAACCCCGGGCTGCTGGGCAGCGCCAGCCAGTTCCAGCAGCGCTGGGCGGCGCCGATCGAGCGTGAACGCGACAACGCCGTGCGCGACCGCCTGAAGCGCCTGGTCGCGCCCTTCCTGCTGCGGCGGACCAAGGCGCAGGTGCTGACCGACCTGCCGCCGCGCACCGAGATCGTCCACCGCGTCGAGCCCGGGCCCGAGGAGCGGGCGCTGCTCGAAGCCCTGCGCCGCGAATCGATCGAGCGCATCGCGGCGGTGGCCGACAGCGCCGCGCCCACACAGGCCGCCTTCCACGTGCTGGCCGAACTGACCCGGCTGCGCCGCGCCGCCTGCGACCCGCGCCTGGTGGTGCCCGAACTCGGCCGCATCGGGGCCAAGGTGCAGGAGTTCGAGCAGCTCGCCATCGAGCTGGTCGCCGGCCGCCACAAGGCGCTGGTGTTCAGCCAGTTCACCGACTTCCTCAAGCTGCTGGCCGAGCGGCTGGACAGCGCCGGCATCCGCTACCAGATGCTCGACGGCAGCACGCCCGCGGCCGAGCGCACGCGCCGCGTCAACGCTTTCCAGGCCGGCGAGGGCGATCTGTTCCTGATCAGCCTGAAGGCCGGCGGCTTCGGCCTGAACCTCACCGCCGCCGACTACGTGCTGATCGCCGACCCTTGGTGGAATCCGGCCGCCGAGGACCAGGCGCTGGGCCGCGCCCACCGCATCGGCCAGCTGCGCCCGGTGACGGTGTACCGGCTGGTCACCGCCGGCTCGATCGAAGAACGCATCATCGAACTGCACCGCGACAAGCGTGCACTGGCCGACGGCCTGCTGGACGGCCAGGACCAGGGGCGGCCGATCGCGGCGGACGATCTGCGTGAGTTGTTGATGCCGGTGGAGGCCAACACCGGAGTGCGCTGATGGGCGTCTGCCCATCCGGGCTGCGTCAGGCGGTCAAGCCCATCGCCACATCGGCGAGCAAGCCGCGCCGGCCCGGCGTTTCAACCCCCCGCCAGGAAACGCTCGACCAGCGCGAACTGCGCCGGCGTGTTCAGCGCTGGCGCGTGGCCGCAGCCTTCGATCTCGACCACCGCCGCGCGCGGGCCGCGGCTGCGCATCTGCTCGGTGGTCTCAGGCAGCAGCAGGTCGGAGTGTTCGCCGCGCAGGCACAGGACAGGCAGCGCCAGCGCATCCCACTCGGCCCAGCGCTCGTAATCGTCAGGGCAGACCACGAACTGCTGCACCATCGCCGGGTCGTAGTGCGGCGTCACGCGGCCGTCGGGCAGGCGGCGCAGCGAGGTCTCGGTGAGGCGGCGCCACTGCGCGTCGCTCAACCAGCCGTAGGGCTTGTAGACGCCGCGGAAGTAGGCCTCCAGTTCGCCCACTGTCGCGAAGGCCGGCGGGCTGCCGGCGTAGCCGCGGATGCGCGCGATGGCGGCCGGCGCCAGGCTCGGCCCGTTGTCGTTGAGTACCAGCCGGCGGATGCGCCCGCGCAGCGGCCCGGCGGCCGCCAGCATGCCGATGGTGCCGCCCATCGACGTGCCCAGCCAGTGGCAGCGCTCGATGCCCAGCGCATCGAGCAGCGCCACCGCCAGCGGCACGTAGAAGGCCATGCGGTACTCGTCGTCGGGCGCAGGGCTCCACTGGCTCAGGCCGCGGCCGATGGTGTCCGGGCAGATCACGCGCCAGCGCTGCGCCAGGTGCCGCGCGATGTCGTCCATGTCGCGCCCGGTGCGCGCCAGGCCGTGCCAGGCGATGACCACCTCGTCGTGGCCGTGGCCCCACTCGGTGTAGTGCAGCTCGCGGCCGAGGCACGACGCATAGTGCGATGACGATGTCATCGTCCGGCCTTGTCAGCCTTGTCAGCCTTGTCGGCCTCATCTGGCTGTGCTGCGGCCAGCGTGCGCAGGCGCCCGACGATGCCGGTCGGGAAGTGATAGACCGAGAGCACGAAGAGCACGCCCAGCCAGAGCAGCCAGCGGTCGGGCGAGACCACCGCGCCGAGCACCGGCACGCCAACGAAAGCCCCGGCGCCGAGCGCGAGCAGATCCTGCAGATAGTTCTGCGCCAGCACGAAGAGCACCGAGCCGAGCACCGCGCCGTACATCGTGCCCATGCCGCCGATGACGACGATGAGCAGGATGTCGAGCATGATCTCGAAACTCAGCGTGGTGTCGGGCCCGGTGTAGCGCAGCCACAGCGCCAGCAGCACACCGGCCAGCGTGGCGAACAGGGCCGCCAGCACGTTGGAGAGCGTGCGGTAAACCACTGTGCGGTAGCCGATGGCCTCGGCGCGGAAGTCGTTCTCGCGGATCGCCTGCAGCACGCGGCCGAAGGGCGAGTTGACGATGCGCAGCAAGAGCAGGAAGGCCAGCGCCACTACGCCGAAGAGCAGGTAGTAGGCCAGCAGCCGGCCGTCGATGTGCACGCCCAGCACCGGGGCATCGAACAGCCTGAAGGAAGGGCTCAGCCACAGCGGGTTGCGAAAGCTCAGGCCGTCTTCGCCGCCAGTGAAGTCCGACAGCTGCGACGCCAGCGTCTGGAACGCCGCCGCCACCGCCAGCGTGATCATGGCGAAGAAGATCGCCTTCACGCGCAGGCTGAAGAGGCCGATCAGCAGCGACAGCAGCAGCGAGGCCAGCAGGGCCAGCGTGCTGCCCGTGGCCACCGCCAGCCAGCCTTCGCCCATGCGCGTGCTGGCGATGGCCACGCCGTAGGCGCCGATGCCGAAGAACATCGTGTGCGCGAAGCTGACGATGCCGGTGTAGCCCAGCAGCAGGTCGTAGCTGACCACCAGCAGGATGAAGACCAGCATCTTGGCCGCCACGCCCATCGACTTGGCACCCGGAAACAGCAGCGGCGCAAGCGCCAGCAGCAGCACCGTGGCCATCAGCGCCGCGGCCAGCCAGCGGCTGCGCGGCAGGTCGTGCGAGAGCAGGCGCTGGATGATCATCGGGGCGACCGACCTTGTTTTACCGGCTCGTCACCGGATACAGGCCCTGCGGCCGCCACAGCAGGATCGCCACCATCAGCGCGATGTTGCTGAAGAGCGCCACCTTGGGCGCCAGGAAGCCGGTGTAGTTGGCCAGCACACCAACCAGCAGCGCGCCGATGAAGCAGCCGCCGGTCGAGCCGAGGCCGCCGATGATGATGACGATGAAGATCAGCACGTTGACCTGCGCGCCGATCTGCGGCGTCACGCTCTGCTGATACAGGCCCCAGAGCACACCGCCCAGGCCGGCCAGCGCCGAGCCGGTGACGAAGACGCCGACGAACAGCCGGCGCACGCGGTAGCCCAGCGCCTCGACCATCTCGCGGTCTTGCACACCGGCTCGCACCAGCAGGCCGACCTTGGTGCGCGAGAGCACCCACATCATCACGAGGAAGACCAGCAGACCGACGGCCACCGCCAGCAGGCGGAACTTCTCGATCGCCGCGTCGCCGATGAAGAACGAGCCGCGCAAGGCCTCGGGCGGCGGCAGCGGAATCTGCAGCGGGCCCCAGATGACCTTGATGAGCTCCTCGCCGACGATCATGCCGCCCATGGTGATCAGGATCTGCTTGAGGTGCAGGCCGTAGACCGGCCGCACGATGACGCGCTCGAAGGCCCAGCCGACGCCGCCGGCCACCACCATCGCCACCACCATCGCGCTGAACACCGCCAGCAGGTTGAGCAGCACCGAGGGGCTGGTGGTCCAGCCGGCCATGCCGCCGAGCACGCTGGTGGCGACGAAGGCGCCCAGCGCGATGAACACGCCGTGGCCGAAGTTCAGCACGTCCATCAGGCCGAAGATCAGTGTCAGGCCCGAGGCGATGATGAAGATGATGAAGCCCATCGCCAGGCCCGCCACCGTCAGCGTGAGCCACGTCGACGGGCTGCCCACCAACAACAGGCCCAGCACCATCAGTGCCACCAGCAGCATGATCGGCCTGACGTCGACATGCGCCTTCGGCACGGCGGCGGCCGCGGCGGCGCTGCTGCGCACGGTGGCGGATTTCATGCGTGCGCGTTCATTGACAACCCCGTCGACAACCCCATCGACAACCCGAGCAGACGCTGCTGCAACTCGGCGTCTGCCGCCAGCGCGGCCATCGTGCCGGTGTGCACCACGCGGCCGTGGTCCATCACGGCCACGTGGTCGCCCAGCAACCGGGCCATCCTGAAGTTCTGCTCGACGAGCAGGATGGTCGTGCGCTGCGCCTTGAGTTCGCGCAGCGCCTGCACCAGGTTGTTGACGATCGACGGCGCCAGGCCCTTGCTCGGCTCGTCGATCAGGATCAGCCGGCGCGGCTCGCACAGGGCGCGTGCCACCGACAGCATCTGCTTCTGCCCCCCGCTGAGCTTGCCCGCGGGGTAAAGCCAGAACTTCTGCAGCGCCGGGAACAGGTCGAAGATCCACTGCAGCCGCGCGCGGTCGAGTTGATCGGCGTGACGCGCGCCGCGCGCGGCCAGCAGCATGTTCTCCTGCACCGTCAGGTCACTGAAGATGCCCATGTTCTCGGGCACGTAGGCGATGCCGCGGCGGGCGATCTCGGGCACCGGCTGCCTCTCGATGGCCTCGCCGGCAAAGCGCACCGTACCCTTCGACGCCGCCCACAAGCCCATCACCGTGCACAGCGTGGTGGTCTTGCCGGCGCCGTTGCGGCCCAGCAGCACGGTCACTGCGCCCTCGGGCACTTCGAGGTCGACGCCATGCAGGATGTGATACGCCCCGATGTGCGTGTGTACGCCGGCCAGCGTGAGCAGGTTCATGCTGTCGTCTCTTCTTCGGCCACGATGCCGAGGTAAGCCTGCTGCACCACGGGGCTCGCGATCACCGCGGCGGGCTCGCCGTCGGCCACTAGCTGCCCGTTGTGCAGCACCACGATGCGGTCGGCCAGCTCGCGCACGACGTCCATCTTGTGCTCCACCAGCAGGATGCAGCGGTCCTTGCGCGCCTTCAACGCGCGGATCAGGTCGAGCACCACCGGCACCTCGTCCACGCTCATTCCGGCGGTCGGCTCGTCGAACATGTAGACCTTAGGGTCCAGCGCCATCAGCAGCGCCACTTCGAGCTTGCGCTGGTCGCCGTGCGGCAGCGCGGCCACCGGCCGCAGCGCCTTGGCACCCAGCTGCACGGAATCAAGGATATGCATCGCCTCGTCGATCCAAACCCTTCGGTCGAGCCAGACGCGCCACAGGTCGATGCCGCCGAGCAGGCCGCCGCCGCGCCCCTGCTCACGCGCCTGCACGGCCAGGCGCACGTTCTCCTGCGCGCTCAGGTTGGGGAACAGCTGCGTCAGCTGGAAGGCCCGGCCCAGGCCGCGGCGGGTGCGCAGCGGCGCGGCCAGCCGAGTGATGTCCTCGCCGTCCAGCCGCACGCTGCCTTCGCTGGCCGGCAGCTGGCCGCTGATCAGGTTGAAGTAGGTGGTCTTGCCGGCGCCGTTGGGGCCGACGATGGCCGTCAGCGTGCCGGCCTCGAAGCGGCAGGACACGTGGTCCACCGCGACGTGGCCGCCGAAGCGGACCGTCAGATCCCGGGTCTGCAACACGAAGCAGCGCGCCCGGGCCAGCTCAGCGCTTGTTCCTGATCGGGATGTTCATCTCTTCAGGCCTGATCTCGCGCACCAGCTCGGGCACGCCCCACTCGAAGGCCGGGTCGACCTTGATCTTGAAGTGGTACATGCTCTGCATCGCCTGGTGGTCTTCCTTGCGGAAGCTCATGCGGCCCTTGGGCGTGTCGAAGGCGAGGCCTTCCATGGCCACGATCAGCTTGTCGGTGGCGGTGTCGCCGTTGGTCTTCTTCAGCGCCGCCACGATGGCCGAGGCGGCCGCAAAACCGCCGGCGGTGAAGAAGTCCGGCGGGCTCTTGAACTTGCTGTAGTGGTTGGCCACCAGCCATTCGTTGGCCGGGTTCTTGGGCATGCCGAAGTAGTAGTAGGCCGCGCCTTCCATGCCCGGAAACTGCTTGTAGGCCACCATCGCCGGCAGGATGTTGCCGCCGGTGGCGATCTCGATGCCCGCACGCGCCAGGCCCAGCTCACTGATCTTGAAAGGGTTGGCCGCGCCGGCCCAGTTGATGAACACCACCTTGCGCCCGGGCACGTCGCGCATCTTGTCCAGCAGCCGCTGCGCGCCGGCGGTGAAGTCGGTGGTGGCGGCGGGCAGGTATTCCTCGTGCACCAGGCGGGCGGTCTTGATCTGCTCCTTGAAGGCCCGGACGAAGTCGCGGCCGAAGGCGGTGTCCTGCGCCATGGTGGCGATGCTCACGCCGGCCTTGTCCAGCGCCACCGCGTTGGCCGCCGCGTCCTGGCTGCTGTTGCGGCCGGTGCGGAAGATGTACTTGTTCCACTTGTCGCCGGTGATGCTGTCGGCCACTGCGGGCTCGACGAGCAGGATCTTCTTGTACTCCTCGGCCACCGGCAGCATGGCCAGCGCCACGCCCGAGCTGGTGGTGCCCACCGCCAGATCCACCTTGTCGTCGGCGTAAGCCGCCGCGAGCAGGCTCTTGCCGACGTCCGGCTTGCCCTGGTCATCGCGGTCGATCACGACGATCTTGCGCCCTGCCACCGCCATCGTGCCGCCGGTGGCGTACTCCAGCCCGAGCATGAAGCCCACCGTGCTCTGCTTGGCATAAGCCTCCAGCGCCCCGGTCTTGCCGTTGATGTGGGCGATGCGGATGTCCTTGCCGGCCTGGGCCTGGGCGGCGCCGACGGCCAGCACGCTGCTCAAGGCGGCGGCCAGGGTCAGCCAGTGTCTGCGTTGCATGGGGGTGTCTCCTCAGGGCGTTGTTGTGAGGAGCACCCTGCAAGCGCCGTGCCGGTGCGTTCGGCCCCCGTTGCAGCCCGATCCCTGGCTGTGAGGCCGATTTGTGTCGGCAACCAAGACAACATCGCCCGACCGGGTGGCCGCTTTTCAGACATGTACTGTGTGGAATCCGAACTCTACACAAGCGCAGGTCCTCGGCTGCATTTCACCGAGCCGAGGCGCAGCGCTCCAGCCTGCACGCGGCCGTGCGCTGCCTCAGGGCAGGTCGATGCGGTACAGCACCACGCCGCCCAGCACGACGTAGGCAAGGCCGCCGCCCGACACCGACGCTGTGGGCTTCTCGAGCCTCAGCAGGCGCGGCGCCGCATCGGGCTGCTGCGAACGCACGAGCAGCCCGCCGGCTGCGGTCCAATAGATCACCTCGCCGCGGCCGAGTGCCACGAGCAGTAGGCCCGGCGAGGTGGCGACGCGCTGCATACAGCGCCGCGCGCGAGGCGGGACCTGTGTCTTAAGCCCAGGCTACCGAGTTCGCCGCAACGAGCGGTCGTCAGCCCTGCTCGTATGAGATCTGAAGTGCCGCGCCGACACCCTCAGAACAGGTGCCGTATGCCCGTCTGCAAGGCCGAGACGTCACCGCCAGCGCGCGGCACGCCGGCGGTACCCTGGTCGAGGCGGCTTGGCCAGATTCCGAACGCGGCAGCGCCGTCGTTGCGCTGGCGTGCAGTCCCCACATAAACCGACGTACGCTTGGACAGTGCGTGCATGTACTGAACGGCAAACAGGTTGGCATCCGAGTTCGCAGCGTCGTCCAGGTCGCGCCGCTGGTACGTGGCCTGGACTTCGCCGGCCCCGACCGGCACACTGACTCCAACCATCCCGCCGCGCATGCCGGTGGTTCCCTCAATTCGGTTCTCGATCAGCATGCCGTGCAGCTTGAACCGGTCGAAACGGTAGGTCGCGCCCAGCAGCGCGGTGGTGTTGGCTACCGTTGAGCGCGTAGGTTGACCCACAGTGCTGCCGATGGTGGTGACGCGTTCATAGACTCCACCGACGAACACGCGGTCCCGCGTAAATTCCACGCTCAGCGAACGAGGATCTCCCAACGGAGCCTGTCCCTCACGCGTCGCGATGAGGGCACGGACGAGAAAGCCGCCCATCACAGGGCTGATGTACTGCACCGCGTTGTTCTGCTGCGAAGGATAGCCGCGCGCGCCTGCGGGGCCACCCTGCTGGAAGAGCGTGAGAATCGCGCCGGTGTTGCTGCGCTGGAAAGGGTCGATCTTGCTCGTCAGCCAGATGCTGGGAGTGAACTGGCTACCGAGTTGAATCGACCCCAGCGAACGATGGCTGAGTCCGACAATGCTCTCCCGATTGAAGAACGCGGTTGCATTCGAAGGCAAACCGGTATCTACGTTGAAGCCGTGCTCCAGCTTGAAATAGGCGCTCATGCCTCCCCCAAGGTCTTCCGAGCCTCGGACGCCCCAACGAGACGTGTCGCTCGAGAGGTACTTGCCGCTGAAGCCGGGTTGCCCGGCGTTGGCAGTGAAGCGGTGAAAATTCAATGACGCGTCAATACGACCGTAAAGGTTGACGGTGGTTCTCGCGCCGCTTTGCGCAAATGCGCCGGTGACGGCGTGGGCGGCCAACAAACCCGCAAAAGCAATATGGAATGTCTTCATTTTTGTCTCCTCGATGGATGAACGTCTGCAGATCTTTCTTTCGCCGCTGGTGAAGTCACTCGGGGCCCGGGTCTCGACGAGCGACAGAGACACTGGCTTGCCTGGAACAGGCGCTCCGGTGTCGAGCCTGATTGCCGCCCTATCGAGACTGCGATCCCGCCCGCCGCCGGCGAGCCCGGCTTCCGAACCACCGATTCGCAGGCCCGGCGGGCCATTCAGAATGCATCGCAGCCCCTTACTCGGCGGTGATACCCAGAGTGCGAACGAGCCTGCCCCAGCGAGCTGATTCGGACTTGATGAAAGCGGCAAACTCCTCGGGAGTGCTGGCGGTCGGCGTCGCGCCGAGCTCGATCAGGCGGTCCCTGAGCGCAGGGGTGGCGAGCGCCTTGGCGGCTTCGGCCTGGATACGGCGGACGATCTCGTCGGGCGTTCCGGAGCGGACGGCCAGGCCGAACCACGGTCCGGTGTTCCAGCCGGCAAAGCCGGCCTCGATCATCGTGGGGAATTCCGGGTACGACGGATGCCGCTGTTGGCTGGTCACCGCCAGACCGCGCACCTTGCCCGCTCGCGCCAGCCCGCCGCCCTGCGCCAGGGTATCGAACATTATGTGTACCCTGCCGGTGAACAGGTCCTGCAAGGCTTCGGTCGTTCCTTTGTACGGCACGTGCTGGATCTCGACGCCGGCCGTCGCCTTGAACAAGGCTGCCGCCAGATGGCCAGAGCTTCCGTTGCCAGGCGAGGCATAGAACAATCCATCGGGTTTCGCTTTGGCGAAAGCCACAAGCTCCGCCACCGTGCGGACCGGCAGCGTGGGGCTGACCACCAGAAGATTGGGTACCCGCGCTACCTCCGTGATCGGAAGGAAGTCCTTTTCGGCGTCGTAGCTCAGCTTGGGAAACAAATGCTGATTCACTGCGTGAGTGCCGATGTGGATCATGAAAAGCGTATAGCCGTCAGCCGGGGCCCGCACCACTTCCGCCGCACCGATCTGCCCGCTGCCGCCGGGCTTCTGGTCCACCACAATGGGCTGTCCCATGCCTTCGCTCATCTTCTGGCCGAGCAGGCGCGCCAGCGTATCGGTGAAGCCCCCGGGGAATGGGATCACCAGGCGGATCGGCTTTTGCGGATAGGGGCCGGCCTGCGCTGCGCTCGTTGCCGGTATCAGCGAAGGCAAAGCCAGGGCATACAGGAAGCCTCTGCGATACATGCTCATGTAGTCTCCTTCTCGTTGTTGAAGATCAAAGCGGCAAGACGATTACGCCGTTCTCGACACTCGCGCGTGAACAGCAAAGCACCACCCTTTGCTGGCGGTCCCGGGCACTCAGCACAAAGTCCCTGTGCTCGATATCGCCCGACTCGTACGGCGTCGCGCAGACCCCGCAAATGCCATCGGAACACTTTACGTCGACGTGAATGCCTGCTTCGGCCAGAACGTCGGTGGCGCGTTGATCGGCGCCCACCATCAGCGTCTTTCCGCTTGCCGTGAGCTGCAGGCGAAAGGGCTTGTTGACGTAGCCGGGCGCTTCCGGAACGCTGAAAAACTCGCGATGCAGCGCGTCTTCAGGCCAACCATTGGCCTGCGCCGCCTGGAACACGCCGTCCATGTAGCGCGAAGAGCCACAAGTGTAAAGATGCATGGCAGGCGCGTAAAGCGGAATGACCTGCGCCAGGTCGGCACGGCCGCCCTGGTCCTTGAAATGAAGCCGGACTCGACCCGCCCATGGGGCCTGCTCGAGGTCTTGCACAAACCCGGCGGCCGCGCGGCTCACGCTGCTGTAATGGAACTCGAAAGAAGCGCCTTGCCGGTGCAGGGTATGGGCCATGGTGATCATAGGTGTGACACCGATGCCACCCGCCAGCAGCAGGCTATGCGTTGCGCCTTCGGCCAGTGGAAAGTGATTGGCAGGGCGTGACACGAAGACACGCTTGCCCTCGCGAAACGCCCTGTGCATGAGCATGGATCCGCCGCGGCCCTGAGGTTCACGCTGCACACCCAGCACGTACTTGTGGCGGTCGGCAGGATCGCCAGCCAGGCTGTACTGGCGCAGGTACTCCGGCGCGATCACCACGTCGATGTGCGCGCCGGCCTCAAACGACGGCAACTGTTTGCCATCGGGCGCCACGAACTCGTACCTCGCAATGTCGGTCGTCATCTCCTGGCGCAGTTTCAGGATAACGGGGAAGACCGGCGGTTCACCTTCGGGAAGCCGGAACTGCGGTACGAGGTCGTCTGTCAGTCCCGCTGCAATGCGTGCGCGGTACTGGGCGGGAGTCAACAGCGACTTGTAGCGCTCTATTCCTTCATCGCGATTGATCGGGAAGGCGACAGGATAGGGCGGTGGCATTTTGTCGGCAGGGTAGACCGCAAGCGTCTGGTCTTCGTGCTTGAGGCGCAATCCTTTGTTCAGTCCGCGGGCGTTGGTCAACCTGGCGCGTACATAGCGTCCGCTGCGCGGCTCCAGTTCAATGTCCCACCACCATTTTTTTACGACGTTGATGGTTCCGCGGTCGAAGTGGTCGTCGAGTTCGGCCAACAACCTGGCCTGTCGGGGGAAGTTCATTGCCGCCCAACGAAAGGCGTCGTCGGCGAACAGTCCCTCCAGATTCCAGGGGCAGGTTTTCATGCAGCGTCCGCACATGCCGCCGCCCTGATTGGTGATCCGATATCGGGCGCACTTTTCGGCGTCGGACTTCCAGATCTCGTAGCCGTTGTACATGACCTTGGGGCCGGCCGTGATCGCACCCGCGGGGCATTCCCGCGCACACTTGTTGCAGCCCTCGCAAAAGGTCTGCAAGCCGAAGTCGATCGGCTTGTCGTAGTTCACCGGCATGTCCGTCGTCACCGTGCCAGACTTGAGACGGGGCCCCAGGAAGGGATTCAGGATGACCTCGCCGATACGGCTCACCTCGCCCAGTCCGGACAGCAGCAGCAGCGGCGGCTGAAGCACGTCGCCGTCGACGACCGTATGCACGCGCGCCGAGTAACCCAAGCGACGGACCTGTTCCGCGACGATGCCGCCGATCATCGAGAACCGCAGATAGGCGCGCATGCTTTGCGCCACTGAGATCCAGTCGTCACCACTGCAGCCTTCCATGGTTTCGTGACCCTGGTCCAGCAGCATGTTGATCGCATTGGGGTGATACGTGGGCAGCGGGTTGCCGCCGGCGTCATGCGAGTAATAGGCCCATTGCGGTATCGCGCACAGCCCCACCGCGTCGCAGCCCAAATAGTACGAAGCAGCCTTGAGATTGTCGGAGTTGCGCCGGGCGTTCGCGGCGTTGGGAGACACCGGCCCCCGGGCCTCGCCGAACTGCAGCAGCAGCAGGGCCCCGAGCGCGCGCCGGGCGCAGGCCCCGATGGGGCTTTTCATTACGTAGTTGGCGTTCTTGGCCGCTTCCTGCACGTTCTTGCCCATGTCGCCGAACAGGATCCGGGCAAAGAAATCGGCTCGCTTAGGAAAGCGCGGAACACGCTCATGGTCGATGAAGGTGGTCGGTTCATCGCGCCGCTTGAGCTTTTCGAAGGGCTGCGGGCCCATGTGGAACTCACGTCGCTGGTATGGCTCGCGAGACAGCGCGCTCTTGAGCGTGCCCTTGCCGACCCACCATGCAGGTCCGTGCGATCGCACACGCGCGGCAAACCGACCCGGCGCCAACGGCAGGTCGTGCGCCAGCGCCAGCGAAGTCGTGACCGCCGCCAGGCCATAGCGGGTTCCCAGATACGGGTTCGTCAACTCGACCCCGCCGCTGCGCTGCAGGGCTTCAGCCAGGCCCGCCGCCACGGCGAGCCTGCCCAGGTGCACGTCGCTGCATGTGGCGGTATGCGATCGCGCCGAGTGGCCGAGCATGCGTAGGTAGGTGGACAGCAGAACAGCGGTCTGTGCCGCTAGCGTCGCGGCTCGCTGGGCCTGCGTGCCGACGATCCACTCCGCGCCGACCTCCTCGGCACCAGGATCGCGCGGATACTCGATCAGGATGACGATGGCGTGCTGATGATGGTCGATGGGTCCATGTGCAGTTCGGGCTGAATCCAGAACGTCGGCCATGATCAAGTCGATGCCTGCGGCAAAGCTCTTCGGCTGGCTCAGCTCCAGTTCTGCTGCCAGTGTGCGGACCAGCGGATTGCGGATCGGTTCTGCAAGCCGCGCGTCCGCCGGCAACGCGCATATACCCATCATCGAAGCATCGAAGAAGTATCCGGCTGCCTTGAGGTGGTCGGCTCGCTCTTGGGGACCTTCGGGAATCTCCGCCTCGGCGGGCCCGACAGTGCCATCCCGAATCACGTCGAACATGCCGATGAAGCGGGCCATCGCATGGCTCAGCGATTCCGGCCGCGGATCGTCGAACGACACCCGCTCGAAGTCCGGCACGGCAGAAAGATCGGCCTCGGGTTGGCGCGCAAGCCGCTCCAGAGGGTAAGGCCCTAGATGAACTGGCCGATCGCGGTACGAGAAAAAGCGCATGCTGATCGTTCAGGTTGTAAGTGGCGTGTGAGTGTAGGAAGGGACGGAACTTGGCGATACCATCGCGGGCCTATCTTGATTCGATCCCGTTATCACCCGAGGGCCTTCAGCCATGACGCTTCAGCAGCTGCGGGATTTTCTGTCCGTCATGGAACATGGCAGTTTCCGAGCCGCTGCGCGTTTCAGCGGCGTGTCGCAGGCGGGGTTGACCCACAGTCTCAAGGCGCTGGAAACTTCGCTGGGGACGGCCTTGATGATTCGCAACGGCCGCGGCGTGCAGCTCACGCCGGCCGGCGATCGCCTGCGGCAGCGCGCCCTGCTTATCGACGCCGAGGCCACGCGCGCGACCAATGAGCTCGGCGGGCAGGAAGGCGTGTTGCGGATCGGCTTTTCTCCCACGCCATCGGCCCTGCTGCTGCCTAAAGTTGTTCCGCTTTTTCGCAGCCGGTTCCCGCGGTCCGAGTTGCGCTTGATGGGCGGCCTGTTCGAAAAGTTGTTGCCTGCAGTGCGCACCGGACAGCTCGACTTCGCCGTCATTTCGCTACCAGACGCCGGGATCAACCCGGGCATGAGATCGCAGGTCCTGATGAAAGCCGAGATGGCGGTGGTGGCGCGGCGCGACCATCCGCTGAAAGCAGCCTGGCGGCTCGATGAACTGGCGGGGCAAGAGTGGATTCTCATGGGACCGGCAGGGGCCCCGGGAGGAACGGTGATCCGGTTCTTTCAGGAATGCGGATTGCCGCGCCCGCACGTCGCGGTGGTGTGCGATTCTTTTACCCAGGTGACTTCGCTGCTGGCGGGGTCGGACTATCTTGCGCTCATGCCACGGCTGGTTCTGGAGAGCAATCTGCTCGGCCAAAGCATCGTCGAGATCAAGATTCGCGAGCAGGCACGCGGCTATGACGTGGCCTTGATCCAGAGAAGCGAGGTTCCACTAGTGCCTGCGGCGATGGCGTTGGCGGCCATGCTGACTTCTTGCGCCCGCAGCGTTGGTCAGGTCGCCCCCCCGGTGGAGACCTCCGCCCAGGTCGCGCCCAGATTGCAGCTCACCTGACCGAGAAAACGGGCGCCAGCGGCTGGAGCGACTGTGCCGATAGACCACGCGCCCACCTTACATGCCGCGTCGGGCCAGTCGCCTGACCCCTCGGACTGTGAGACCAGCGCCGGGGCGGTCAGATCGCGCCGGCTCGTGCGCCCGAAGCGCACATCGCCGCCTCCTGGCGGCACGGTGCCGGTCAGCCCGGGCCCAGCAAGTCGGGCCAGCGGGCGAGCCGGTCGTACAGCGCCGCGCGCGACATCTTCAGGCGGCGCGCCGCCTGCACACGGTTGCCGGCGCAGGCGCGCAGCGCCTCGCCGATGGCCGCCCGCTCGGTGGCGGCCACCTGGTCGGCCAGCGGCAGGGCGGCGCCGGCATCGGGCGGCGCGGCTGGCTCGTTCACTACCGGCGGCGGCAAGGCGGCCGGCTCGCCCGGCCCGGCTGCCAGCGCCAGGTAGCGCATCAGATGCGCCGCGTCGATCTGCATCTCGTCGCCCATCAGCGTCGCCTGCTCGAGCACGTTGCGCAGCTCGCGGATGTTGCCCGGCCAGTCGTGGCGGGCCAGCAGGTCCAGCGCGTCGGCCTGCAGGCCCTTGACGGGCAGCGCGCTGCGGCGGGCGATGTCGTCCATCAGCACCTCGACCAGCGCGTCCAGGTCGGCCAGACGCTCGCGCAGCGGCGGCAGGCGGATCGGCAGCACGTTGAGCCGGTAGTACAGGTCGGCGCGGAAGGTGCCCGTGGTCACCATCGACGGCAGGTCGCGGCTGGTGGCGGCGATGATGCGTACGTCGACGCGCTGCACGCGGTTGCTGCCCAGCGGCTCGATCTCCTGCTCTTGCAAGGCGCGCAGCAGCTTGGACTGCAGCGCCAGCGGCATCTCGCCGATCTCGTCGAGGAACAGCGTGCCGCCATCGGCCAGCTTGAACTTGCCCTCGCGCCCCTTGCGCTCGGCGCCGGTGTAGGCGCCGGGGGCCACGCCGAAGAACTCGGCCTCCAGCAGCGTGTCGGGGACGGCCGCGATGTTCAGCCCCACCAGCGGCTGCGCCGCCCGCCGGCTGGCGGCGTGGATGGCGTGCGCAAGCAGCTCCTTGCCGGTGCCGGTCTCGCCGAGCAGCAGCACCGGGCTGTCGTTGCCGGCCACGCGCCGGGCCTGACGCTTGACTTCCAGCGCCGCGGCGCTGCTGCCGATGAAGCCGGCGATGGTGTGCCGCGGCCGGCGCTGCGCCGCCAGCTGCCGGCGCGCGTCGTCGAGCTCGCCCTGCAGCCGCGCGAACTTGGCGATCAGCGGCTGCATAGTGGTCTCGGGGTGGTCGAGCAGCACCGCCCCGAAAGCGCCGATGACCACGCCGGCGGCGTCGCGCAGCGGCAGCCGGCTGACGAGGAAGGTGCCGGCCTGGTTCGTCAGCAGATCCATCAGCACCGGCCGGCCGCTGTCGACCACCTGGCCCATCATGGTGTTGGGCACCACCTCCTCGACGCGGCGGCCGACGAAGTCGTCCACGGCGTGGCCGAGGGCGGGCAGGAACCGCTTGTAGCCCTCGCTGATCCAGACGATGCGGTGCTCGCGGTCGACCACCAGCGTGCCCAGCGCGCTGTCGGTGAAGGCCTCGAACATGCTGCGCGCGGCCAGTTCGAGCAGCTGGTCAGCCTGACGTGGAAGGGCTGGTGGAACGGCAAGCGGGAGGGCGGGCGGATTCATCGAATTCAGGGTGCGCGGCGACTGTAAACCGGGTAGTCCCCCGGTCACGCCGTGAAGGTCGGCTGCGGTAGGCTTCTCTGTTTGGCCATCCGGCCACAACAACGGAGACTGCATGAGCCTGTCGATCACCACACGCCGCCGCCTGCTGCAGATCGGCGCCGGCAGCGCCGCCACCCTGGCCGCGCCCGCCCTCTTCGCGCAGAGCGCCTGGCCGAACAAGCCGGTCACCGTGGTCGTGCCCTTCCCGCCGGGTGGCGGCACCGACGCCTTCGCGCGGCCGCTGTTTGCCGTGATGTCGAAGAACCTGAACCGCCAGTTCGTCATCGACAACAAGGGCGGTGCCGGTGGCACGCTGGGTGCGGGCCTGGCCGCGCGGGCGGCGCCCGATGGCTACACCTTCTTCATGGGCGCGGTGCACCACAGCATCGCGCCGTCGATGTACCCGAAGCTCGACTACAACATTGAGTCCGACTTCGTGCCGGTCGGGCTGGTCTCCAGCGTGCCGCAGGTGATCGTCGTCAACCCGCAGAAGGTCGCCGCCACCACGCTGCCGCAGTTGCTGGCCTTCATCCGCGCCAATCCGGGCCGGCTGAACTACGGCTCGGCCGGCAACGGCACCAGCCACCACATGGCCGGCGAGCTGTTCAAGCTGCAGACCAAGACCTTCATCACCCACATTCCCTACCGCGGCGCCGGCCCGGCGCTGCAGGACCTGATCGCCGGCCAGGTGGACATGATGTTCGACGGCCTGGGCAGCAGCGCCGCGCACATCAAGGGCGGACGCATCCGCGCCATCGCGGTGGCCTCGACCAAGCGCGCGCCGGGCTTCCCGGAGGTGCCCACCTCCACCGACGGCGGCGTGCCGAGCTACCAGGTCGCCACCTGGTACGGCATCTGGGCGCCCAAGGGCACGCCGGGCGACGTCGTGGCCGGCATGCAGGCCGAGATGCGCAAGGCGCTCAACGGCGACGAACTGCGCACCGCCTGGACCGGCCTGGGCACCGACACGCCCAACCTGTGGGGCGATGACTTCGGGCGCTTCGTCAGCGCCGAGGTCAAGCGCTGGGCCGAGGTGGTGAAGTCCTCCGGAGCCAAGCTGGACTGACCGTCCCCGATCACTTCCATGTCACAGGACAACCTCTTCTCCGCGCTGCGCGCGGGCTTCCCGGCCGATCTGGACCGCATCGCCTTCGAGGCGGTCGACAGCCCGGGCGAGCCGCTGCGTTACTCCTGGCGCGACCTCGAACGCGGCAGCGCGATGATGGCCAACCTGTTGGCTTCGCTCGACCTGCCGGCGGCCAGCCGCATCGCGGTGCAGGTGGACAAAAGCGTCGAGGCGGTGATGCTGTACCTGGCGGTGCTGCGCGCCGGACATGTCTTCCTGCCGCTGAACACGGCGTACCAGGAAAGCGAGATCGCCTACTTCATCGGCAACGCCGAGCCGGCGGTGGTGGTCTGCGCGCCGCCGCAGTTCGTCTGGATCGGCAAGCTGGCCTTCAGAGCCGGCACGCGGCATGTCTTCACGCTGGGCGACGCGCGCGAGGGCACCCTGCTCGAGCGCGCCGCGCTGCAGTCCGATCAGCAGCAGCCGGTGCGGCGTGGCGGCCACGAGCTGGCCGCCATCCTCTACACCAGCGGCACCACCGGGCGCAGCAAGGGCGCGATGCTCAGCCACCGCAACCTGCTGTCCAACGCGCGCACGCTGCACGCCTACTGGGGCTGGCGGCGGCCCGAGGACGGCGGCGACGTGCTCATCCACGCGCTGCCGATCTTCCACGTGCACGGCCTGTTCGTCGCGCTGCACGGCGCGCTGCTGGCCGGCGCGACGACGCTGTGGCTGAACAAGTTCGAGCCGCGGGCCGTGATCGCACTGCTGCCGCGGGCCAGCGTATTCATGGGCGTGCCCACGCTGTACGTGCGCCTGCTCGCCGAGCCGGCGCTCAACCGCACGGCCTGCGCGAGCATGCGGCTCTTCCTCTGCGGATCGGCGCCCTTGCGCGTCGAGACCTTCGACGAATGGCGTCAACGCAGCGGCCACACCATCGTCGAGCGCTACGGCATGAGCGAGACCGTGATGCTCACCTCCAACCCGTACCACGCGGCCGACGGCACGCGCCGCGGCGGCACCGTCGGGCGCCCGCTGCCGGCGGTGCAGCTGCGCGTGCGCGACGACAAGGGCGCGCCGGTGCATGCCGACGAGATCGGCGGCATCGAGGTCAAGGGCCCGAACGTCTTCTCGGGCTACTGGCGCATGCCGGAGAAGACCGCCGATGACTTCACGCCCGACCTGTGGTTCAAGACCGGCGACGTCGGCCGCATCGACGAGCGCGGCTACGTGAGCATCGTCGGGCGCAGCAAGGACCTGGTCATCAGCGGCGGCTACAACGTCTACCCGGCCGAGGTGGAGGGCTGCCTGAACGAGCTGCCCGGCGTGGCCGAGAGCGCGGTGATCGGCGTGCCGCATCCGGACTTCGGCGAGGCGGTGGTCGCGGTGGTCGTGCCGCGCACCGATGCCGCACTCGACACCGACGCGATGATCAGCGCGCTGAAGGTCCGCATCGCGAACTTCAAGGTGCCCAAGCGCGTCTTCGTCGAGGCGGAGTTGCCGCGCAACACGATGGGCAAGGTGCAGAAGAACCTGCTGCGCGAGCGCCACAAGGCGCTGTTCAGCGGCGGCTGAGGGCTGGCGCGCCGGCTGAGTTCGACGTTCAGTGCAAGCGGCCGGCTCAGCCGCGGCCGACGAAGGGCATCTTGGTCGCCATCACGGTCATGAACAGCACGTTGGTGTCTAGCGGCAGGTTGGCCATCGAGACCACCGCCGCCGCGGCGTGCTTCAAGTCCATCAAGGGCTCGGGCCGGCGGCTGCCGTCGGCCTGCAAGGCGTCCTGGCCGATGC
>Ga0105048_10001180_pt1 | contig 42338 bp, 37 predicted proteins | sample MAT05_FD_78382 | JGI IMG/M metagenome (GOLD analysis project Ga0105048, IMG submission 78382) | Freshwater microbial communities from Lake Fryxell liftoff mats and glacier meltwater in Antarctica - MAT-05 | ecosystem: Environmental > Aquatic > Freshwater > Ice > Liftoff microbial mat | place... | reverse complement strand
CAGACGCCGTCTACGCATTGTCCCGAGGCGCACTGGGAGGTCGCCGTGCAACTCTGTCCGTTCGTTCTTGGGTCGGCTTCGAAGATCGCGAAGATATCCGCGCTGCCCCCCACGGTAAACGTGCAGGCCGTCGACATGCCGGAGCAGCTACCGCCCCAGCCAAGGAACGTTTCGCCCGGTCCGGGAACGGCGTTGATGGTCACGGTCGTTCCAGCGACGAACGAGCCTGTAGCTGTCGTACACGCTGCACCGCAAGAAATTGCCGAGGGAACGGATGTGACGGCTCCCGCATTGCCGTATTTTCGCACCGTAATGGTGCTGAGGGTTCCGATCGGATCGCTATCGACCGCTGCGTTGTTCGTTCCGTTCGTGTCGCTCACACCGCCCGGAACAGCAACTGTTGCGGTATTCGTGATCGTTCCCGAGCCGGAACCCGAAACGACGTTGCCCAGCACCTGAAAGGTTGCCTTGGCGCCAACCGGAAGATTGACGGAGGTCAAGATGTTCGATGAGCCACTCGACGCGCCGCAAGCGCCTCCACCATCAGCAATACAGGTCCAGGTTGCGCCCGTGAGCTGAGCCGGGAAATTGTCCGTCACCGTCGCGCCGCTCACCGCACTTGGTCCGGCGTTCGTCACGACGATATCGTAGGTAACCTGTTGACCCCAGCCGACACCACCCAAATGATTCGTCTTGGTGATCGTAAGATCGGTGTAGGCGACAGCGGTGGTCACGTTCGTATACATCTTTGGCCCCAGCAGGGGATTCACCGCAGTCGCGCTGATCTGGTAGTTGCCAGCTGTAATCCGGTTCGTGGATGACCCGGAGTTGATCTTCACCGTCACATCGATCGAACCGCTGGCTCCGGGCGAAACCAACCCGACGTTGCAGCTGACCAGACCGGTCCCCCCAACCGCAGGCTGAGTACAGGTGAAGCCCGGTGCCGACAGCCCGACCCAGGTCGTGTCCGTAGGAACCGTAAACGCGACGAGTGCATTGCCGGCCGCGCCAGTACCGCCGTTGCTGAAGTTGAGGGTGTACTTGACGTCCGTCCCGCGATTCGCGCCGCTCGGACCGCTTCCGCTCACGAAAAGACCAGGAATCGAGGAGCCGACGCCGTCCACGTAAACGCGCCCGAAATGGCCGCTGGGTGAGCAACGCGAGGCGATCACTTCGAGTTCGATCTGATCACCCACGCCCATCGCGGCTTCACCTGGAGCGATGTCGACGAGTTGCCAGTCGGTGTAGTTGATTGTGCCAACGACCTTCCAGGGGATGCCCGGCTGAGCGCTCGCATTGTAGTCCTGATAGAGGACCGTGCTCTTCGTCACGTTGCGCAGCTGTACGAAGTAGTAAGGCTGCTGCGCCGGGGCGTGACCGGGATTTTCAAGAACCGGCGCAACCGTGAAACGCACGTGGGGCTTGCCGTCAACCGGGTCGATATCACCCGTCGTCAACGTCATCGCCTGGAGCATCCCGTTCGCCACGGCGCCGGCAGTCGTGTTGTTCACCAGGGCGACCGAGGTCCCGTATTTCGGCCAACGAAGAGTTGAACCGGCTCCGAGACTCGTATCGTGCTCGCTCTCGACGCCGTTCGCCGAGACCAGAGTGACCGTTGCACGGCTCCCACCAGAGCTGAGATTGAGGTTCGCTCGGCTGGTGGGCGGGAAGGTGACCCCCGGATTCGCGTAGGAGGAAACGGTCCAGTTCGGTGGCGCCACGCCCTGCGTCCCCGACTCGAAACTGCCGTTGAGGAACGCCGCCTGACTACGGGTACCGAGGTGCTCGTGATCGTTCGGTTCGGCGGTACTACAGCCAGTGAGAGCCACCGCAAACAATGCCAGACTTCGCCATGAACGATTCATTTGCTACCTTCTTCTGCTGAGCCTGACGCGTTTGCGCCCTCGATATTGAACTCGACGCGACGGTTTTTCTGCCGCCCTTCGTCCGTGTCGTTGTTTGCGACGGGAACGGTGTCACCGAAACCTTTGGCGGAGAGCCGCTCCCCTGGGATCTTGCCTTCCGTCGCGAGCCAGCGAACTACAGCCTGAGCTCGGTCTTCGCTCAGCTTGAGATTCTTCGAGGGTCGACCCTTGTTGTTCGTATGCCCATGCACGGCGACATGCGCCGTCGATGCAAGCCCGGCGATGACTCGAGCGACGTCAGAAAGAAGCTCTTTTCCGCGCGCCGTGAGTTCGGCACTTCCTGGCTCGAACTCGACGGTGCTACTCACCTCGAGGTTTGCGCCGACGAGCTTCGCGCGCGGACAGCCGTTTTCGGATTGGCTCGCCGACGGCGCGCCTGCTTGGTTGGGGCAAGCGTCTTGGGCGTCGGTGATGCCGTCGGCATCGACGTCGGTCGTAGCAGGACAGCCATTGTTTGCCGGCTCGACGGACATCGCACCCGCTTCATTCGGGCAGGCATCTGCAACATCGCCCACGCCATCTCCATCGCTATCTGGAAGGAGTGGACAGCCGTTCTTCAGTGGCTCACTGGAGGACGGTCCGCCCTCAGCCGGACACGCATCAACGACGTCCGCCACGCCGTCGCTGTCGCTGTCGCGCGGCGGCGCGCAATCGGCGGCCTGGGGCGCTTTATGCAGCTCCGCGGGCGCGCCAAAAACGTACTCCGCAGAGAGGAGCGTTCGCACTTCGGGGGCACCGAATCCACGACTCAAGCCGGGACCGACCCCGGCGCCGAAACGCCAATGTTCGTAAGTGTAGTGGCCCCCGAAAAGAAGTTCGACCGGGGTAGCTGCGGAGGAGAACGCCAGCCCTCCGGTAACCACCGTGCTGCCCCTAAGTTCGGGACCGACAAGAAGCGCTCCGGAGAGAGCACGAACACCTGCGGAAACGGCGAAAACAACCTCGCTTCCGAGCGACGAGGTCCCGAAGGTGTCTTCGAGTCCTCGATAGTTGAGCCCGAGCCGCGCGGCGTAGGCGAATGGGCCTATCTCGCCAGAGCCGAGGAGCTGAGCGCCGACGCGCAGAGTGTCATCTCCCGCGTAGCCTGCGCGATCGCCCGTCGGCAGCCAGGCGCGTGCGCCGGCGGCGAGGGTGAAAGCTTCGCGGTAGTTGCCTAGCAAGCGGTAGTCGGCCGAAAGTCGGAGATCTCCGACCGCGGTGCGCTGCGGTTCGGGGTAGGTGACGCCGTCGACGACGACGGTCTGACCGGTCTGGTGCATCGCTAGTGGAAGCGACGTGGAGAGCCGAAGACGGTGCCAGAAAACGAAACTCGCGCCGGCGTGAGCGTACACCTGGTCGGCGATGAGGGGGGTCGTCGTCCCGTCGTCAGCGCGAAAGACGAGAGGCCGATGGCCCCAGTCCATCACGACTCCGGTAGCGCTCAGGCCCTCAGGACGAAAGTCGAGGCTGTCGGCCGCAAACCATTCGCTCCCTCGTTCGGAAGGCTCGAAGCGATTGACCGCAAAACCTTCCGACGTCTGCGCGCGTGACGTCGCCGAGAGCGATAGAAGAACTGCAATGGGGAAGACTGTGGATGTGGCTCGGAAGTCGCGATGCACGAAATGCTCCCCGCTGGGATGATGAAAATGCCGCTGCCGTTGGAGGTTCAACGCAGTGAGACACCGCGTTGCCCGGAGCGATCGGGGCGAGGTCCAAATGTTTCAGACCCTGTCAGCCAACCCGGACGGCCCCTTTTTCCTCCTCTTCAGATGCGCAGCAGAAAACAAATCGCGAAATATCCCGGTCGATCAGTCGGCCGAATCGTTTTCGGTACGGAGCCGCGTCGAAGCGTGGCGGGGCTACGCCGTGCAGAGACCGTTACTTGTTGGATAACTAGCGGCACCCCTTCGGGGCTCTTCACGCGACGCGAGAGGCCCTCAGGGTGGTCGAGACCTTCGGTCGGTCATAAATCAACACGCTGTTGGGCCAGCCAATTTTGCGAGCTATGGCAGATGCTGGCGCTTCCATGACGAAGAGACCGTCTACTTACCTACTTGACCAATGTAGGGGCTTGACGCCCCGTGGTGGCTGACGCAGGACGAAAGCTAGCCGGGATTGTTTCCACACCATGTCGCCAGAAGCCTTAACCCACACCCAACCGCCCGTCAGTGAACCCGCTGACTCCCAGCCCGTTGAAAGCGGTGAATTTCCCCGCTCCGTCAACTGGGCGAACCCGCGGGTGTCGGCAATCCTCGAGACTGCAGCCGCCTGCTTCTCCAAGGGCGGCTTCACGGCCACGACTTTGGCGGACATCGGCCGCGAGCTGGGGCTCCGCAAGAGCATCGTCCACTACTACTTCGCCAGCAAAGCGGCTCTGGTCCACGAGGTTCAGAGTTTTGCCTACGGCCGCTACCTCGACGCGCTGCGCCAGGGCTTGTCCGAAGAGTCCCGGGCCCAGGGCGGACTCAAGGGTCTGTGGCGCAGCCTTCGCGACGGCAAAGCCCTCCGGAGCCTCAACATCGAGCTGTGGAGCGAGGGTCGTCGCGATCCGGAGCTGGCCGCACGCGCTGGGACGCTGCAGGACGAGGCGCGGCGTTTGCTCGCCGAGCACCTGACCGGTCACAAGGGCGTGACCGCGGCGCAGGCGAACGACTTTGCAATCTTGACCTTGGCCGTGCTGGACGGGCTCACGGTCCTCGCCGACCGCGAAGGTTCGGACGAGCGCGCCGAGCGCGCCTTCGAGACGTTCCTCTCGTTGCTCGAACGCCGATGAGCTGGTCCTCGCTCGAACGCCGCTGAGCTGGGGCTGCCGTCGACGCCGCCGCACGGCTGCTGCTAGCGTCGCGCTTGATGGCACTCGACCAGCTCCTGGGGCAACCAGCCGCGCGCCGCTCGCTCGAACTGGCTCTCGAAAGCGATCGCGTGCATCACGCCTACCGTTTCGAAGGGCCACCGGGCGTTGGCAAGACGACGGCGGCAATGCTGTTGGCACAGGCGCTGGTGTGCGAAAATGGTCGACGACGCTGCGGACAGTGCTCGGCGTGCAAGCGAGCGGTCACGCTCAGTCCCGATGCGCCCGAGGTCCCGCAGCATCCGGATGTTCTGTTCGTGGGTCGCGGTCTCTACCCCGAGAGCGTTCTGGGTAAGGCCGAGGCGACCGGCATCAGCGTCGAGCAGATTCGGCGTATCGTGCTCGGTCGGCTCGGCTTTCGGCCGCACGAAGGCCGCGCCCTCGTCATCGTCATCTTCGACGCCGACGAACTCACGCATGCCGCGGAAAGCGCCCTGCTCAAGACGCTCGAAGAGCCCCCGGCCGACACACATTTCATTCTGATGACGAGTCGACCTGGCAAGTTGCTCGACACGATCCGCTCGCGCACTCTGGCCGTGCGCTTCGCGCCGCTGCCCGAAACGGTCTTGCGACAATTGTTGGCAAGAGAGGGCTTGTCGCCCGAACTGGCCGTGCTCGCCCAGGGCAGCCTGACACGCGCTCGCGCGCTCGGTCAGCCCGAGACCCAGGATTCGCTCGCCGATTTCGTGCGCGGCGCCGACGCCGCCGTCCGTGCGCCGCACTCGGACGTGGCGCTCGAGTTCGCAGCCGCCCGTCCCGAGGGGCGCGACGCCGTGCTGCTCCATCTGGCGCACTTGGCTTCGTCATGCGCGCTGGAAGGGCGCGCTGCAGAGCCCCACGAAGCGCCGCTCTGGGCAGAGCACTTTTTCGAAGTCTCGCGCGCAGCGAGCGAGATCGAGCGAAACGGTTCGGCCGCCCTCGTGCTCGAAGCGCTGATCCTGCGCTTGCGCAAGTTGCCGCGCACACAGCGCAAGACGTCGTTTTTGCCCTGATCCCAGCAGAAATATCGTTGACGCCTTCAACCGATTTGGGCGGCGCACGCGAACTGCAGACTCAGACGCTCGACCTCGGCGTAGGCGTCACCAGCAAAATCCGGAGGCGGCAAGAGAGCCGAAATCGCCGCGACCAGCGGCGCGTGCTCACGAACCCGTGCAAGCTCGTTCAAACCGATGCCGCCGATAGCGACGACCGGCATGCCAGCCTCGCGCGCTTCTGTGCTCAGCTTGGAGAGAGCGCCGAGACCGACGGTGGGTTCGGGGTTGCTCTTGGACGAGGTCCGAAAAATCGGACCGAGCGCGAGGTATTCGACAGTGAGCTCGAGACCGGCGCGAAACTGCGCGGCGTCGTGGGTGGACAGACCGATCGCCAGCTTTGGATAATGCGCCTTGACGCGAGCGACCGGCAGATCTTCTTGACCCAGGTGAACGCCGTCCGCGCCGCTCAGCTCGGCGAGATCGGGCCGATCGTTGGCGAACAGCAGGCAGTTGCCCTCGCTCCGCACCAAAGCGCGCAAGCGCCGCAGGCCTTCGAGCACGAAAGCATCGGGCCTGTTCTTCGCACGAAATTGCACGAGAGGCGCGCCCGCCTGCACGATGCGCTCGGCCACCGTGAACCAATCCAAGCGTCGCGCTTCGGCCGCATCCACGTCGACGATGGCGTAGAGGCCCGTGAGCGAACTGAGCCCGAGAGCCGGTTCGGCGCCTGAAGACTGCATGGCCGGGGGTGTAGCAAGGTCCGAGGCCGCACGCGCCCCTGCCCCAACGCCGCTCCGCGCCCCGCTATTCCACCATGAAAAAAAGCAGCAACTGGCCTGGATCTGGCTTCGACAAGCCCCAGGAGCCGTGTAACTTCCGCCAGGCATGGTTCTCGTTTCTCGTCGCACCTGGTCTCTTCTCACGACCCTCGGCGCCCTTGGCCTCGTTGCCGCTTCGTGCGGGCCGAAGAAGGGAGCGCACGCCTCGCCAATCGGCATCTCGCGCTTCGACGGGGACGAGGACGGAGACGAAGGGGGACAAGGCGGCGAAACCGGCGAAGGGCCCGTCTCGCGCGCGGCATCCGGCGGGACGACGAACCAGCAGCCGAAAGCCGTAGCGTTCGTCCTGCCCGACCCAGCCGTCGAGGCAGCAGAGCGCGACGCTGTGGCTGCCGAGAACGAGGCCGAGTTCGCGCGCAAGTTGCTCGAGAATGAACCGACGCCCGAGGGCAGCGCGGGGCTCGTGTTCGTGCTGGGCCAGCGCGCGTCAGATCTGCCGTGGACTCTCGCCATCGAGAATCGAAGTGAGCGCCCGCTTTCGGTCGCCGGCGATCCGAACCTGCTCAGCTTCGAGCTGGTGCCCGAGCCTGCTCCGGTCGTCGAAGCGATTGCGCTGACGACGCCCAGCAAGGACATCGCCAAGCCGAAGGTCTCCCCCGCACCAAAGCCCGTGATCTGTGGGCCCGCGCAGGCGCCCAAGAGCGTCGCCGAAGATGCATGGCTCGAGCTCGGAGCTGGGGAGGTCCTCACCTACAACTTCGATCCACGTGCATTGTGCCCGGACGCCGGAGCCTTGAAAAAGCGGGTGAAAATCGCAGCTCGCTACGGCTTCACACCCGCAACCAAAAAGGTTTGGACGAAAGGCAAAATGAGCGAGGAGGTCCTGCTCGATCAAGCTCCGTTCGTCTCCCGCCCCAGGGAGCAGTTGCCTCAAGCGCCTCCGCCACCCAAGTTGCTCGTCGCGCCGGTCTTCGAACTCGACGAGACCTATCCGCTCGAAGCCGTACATGCCAAGGCAGACGTCCCCGGGGTCCCGAGCGATCCGAATGCGCCCGTCGATCCGAATGCGCCTGCTACCGCCGGCAGCAACCCGCCGAGCAGCCAACGCCCCTTGCCCGAGCTGACACTCAGCGTGAGCCCGCTCGGCTCGGCCGAGGAAGTCGACGAAACGACCGTCACCTTCACTCTCGAGAACCAGAGCAAAAAGAGCCAGATGCTCTTTCTGCGGCGCGAGCTGGTCGTTTACGAACTGCTTGGGCCGCGCGGAGCCAGCACTTGCCGCATGTATCCAGCCGCGCGCGCGCCCGACGCCGCCAGCTTCGAGACCTTGGGCGCCGGCAGCAGCCGAACGCTGACGACGCGGCTCGCCGAAGCTTGCCCCCCGACTACCTTCAGCGCTCCGGGCACCTACGCGGTCAGCGCCCGTTTCGAAGCACGTGACAACGGCAGCGCGCATGGGTTCACCGCCTTCACGGGCGACGTCTCGACCGAGCGTCCAGCGCGCTTCGTCGTGCGCGGCGACAAGAAGGAAGCGCACCACGCGAGCTTCCACGTCTCGAAGAAACCCTGAGTCAGCGCGTCCCGGGGGCGAGCTCGGCGAGTTCTTTCAAGTTGTCTCGCGGTCGAGGGTCCGTCGGATCGAGCGTTTGAGCTCGCTGGAACGACCTCTTGCCGTCCACGTACTTTTTTTGCCGTACTTGGGCGAGCCCCAGGTTGAGCCATGCCGATCCCAATCCGGAGTCGAGGGCAATTGCTCGCTCTGCCTCGCTCTGCGCACGAACGAAGTCGCCTTCGAGCAAGGCCAGGTAAGAGAGATTGGATACGAACGTCGCCCGCTTGGGGGCGAGAACCAGCGCGCGCTCCAGGTGCGCTCGCGCCTCTGTCAGGCGCCCCAGCACCAAGAGCAAGGCCCCGAGGTTGCCGTGCGCATCGGGGCTACTCGAATCGAGGGCGATGGCGGCCCGGTAGGTGCGCTCGGCTTCCTCGGGTCGATCGTTGAGCATCTGTGCTGTGCCGAGCGTCAAATAGCGCTCGATGCGCCGAGGATCGAGCTCCTGGGCGCGGCGCAAAGGACCCACACTTTCACTCACGGCCCCGGTCGAAAGACGCGCGATGCCGAGAGCGGCCTGCAGCTCGGCGTCGTTCGGTTGGCCCAGCGCGAGCGCCTCCAAGGAGGTGCGAGCGGTCTCACCATGGCCGAGCGAAAGCTCGATGCGCGCGAGCTCGAGCTGCACGACGGGCGACGTCGGCGCGCGCCACAGCGCGTCCTGAAAATGCTGGCGCGCCTGGGTTGCCGCATCGCCGCCTGCGCCATAGGACATCGATTCGTTCTGAGCGGCGGCACGACCGAGCCCCACGTGAGCCTCGAAACGCCCCGGCTCGCGGGCAAGCGCCGCAGCAAAATCCCCTGCAAGCACTTCTACGCAATACGCGGTCGTATCACTGCACAGCGGCCGTTCGACCAGGGGCAGCGGAGCAGTCCCAGGTTCGATGCCCCCCGCGAGCGGCGGCACCGGCTGGGCGCGAGCCACCGATTGCGCCGCTCGGGGCGAAGCGCCAGAAGTCGACGTGGCACCTGGCGTCGCTCGTTCGGGCAGCCCCAAGCGCGTGGTGACGCCGTGTTCGCCTGCGCTCTGACGCGCGCCACAGGCAGTCTGCAAAGCGGCGAGAAAAGGAATCGAAAGCTGGACGAACGCCCTACCCACCCTCAAGGCTGCCCCTCGACGCGCGAGTGATCCTTGCCGTCGAAGCGGATCAACACGGGCTGCTCCTCGAGCTTGGTGGCGACGACGACAGGGCGTTTCCACATGCGCACGAGCGCCTCGAGCACGCGTTCGGCGTAATCCACGCGTAAATCGACGCCTTGATGGTCGTGGCGAAGCAAGAGTTCGCCTCGATTGCCATGGTTGGCATCGAGTACGCGAATCACCGGATTGCCTGCGTTGGTGAGCTGACCCAGCAGCTTCTGCTTCACCTTTTGGAACTCGCGCGTCGCGACTTCGTAGCCGCCGCGGCGCTCGGACCACTCGAAAGTGAACAACTTGTTCTCGAAGGCGAACTCGGGCGTGAGAAACTCGTCCAGGAAGGTGACGTCGTTGTAGATCGAACGTACTTCGAAAATCTTCTTGGTGCCGAGCCCGAGCTGCAGATCCCAGTGTCGACGCTCGTCTAGATCGTCGCACTGGTCCCAATCGCGGCCAAATTGACCCTTGTTCCAGCGCTCTTCGATGTGCCGGTAGAGTTCGACGCCAAGCTTGTAGGGGTTCAGCGATTTGCCGTTCGTCGCCATGACGCCAGCGTTGTTGTCCGCGTAGTCGACGATCTCGCTGAAGTCCGCGACGCCGTGCTGGGTCATCAGTTTCGAGTGGTTGTAGCTGGCCCACCCCTCGTTCATGATCTTGGTCTGCATCTGCGGCAAGAAGTAGTAGGCCTCCTCGCGGATCACCGTCAGCACGGCACGCTCCCACTTTTCCAGCGGCGCGTTCTCGATCAAGAACAGCAGCACGTCCTGCTCCGGTTCGGCTGGAAATCGTCCCTTGTTCGACTTCTGCTCCGACGAAAGCCTCTGCTTTTCGGCTTCCATATAGGACTCGGGGTTGATGAAGCCCTCCATGTAGTCCTTGCTCTTGAGCCGAGGCACCACGGGCTCCTGTGGCCCTTCTTCCGCCTCTTCTTCGATGCGACGGCGCACGATGAAGGGCGCGTGGGGGTCGATGAGGTTCTCGAGGCTGAGGCAGCTGTCGACGAACGACTCGACGGGCTCGACGCCGTGCCGTGCCGTCAGCCTCCGCACCACGGAGCCGTGGTTGGCCAGCTTGTCGATCCAGCGCCGATTCGGATCGTAGCCCACGTGGCTGAGTTCGGTCGGCACGACGCGCCCCAGCGTGTCGAGATCGGTCGAGCGAAAGCAGAAGTTGTTCTTGAAGAAGTCGACGTGCCCGTAGACGTGACACATGACCAGCTTCTGGTCGGTGAGGCTGTTGCCTTCGAGCAGGTAAGCGATTGCCGGATTGGTGTTGATCACCATCTCGTAGATTTTGGACAGGCCATACTCGTAGCTCTTGGCCAACCGCTCGTACTCCATGCCGAAGCGCCAATGCGGGTAACGCGTCGGGAATCCACCGTAAGCGGCCACTTCGTTCAAGCGATCGTAGGAAAGGATCTCGAAGACGGTCGGAAAGAAGTCGAGGCCGATCTGTCGAGCTATGGCCTCGATCTTGTCCTGCTCCTTGCGCAGGTAGGCCGGAAGCTGGGTCTCGTTCGAAAAGCCCAGAGCGGCCATCAGCGTCCCTTCCCCAAGAAATCCTTGATACTGCGCACGATAGCCTCGCGATCGGGTATGTCGGACAGCACGAGCTTCTCCTCCGCGCCCATCTGTTCCCTCAAATCCTTGATGAATTGTCCGGAACCGTACGGACTGTGCACCTGACCGTAAGCGAACATGTTGGCGACGGGCACCAGGCGCTCGCGCAAGATTTTCATGCACAAGGACGTATCGTCGCTGGACCAGTTGTCGCCATCGGAGAAGTGGAACGGATAGATGTTCCAATCGCTGGCCGGATAGTTTTTTTCGATGATGTCGGCTGCCAGCTGGTAAGCGCTGGAAATCATCGTGCCGCCGGATTCCCGGGTGCGAAAGAAGGTATCGCGATCGACTTCGCGCGCGGTGGCGTCGTGGATGATATAGCGGCTCTCGATGCCGTCGTACTGGCGCCGGAGCCAGGTATCGATCCAGAAGCTCTCGATGCGCACGATCTCTTTCTGCTCGTCGCCCATCGAGCCCGACACGTCCATCATGTAGACGATCACGGCATTGGCGACCGGTTGTTCATCCGTGCGAAACGAACGAAAGCGTTTGTCTTCGGCTTGCGGGACAATCAACGGCGAATCGGGGCTGTAAGTACCTGAAGCAATGCTGCGCTTGAGGGCTTCTTTGTAGGTGCGCTTGAAGTGGCGGAGCGATTCCGGACCTACGCGGCGGATACCCGTGTATTTGTCCTTCTTGCTCTGGATCTTGCTCTTGCCCTTGTCCTCGATGGCGGGCAAGGACAGCTCTTCGCCCAGTATGTCGGCCAATTCTTCGAGCGTGATGTCGACCTCGAGAACGTGGTCGCCTTCGCCCTGTCCGGCTTCCCCTGCTCCCGCCTGATCACCCTCTCCTCGATCGAGCGGATCACCCGGCTTGCCGTCGCCTTGTCCGACGCCGCCTTGGTTCTTGCTGCCAAAGGTGAAGCGCGGCACCTCGATGTGCGGGATGGGGATGGAAACCAGTTCCTTGCCCTTCTTGCCGATCATCTCGCCGTGCGAGATGTACTTTTTCAGCCCCTGGCGGATCCGACCGCGGACGATGTCACGGAAGCGCGAATGGTCTCTGTCGATCGTGAGTGTCACAGATTCCCCGTGGCTTCGTTTATGACACGCGCTCGCGAGAAAGCAGATCTGCCCCCCTGCTTACGGCTTTTTGGGCTTGATTGAGCAGCGCCCCAGGGGCCGATACCATGCAGCGCATGCCTCACGACTCCCGAGATCTGGCTTCTGCCTCGGATGCCCGCCCCGGCCTGATCCTCACCGCACTCGGCCCGGATCGGCCCGGACTGGTCAACGCCATCGCCGGCTTCGTCACTCGTCGCGGCGGCAACATCGAGGACACACGCATGGCCAAGCTGGGCGGAGAGTTCGCGGTATTGGTGTTGGTCACCGGCAGCAGCGCGAACCTCGCGGCCCTCCAAGCAGATCAGGCGGTCCTCGCCGGCGAGCTCGGCGTCCATTGCTTCTTCAAGCCGACGCACAAGGCGCTTGGCACGGCCGAAGGCGTTTTCTGCAAGCTCTCGCTGAGTACCCTGGACCGGCCCGGCATCGTCGAGAGCGTGACGGAGGTGCTGTCGTCGAGGCGGGTGAACGTAGCTTCGCTCAGCTCACGCGTCGTCCACGCGGCAGAGACGGGAACTCCGCTGTTCGAGCTGGAAGCCGAATTGCTGGTGCCGGTCGGCGTCGATCCGCAGGAGGTCGCGCGCGCCCTCGGTGAGGTTTCCGAACGAGACAACCTCGATCTCGCCTTTATCGTGGGACGCGGCTGAAAAGCCGTTCGGCCCCATCATGCTGTTCGTCTGCGCCACCCACGGTCATTGCTTCGATGGCCTCTCGAGCGCCGTTTTGTTGCACAGGTTCGCGAGCCAGCACCATCCGGGCGCGGATTGGGTGGTGCACGCCTGTGGCTACGGCGCCAAGCAGACCGAACCGAGCGCGGAGATGCTGTGCGGCGACCAGAATGCCATCCTCGATTTTCGCTACGTCAACGCACCCGGATTGACCTTCTACGTCGATCACCACCGCACCGCTTTCTCGAGTCCCGAGGACCAGCAAGACTTCGATGCCCGCGCTCGGCTCGCGCCTGAGCGCTTCGTGTTCGAGCCTACGGAAACGTCCTGCACCAAAGTGCTGGGTCGCTTGCTCGAAAGCCAACATCGGGTCGATTTGAGCGATTTGAGCGACTTGATCGAGTGGGCCGACGTCGTCGACTCGGCGCGCTTTCCGTCGGCCCTCGCCGCCACGGACACCGCGCAGCCGGTGCTGCGTCTCGTGTCGGTCGTGGAGCAGTTTGGCGACGACGCTTTCTTGGCCAAGCTGGTGCCGCGCATCGTCACCGAGGGGCTAACTGCCGTTGCCAAGAGTCCGCTCGTCGAAGAGCGATTTCGTGGCATTTTGCCGCAGCATCAAGCGTATAGCGTGCGCGTGCGCGAAAAGGGCCAGATGCTCGGTCGGACGGTGCTGATCGACTTGACCGACAAGCGCGTCCAATCGGTGACCAAGTTCGCGGCCTACGCCGAGTTCCCTCAGGCGACCTATTCGGTGTTGGTGGCCCTGCTCAGCTCAGGCGTGAAGATTTCGGTCGGGCACAACCCGTGGTCGGGCCGCGTGCGCGAGCACGACATCAGCGAAATCTGTAGGCGCTACGGCGGCGGCGGTCACCCGGTGGTGGGAGGCATCGCGCTGCCCCGTGACCAAGTCGAAAAAGCACGCAGCATCTCGCGTACGATCGCGGAGGAGCTCGCTTGAGTCGACTCGAAAATCTCGAACTATTCAGGCGAGAGCTGGGCCAGAGGCCCATCGTCCTCGGTCACCGCGGGGCTCGTGCTCACGCGCCAGAAAACACGTTTCGCGCTTTCGACGAAGCCCTCGAGCAAGGCGCCGAAGGAGTCGAACTCGACGTCCGCATGACCGCCGACGCGGAGTTGGTCATCGCGCACGATGACGAAGTCCTGGTGCGCGGCCCCCGCACCCGCGTTCGGCTCTCGGAGCTCAGTCGACCGCAAATCGAGCAGCTGCAACTCCTGAGCGGCCAGGCCGTGCCTTTCCTCGATCAAGTGCTCGGCTGGCAAGAGAGGACCGGCGCGTTGGTGAACGTCGAGCTCAAGGGCGACGTTCCTGCGCCGTCCTGGCTTTCGCGTCGCGCCGCCGAACTCATGGCGCGGCACGGCGGCCGAGGTCTACTGGTCTCGAGCTTCGACCTTCGCCAAGTGCGCTGGGTCGCCCGAGCTTTGCCGGACGTTCCAGTCGGTCTGCTGTTCCACGAAGGTCAGACGATTATCGAACGTCTGGGGCCCTACCGCCTGCTCGGCGCCGTCGCCGTCCATCCCCAGCTCAGCCTGCTCGACGAAGCGCGCGTGGCCCATTTCAAGGCGCAAGACGCCTTGGTCAACGTCTGGACGGTCAACTCGCCCGACGACGCGGTACGCCTGTCCCAGTGGGGCGTCGACTGCCTGATCACGGACTCACCGCGTACGCTCCTAGGCGTGTTGGGACCGCGGCGCCGAGGTCAGGGCGCCGCCCACGACACCCAATCGCCCTGATCCCAGTCGTCCGACTGGTCCCGAAAGGCACCGACGAACACGGCGCGCGTGTCGAAAAATCCGTCTGCGTCGGGTTCGGCTGCATTCTCGATCAGCGCAGCACGCGGCTTGAAGTTGGGACGTTCGCCCTCGAAGCACCCACCGAGCCCCGGGTCCCTTTCACTGATGCGCAATCCCGGATTGGTCAGATAGAGCACCTCGTCGAAACCCTGATCGTCGTCGTAAAGCAGTCTTTCCGTTCGCTTGTACTCGGCGCTCTCCGGATAGCCCAGGTTGTAGACCAGGTTGCCAAAGAAGATGCTGGCGGCGATGTTGGGCTTGGTGACCGCGTCCTGGACGTCGAGCCCCGCGCCAAAGCCGGTGAAGATGGCGTTGCGGATGCGACCGCGGGTGCCGCGGCGAAGCAGAGCCCCGTAGTGCTCTTTGGCTTCCATCGTACGATTTTTGCCGCACAAGGTGACGTTGTAGATCGTCGGGGCGCTGATCGGCTCGTTCTGACTACTCCGCGGATCATTGTCGCCTTCGAAGCCGTGTGAGCCTTCTTTGGGTTCGGGAGAAGATTGGGCGACCAAGAACTGCAGCCGACCCGTGTAGCCGTAGTCCCAATCGAAGGCGTCATCGTCGGGGTGTTGGCAAATCAAATGCCGAGCGTCGACGGTGCCGCCGAAAAACTCGAAGCAGTCGTCGGCCGTGTGGCGCACCTGAACGTGGTGGATGCGGGTGCCGCGTCCGACGCCGGCCAAGGTGAGTCCGTTCACTTCGTTGTTCGGCGCAATCTCGGTCCCGCTGTACTCGATGCGCACGAAGCTGATGACGCCGCTCGAATCCTGCGGGTTGCTCCCGCCGTATTCACCGCCGTTATTCAGACCTTCGACGCGACCGGTCGTCGGTTTACCCGTGGCGTCGCGCAAGTTGATGGGCGCGAGACCGAGCACGATCAGCCCGCCCCAATCGCCGGCTTTTCGTTGCCCCTCCGGACGATCGCTGGTGAAGACGATGGGCGCGTCTCGCGTGCCCTCGGCCATCAAGCGCGCGCCGGGTTGCACCAAGAGTACACCCCGCGTCTCGGCGTCGCCGTGCAAGGTCGTGCCCGGTTCGATGGTCAAGGTCACACCGGGAGCGACGCTAGCCGTGAAGCGGATCAGGTAGTCGCGCGTACAGTCGAGCGTCGCGTCTTCACCGATCTCGCCGGTGAGCTCGACCAGCGGCTTGTTCTTGGCGTTGCAGCGCTCGGGGCGAAGCTGTGCCGCGGTTGCGGTCGCCGCATGACGAGCGGCCGGGAGCTCGGGGAACGAGCTTTGCGCGCGTTCGGGAGGAGCAGGGGGCGCGAGCCAAGCCCGCAGTGGGCCAACGGCCACACCCAGACCGACCAACGCGACGGCGGCCAGGCCGAGGAGCCAGCCACGTTTGGCCCCCGGGGGCCGCGACACGGGCACGGGCTCGGAAGTGCCGGCAAACGTGCGAGCCGGCGCCGACGAACGAGGACCCGTGAGCCCCGTGTGCAAGGCGGTGACGGCCTCGTGGACGGCGCTGCCTTCACCCAAAATCGGCATGTCGCCTACGCCTGCCTGAGCCAAGCGAAAGCCTTGCGGTGGCGTTTCGCCCGTTGGCGTCGTGCGGGCTAGACGCTCCATCTGCTTCTGCACGACCGCGTGCACTTGGGCGCGCTCGTTGGTGAAGGATTCACGGACGAGTTCGCCTATGCGCCGCTGCGAGAGGCGGGTCTCGAGGTTCTCGTATTGGGCTTCCAGATCGCGCTGGAACTCGGCGGCGCTCTGTGGGCGATCCTCGGGCTTGGGTGAGAGTGCCCGCATGCAGGCACCAGTGAGACCGGGCGGCAGCTCGGGACGAAGCGCGCCCAGATCGGGCACCTCGCCTTGGACCAGCCTGCCGATGACGGCGATGTCGGTCAGGCCGTCCCAGAGGCGGCGCCCGGCGAGCAACTCCCAGAGGACGACGGCGGCGCCGAACACGTCGGCGCGACGATCGACGGCTTCGCCGCGCGCCTGCTCGGGAGCCATGTAAGCGACCTTGCCCTTGACGGTGCCGACGATGGTCTCGGTCGTCGAATCGTTGGCCTTGGCGATGCCGAAGTCGACGACCTTGACCTGGCCTTCGTAGGTGACGAAGACGTTTTGCGGCGTGATGTCACGATGGACGATGCCGAGCGGGGCGCCCCTGAAATCGGGCAGCTCGTGCGCATACTGGAGCCCGGCGAGGGCATCGATGACTACGCGCAGACCGAGCGCCGGAGTGAGACCGCCCTGGCGACCGAGCACTTCCATGATGCGGCTGAGGCTCTGGCCCTCCAGGTACTCCATGGCCATGAAATGGCGCCCGTCGGACTCGCCCACTTCGTAGGTCTGCACGACGTTGGGGTGATTGAGGCGCGCAGCCAGCCGCGCCTCGTCGCGGAACATGGCGACGAAATCGGGCGATTGGCTCAGGCTGTCTTGCAACACCTTGAGCACGAGCAACTTGGAGAAGTCGCCCGGCCCTTGGGCCGCTGCGAGAAAGACGTCGGCCATGCCGCCGCGCCCGAGTTTGGCAATGACGCGATACTGATTGAGAACGTTTTCAGCCACGAGTTCCTCGGTCGACCTCAGCGGGGCGACCGTCGAGACGATGGCTCCCCTGAACGGCAGCTCTGTGACGCGTGCGTAACGGTGCTGTCAGTCCGTGCAAACGGACTGTTCGGGACGCACGCCGCCTGGAATTTCCTGGCTGAAAACGTCGGGGCCCAGCGGTGGGTTGTGCCAAATTTCTTCGCTGCGAAAACCGAGCTCGTAGCCGCTTTCGGGCACGAAAAATTGGATGGCGCGCGGCAATTCGGCCTCGCATGCCGGTCCGCTCGCCGGCGGAGGCAACGCGCCCAGTGCCCGCTCTTCGGCGCTCAGCGTGATCGGCGCGTTCTTGGCCGTGGCATGGCCGGAAAGATCGACCTTGTAGAGCGTGCGCCTGGCCTGCATGACCTCGACGCGCAACAAGCGGAGCCGTTGTTCGGCGAGCGGTCGCTCCAAGTCGTCCGGGTGCACGCCGAGACGCAGCTCTTCTGCAGCCTGATGCGCGCCAGTCACCAGAATTTGGTAGTAGCCCGAGCCGAGCAGCGGCGACTGGTAGCCGATGCTCGCCTGGCCCGGTTGGTGCTGGAGCACCGGCGGCTGGCCGCGAAACAGCTCGACCAAGGCGAAGGGCGGCGCCGGCACGCGCGTGAAGCGACGCACATTGCAGGTGCGCGCTGGCCCGTAGAAGAACGTCTTGTCTTCCAGGCTGTAGAGCCCGAAATTCTGGCCATCCGACGTCAGGGTGGACAGCGTCACGCCAAACGAGCTGAACGCGTCGAGCCGCAGCTTGTCGGGGCGCGCCGCCAAGAACAATACGCGCCCGTTGAGCCGGCGGCCGTCGCCCGAAAAGGACAGCGCCGCCTCACCTTGGACCGCCTTGCTGCAGGCGCCATTTTCGCGCAAGCGCGACAGAGCGCTCTCGGCCGTCGGGAAGAGCACCCGAGGCCGAGCTTGGCAGCCGAGCAGGCTGGTCGCGAAAAAGGCGAGCAAACCGAGCTGCCGTCGCTTCATCTCAACGGCCCGACAAGCCTTCGAACAGTTCCAAATCGACGGTTGGCACCTCGACACTGAGGGCGCGCACTCCGACGCCATGCATCAAGCAAAGCTCGGCCAGCTCGTTCCTGCCGGTCAGCGAGACGGGGCTGGCGCCGCTCGATGCCGCTTCTTCGCGGGCGCCACTCAAGACCTGACCCGTGGTGATGAGCCAGCCGTGGGCGGCGGGACCGTAGTGATGCAGCGCGCCGCGCAGTTCGGTCACGCGCTCGCGGCCCACGTCTCGCCCGTCGCGCCGGATGACGATGGCCGTCTTGAGCAGCGAGGTGCCCCCGGCGAACGAATCGACCCCGCCGAGCTGCAAGCAGGCCGCAACGTGGATTTCCGAGCCGTGCGCGCCCGGACGCTTGATGAACTCGGGGCGAATCATGCCCATGCGATCAAGGAGCACCAAAATCAGCTCGCCCGCCGAGCGATGGGGAAGCTGCGCCAGCTGCTCGGCGAGGCTGGTGCGAGTCGACTCGCGGAGTTGCTCGGCTGCGCGCAAGAAGGCCTTCTGCTTTTCGTCGCTGCGCTTGTCGAAGCTCCAGTGCGTGGGGGCCAGCTTGTTCCCGATCACGCGGAAGCGCGGCAATTTACCCTGGCGTTCGGCGCGCAGATTGTCGGCTTGAGCCACGGCCAAGAGCGCGGCCGCGTTCAAGGAACCGTCGCCCTGCCACTTGCGGCGCAAGCCGTCGGCGATGTTCTGCGCTGCCACCGGTCCTCGGCTGCGGTCGTAGCTCGACAGGGCCCGATCGAGCGCTTCGGCCAGTTCTGCCCCCGCGTCCACCGCGACAATCTCCAGATTGGAACCGAGATCACGCTCGGCGGCTTCGGCCGGCTGACGCTCGCTGCGACCTTCGCCACGCTCGCCGCCACGGCCACCGCGGTCACGATCAGCGCTGCGGTCACGATCAGCACCGCGGTCACGATCAGCGCCGCGGTCACGATCAGCACCGCGGTCACGATCAGCACCGCGGTCACCATCGACGGTGCGGTCGCGACCAGCGGTGCGGTCACCATCGACGGTGCGGTCAGCGCTGCGGTCACGGTCAGCGCTGCGGTCACGGTCGGAACTGCGGTCACGCTCGGGGCGCCGCTCGCGCTCCGGTCCACGCTCGCGGGCCACCACCGGCACCACGGCGGCGTCGGGACCCGCGTCAGAAACCGTGTACGTCGGCAAATCGTCGTCGATTTCCTCGCTGGCCTCGTCCTGGGGGCGGCCACGGCCGCGCCGACGACGGCGACGGCGCTTGCCCTGCCCTTCGCCTTCTTCGTCGCTGGCCAGGGCCGGTGTCGGCTCCTCTTCTGCTCCGAAGATCGGCTTGTCGTCGTCTTCTTCGGAAGCGAACAGCTCGGTCGCGCCGTGCGAGAGTTCGGCGCGGTGCTTCTCTTCTTCGTCGGGCGGCGACGTGACTTCGTCGAACGGTCGAGCGACGGCGTCGGCGTCCTCGCTGCCGATCTCGCGGCTGTCGACGGCTCGGATTTCGACGCGCAAAAGCGCTTCTTCGCTCACACGGTCGAGAGCGGGCGTGCGGTCGTTGAGTCCATCTTCAATCGTCTTTTCGTCCCAGTCACGCAGGGCGAACACGCCCGGTTTGACGCGCACGAGTGGGTTGTCTTTGTCGGTCTTCTTGATCAACGCGTTGAGTCGGGCGCCCATGGTCACTTCGGGGCTCTTGCCCACGTGGCTCAGCAGGTTGCGTTCGATGGCGACGTCGGTGATCTCTTTGTAATGCAGGGGCTTGCCCACGAGGCGCAGGACGAGCGCGGCCGCTTCGGTGAAAGTCATCTTCGATTTTTCTCTCGCTAGGGGGAGGGGCGTTGCCGAGCAGCCTTTCGGCTCCTGCTGACGTCGCGCCCTCGCGGTTCCTTCCCAAACTCCTGGGAAGCCACATGCTTCCTCCACCGGCAGTCCTGGGATACGGCGCGGTCGTAACACAAGACAGCGCGCTGGACCAATGGCACGCTCGAAGGGCAGATGGGCGACGATCCGGTCTTCGACGAGCTAGTCGCTCACCTCCGGCAAGCTGGCGTCGAAATCCGCGTGGAAGCCTTCGAGGCTCCACCCGACAGCGCCGGTGGTCTTTGCGTCGTCCACGGCACCCGGCTCGTCCTGTTGCACGCGGGCGCTAGTCGGCCTGAACAAGCGCGCGCGCTGATCGAGGCCGTCGAGGCCATCGGGCTGAACGAGTTGGGCCTCACGGGCAAGAAGCTGAGCCCCGAACTCCTGCGGCGACTCAATCGCCGCGGCCGCATGCCCTGGCCGCATCGAAGCCAAGCTCCGTCGGTGGCACGTGCCAGTGACGACGACGAGTGATGTCGGTAGCGTACCAGCCGTGCAGGTTCCTTCTCGGCCTTCGCCTCTCCTCGGCACGCTCACCACCCTGGGGGTGGGAGGTCCAGCCCAGCACTTCGTCGAGGCGACCAGCCAGGCGGAAGTGCTCGACGCGCTCGCCTTCGCCCGCGATCGCAAGCTCGTCGTGCATCCGCTCGGCGGTGGCAGCAATCTGGTCGTCGCCGATTGTGGCGTTCCCGGTCTGGTGCTGCGCCTCGCCACGCGCGGGCTCGCGCTCGAGCGCGATGACGACGGTCTGCGCATCACTGCCGAGGCCGGCGAGAACTGGGACGAGTTCACTCGCGTCTGCTGCGAAAAAGAGGTCGCAGGGGTCGAGTGTCTGGGCGGCATTCCTGGGTCGGTCGGCGCAACGCCGATTCAGAACGTCGGCGCCTACGGACAAGAGGTCGCCGAGACGATAGAGCGTGTGCGCGTCGTCGATCTCGAAACGCACGCAGTCCGTGAGCTGGACGCGCAGGCATGCGCCTTTGGATACCGCGACAGCTACTTCAAGCGCGAAGGTCGCGGGCGTTTCGTCGTGCTTGGCGTCACCTACCACCTGCGGAAGCGCCGCGAGCGACGGCCGTTCTACCCCGAGCTCGCGCGCGCACTCGAGATTCGCGGAGCCGCCCCCGATTCGTCGACCATCCGCGCCGCGGTGATCGAACTCCGACGCCAGAAATCGATGGTGCTCGATGCGACCGACGAAAACGGGCGCAGCTGCGGCTCGTTCTTCGTCAATGCCGAGCTGAGCGCGATCGAACTCGCGTTCGTCGCCGCCCGGAGCGGCACGGCGCCTCCCGCTTTCGAGCAGCCGAACGGCATGTTCAAGGTGCCGTCCGCCTGGCTGATCGAGCGCGCCGGGCTCGAAAAGGGTCTGCGCCGCGGCGCCGTCGGTCTGTCCTCCAAGCATACCTTGTCGATCGTGGCGCACGAGGGAGCGCGCGCCTCGGACGTGGTCGAGTTTGCCCGCCACGTCCAAGCCGAGGTGCAGCGACTCTTCGCCGTCAGCTTGTTTCCGGAGCCGCACTTCTGGGGTTTCGGCGAGCTTGCGCACGGCCTGCCCCGCGTCAGCGCAACATGACCTGGCACTCCGTTCCCGTTGCGGTCGTCGGCCGAATCACCGCCCACGTTGGACTGTACCGCTTCTAGTTGCACCTCAGACGCTCCAACCGCGCAGCTTGATTCACGACGCCTCGACCCCGATGGCGGAGGCCCCTGCGAGCGTTCCGCCTTCGGAGGACAGCAGCGTGTCAGGCGGCGGTTTTTCCGCCCTGTAGGAACTCGCCGTCGTCGAACTGGGCGGTCGATAGCTCGCGCACGCCCTCATGGCTCATCTCGATCACCCGTGTGGCCACGCGGCTCACCATCTCGCGATCGTGCGTGACGAAGATGGCCGTACCTTCGAACGAGGCCAGGCCGTGGGTCAACGAGCGAATGGCCTCGAGATCCAGATGGTTGGTGGGCTCGTCCAGCAACAGCACGTTGCTCTGCGTGATCATGAGTTTGGCCAGGAGCAGGCGCACGGTCTCACCACCGGACAGAACCTTGGTGGGTTTGAGCGGCTCGTCCTTGGTGAAGAGCAAGCGGCCGAACAGCGCGCGCAGGTTCTCCTCGTCGGCGTGGGTGTTCCACTGCCACAGCCACTTGTGGGCGCTCATGTCGCTCTTCTCGATGGCCTCGTGGTGATCTTGCGGCATGTGGCCGATGTGCGTCTCGTAGCCCCACTCGATCTTGCCCGAGTCCGGCTTCACGTCGCCCTTCAACATCTTGATCAAGGTCGTCTTGCCGACGCCGTTGGGGCCGACGATGGCCACCCTGTCGCCGCGCATCACGCTCAGGTTGAAGCGATTGGTGATGATCTTGTCGTCAAAGGCCTTGCTGACCTGCTCGACAGACAACACCTGCTTGCCGGCCGGACGCTTTTGCTCGAAGCGGATGAACGGCCGCGCGATGTTGGAGCGCTTCAAATTGCCCAGCTCGCGCTTCTCGCGATCGAGCTGCTTTTCGCGGCTCTTCACTTGGCTGGCGCGCGAACCGGCGCGAAAGCGCTGCACGAACTCCTGCAGGTTCTCGATGCGCTTCTGGCGCGCGGCGTTGCCGAGTTCCATCGTGCCGCGGGCCTCGGCCTTGGCCTCGACCATGTCGTCGTAGTTGCCCGGGTAGACGATGATCGTCTCGTAGTCGATATCGGCGATTTTGGTCGTGACCGAGTTCAAGAAATGGCGATCATGGCTGATGACCACGAGCGTGCCGTCGTAGCCCATCAAGAACTCTTCGAGCCAACGGATGCTGCCGATGTCCAGGGCATTGGTCGGTTCGTCCAGCAGCAGCGCTTCGGGCTTGCCGAACAGCGCTTGGGCCAGCAAAACGCGAACTTTGTCACCACCGGTGAGCGAACTCACGGTCTCGGCGTGCAGGCTCGCATCGATGCCCAGGCCCTCCAGCAAACTCGTGGCTTCGCCTTCGGCGGTGTAGCCGTCCTCTTCGGCGATGACCATTTCGAGCTCGGCCAGGCGCATGCCGTCGTCGTCGGTCAACAGATCGCCTTTGGACAGGAGCACTTCCTTTTCGCTCATGGCCTTCCACAGTGGGCCGTTGCCCATGAGCACCACGTCGATGATGCGCGTGGACTCGAACTGATAGTGGTCCTGGCGCAGGATGCCGGTCTTCTTGGGGCGCTGCACGTAGCCGCTCATCGGCTCGAGCTCGCCGGAAACGATCTTCATGAACGTGGTCTTGCCGGCTCCGTTGGGGCCCGTCAGACCGTAGCGCTCGCCCTTGTTGAAGGTGACGTTCACCTCTTGGAAGAGCACCTGCGAGCCGAAGTTCATCGAAACGTCGTTGACGTTGATCATGGGAGTTTCTTCCGAAAAAGTGCCAAACCGGTCAATCCGCACCCGCTCTGGGGTCGAGTCGCGCCGAGGCGGGGAGCGGGGGTCGCGCAAACTAGCAGGACCGCAGGTTCTGGCCAGAGGCAATGCCAGTGACAGCGGAACAATGGTCGGAAATTCGCACTGTTGAACGTGGGCCCCGGCCCTACCGAACGCGTGAGGTCCGAACGAGCCTGCCCAGGCTGCACTGTCTTTGTTTGTCCTAGGACATTTCTAGACAGTTCCAAACGCCGGGCCCGCGCTCATGCTGGATGCATGCTCACGTACCTCGGCATCCACCAGATTTCACTCGTCGAAAGCGCGCGGCTCGACTTTTCGGCTGGACTCAACGTCTTGAGCGGCGAGAGCGGCGCGGGCAAATCCGTCGTACTGGATGCCCTGGCCTTCGTGGCCGGCGCCCAGCGCCCCCGTTGCCAGCTGCGTGCAGGCCAAAAGAGCGGCCACGTCGAGGCGCAGTTCTCGCTGGGACTCGACGAGCGCCGACTGCTTTCGCCGCTGTTCGGCTCGCTCGATCTCGAAGCCGACGACGAGTTGATCCTGTGTCGGCGGCTCGACGCGAACGGTCGCTCGCGTTGCTTCGTTCAGGGCACGTTGGTGCCGTTGCGCACGCTCGCCGAGATCGGCTCACTGCTGCTCGAATTCAGCGACCAGGGGGATTCACACGCCCTCAAGAGCCCGGCAGCTCAGCTCGAGCTGCTCGACGCCTGCAGCGGGCTGGGCCTGGAAGCTCAAGCGTTCGGCGCGCGCTACGAACGCTTCCGTTTGCTGACGGCGGAGTGTGAGCGGCAGCAGGCGCGCGGCGACGAAGCCGAACGGCGCCGCGATTTCTTGGAGTTTCAGCTCAATGAACTCGAGGCCTGCGGCGCGAGCGAATTCTCGGAGGCCGAACGTCGGCTCGAAAGCAGCGAGGCAGTCTTGGCCGTGCACGATTTTTGCCACGGGCTCGAGCTCGAGACGCTGGGTGGCGATCGCAGCTTGGTCGAGCGGCTCGAGAGCTGGGATCGTCGACTCGCCAGGCTACCCTTGGCCATCGATTCGGGACTCGGCGAAGCGCTGGCCGCGGCGGTCGAAGGTCTGCACCGCTTGGGTCAGCTGGCTGCGCGTTTGCGTGAGGGGCACGAAGTGCCGCGCGGCGAACTCGCAGAGCTGACCGAGCTGGTCGAAAAAGTGCGCGATGTGGCGCGCAAACACCGCGTGCAGCCGTCCGAGCTCGAAGCCCGCGCCCTTTCGCTGCGCGCTGAGCACTGCCAAGTGGCTGCGGCCGAAGGGGTGCGCAAGCGGCTGGAACTCGAAACGAGGGCGCTTCGCGCGTCGCTGCTCGAAGAGGCCGAAAAACTGCACGCGGCCCGCGTCCACGCCGCGGGCGCCCTCGGACGCGGCGCCGAGAGCGCCCTGGAAGGTCTAGGGTTACCCGGAGCGCGGCTCGAACTCACATTGTCGCGCACGCCGCTCGGTCCCCACGGCACGAGTGAGCTGGAGGTGGCGTTCGCGGGTCACGCCGGCTCCGAGCTGCGGCCTCTCGGCAAGGTGGCCTCGGGCGGCGAGCTCGGGCGCGTGCTCTTGGCCCTGCGGCTCGCGACACCGGCGCGGCGGCCCCTGCTCGTTCTGGACGAAATCGACGCTGGCGCTGGCGGTCGCGCCGCAGCCCAGATCGGCGCCAGTCTCTCGCTCGCAGCCGAACGGGGCCAGGTGCTGTGCGTGACGCACTGGCCCCAGGTGGCCTGCCGCGCCGACATGCATTGGGTCGTCACCAAGACCCAGAACGCCGGCAGCGCTCGCTCGGAGCTGGGCGCGGTCCAAGGCGAGGCTCAGTTGAACGAGCTATGCCGCATGCTGGGTGGCAAAGCCGCTACGGCTCGGGCTCACGCGCAGGCGCTAATCGACTGCCGCGACGCCACCCCCACGGGCAAACCCAAGAAGAGAACGCGCGGCGGCGCGACGGCAAAACGCAAGCTGCGGCTCGTAAAGAGCGCCGCGTGAATACTCAGCGCCAGACGAGCGACATCTCGGGGGAGACGCGGCGGACCGCAGGGCTCTTGGTGTCCTTCTTGTCTTGACCCTCGCCGCCGCAGAGCGCGGACGGGCTCTTCGTGTCCTTCTTGTCTTGGCCTTCGCCGCCACATAGATCCTGCGCGGCGCCCGAGACCGAAGGATTCTTGGCGTCCTTGTTGTCCTTGTGTTCACCGCCACACAGCTGCGTGGAGTCGAGCGCCGAGGGGTTCTTCGTGTCCTTCTTGTCTTGGCCTTCACCGCCACAGGCCAACGCCGAGGAGGCGCTGAAAGCGAGGGTCACGAACGAGAGCACAGCCACCGAGATTTTGCCGATTCGCGTCATAGCCCCCCAAACCTGGTCCACGCAGGAGGGTGGGTCAAGGACAAGGCGTGGTATCAGGCGGCCCATGCCGGTCCTGGACGCGAAAAGCCTATGCAAAACCTATGGTGACCGGGTGCTGCTCGATCACGTGGACGTCACGATTCGGCGCGGTGAGCGCGTCGGTGTGGTCGGGGACAACGGCGCGGGCAAAACCACCTTGGGCAAGCTACTGGCCGGCGTGATGGAGCCCGATTTGGGCACCGTCAGCCGCCGCCGCGGCGCGCGCGTCGAATACCTGGCTCAAGAACCCTACCTGCCAAGCGGCCAGAGTGCTCGCCGCGTGGCCTTGAGCGGCCTGTCAGAATGGCTGACCGCGAACGAAAGCTACACGGCTATCTGCGCCCAGCTGGCCGAAGGCAGCGGTGACCTCGACGCGCTCATGACCGCGCAGGCCGAGGCCACCGAGACGATCGAGAAGCTGGGCGGTTGGGATCGGGCGACCGAGGCCGAGCGCATCTTGCTTACCCTGGGCATTGCCGATCCCGAGCAGGACGTGGGCACGATGAGCGGTGGCGAGAAGCGGCGCGTCGCTCTCGCGCGACTGTTGATTGCCCAGCCCGATCTGGCCATTTTGGACGAGCCGACGAATCACCTCGACGCCGTCACCATCGAGTGGCTCGAGAAGTTCTTGACCGAGCGCTTCCCGGGTTCACTCGTCCTCATCACCCACGATCGCTTCCTTTTGAACAACGTGGCGACGCGCACGCTCGAGGTTACGGGCGGCCAGGTGCACTCCTACGACGGAGGTTGGGAGGAGTTCTTGATGGCGCGCGAAGAACGCCGCGCGATCGAAGATCGGACCGAGTCGAATCGTCAGAACTTCTTGCGCAAGGAGCTGGAGTGGCTGCGGCGCCAACCCAAGGCGCGCACCGGCAAGCAGAAGGCGCGCATCGGACGTGCAGAAGGCGCACTGGAAGCCGAGCCCGTGCGCCGCGCCACGGCGCTCAGTCTCGATTTGGCCGAGACGCGGCTCGGTGGAACGATTCTGGAGGCGCGTCAACTCGCGGTCGAGGTGCCCGGTAAGAGGCTGCTCACGGGCCTCGATTTTCACTTGGGCCGGGGCTCGCGAGTCGGCATTTTAGGTCGCAGTGGCGCCGGCAAGACTTCGCTTCTTCGGACCTTGCTGGGCGTTCTGCCCCCGGGCGCGGGTGAAGTGATCGTCGGCAAGAATACCAAGATCGTCTACCTCGATCAGATGCGCGGCGGATTGGAGGACGACGAGACCGTGTACGACGCCATCACCCGGGGCAATTCGACGGTGACGATCGGCGAGACGACGCTCAGCAGCTACTCGTACCTGGAGCGCTTTCGCTTTCGGGGTGACGCCGTACGCCAGAAGGTCGGTGGCCTGTCGGGCGGCGAGCGCGCACGCGTGGCCCTGGCCAAGATGTTGCTGGAGCCGGCCAACGTGCTGGTGCTCGACGAACCAACGAACGATCTGGACGTCATGACGCTCGGCGCGCTCGAAGATCTGCTGCTCGACATGACGGGCGCCGCCTTGATCGTCAGCCACGATCGCTACTTTCTGGATCGCGTCGCGACCAGCGTACTCGCGCTCGACGGCCAAGGCGGGGCGGAAGAAATCCAGGGCGGATACAGCGCTTTCGCCGAACGGCGTCAGCAGCTCGAACGCCAGGCGCGGGCGCAGCCGAGCAAGCCGGCCCCCGAAAGAACCAGCGAAGCCGCGAAGCCGGTCGCGGCCGTCAAGACGAAGAAGAGCCTCACCTACGCTGAAGACCTCGAGTTCAAAGATCTGCTGCCGCGCACCGAGCGCGCCGCGAGCGAAGTGAAGCGGCTCGAAGCGCTGCTTGCCGATCCCGAGCTTTACGTGGCGCGCCGCGCCGCAGTCGAACCGCTGCAGGCCGAGCTCAGCGGTGCGCAGGCGGAGGTGGCGCGCCTCGAGGAACGTTGGTTCGAGCTGGAAGAAAAGCGCGGCGGCTGAGCCTTAGTGCGCGTGACCCGGGTGGTCGCCGTGCTCGTGCCGCTGCACCGCGCCAAGCAGGCCGCCGAGCCAGGCGCGCAAACCCGCGAGCCAAGCCGAGCGCAAGAGCACGAGGCAGAGCACCCCTGCCGAGGCCGTGAGCCAGAGCGGATGCTGATGCTGTTGGGACAGCGGACGAAAGCGCACGCTGCCGGCGACGAGCACGTCGAGCCAAGCGAGCGCAAACGTACCAGCGAGCAACCAGGGCCCAAAGCGCCGACACAACTGGTCGAAGGCCGCGAGCCACGAGCCGGCTGCTCGAGCCACCGAAGCCGTACCAACTGCGAGCGCCAGCAGCACCCACGGCGCCGCTTCGACGCCAAACTCGACGAAACGATCGGCGCAAAGCTCCGACAGCGGCGGGCCTCCCGAAGCATGGACGTCGCCGCCGACGAAGCTGACGAGCACGCCCAAAACCCCTGCGCTGAGGTCCCAACTGCGCGCGCTGGGCGTTCGCGGAGCTTGGCTGTCCAGATCGTGAGATACGACGTGGAGCAAGGTGCCGCCGACGAGCGCCGCCACCCACGGACTGGCTTGGGCGAACAATCCACCAGGCACGGCCCCGGCCAAGACGACACCGACCATGCTAGCCAGAGCCAGCCCCAGAGCCCGAGCCAGCGCATGACCCCGGCCGCGCACGGCATCGAAGGTGAGCACCACAATGGCGACAACCGGCACGACGTGAGCTGCCAGCGCAGTGATCACGCTGCCGCTACCTGGCTGCGACAAAAGCTCACCCGTGTACGCACCAAGCCCCAGGCCGTCGCCGACGTGGTGGAGCACCAGGCCAAAATAGCTGGCCTCGAGAGCGAGATCGCGGGGCTGAGCGTCACCTTCGCGCGCGCGCCACAGCCACGCGCCCAAGTGCCCAATCACCGACGGCAAGACGAAGCCGAGCGCAAGGGCGACCAAGGTGCGAGCGCCTGCGCCCTCGAAGGCTTCGGGCAACAGGTGCACCAGCACGACGCTGAGCGCCGCGGTCAATGCGAACGAACGCATCGGGCCCACCCACGACTCGCGCTGCGCCGGCAGGAACGCCAAGAGCGTGCCACCGGCCACGCTGGCCGCGATGATGAGGAAAGCCCAGAGCATGAGGGGGCGGGAGAGTTCCCCGTTCCCTGGCACAAAGTCAAAGCTCGGCGAATTAACGGCTGCGCAAACCCTCGGAGAAGGCGCGCCAACAATCGGGGCAGCGCCACTCGAACTTCATTTCGCCGCTCCGAAAGTCGCGCGCTCGATGGAGGCGCCAACCGTAGCGGTCGCTGATCAGCGTGAAGCTGGTTTCGGATGGTGGCGAGAGCAGCTGACAGCCCACGCACTCGTAGACGGTCGTCGAACCGCGTTCGCTACTCAGATCTTCGACGTTGAGGTTCACGAGCGTGCCTCGAAGCGTACCAACCGAACTCCGCCGGTCGTGGCGATCAATGTGTCGAGCCAGACGAGTCCGGCATGTTCGTACTTGAGCTGCGCCCCGAACACGCGACGCTCGAGCAGCCCCAAAAGCAGTGTGCGCAATCGCTTCACCGGGCGAGGGCGCGAGAGTGGCGTCGGACGCAGCGTTGCCCCGAGCATGCGACTCTGCTTGGCCAAGTCGGCAAAGAGCAGGCGCAGCCCGGCTTCATCGAGCACGGTGTGGCCGAGTTCAGGCAAGTCGCCCGGCGCCGCGTCGACGACGACGAGCGGACCGAGACCCTGCGCCAAGCCGGGCGATCTGGAGTCCGACGGCGAGCGGGCCTTCTTGATGCCAGGCCAGACGACCGCGGAGGCCGAAACGTGGGAGGTCTCTTGCGAAAGGTCGTTCGTCACACCACCAGGGTGGCCCGTGCGCATGACTTTTTGCAGGCGACTCGATAACCTTCTTGCAGCACAAAAAAGGACCCGCCGGGCCAACTGGCCGGCGGATTGGGCGCTCTTTGCCAGCCTTGCTATAGGTCAGCGGCCGTGCCCGCCAGCCAAAGCTCTACCCCCTCCTCCGCCGCGCCCTTCCACGAGGCGCCGCTCGGCGTCACTACGAGCGCCTGGGCGCGCCTGTGGACGCCGTTCTTGAACGACGCCCGCGACATCGTCTTCGTCAACCTGGCATTGACCATGACGCTGACGGTCTGGCCGGCCGCTGCACTGGTCTTTTATCTAGGCCGCAGTGGCCAGTTCCAGTGGTGGATGGCTCCGCTCTATTGGGTGTTCATTGGCTACTTCTTCATGGACCGCTTCATTCTCATGCTGCATTGCGTGAGTCATCGCCCGCTGTTCAGCCGCAAGTACCGCTTCTTGAACAACTACATCCCGTGGCTTGTCGGGCCGTTCGTCGGCGAGACCCCCGAAGCCTACTTCGTGCACCACATCGGCATGCACCACAAAGAGGCCAACCTGCTGGGTGACCTCTCGACGACCATGACGTTCCGCCGCGACAAGCTGACCCACTGGCTGCGGTACTGGGGTCGCTTCATGACCATCGGCCTGGTCGACTTGGCGCGCTACCACGTGCGCAAGAACAACCCGAAGCTACTGCGTCGCTTGATAGCGGGCGAAGGCGGCTTTTGGCTGGTCACCGGGCTGCTGGCTTGGTTCGTCAGCTTGCCGGCCACCTGGGTGGTGTTCTGGATCCCCGTGCTGATGATTCGCACGCTGATGATGGCGGGCAACTGGGGACAGCACGCCTTCGTCGACCCGGAAGCGCCGGACAACGACTTCAAGAGCGCCATCACCTGCATCAACACGCGCTACAATCGTCGCTGCTTCAACGACGGCTACCACATCATCCACCACCTGAAGCCCAGCTTGCACTACTCGCAAATGGCCGACGAATTCGACAAGAACCGCGAGCTTTACGGCAAGCAGGATGCCATCGTCTTCGACGGTTTCGATTTCTTCGAGGTGTGGTTCTTGCTGATGACGGGCCAGAAGAAGTCGCTGGCCCGCGCCTTCGTGCGCCTGCCGGGCGCCCCCGACCGCAGCGAGCAGGACGTGCTCGATTTGATCGAGCGACGCATGGCGCGCTTCCCGACTCGAGCCGTGGGATGAGCGACGACGCCGAGCAGCCGCCCGCCCGCACCCCGACTCAGAAGCGGGTGGTGCTCGGCTGGCGCGAGTGGCTCGGTCTGCCCGAGCTGGGCATCGTGCGCATCGCCGCCAAGATCGACACGGGCGCGCGCACCTCGGCGCTCCACGCGCGCGACATGGTCGTCGTGCACACCGAAGAAGGCATGATGGCCGAGTTCACGCCGCCGCTGTTGCGCAGCCAAGGCGACGCCGGCGCGTGGCCGCGCGGCGGCGTGCGGCGCGTGCGTGCACCGCTGATCGACGAGCGCATCATCCGCAGCTCGAACGGCGAAGAAGAGCCGCGTTGGGTCATCCGCACCGACTTCGTGCTCGGCGGCATCGCCTTCGCAAGCGAGCTGACGCTGACCAACCGCAGTGGCATGCGCTTTCCAGTGCTGATTGGTCGTCAGGCGCTGCGCCGCCGTTTCTTGGTCAACCCAGGCCGCTCGCACCTGACCAGCCCCAAGGGCCGCCCGCTCCACCAGACAGACCGGAGCTGATGGGTCTGTTCGACGTCCACGCGCATCTGACGAGTCCTCGCTTCGCCGACGACCTGGACGCCGTGCTCGCACGCGCCAGCGCGGCCGGTGTCACGACCATCGTCTCCAACGGCCTGAACGTCGCCGACAATCAGCGCGTCCTCGCACTCGCGGCCCGCTGTCCGCTCGTGCGCCCTGCCCTTGGCCTCTACCCGGTGGACGCCGTGCTGGACGAGATGACGGCCGCTGGCGTCGACTACCCGCGCGACGACACCGACTTCACGAGCGCGGACGAAACCGTCGCCTGGCTACGCGAACATGCAGCGCAGGCGGTGGCGATCGGCGAGATTGGTCTGGACCACCACTGGGTGCCCGAGGCCTTTTGGGCGAGCCAAGAACGCATTTTTCGTGCGCTGGTCCAAGTGGCCCTCGACCTCGACAAGCCCATCATCATCCACACACGCAAGGCCGAGGCGCGCGCCCTGGAGATCCTGCTCGAAATGCGCGCCCCGCGCGTCGATTGGCACTGTTTTTCGAGTCGCCTCTCGCTAGCCAAGCGTATTGCTGCCGCCGGTCACTACCTGTCCGTGCCAGCCAATGCGCGACGCAGTGAGACCTTCACGGGCATGCTTCGCAGCCTGCCTCGTGAGCAGCTTTTGCTGGAGACCGATTGTCCGTACCTGTCGCCCGAGGCTGGCACGCGCAACGAACCTGCCAACGTTCGGGGCACGCTCGGCTACGCGGCCGAACTGTGGCAGGTCCCCGAGGCCGAAGCCGAAGCGCAGCTCGGAGCAAATTTCGAGCGCCTGTTCGGCTTTGCGCCCTGAGGCTTGGGGACTCGCATGGACCGAGTTCGAACCGACAGACTTCAGATCGCCATGGCGCCGAGATCGTCTGGCGTCTCTTCGGGCCGCGGGATCCAGCTCTCGTCAGGCGTGCGCGGCGGCAGAATGGCGGGCTTGCCGTCGAACGTTTCGCGGCGGCCAGGCCAGACGAACGTCTTGACGACGAAGACGAGCATCGACTTCTGTTCGAGACGCGGATCAACGAACGGAGCGATCTTTTCGTCGTGCTTCTGGCGCAAAAGGCTCCAGTGCAGGCCAGGCAGCTCGTGGTGCATGCCGTGAAAGCCGTTGTTGAAAGTCCACCAATTCACCAATTTGCCGACGAAGTTACGCGAGTGATTGTAGCGGTGGCTCATGTCGCAGCCGTCGTGCTGCAGGTAGTTGATGCTGATGATGCCCCAGGCCGCGTACAAATGCGGCACCAGCCAGTACAAGAGCGCCTTTCTCCAATCGAGCACCAAGAGCAGCACGGTGACGCCCAGTACCGTCCAGGTTTCGATGCGATACTGCCGAAACCAAGCGCGGTGACTCTCCTTCATCGCGGCGCTGTAGGCGACGTCACCCTTGCGGATGGCGACGGCGACGCGAGGCGCAAACTCGACCATGTTCAGGATGTTCCAACGATGCCGAACCTTGGTGGTGCGCATGACGTCGCGCGTCGATTGAATGTGCTTGTGGTGGCTCAGGTTGTGGCCGGGCACGAAAGCGCTGACCGTCGAGCCGTACGACAGCGAGAGCAGCACCTGCAGCACGCGGTTGGCCCAGCGTTTCTCGAACACAGGCGAATGGATGGCGTTGTGGGTGATGACTGCGCAAAAAAACGAAAACACGCACGTCGCCGCCAGCACGAGCCCCGCCAGCACCAACGCATCGGGCGCGGCCAGCCATTGAAAGATGACCAGACCGAAATAAGCCAATATGAAAGCGAGAGAGCGCAGATCAGCGAAGTAGCGCAGTTTCATCGCGAAATTCCTGACTCGAGGGCCAGGTAGGTCCAGGTGGGACGCCACCAACATCCCAACTAAAAACCCGACACGCCCCTCGCGCAAGCGAAAATCGCGCGAGGCGCACGGCTGCAGTGCTACTGCAAATCCCTCGGAACAAACGCCGAGCCGTGGTCAGGACACTCGGCCCTTCGCTCGATCAGGCGGCTCAGTCGAGCCCAGCGCCAACCGTGAAATTCAAATAGAGCTGCTCGGGTCCACCGCCCGAAGCGAACAAATAGTTCAGGCGTGACGAAAGGAGCAGTGTGGCAGGCCCGAGCGGCAACTCGACGCCGACCTCGGGTCCGACCGCCCAGTGCCAGCTCTCACGCGTGAAGCGATCGATGCCGAGATCGATGCGTCGCAAAACGCGCGAACCACCAACACCAACGGCGACGTAAGGGACGAGCTTGCCGATCGGATCGGGTCGCGCGCCTTGGCGGAAGGCATAGTGCGCGCGCAGCATGAGCGGATTGCTGGACATCTCGTGCACGCTGGTGCCGCTCACCGTGACGTCGCCCGTGGGATCCGTGTAGGTCGAGAAGCCCTTTTCCGCCAAGGTGTGCCACGCCACCAGCCCGCCGATTTCGAGTCTGCCCAAGCCGACGTACTTCACCTCGATGGAGAAGCCCTGCACGCTGAACCGGTTGGTGAAGTCTGCGGTCGAGGCGAGCGGCAGGCTGAAGTCCCAACCCAGTCCGACCATGAACAGCGCGGGCTCTTCGATGGGATCTAGATTGCCTTCGTCGGGCACGTCGTTGTAGCCGCCATCGGCTGCTGCTGACGGTGCAGCGCGTCCCGTGGGAGCCTGCGCTGTCGGCTGTACGACGGCGGGAGGCGCCTCGGCAGGCTGTACGACGGCGGGAGGCGCCTCGGCAGGCTGCACGACGGGCGGCGGACCTTCTGCAGGTGCTGCGGCCGGCGCACTAGCTTCGGCGGCTGTGGGCGCCGCAGCAGGCGCGGGAGCCGGATCTGGAGCAGGCGCTGTTGCGGGCGCCGGGACCGGGGGGGCCGGGGCCGCTGATGCCGGTGCGGGACTCGGCTGGGCAGCTGGTGTTTGCGACAAGGCGAGCGCTGGCGCGAGCAACACGAAGCCGGCCGCCGACAAGGAGACGAGCGCAGACAGAGAACGCTGCTTTTTCGACGAACGCGAGGCCGTCACTTGGCACCTCCGACCTTCAAGTACGGAGACTGCAGGAAGGCGTTCTGGACGCTGGTGGCGATGCGGTCTTTGGTGCTGTCGGCTGAAGAGTCGGCATAGAGGCCCTGCAAAGACGCGAACCAAACGCTCTTCAAATCGTCGGTTTTCGAAGCAACGCGGTCGATCATGTTGATGAGCACAGCCCCAGTCGGCAGGTTGTAAACGTAGCCACCCGACGGGTACCAACACGAGAAGCCGAAGTACGGATCGCACCAAACGTAAGCCGGCTGGTACTGCCAGTTGTCGCGGGCGATCGAACCGACCAGCAAGACCACGTCCGGATCTTGGTCGAGCCCGATGACGCGCTCGTAGCCGTAGGCGTCCATCTGCTTGGCGATCGCTTCGAGGATGTCGCCGTCGTAGTCGTGCTCGGTCTGGAAGCAGCCTTGCCCGACATCGAGCCCCGAGCGCCCTCCTGCGCCCCCCGCCCCACCAGCGCTCGTGTTGTCGCCCTCGAGGATACCGCACAAATCGATCACTCGGTCGGTGAGCGCGTACGTCTGGTACTTGGTGTAGTCGCGACCGCCATCCTTGATAGTGAGGACGGCGTCGGTTTCGGCCACGGTCAGCGCCTCGTAAGAACAGGCCGCGCCCAGCGTGGTGAGGGCGAGAGCAAGCGCCCCCCATTTCCGAATTGCGCGGGTTTTCACGCTTCTGTCGTACCAGTAGCCTCGCTCCGGTCAATTGCACGGGCCGGGGGGGCGGGCGCGGGCTCGCTCGGGCCACGGGCGCCTGCTAGAGGCCGGCCCGAAGGAAGCCCTCGTGTCAGCCCCTCACCTCGTGATCTTCGACTGCGACGGCGTGCTCGTCGACTCAGAGCCCGTGGCAGCCCGCGTGCTCTCGGAAACTCTGCACACCTTGGGTTGGCCCGTGACGTTCGAGCAGGTGGACCGACTGTTTCGGGGTCGCAGCTTGCGCGACTGCCAAGAGCACATCGAGGAGCATCTGGGCCGCCCGCTGCCCGAAGACTTCATCGAGCACCTGAACGAGCGCACTTACAAGGAATTCGAGGCAACGCTGCAGCCGGTTCCTTTCGTGAGAGAAGCTCTGGACAGTGTGCTCGCGCACGGGCTGCCGGTGTGCGTGGCCTCGAGCGGCAGCCACGAGAAGATGCGGCTCACGCTTGGCCTCACCGGCTTGTTGCCGCTGCTGGGTCACCGCCTTTTCAGCTCCAAGGACGTGGCGCGCGGCAAGCCCTTCCCTGATCTGTTCCTGCACGCCGCCGCTTCGATGCGTGTCTTCCCCGAAGTCTCGGTCGTGATCGAAGACAGCGTGCCCGGGATCCTCGGCGGCCGCGCCGCCGGCATGCGCGTGCTCGGTTACGCCGCCAGCGGCAACGCAAGCGAGCTCGAAGAAGCCGGCGCCGAACCCTTCACCAGCATGCGCGACCTGCCGCGGCTGCTCGGTCTAGGTTGAACGATGGCCCAGGATTTTTCGCCCATCGAGCAGGCCATCTCCCTGCTCTCCCAAGGTGACGTCATCGGTCTGCCTACCGAGACCGTCTACGGTTTGGCTGCCGACGCGACCAACGTCGCCGCCGTCGCACGTATCTTCCAAATCAAGGGTCGCCCGAGCGATCACCCGCTGATCTTGCACTTGGGCGACGCCAGCTGGCTCGACGACTGGGCGAGCGAAGTGCCCGAGCGCGCGCGCCTCTTGGCCGAGAAATTCTGGCCAGGCCCGCTCACCCTCGTCCTCGAAAAAAGCGCCCGCGTCTCAGACGCCGTCACCGGCGGCCTGCAAACGGTGGCGCTGCGCGTGCCTGGGCACCCCGTCGCCCTCGAACTGCTTCGTAGCTTCGGCCGCCCACTCGCGGCGCCTTCGGCCAATCGCTTCGGCTCCGTCAGCCCCACCACGCGTCAGCACGTGCTCGACGATTTGGGCGACGACATCGAGCTGGTACTCGAAGGTGGCCCATGCGCTGTCGGTCTCGAATCGACGATCGTCGATCTCTCCGGCGCCGCACCGCGCCTCTTGCGTCCGGGCGGCATCTCGCTCGAGGAACTCGAAAGCGCGCTCGGCGAAAGGGTACTGCCGAGCGACGGCAGCGTGCGCGCACCTGGCACGTTGGAATCGCACTACGCGCCGCGTGCACCCGTTCACTTGGTTACGCCCGAAGAAATCTGGGCGCGCGCACTCACCGAAGCGGCCGCGGGTACGGTCGGCGTGCTCACCGACGTCGAACCACCCGTCGCACTGCCCGACTCGATTGCGCTGGCGCTACTCGGCCACGACGCGGGGACTCAAGCCCATGAGCTTTACGCGTGCCTGCGCACACTCGACGAGCGCGGCGTCCGCATCATCCTTTCCACCTTGCCGAGCGAAGTCGGCCTGGGCGCGGCAGTCGCCGACAGGCTCCGCCGGGCCTCAGCTCCGCGCTAACGACCCCCGGCAAAAACACCGAGCGAAACGCGATCCTCGGGGGCCCGCGGAACTGCTCACTTTTTTGCGTCACAGTCGGCGCATTCTTCCTTGACAGTTCGGGGGGCCAAAAGTACATCAAGCGCCCTCGTGAAGCCGGTCCGCCGGCGAATCCTGGAAAATTGCGGGAGTAACTCAGTGGTAGAGTGCAACCTTGCCAAGGTTGACGTCGAGAGTTCGAATCTCTTCTCCCGCTCTCAAAAAAGCCTGGTTCTTCGGAACCGGGCTTTTCTTTTCTGCATCGACGATGCTGAAATTCGGAAGGGCCGCCGCGGGTAGCTGCCGCGCCTTCGCCGTGTTGGCCAGGTAGCGCTGGTGGGCCTTGGGGCTCGACGCGCCGGAGAGAGCCATGGCGGTCTGCATCTCGACGCCCGCACCTGCCAGCGCCTGCTTGAAGGCCCGCCGGAACGAGTGGAAGTCCACCGGCTTGGTGAACTCGGTCTCCTCGAACAGCTCGGTCTCCCGCGGCGTCAGCGGTCGCACCTGCCTCGAACGCCGACCACTGAATCGCCCGGAGGTCGCCGATGCGGACGCCACCGAAGACGCGAGAGACCAGCGCCATCGTCTGCCGCTCGAGCACAGCCATGGTCTGACCCTTCTCGGATTGTTCCCAGGTCAGGTAGCGCGAAAGCTCATCGTCGGTCAGCACAGCGCGCTCGCGTGTGTCCACCTTTGCCGCCGGGGCGCGCACTCGGGCAACTACGTTCTCGGGCAACAGCTCGTCGCGCCACAGTTCGCCCAGGACGGCGCCCACGTCGTTCTTGACGTGCGTCACCAAGTCTTGGCCCAGGCCGCGCTCAGCGACGAGCACGGGCAGCTCGCGCACGTCCGAGGTGGTCACCTCGGTCACGAGCTTGCGGCCGATGGCCGGCGTGGTGAAGGTGCCCAAGGAAGCGGCGACGCTCGAGGCAGCGATGGGAATTTAGAGCGGTCGTGGCCGATGCGATGGGGCCACCTGTCCAGGCGAACGCTCTACGAAAGGATATCGACGGACGGAACAACCGCCCAACCGGCATCGAAAGAAACGAACGACGTAAATCCCAGTTCCGCACCTACGACAAGATGCAGGGCGTCCATCGCGTCGAGATCGACATAGGCCTTGAGGAGAGCGCGGTGCGCTTTTCGCAGCTTGCGTCCTGCAGCAGCGGGGCCTCCGTTCACATCGGGCCAGAGACACGAAACACCGAGAGACGATGCCGCGTCCGCGGCAAGCTTCAGCATGGCGAGCATCTTTGCTTGGGCAATGGCGTCCACCACGGCTCGCTGCGGATCTGTCTTGTTCAACTGGCGCCAGGCACCGTTTGTTTGGTCCTGTCGCGAGCGATTGCGAATCAACGCAGCCACTTCCTCGAACGCGAGGACAGATGTCGCAAAGACAGCCGAGGTTCCTGTCCCCCGGGCGATCAAGTCCGCTACCCTTTTTCCGCGAACCACCTCATTCCGATCGGCTTGCTGGTGCGCCTGTGACGCCTGCCAATGCGCCAGAGGGAGGAGCGCAGAAGTGTCTAGATAGTAGCCTCCGCCGTCCCTTGGTTTCTCTGAGACAATCGACTTCGCCGCCATCGTCAGTCGTACTTGTCTGACGCGAACGCAGCGAAGTCCTCCGCGGTCAGCTCGACGGATTCACCTTCCACTTCCAAGCCAGCGAGGAGCGTATCCAACTGACTCGAACGACTTCGTTCGCGAAGCCGCCCGGTATCGAACTGAAATTTCGCGACAACTTCGACGAGTTGTGCGTAGGCGCGAGCATTCTTCCGCTCCGACTGCTCAAGGGCCGCACGTAAGGCCTCGACTTGGCGCGTCGCGTCGTCGCGCTGCACGCTTGCTTGGTGCTCTCGTTGAAGAGCAGCTGCGGCTGCCGCCGCTAGTGCCGTTGTAACGTGCACATCACGCTCATTGCCTTCGGGGGTCCACGCCCTCGGTCGCTTGAGCGCCCAGCCGCAGTGGTGGGCTACGTCAGGGACTGAAAAACATGTAGACATCGCTTTGTTACGCTAACCCATAGGCCAGGCTTGGTCCATTTTACATTGCCTACGTACCGAAAACGGCACCTGAAGCCGCTTCCGTTCTCCAGTGGCGACCACGCGAAGAGTTGGACGGCGGCCTTCTCCTGGCTCGCCGGCCGAAATTCCGCGCCTACAAGCTCAAGTGAGACACCATCGACGTGAAGGGGTGCAGCCGCGATTGGCGTGGGCGGCCTCTCGCCATCGACCACAAATATGGCCTCAACTAGGCCCTGCATCGACGCCGAATGCGCGTTGCCCTTGAGAGCTGCAAGGAGCGCCTCGATTGTCCGGCCCTCATCTCGGGCCTCGATGAGTTCGTCTGGAGGATCTGAATCGGGCTTAGCGATTGCTCGCAGATGGAGCACATCCCCAGCATCGTTTGGCGCCTTAGCGATGCGAACCGAGACGTAAAATGGTGTCGCGGTTCGCGATGAAAGCACCACCGCCTCGTCATCATCGTCGCCGAGGATCGGGCGAAGGACTTTGGCGAGCGGCTCCCCAACTCCTCCATTTTGCGGAAACAGCTGGATGATTTCGACTGAACGCAATTGCAGCGTAGGCGCAGTCTTCACGGGACTGTCAGGTAACACTAGCGGCTCCCCTCGTACACCCCCACCCGCTCGGCCCCTTTACCCAGCCTTTGGCTAAATCCATTCGAGGGCCGACAGCGCTGGGTGCCCCGGCGGCCCGGGGGCATGGATTTTCACGCAAGCGGCGCAATACGTCCGCTAGCTACGCGCGTCCGCACGTCGACAGGATATGCCGCTCGCATTCGTCAGGGGCTTGGCTCGCTGCGACCCAGAACCGCCAGCACTCGCCCAAGCAGGCGTGGATTCGATCGGCGATAGGCGCACCGAACGACGCCGTCACCCGCACGACACCGCCGTCGCCCACATCCACACCGACCTGCAGATCAGCGGGAGCCACATCCACCGCGTGCATCTTCGACTCGGAGACCTCGAAGCGGTTGGCTTTGTTGATGCGTCCACGTCGGCAGTGCTTCAGGGCGTTGGCGATCTCGTGGAGTTCGCCCAAGGCGGGCTGGCCGCGGGCCAACTCGGCGCGCAAGTCCTGCTCGCGCGACCACACGCCGAGGTCGTGAAAGACGTACTCGGGAACGGCATCAAACGCGACCACCGCCGCAAACAGACTTGCCGCCCTCTTGCGTTCGAACACGTCAGGCTCGTCGCGCATGGTGCGCTCGTAAGCCATGAAAAGAGGCAGCGCCACGAAATTGAGCGGCGAGCGCGAGCACGGTCGACCCCTCGCCGGCTTCGCTGGCGCGAGTTAGGGCCCCGGCAAGGGCTAGCTCGACTGGAACGGCCGCTTCACGAGACGAGCCTGATTCGGCTTCGGGGCGTTCCGATTTTCTGCATATTTTTTCTGCATGGCCGTCTCGGATCTCGGGAGAATGGGTCACAAGCTCCATGGGGCTTCCGCCGGATTCAGCTGTTTTCGGCGCCCTTCGGGTGTCCCCTTGGACCTTGCCAAGGTTGACGTCGAGAGTTCGAATCTCTTCTCCCGCTCCACCAGAGCTCAAACGGAAAAGGCCCTCACTTCGGTGACGGGCCTTTTTCATTCCTTCCCACCACTGATCCCACCACTTGGTGCTGTGACGAGGCGGATGACCCGCGCCCTGCTCGTCGCCGCGCACGGTGGAGTAGTGCTCCTGCATGCGAGTGGCCCGAGATGCTCCGCTCAACAGCTTCCCAGCGCCTCCGCCACCCTGGACCCAAATGCGTTTTCGAGCTCCAGGCGCCCGACCCTTTCGGCGTCGAGGCCATGCGCTAGAGCGGCGACAAGGCGGATCTCGTCGTCCTCAATCTTACGGTCCGACTTGACGGCCTCGATCATGATACGGACCAAGGCCGCCTTGGTCCTCGTGTCCAAGGCTCGGCCTTGGCTGAGAAGCGTCGAGCCCTGGGCCAGGAACTCGTCTGCGTGGAGCCGCTCGTATTCGTCGAGGATCGAGTCGGCAAGCGCGCGAGGTCGAACCAAGCGCAACAGGAATCGCCGCTCACCTTTGCTCAGTTGGTTGTCCGCGGTGACGACCCGCTCGGCGAGATAGAAGGCCAAACGCCCGCGGTCGAGTTCGGTCATCGACATCGACGCTGCTTCTTTCGTAGCGACAGGCTCCACCTCTACCCAGGCGGGCAGGGCCGGCGGGGCGGCAGGCTGGGTCTGGAGCTCGGAATCCTGAAGAAGGAAGGCAGGGAGCTTCCGCGAAGAGGCGACGCGCCAAAGACCCTTGGGGACGAAGTGGAGCGGCACCAGTCGAGACAAGAGGTGCGTGAAGTCCTCGAGCCGTACCTCGCCCGGCCCGTGCCCCGTGATCTCTCGAAAGCGGTCCGAGCGCCAGAAATATTCCATGGCAATGGCACGGAGCGGCGCGATGGGGCGAGTCTCCGGCAGGAGTTCGTCCAGATCCCCTTGGGCAATGAGCTCGCGACCTTGAGCGAGGAACGACTGGGTATCGTGGCGGCCGTACCTGTCGGTGTGTCCTGCGCTGAGGAGGATCTCGCCCTGAAGGTTCGCGTGGAGGTCGGGTTGCGCAATCAAGCCAGCTCGATCGGCATTCAACTCGCACAGCTGGCGGAGGACGTACCACGTTTCGACAGCTTCATCGGCCTCTCTGCTGGCGAGCAGGGCAAGGAGGTCTCTCGAATCCCTATCCAGACGGCCGCCAGTCTCGAGTGCGCCTCGGTGGTCGCGCACGAGGGCGAGCCCGTGCAGTGGATCGGCCAGGTGACCAAAGCCGAAAGAGCCCAGCTCGTGCCCGATGATCGACTGCAAAACTTCCTTGTTGTCGATGGTGGTGAGAAGCCCGCGCTCCAGAGTGAGCAGGACGTCGTCTCCGGCGTTCCAGATCCCGGCATTGTCCGAGCCGCTCGCTCCTGGCGTTTGAAAGATGCGTGCGTTGCAGGAGAGGCCCAGCCGCCCGAGCGCCTCCCCCAACAGCTCGTGCACGAGCGGATGGCTCGACGGAGACAACTCCTCTCCCTGGGCGAGGCTGCGGCGAAGTGCGTCCGCGTAGTCCGGCCGATAGAGTTCCAAGAAGGCCTGGAGCGCTCCCACAATCGGCAGCTGCTGCATGGCTTCGCGCAGCATATCTTCCTCGTGTAATTTGATGGCGCGCAAGGTTTCACTTCGGTGAGTCTGCATGGTCTTGGCCCGATTCTTACCGATGTGGCCCAACCCGCAAGCATCGGGTTCAGCTCCCCTCCAGGACGTCCGCCCGAATCGTCGCCCTGACCCGGGATCGGCAAGGCGCGAGTCGACGGCGCCCCACACGTTGTACGAGGACCTCTTGCCAACGATAAGGCGCGCGTCCGAGCGCACGGCGAGGACGTCACCGATGTCCAAGGTAGCCGTGCCCAGCCCAGGCACACCGATGTTGCTGAGAAGCAGGCGACCGTTCTCGACGCGGAATCGAGCTGGCGCTGGCGCTAGCAGCAGCAGCAGCAGCAGCAGCAGCAGGCCGGCGCGGCACCAGAACGACAGCGACGCCAGCGCCCACGTGAGCGGGACCAAAAGGTTGGTGCCACCTCGGGCGAACTGCTCCGCGAACGCGATCCGATAAATCAAGGCCGGTGCCGCGATGATTGCCGCGAGCGCGCAGCGTCAAGCTGCCGGGCTGTTCGTATCAGTTCGTTTAGTTGCGCTGAGCGCTCGCTCCGCGAATGGCGTCGGCCGAGTCCTCTGTGCCAACAATCGTGAGATAGCGCCCCCCGTCAGATTAATGAAGAAACCGAGCAGGGCGAGACTGACATGAGCGATGCAAAACGTGGTCTCGTTGTCGACCGAAAGGTCGAGTACCGAAGTG
>Ga0105048_10001178_pt1 | contig 42374 bp, 36 predicted proteins | sample MAT05_FD_78382 | JGI IMG/M metagenome (GOLD analysis project Ga0105048, IMG submission 78382) | Freshwater microbial communities from Lake Fryxell liftoff mats and glacier meltwater in Antarctica - MAT-05 | ecosystem: Environmental > Aquatic > Freshwater > Ice > Liftoff microbial mat | place... | reverse complement strand
CGCAAAGGCGCGGAGACGCAAAGGCGCAAAAAATCGGATTTCTTTTTTGCGTCCCTGCGTCCCTGCGCCTTTGCGTTAAAATCCGGCTCTTTTCGGTCCATTTCAACCCGTTCGGTGCTCTAGTGGAGCGTCTCGTTCCCCTCGCGCCGCACCTTCGTCGGGATATCGTCGAGCCGCCCCCCGAACCCGATCGCCGCCACCAGCGCTGCCACCGCGATCGCCGCTGTCGCGTAGAGCCCCCACATCCACTCGATGTGCACCGGCCGCAGCATGAGGCTCTTCGGCGTGGAGCCCAGCCGCACCGCCGCCGTCGTCAGCACGATGCCCGCCAGGAAGGCCACCGCGACGCGCGAGCCGCGCATTTTGTAGATTGACCGCCGGCTGAGCACGAGCGGGATCATCACGAAGTAAGCGACCGCGGGGGCCCAGAAGTAGCCGCGGAGCTGGGCGAGGCCGTAGCCGGTCAGGTCGCGCAGCTCGGGCGCGGTCTCGTGGATCCACGGGGCGAAGAAGGTCGCGAAGCCGGCCACCGCCAGCGCCACGAGGAGGCCTCGGTTGCGGCCCGGGTACGTCCACGGGACCGTCTCCATGTGCGGGGGCGTCGGCTCCTCCGGGTACTCGAGCTTGGCGTCGTACGACGGGGGGAGCTTCGCCAGCGCTTCGAGGCCGAGGCCGCAGTCGGGGCAGGCTCGAGCTTCGCTGGCCTCGAACATCTGCCGACAGAAGGGACACGCAATCAGACCGCTCATCGGGGTGGCGAAAGCATAGCTCACGAGCAAGGACGACAACGCCGCCGCTTGCCGGTTCCCCGGAAGGCGTCGCATAGTGCCCCGCTCAGAAGAGCGCGGGAGAGAGCATGAGCAAGCGAGAGAAGCTTTCGGATGCGGCCATCGTGGCCTTCGTGACGAGCCACCTCGGCTGGGAGCGCCAGGGCGACGCCCTGGTGAAAACGTTCGAGTTCGCCGACTACCCAGGCGGGCTCGCGTTCGCGGTGCGCGTGGGCTTCGCCGCCGAGCGGCGCGATCACCACCCCGATCTTCGCGTGAGCTACCGCAAGGTCGAGGTCACCTGGTCGACGCACGACCAGGGCGGCATCACGGCGGTCGACATCGAGATGGCGGAGCTCTGCGACCAGCTCCACCACGCGTAGCCCCCACGCCGTCCGTCCCTTCATGCTGCCCGAAAATCTGATCCAGCACGTCCGCCTCGCCGAGGGCAGCCCGCTCCTCGAAGAAGCTCTCACGCACCCGAGCTTCGCCAACGAGCAGCGGCCGGAGCGGCGCATCGACAACCAGCGCCTGGAGTTCCTCGGCGACGCCGTGCTCGGCCTGGTGACGAGCGAGCTGCTGATGCAGCGCTTCCCCCTCGCCAACGAGGGCGAGCTCTCGTTGATGCGATCGCTCCTCGTCAACACCGAGGCGCTCGCCGCGTGGGCGCGCAAGGTCGATCTCGCCCCGGCGCTCAAGCTCGGTCGCGGCGCGGACGCGGCGGGCGAGCGCGACCGCGACAACGTGCTCGCCGACGCGGTCGAGGCGATCGTCGGCGCCGTCTACGTCGACCGGGGGATCGAGGGCGCGCGCGAGATCGGCGGGCTCGTGGTGGGCGAGCCGCTCCACCGGCTCGGGGAGAGCCGATCGGTCGGTCGCGACGCCAAGAGCGAGCTCCAGGAGCAGGTGCAGGCCGAGGGCTGCTCGTCGCCGCGCTACCGGGTGCTCGGCACCGAGGGGCCCGACCACCGGCGCGCCTTCCATGTCGCGGTCGAGGTCGATGGCGCCATCATCGGCGAGGGCCGCGGGCGATCGAAGAAGCTCGCCGAGCAAGCCGCAGCCCGCGCCGCGATCGAGGCCCGCGCCAATCCCCCGGCGGAGGGCACCGCCTCGACGCCGCCTCCGTCCAACGAGCCCACCCCGTCCCCCCCGTCGTGCCCCGGAGCCTCCGAAGAATGACGCCTGCTCGCCGCCGCCGCTTCGTCGCCGCCCTCTTCGTCGCCCTCGCCGCCCTCGGCCTCACCCCGATCGCCTGGGGTGGCAGCTACCTCGACCGCGCGGCGCTGATGCTCGACGAGGCCCGACGCGAGGGCGACATGCTCCAGCCCCGCACCTTCGACAAGGAGATGGTGCTGGTCGTCAAGACATTGGCGGAGGCCCGCGCCAAGGTCGGCCGCAAGATGGAGGTCCCGGCCGCCGTGGTCCGCGCGCACCCCCACCTGCTCCTGGTCTTCGAGAACTGCGAGCGCGCCGCTCAGGCTGCGGATGACGGCAATTTCAAGAAGTTCATGGAGCACCTGACCACGGCGCGGGACGAGGAGAAGATCTTCCGCTCCCTGCTCGGCGAGATGGGCTACTCCCTCCCGGAGATCACCTCGAAGCGCTGACGTCGCCCCCGCGGTTTAAGCTGGACCTTCCTGATGTTGAAAGCTATATTCAACATCAAGAGGCAAGCGGGAATGTACGTGTGTCTTTGCGTCGGGGTTACAGATCGGGTCATTCAGGAGCTGGCGCGCAAGGGGGCATGCCCCGAAGAGGTCTCCGAGTGCACAGGGGCCGGCACACGCTGCGGGACATGCGTCGCGACCGTGCGAGCGATCGTGCATGAAGTGCAGGGCATCCCGGAGTCGCGCCGCCGGCTCGAGGTGCTCACGAACTCAGCGGTCACCGCCGCGTAATTCGGCTCGCAAGCGAACCCAGCCGCGCTTTCCGCTGGAAACGTCCCCTTACAAACCCTATTTGGCGTAGCGTCTTTCCCGAGGGACGGGGTGGGCGCGCTGGTGCGCAGGTTCCTCGTCATCGGATTGAGGCGGCGCGCTGAAGCACGGGCGCTCCACGCTCGATCCGTCACGCCGAAGAGGTCCGCATGAAGGGTATCAAAGAGATCATCGAGCTACTCAACGAGGTGCTCGCGGGCGAGCTCGTCGCCATCAACCAGTACTTCTTGCACAGCAAGATGTGCACAAACTGGGGCTTCACGAAGCTCGGCTCGCACGCACGCAGCGAGTCGATCGGCGAGATGAAGCACGCCGACAAGCTGACCGATCGGATCCTGTTCCTCGACGGCCTCCCCAACTTCCAGCGGCTCGACAAGCTCCGCATCGGGCAGACGGTGCCCGAGCAGATGCAAGCCGACCTCGCCCTGGAGATGCACGCCATCAAGCTCCTCAACGACGGGATCACGCTCTGCCGCGCGCGCGGCGACAACGGGACGGAGGATCTTCTCAAGGAGATCCTGGTCTCCGAGGAGGAGCATATCGACTGGCTCGAAACGCAGCTCCGCCTGATCGAGCACCTCGGCGAGGGCCCGTACCTCGCCGAGCAGATGTAAGAGGCCCGCGCCCCTGGAGAGAGCGATGCCGAAGATTCTGGTCGTCGATGATCAGCGCAATATGCGCACCACGCTGGCGATGATGCTGCGGGGAGCAGGGTACGAGGTCGACGAGGCGAGCGACGGAAGCCAGGGCGCCGACATGGGCGGCCGCGGGGCGTACGACGTCGTCCTCACCGATCTGCGGATGGGAGGCTTCGACGGGATCGGCGTCCTCCGCGCCGTGAAAGAGTCGCACGCGATGACCGAGGTCATCGTGATGACGGCGTACGGCACGATCGAGAGCGCCGTGGAGGCCATGCGCCTCGGCGCCTTCGACTACATCCAGAAGCCGTTCACCGAGCAAGAGCTGCTCGTCAAGGTCGAGCGCGCCAACCACAACCGCCGGCTCGCCAACGAGGTCCAGCTCCTCGCGAGCGAGTTCAAGGAGCGGTACAAGTTCGAGAACATCGCCGGTCGATCGCAGGCCGTGCGCGAGGTGCTCGGGCGCATCGTCAAGGTCGCCCCGACCGACGCGACGGTGCTGATCACCGGCGAGAGCGGCACCGGGAAAGAGCTCGTGGCCAAGGCGATCCACGCCAACAGCCGGCGCGCTGATCGCCCGTTCGTGCCCGTCAACTGCGCCGCGATCAGCGAGACGCTGCTCGAGAGCGAGCTCTTCGGCCACGCGCGCGGCTCGTTCACCGGCGCCGTCAGCGCGCGCAAGGGGCTCTTCGAAGAGGCCGACGGCGGCACGTTCTTCTTCGACGAGATCGCCGAAACACCGCTGACGTTCCAGGCCAAGCTCCTCCGCGCGATCCAGGAGAACGAGATCCGCCGCGTCGGGGAGAACAAGCCGATCCACATCGACGTGCGGATCATCGCCGCGACGAACCAGGAGCTGCTCACGGCGGTCGCCGAGAAGCGCTTCCGCCAGGATCTCTACTACCGCCTCAACGTCGCGCGGTTCGTGCTGCCGCCGCTCCGCGATCGGCGCGAGGACATCGCGGTGCTGCTCGAGTTCTTCCTCGAGAAGTACAACCGCAAGATGAACACGCGGGCGCGCTTCTCCGACGGCGTGGTCGAGGCGGTCACCGCCTACGACTTCCCCGGTAACATCCGCGAGCTCGAGAACATGGTCGAGCAAGCGGTGGCGCTCTCCGGCGGCGGGCCGATCACCGCGGACGACGTGCTCCCGGCAACGCTGCAGCCGAAGCGCCCGTCCAGCAGCGGGCGCACGCTGGCCGACGTGGTCGACGCGGCGGAGCGGCAAGCGATCGAGGCCGCGCTGCGCGACTGCGACGGGAGCCGCGAGAAAGCCGCCGAGGTGCTGGGCATCAGCGCGACGACGCTCTGGCGGAAGATGACCCGTCTGGCGATCACCTATCCTCCTGCCTGACTGCGAGCGCCGGGGCCGCTCTCTCGGCACCCCGGCCAAGCACCAAAACTCCGTGGCCATTTTCACAAATGCATCGGGAAGCTCGAGCAGGCTTTCCCCGCTGCATGACGTCGCGACGACACCTGGGGCGCTTTACGCTTCTGCTGCGGCATTTCGCTCACTGCCTCTCTGGCCTCCGAATTGCTTAGGCGTTCGCGCTTCAGTAATTGCGGAGGTGGTTCCCTTGCCTCGAGTCCTGATCGTTGACGACGAAGAAAACCAGCGTCGGACGCTGTCGATCGGGCTGAAGCTCGACGGTTTCGAGGTCTCGGTCGCCGGCTGCTCCATCGAGGCGCTCCGGCGTCTCGCTGCGCCGCCGCAGATCGATCTCACCATGATCGATCTGATGATGCCGGGGCTGAACGGCCTCGAGCTAGCGCGCCAGATCCGGCGGATGTACCCCGGCGTCCGCGTCGTGCTTTCGAGCGCGTACCACCTCTCCGCGCGCCAGGTGGAGCGCGCCGACTGCGGCGCCATCGGCTTCGTCCCCAAGCCCTACCGGCTCGACGAGCTCTGCTCCTTCCTTCGTTCCAAGGCGAAGCCCACGCCCACGTCCCCGCCCCCGATTTGAGCTAGCGGCGTGCGGCGTGAGCTGTTCGATTTCGAGCTCCCACCGGAGCTCATCGCTACGCACCCCGCCCCGGAGCGCGACGGGGCCCGCCTGCTCGTGCTCGATCCAGCGCGCGCCACGCTGGAGCATGACGCTGTCCGCGCGCTCGATCAGCGGATCGCCGCGGGCACGTTGCTCATCGTCAACGACACGCGCGTCGTCCCCGCGCGGCTCCTCGGCACGAAGGAGCGCAGCGGCGGTCGGGTGGAGCTCCTGCTGGTGCGACGCCTCGGCGACGCCTCGATCGTCGAGGAAGGTCGATCGATCCCGGCGGAGCGCTGGCGCGCCATGGGCCGCTCTTCGAAGCCGCTGCGGCCGGGCGCGCGCCTCGCGTTCCCGGCGCGCGCGGCCGCGGCGGGAGGCCCGAGCGTCGTGCTTCGCGCAGCGATCGAAGAGCGCTCCGAAGACGACGGCCTGCTCTCGGTGCTGCTGTTCACGCCCGACGCGAGCTCGATCGATGCGGCGCTCGAGGCCGTGGGTCACATGCCGCTCCCGCCCTACCTGCACCGACCGGACGAGGACGCGGATCGCGAGCGCTACCAGACGGTGTTCGCGCGGGTGAAGGGCGCCGTCGCCGCGCCCACCGCGGGCCTCCATCTTTCGACGGCGCTGCTCTCCCGCCTCGAGAGCAAGGGCGTCGTGCGCGCCAGCGTGACGCTCCACGTCGGCCTCGGGACGTTCCAGCCGGTGACCGCCGAGGATCTCGACGATCACGCGATGCACAGCGAGCTCTACGAGGTGCCCGCCGAGACCGCGCAGGCGATCGACGACGCGCGGGCCCGCGGCGCCCCGGTGCTGGCGATCGGCACCACCGTCGTCCGGGCCCTCGAGAGCGCCGCCGACCGCGATCGGCCAGGAAGCGTCCGCTCCGGCGCAGGAGAGACGCGGATCCTGATCCAGCCGGGGTACAGTTTCCAGGTGGTCGACCAGCTGCTGACGAACTTCCACCTGCCACAATCGACGCTGCTGGCGCTGGTTTCAGCGTTCGCCGGGCGCGAGCAGGTGCTCTCGGCCTATCGCGCCGCCGTCGAGAGCGGCTACCGTTTCTTCTCCTATGGCGATGCGATGCTGATTCAGTCCCGCGATCCAGGGCCCCCGCTCGGCACGGAGGCTTCGTGACGGCCCCCTCGACCCCGGGGTTTGCGTTCCGCGTCGACGCGACGTGCGGCAACGCGCGCACCGGCGTGCTCACCACCCCGCACGGGGACGTGCCGACGCCGACGTTCATGCCCGTCGGCACGCAGGGCAGCGTGAAGACGCTCTCGCCCGACGAGGTCGCCGCGACGGGCGCGCGCATCGTCCTCGGCAACACCTACCACCTCTGGCTTCGCCCCGGCCCCGAGGTCGTAGCGCACGGCGGCGGCCTCCACGGCTTCACCCGCTGGCCGCACGCGATGCTCACCGACTCGGGCGGCTTCCAGGCCTTCTCGCTGTCCGAGCGGCGCACGCGGAACGAAGACGGCTTCGTCTTCAAGTCGCACCTCGACGGCTCGCGCCACGCCCTCACGCCCGAGGTCGCGATGAAGGTGCAGGGGCAGCTCGGCGCCGACATCGCGATGCAGCTCGACGTCTGCCCGCCGGGCGACTCGCCGCTCGCCGAGATCGAGGACGCGTGTCGCACCACGACGCGCTGGGCCCTCCGCTGCCTCGCTGCCAAGCGCCCGGACCAGGCGCTCTTCGGCATCGTGCAAGGCGGCACCAACCCAGCCCTACGGCGCGCCCACGCCGAGGAGCTCGCGGCGATGCCCTTCGACGGCCTCGCCCTCGGCGGCTTCAGCGTCGGCGAGCCGATCGAGCGCATGCACGAGGTCGTCACCGAGGTCGCGTCGACGCTCGATCCCGAGCGCCCGCGCTACCTGATGGGCGTCGGCACCCCGCGCGATCTGATCCTCGCCATCGCCGCCGGCGTCGACATGTTCGACTGCGTGCTCCCGACGCGGAACGCGCGCAACGGCCAGGCGCTGACGCAGTCGGGCCGGGTGGTGATCAAGCAGGCTCGCTACAAGGAAGATCTCTCCCCGCTCGACCCGACGTGCCCCTGCCCCACCTGCACCGGCGGCTACAGCCGCTCGTACCTGCGCCACCTCTTCATCGCCGGGGAAATCCTCGTGCTCCGGCTCTTCTCGGTGCACAACCTCCACCTCTACGGCCGCCTGATGCGCGAGGCGCGCGAGGCCATTCAGGCTGGAACTTTCCCAACGTTTGCGAGCGCGTGGCGCGACGCCGGGAGCGCCTCGTGAAAGCACCGCTTTATTGCCGTGGGACCCGGGCTCAGGTAGCCTCTTCCGACGGCGTCGAATGAGCGAAGACGCGAAGAAACCGCTGGGGCGTATCCTGCTTCGGCAGAAGGCAGTGACCCAGCCCGACCTCGATGAGGCGCTCGCCCAGGGCGAAGTGGGCGGGCCTCCGCTCGCCACGCGGATGATCGAGTCGGGCACGCTGTCGGAGATCGCGGCGCTGAAGGCCCTCTCCGAGCAGAGCGGCGTCCCGGGGATCGATCTCAACCAGATCTGCGTCCGCCTCACCGATCTCAGCATCCTGCCGAAGGAGGTCGCGATCCGGCATCGCCTGCTCCCCGTGCTCGTGCGCGACGATCGCGTCTTCGTCGCCATGGCCGCGCCGACCGAGAAGAAGGTCATCGACGAGATCGAGTTCGTCACCGGCAAGCACGTCTTCCCGTACATCGCGCTCGCCGGCCCGTTGATGCGCGTGATCACCACGGCCTACGAGATGCGCGATCGCGGCGACGCTTTCTACGTGGGCCCGCAGTGCCCGCCGGAGATTCAGCGGCGCGCCGGCCTGGCCCCCGCGCCGGTCGAGGCCCCGACCGAGGTGAGTCGACAAACCGCGCTGCCTCCCGCGCCGCCCGCGGGCGCGCGCTCCCCCACGTCGCAGGGCACGCCCGCCGAGCGGCCTCTGCTGCCGGGTCCGCGCGAAGGCAGCGTCATGTCGCGGCTGCCGCAGGCGAGCGGCCCGCGCGAGGGCAGCGTCGTGGCGCGCCTCTCGAACCTGGGCGGCTCCCCGAGCCGCGCGCCGTCGCTGCCGAGCGGCCGCACGTCACCCACGACGGACGTGCTCCGCGCCCCGATCGAGACCACGCCGCCGGGCGAGCCGATGCTGCCGCAGACGCGCACGTCGGATCCCGACGCGGGCTTCCGGCCCGGCTACACCGGGGCCCCCAGCACCACGCTCCAGCGCGCCGGAGCGTCGGGCCCTGCCGCCGCCGTCGCGCGGGTCGCCGCCTCCATCTCGCCGGTGATCGTCGACGACGCCATGGGCAAAATCGTCCTCGCCGACGAGCTCACCGACGCCGACTTCGGCCTCGCTGACCGCGATCTCTCGGTGATGACGAGCCTGCCGCAGGCGCCCCCGCCGGCCAAGGCGGGCCAGCGCACGGTGCTGATCGTCGACGACGAGACCGACATCCGCAGGCTGCTCCGCCGCGTCTTCGAAGATCGCGGCTACCGCGTCCTCGAAGCCGATCGCGGCCTCGTGGCGCTGAGCATGGTGAAGGAGCACCAGCCCGACGTGCTCATCCTCGACGCGATGCTGCCCGAGGTGCACGGCTTCGACATCGCCAAGCGCCTCAAGGGCACCGAGCGCTACGGCCACATCCCGATCGTGATGGTCTCGGCCGTGTACCGCGGCTGGCGCTTCGCCGAAGATCTCAAGGCGAGCTACGGCGTCGATGCGTACCTGGAGAAGCCGTTCAAGGTGGCCGACGTGGTCCGCGCCGTGGAGAACGCGCTCGAGCGCAACCCCCAGCCCCTCGACACCGAGAGGATCTCCGCCGAAGCCGAGAAGATGCTCAACGCCGGCATCTCCGCGTACAAGCAGGGCGACATCACCACGGCGATCGAGCACCTGCGCGAGGGCACGCGGATCGATCCGCTCGCGTACCGCCTGCACTACCACCTGGGCCTGCTCTACGGAAAGCAGGGGCGCGTGTACGACGCCATCCAGGAGCTCCAGACGGCGCTCGAGATCAACGGCCGGCACTTCCCCGCCCTGAAAAACCTCGCGGTGCTCTACCAAAAGGCGGGCTTCCGCAACAAAGCCATCGAGATCTGGGAGCGCGCCCTCGCCGTGGCTCCCGACGATCCGACGCGGCAGTCGATCAAGGAGCACCTCGTTGGCCTCCTGTAACGGCAAAATCCGTCGTAAGGTGAGGACCTCCCCACGTGACGAGGTGGGTCCGCGCCGATGAAGTTTCTCTGCGAAAACTGCAAGGCCAAGTATCAGATCGGGGACGACAAGGTCGCCGGCAAAGCGGTGCGCTTGAAGTGCCGCCGCTGCGGGTTCGACATCCACGTCAACTCCAGCACCGTCATCGAAGAGACGAGCGCCGCGTCCTGGCCTGACGCGTCGGCGACGATGCAAGGCTCGATGGCGATCATCACGCCGGAAACAGCCGCCGCCCTGGGGCTGCGGCCCCCGTCGAGCATCGCTTCGCCGAGCGCGCCGGCCACAGCTTCGCCGCGCCCAGGGCCTGCTCCACTCGGAGCGCCTCGTCCGGCCGGCGTGCTGGGCTTGCCGAGCCCAGCAGTCCCTCGCGCCACACCTGCGCCTCGCCCCGCCGTCCCTGCACCGGCGCCTGTACCTGACGCCGCACCGAACTCGGTCTGGCCAGCGGATCCGGGCGACCTCGAAGAAGAGAGCACGGCGGTCATGTCGGTCCCGCTGAGCGTGGCCATGGCCGCAGCGCAGGCGGCGACGAGCTCCAGCGCGCCGCGCCCTCCGATGGCATCGACCGCGCCCTCGACGCGGGAGGCCGCCGCGACGCCCCGCCCCGCCCCTGCGGCCACCCCGCGCCCCGCCGGGCCGCCGCGCCCCGCTATCGCTGTGCCGCGCGCACGCGCTCCGGGCTCGCCGATCGATCCGGTCACGAGCTCACCCAGCAGCCTCAGCCCCACACCCGGCGCCGTCGAAAAGCAACCCGCACCGGCCGCCACGCGGCCCGCACCGGCCGCCACGCCGCCCGCAGCGGCCGCCACGCCGCCCACAGCAGCCGCCACGCCGCCCGCAGCGGTCGCCACGCCGCAGCCCGCACCGATCGCCACGCCGCCCGCGCCGATCGCCACGCCGCCTGCAGCGGCTGCCACGCAAAGCGATGGCTGGTACGTCGGCGTCGCGGGGACACCGATCGGCCCCACCAACCTCACCGTCATCCGCGAGAAGGCCCGCACAGGGGAGATCCACGCCGACTCGCTGGTGTGGCGCGACGGCCAGGGCGAGTGGCTGCCGCTCCGCAAATTCCGCGAGCTGCTCGAGGCCATCACCAGCGTCAACGACGCGAGCGACGAGGAGGAAGACGTCAACGGCGCGAGCACCGCGGTGATCAACGTCAACAGCGTCAACGTCGCGCGCACCGCGGCGCTCGCGTCGAACGTCCTCGCCGCGACGCCGACCCCGGCGCCGTACACCGCGGCGCACGAGCCCGAACCGCTCCCCGTCTCGCTCTTCGCGGCGACGCCTTCACGAGACCCGTCGCCGGTGCTGCCCTCCTCCGTCTCGGCGTTCGCCTCGCCGATGGGGCGCGGCTCCGCGGCCACGGCCGTGCTCACCGACATCTTTCCCCGGGGCGGCAACCCGTTCGACGAGCCGGAGCCGCTCCCCAGCGGCACGACGAACAGCACCTCCCACGCGACGCATCCGATCCTCGAGCCCTTCGTCGCACCGCCGACGGACACCGCCGCGGAGGCGCTCGTCAGCGCCGCGCCGCTCAAGGCCCCGTCCGTGCCTGACAGCGCCGCGGGAGGCTTCGCCTCCGGCACCGGCGGCGCCCCGATCGAGATCGACGAGTCGGTCGTCCCCAAGCGACGCAACCCGCCGCACCCGATGGCCTATGCGTTCATCGCGTTCGCGGCCGTCTTCGGCGGCGTCGCCGCGTACGTGCTCCTCTCCAAGCCTCAGCAAATCGTCGTCGTCCAGACTGCGCCCCCCGTCGGCAGCGCGTCGAGCGATCCGAAGAGCGAAAAGCTCCCGGCCTCCGCCGAGGTCGTGGTGGGTGAACCGACCACCGACTCCACCGGCGCTGGGGCCATCCGACCGGTCAACGTCCCCGGCACCGGCGGCATCAAGCCCAAGGGATCCTCCACGGCCGTCGCCGCGCCGCTCGACACCAGCGGCTTCACCAGCACCATCCCCGGCCCCTCGACCGCGCAAGCGCCGCCGCCCAACGGGGCAAGCCAGCTCTCGCAAGGCGAAATCCAGGGCGTCGTGGCGCAGAATCAGTCGATCGTGAAGCGCAAGTGCTGGCAGCCGGCGCTCGAGTCCCGCGCGACGAACGCGCCCACCACGGCGCGGGTCAACGGCGCGATCACCATCGGCGCCTCAGGCAACGTCGAGTCCGCCTCGGCCAGCGGCGGCGAGCGAGATTTCCCGGGCCTGTCGAGCTGCATCGCCTCGCGGATGAAGAGCTGGAAGTTCCCGCCGTCGGGCAGCTCGACGCCGGTCAACGTGCCCTTCGTCTTCGCGGGGCAGTAGTTATGATGGGGCCGCGAGCGGCCCCAAACCCCGGCCCCGCTTCGCGGTGCCTTTGTCTGAGCTGAAACGCCGAGCACCACGCTCGTTTTGACGTCTGGACGTGCAGCGGCTAAGCGTAGATCATGTCTGAACGCAAGATCCGCGTCCTCGTCGCCAAGCCGGGCCTCGACGGTCACGATCGCGGCGCCAAGGTCGTCGCCCGCGCCCTGCGCGACGCCGGCTTCGAGGTCGTCTACACCGGCCTCCACCAGACGCCGGAGATGATCGCCGCGGCCGCCGTGCAGGAAGACGTCGACGCCGTCGGCCTCTCGATCATGTCGGGCGCGCACAACACCCTGTTCCCGGCGGTGATCAACGCGCTCCGCGCCCGCGGCGCCGACGAGATCATCGTCTTCGGCGGCGGGATCATCCCCGACGAGGACATCGAGCGCCTCCGCGCCGCCGGCGTGAAGGGCGTCTTCACCCCGGGCACCCCGCTGAAGACGATCATCGATTGGGTCCAGACCAACGTCGTCCCCCAGAGCGCGTGACGACGCCTCGCCGATCGTTGGAGCTCCAACGATCGGCGACACCCCCCGTCTCCGCCCCCGGCGACCCGGCGTCGAACGACGCCAGCGCCATCACCCTCTAGAAAATCGTGCCGATGTCGAGGGCAAACGTCCACTGTTTGGCGACGCCCTTGAACTCGTTCTCGGTCTGCAGAGTCGCGTTCGAGCCCGCGTTCAAGACTGGAGTCTTGAGCTCGTAGTCCGCGCCCTGATTGGCATCCTCCGGACTGACCAGGTCAGTCACGAAGTGAGCGCCGACCTTCACCATCTGGAGTCGGAATTGAAGCCCGAAGTCGATCCGATGGCGGGTGAGGCGAACGGGGTTGAACACCCCTGTGTTGTTGAAGTCGTCGCCGCTCCCGTGCGTGCACACCGGGGTGCCGTCCTGGTAGGGATTACGCGGATCGGGCGTCGCCGGCGTGTTCGTCCCGGTGAAGCCGCACGCGGCCACCGGATCGGTGTTCGGCGTGAAGTCCGTCAGGCCCGAGTCGCCGAAGATCCGGATCCACTGGTAGCCGCCGTAGGGGGTGATGATCAGCGAGCCGGCGATGGGAATCGGCTTGGAGATCTGCGCGTCGAACCCGGCCACCGTGAGCTGCATCTCCGGCGTACCGGCCACGGTGCGCACCGATCCGCCCACCGAGATCTCCGGGAAGATGGCCGGGATCCCCGTGCGAAAGCCCTCGAGGATCGACATGCGGATGTCGGCCCCGATGGTGAACATCGAGGTGTTGGCGAGCCAGCCAAAGGCGCCCGTGAGCTCGAGGCCGAAGGGGAAGCCCTTGCGGATCTTCATCTGGTAGAGCTGGAGCACGCTGTCGGGCGTCGAGTTTTCGGTCGAAAAGCGCTTGCTCGATGGATCTTGAGGCCCCTGCGTCCCGCGCTTCCAGTAGTCGGCCTTGCTGTCAATCGACGTGTAGTCCGCCTCCATCGCCAGCTCGAAGCCGCCGAAGCCGGTGGTGCGCGCCGAGTGCATCGCCGAGGGCGCTACAGCGAAGCCGTACTGGGCAACGAGCTTGGCAAAATCACCGTCCTTTGCGCGGCAGAACGCCGGCAGAGCCGTCGTCGTCGGGTGGTAGCCCGGGTTGTAGTAAAGCCCCCCGCCGGTCCCCACGGAGCGGCAGGCCGGCTCCACGACGAGCCGGCCGAGGGCCGGGTCCATCGTGTCGGCGGCCGCGAGGCGAGGAGAAATGATTGCTGCCGCGGCCAGGGCCAGCGCGGGAGCGAAACGGGCCGCAAAGCTGCGGCTGCGCTGATTGTTTTGGGTTCCAGGCATACCGAAGTCTCGGCAGGAGGCTACGTGTCTGCTCGCCGCTCCGTCAAGGGATAGGTCACAGAGCGGAACGCTTGCCGTCCGTCGCGAGGCGCCGGATAGAGAGCCGTGGCCAAGGATACGCTCCCCCGACTCCGCGCCCCGCGGGTCGATCCGCCCTTCCGGATCGTCCTCGTCGAGCCGGAGATCCCGCAGAATACCGGCAATATTGGCCGTCTCTCCGCCGCGACCGGGAGCCCGCTCCACCTCGTCGGGCGCCTCGGCTTCCGGACCGACGAGCGCTCGGTCCGCCGCGCCGGCCTCGACTACTGGCACCTCGTCGAGCTCTCGCAGCACCCGAGCTTCGACGATTTTCTCGCTCGACATCCCGACGCGCGCCTGCGCCTCTTCAGCTCGGTCGCGACGAAGTGCTACCTCGACGCCGACCTCCGCGCCGGCGACGCGCTGGTGTTCGGGCGCGAGAGCACCGGCCTCGATCAGGCGCTCCTCGATCGCTTCCCCGACGACGTCTTCGGCATCCCGACCATCGGCGCGGTGCGCTCGCTCAACCTCGCGAACGCGGTGTCGATCGTGCTCTACGAAGCGCTCCGCTGCGCCGGCGTCCTCGATCGCGCGACCCCGGGCTGACGTGGACGGCGCGCCGCGCTCGGGCTATCGCGACGGTCGACGATGACGAAGACGATCGCGGCGCTCCTGATCGCGCTCAGCCTCACGCTCGCGGGCTGCGGGCGGCGCCTCCCCAACGCCACGCCCGACGGCGCCGTGCGCGAGCTGGTCGAGCGCCTGCGCCGCGTCCACGGCGATGCCGCCGACGCCCGCGCCGCCTACGAGCTGCTCTCGAAGCGCACGCAGTCGAACCTCGGCGCGCGGGCCCAGCGCTACAGCGCCGCCAGCGGCAAGATGATCGCCCCCGAGGCGATGATGGCGCCCTCGCGCTTCCTCATCCGCTTCGAGCCCCAGCGCTACGTCGCGAAGATCGCCGGCGCCTACGCCCTGGTAGACGTGACCGGCCTGCTCGAAGGCGACCACGCGCAGATCGCCTGTGTGTTCGAAGAAGAAGCCTGGCGCGTCGAGCTCGCGCTGCCACCGCTCGCCCCCGTGCAGCTACGCCCAGGAAGCGGCCTCGACGGGCGTCCGTAGGGCCGGCGGCGGTGCCCCTCGACACCAGCCACCTTGCCCCGTTCAGGCCTCGTTTACGCCGGCAATCGGCAACTCAACGCGGCCTGAGCCCGGATCAATTCGCGAGGAAGATCGCCTCGATCTCCGTGCGTACTTGCTCTTCGGTCTGATCGCGGGCGATGGCGATCTCTTTCACGATCAGCGTGCGGGCCGTGTCGAGCATCCGCCGCTCGCCGAAGGAGAGCTGCTTGTCCGTCTTCAGGCGGTACAGATCACGGAGGACCTCAGCGACGTCGTAGATCGACCCCGTCTTGATCTTGTCCATGAAGCCGCGATAACGGCGGTTCCAAGTCTGGTTGTCGAAGGCGATCGTCCGCTCGCGGAGGATGTCGAAAATCTCCCGGATCTCCTGCTCCGAAATCACCTGACGGAGGCCGACGGCGCTGGCGTTGCTGACCGGGACCATGATCTTGCGATCGGTGTCGAGGATGCGGAGAACGTAGAAGCGCTGGCGATTTCCGGCGATGTCCTTCTCTTCGATGTTGACGACCTCGGCCACGCCCTGGGCGGGGTAGACCGCTTTGTCGCCAACCTTGAACTGGATCTCCGAACGAGCCTGCATATCGTCTCCTTTGCCTGACGCCCCGCCGCGGTCAGTGTTTTGTCCGACCGGGGCCGGTGCGACTGACCCTTCCGGCGCGGCGTCGGCGCCGGCAGGAAACCGGCGTCCTTGCTTCATCATTCCCGTAACCTCGGGATGCATCGCGAATTCGTCCACGATGCTTGGTTGTTGCGTTGAGTGCGTTGAGCGAGTTGATGCCGCACGAGCGCGCGGTGTTGACGAAACCGGGGCCGCGCATGGCCCCTCGAAACCAGATGGGCAGGTCCCGCTGCAGACGGCGACCGAGCGACCTACTTGAAGTGTGGCTGGGTAGACGAGAACAGAAGGGAAACCGAACTTGGCGTTACCCCTCTGAAAAGGGGTAGTCTGCGCCAGGCGCGCGCACTCTAATGAGAATGCACGAGTGTGTCAAATCAAAACAATGTCTGGTACCTGACGCGCGACCAGTTGGACATTGTTTGCCGGCTCAGCCTCCCCGGACGGGTTTGTCTTGCCGTCGGAGCCGGGTTGCACTTGCTCATTATGGGCCGGTTTCCTTGATCGTCGAGCCCTCTAGTTCCGCCCGCCAAAAGTCTTGTCAGACTTTTGGGCCGCTGCGCGGCCGCTCCGCGCGCGCGAAACTAGCCTTGTTTCGATGGGGCTTCGCCCCAAACCCCGCGCCCGCTTCGCGGTCGCGCTAGTACTGACCGGACTTCATCCGGCCAGTACTAGCCACCGCCCAGCAATCGCGCCGCGAGGCCCCAGCGCACGCCGCGATCGGAGATGATGAGATCGCCCCGCGTGAACGGGCGAGCCCAGGTGAGGATCTCGTCGGTCACCACCGCGCCGGCGACGATCACGTCGGCGCGCTTGGGCTCGATCGTCGGAATCGCGCGGCGCTCCGCGACCGACATCGCCGCGAGATCGCGGGCCGATCGAGCGATCGCCTCCGCGCTGATCCGCGCGCCGTGAACGCGAGCCGGATCGTACGGGGTCACGCCGAGCACGTACGCCGCGAGCGTCGTCACCGTCCCGGCTACGCCGACGATCTCGGCCGCGGGCTCGGGCGCGCCGAGGGTGATCAGCGCCGCGTCGAGCTGGGCGCGCGCGGTCCGGCGGACCTCGGCGATCTCGTCGGGGCGCGGCGGATCGGAGGTGAGGCAGCGCTCGGTGAGGCGCACGCTGCCGACGTCGACGCTCACCGCGCGCGCGAGCTCGGCCGCGCGCCCCGCGGACACGGAGCCGCGGATGAGCTCGGTGCTCCCTCCGCCGAGGTCGAACACCAGCGCCGGCCCCTCGATGTCGAGGCCCGAGAGGGCGCCGGCGAAGGTGAGCTCGGCCTCTTCGTTCCCCGAGATCACGCGAGGAGCGACGCCGAGCAGAGCGGCCGCGCGATCGCGCAGCTCCTCGCCGCCGCGAGCGTCGCGCATCGCCGAGGTACCGACGACTTCGACGCGCGCAGCGCCGGATCGACCGATCTCCTGGGCGTACTCGGCGAGGCACGCGAGCGTGGCCTCGACGGCGGCGGGATCGAAGGTACGGGTGCGGTCCACGCCGCGCCCGAGGCGCGTGATCGTCGCGCGCTCGAGCACCGGGACGACCGCGCCGTCGCGGAGCTCGGCGACGAGGAGGAGGACCGAGTTCGTCCCGATGTCGATGGTCGCGACGCGCATGCCGGGGTTACTGCGTGAGGCTCTTGAGATCGAGCATCTCTTCGACGCTGGGGACCACGACGAGCTCGCAGCGGCGGTTCGCCTGCTTGCCGTCGGGGGTGTCGTTGCTCTTTACCGGATCGGTGTCGCCGAAGCCCGCCGCGCTCCACTTGGTGGGGCTGAGCCCGCCGCCCGGCTCCTTGCCGCCGGTCGGCGCGATCAGGTACGTGAGCACCTCGCGCGCGCGCATGACGCTGAGGCCCCAGTTGTCCTTGTAGCGACCACCCGCGAGCGGTGCGTTGTCGGTGTGGCCGGCGACCTGGAAGGTGCGCGACGAGAGCCCAGCGTCGTTGCGGATGACGTCGGCCACCTTGAGGAGGATCTGCTCGCCGTCCTTCTTCAGCGTCTCGCGGCCGGAGTCGAAGAGCACGTCGCCGGGGAGCTCGATCACCATGCGGTTGTTGCGCACGGTGACCTTGAGGCCGAGCTTCGTCAGCGCCTGGAGCTTGTCGCGGAGGAGCTCGAAGCGGCGCTTGATCGCCTCGAGCTGCTCGGCGCGGCGCTTGTAGTCCTCGAGCGCGCGGGCCTGCGTCTCGAGGTTGGCGTTGAGGTTGGAGATGTCGACGCCGGCGCCCTTGAGCTGCTGCTTGAGCTGCTCGATCTTCGCGAGCTGCTCGTCGATCTCGCCCTTGGCCTTCTTGTTCCGCTCCTGCTCGGCGGAGAGCTGCGTCTTCAGCTCGTCGAGCTGGTGGATCTTCGCCTGCATCTCGTCTTCGGAGTAGCCACACCCCGCCGCACCCGTGAGGAGCAGCGCCATGAGGGTGGTGGCCGCGATGGATCGTTCGAGCATTCGGTTACCTCCTGCGCCCCAGCGGTCGCGGCCGCGCAAGGTAAGCGAAAAGGGGGTCGCTCGACAAGCACCTCGGGCCATCGATGCGCGAAGCGGTTCGCCAACCATATGAAAAATAATTAGTCAATAAAATAAAGCGACGCTTGGCCACTTTTCCGACCCTTGCGAACTACTGCCGATTTTAATTGACAGTGGCTCGCTTGCCCCAGTGAGCTGCTCCGGTGTTCCCCTTCGCAACGCTTGCAGAGCCAACTTCCGCGGGAGTTTGGGGGTGCTCCTCCAAAGAGGCCGCAAGATTTTCCTTGACCATCACGATGCGTGGCAATATATGTGCTGCAACATCTGTTGCCTTGCCCCGCGCAGCACGCGTGTAGCGGGTGAGGCGGCCTACAGGAGGGTTCCAGATGGCTGCTAAGAAGACCGCGAAGAAGTCCGCGAAGAAGGTCACCAAGACGGCGAAGAAGCCCGCTGCCGGTAAGGCTGCGAAGGTCGCCAAGAAGCCGGCGAAGAAGACGGCCGCCAAGCGTGCCCCGGCCGCCAAGAAGACCCCGAAGCGCGCCGCTGCGAAGCGCGCTCCGGCCAAGAAGACGGCCAAGAAGGCCGCCAAGCGTGCCCCGGCCGCCAAGCGCGCCCCGGCCGCGAAGAAGGCGCCGAAGCGCGCCGCACCGAAGCGCGCTCCGGCCAAGAAGTCGTCGGCGCCGCGCGGCAAGGCCGCTCCCGCCGCTGCTGCTTCGAGCGACGAGTCGGAATAGCTGGAGGTCGCCGAGGAGGCGTTCCGTCGCGACGATGAGGTCACGCGGAAGCTCGAGACCTCCTCATCAAGCGACGCTTCACCGGATGGACGGCCGGCTTAATTGCCCGCCGTCCGTCCGCGTTTTGTGCTCTAGCCTCAGAGGGTGATTCGCCGCCCCGTCCTCATTCTGACGCTGCTGACGGCCCTGAACCTGATCAACTACCTCGACCGCTTCCTCGTGATGGCGGTCGGGCCGAGGATCCAGGAGAGCCTCCACCTCGGCGACGCTCAGATCGGGTGGGTCGAGAGCGCGTTCATGCTCGGCTACTTCCTCACGAGCCCGATCTTCGGCTGGCTCGGGGATCGCTACCCGCGCAAAGGGCTGATCGCCGCCGGCGTGGCCATCTGGTCGATCGCCACCGTCGCCTCTGGCTTCACCCACGACTTCGCGACGATGATCATCGCGCGCGTCGCCGTCGGGATCGGCGAGGCCAGCTACGCCACGCTCGCCCCGACGATCATCGAGGAGATCTCCGACGCCAGGAACAAGAACCGCTGGCTCGCGATCTTCTACGTCGCCATCCCGGTCGGCTCGGCGCTGGGCTTCCTCCTCGGCGGCCTGCTCGAGCATCGCTACGGGTGGCGCTCGGCGTTCTTCATCGCCGGCGGCCCCGGCCTCGCGCTCGCGCTCGTCACCGCGCTGATGGTCGAGCCGAGGCGCCAAGCCCGGGTCGCCGAGGCGCGCTTGGGGCTCGCGACGTACCTCGATCTCGCGCGGCGGCCCGCGTACCGCGCGGCGGTCGCCGGCTACGTCGCGCAGACCTTCGCGCTCGGCGGGTTCACCGCGTGGGCGGTACCGTTCCTTTACCGCAAGCTCTGCCTCGAGCTCCACGTCGCCAACTTTCGCTTTGGCCTCGTGACGATCGTCACCGGCCTCGCGGGGACGGCGCTGGGCAGCTACCTCGCCGACCGTTGGCCGGGAGAAGATCGCGTGCGCGCTGGGCTCCGCGTCTGCGCATGGTCGGCGATCGTCGGCGCGCCGGTGGCGCTCCTCGCGCTCTTCGCGACGAGCGCCCCTGGCTTCCTCGCGGCGCTCGCGATCTGCGAGCTCGCGATCTTCGCCAGCGTCGTGCCCATCAACGCGGCGGTGATGCGCACCGTGCCCACGCACCTGCGCGCGCGGGCGATGGCGGCGTCGATCTTCGCCATTCACCTGTTCGGGGATCTGATCTCGGCGCCGCTGATCGGACGCCTCTCCGACAGCTTCGGCGACAGCCTCGCCAAGTGCTCGGGCGCGCGCGGGCTGCAGCTCGGGATGTACCTGCTGCCGGCGGCGATCGCGGTCTCGGGGGCGTTCTGGTGGAGGGCGTCGTCACGCCCCGCCGACGCCTCGCTGGAGGAGCTGCCGAAGGCGGACGTGGTCGGGTGAGGAGCGGGGGGAGAGATCGCGTCAGCCGCGGGCGAGATCGTTGGAGGTCCAATGGTTGGACCACCAACGATGGCCGCGGCCGCGGCTCAGAAGCCGGTGCGGGTGATGGCGTGGTAGGCGGACGACGCGGTGCGGAGGTCGTAGACGCAGCCGTCCGCGCAGCCCTTGCACTCGTACGCGTACATCGAGCCCCAGCCGTCGCCCTTCTCGTAGACGAAGATGTGGCCGTGGCCGTCGGAGTTGTAGACCATGGCGTCCGCGGCCTTGACCGCGCCGCGCGACACGGTGGACCAGCGGCTGGTGTTGCCGTTGAAATCCACGGTGCTGTAGGGGTGCTCGTCGTCGGCGATGTCGGTGTTGGTGCTCGGCACCTGCCAGGCCTTCGCGGCGAGGCCGGAGCAGTCGCCGCCGAACGTGCCCTTGTGCGAGCAGCTCGGGCAGCTACCGGAGCAGGAGCCCTTGGTGGAGCTCGTCGCCGCGGTGTTGCTGAAGCGGCCGTGGCCCCACCAGTACGAGTAGCCGACGGCCTTCTTGGCGCGGGCGAGGGCCGCGGTGCGCGCGTCGCTCGTGGGCGTCGTGCCGGTGCCGGTGCCCGTGCCCGTGCCGGTGGTGGTCTTGACCGTGTAGTACTTGCCGAAGCTCCAGCCGACCACGCCGCCGTGCTTGATCTTGTAGAACCCGTCCACGGGCGCGGACGCCTCGAGGGTCACCGACGCGCCGCTCGGCACGACGTGGAGCACCTTGGCCGTCGTCGACGCGGACGAGCGGAGGTTGACGCCGGTGGTGGAGATCAAGGTCGAGCCGACGGGGATCGATCCCGAGATCGGAGCCTCGTTCGCGCTCACCGTCTCGTCAGCGCCGACGAGCTCACCGGAGTCGGTGTCACCGGTGCCTTCGGGAGCGCATCCGGCGAGCGCCAGAAACGAGCCGAGCAGGACCGGAGTGGCGAGAGAAATCAAGCGGTAGGCGATTGATGACATTGTTTTTGCATCCCTTGTGTGCGCGTGACGAAACTCCCTTCAGCAAGGTGCATACCGTCGCAAAAACGTATGCAACTGGAGATATAAGTGAACAAAGGTAGGATATCGACGCTCCTTGTAGTTGCCGCAGCTGGAGTGGCCTTTGTGGCCTGGCGGAGCTGCGGATCCTCAGGGCACGGATCGTCGACAACCCCTGTTTCCTCGGCGAATCCCGAGAATGGCGAGCACGCAGCGGGATCGGCGCGGGCGGCTGCGCGGGCGGCCCCCTCTGCGGGAGCGGCGCCGGATAACGCACTGCAAAACGAAGGCGGCGCTGGGCGGGTGGTTTTCTTTTCTCCATGGGGTGGATCAACCAAGGATCAGCTCGGCCGGGATCGACCGCTGGAAGGCAACCCGGCCGGCCCGATGAGCCTCGCTCACGACGCCAAGGGGCGCGTCTACGTGCTCGACCAGGTCAACGGCCGCGTCGTCCGTCACGGCGTCGATGGGAAGGCCGACGCCACGAGCAACATCCGCCTCCGCTCCCCGCAGGACCTCGCGGTCGCCGCCGACGGCTCGATGGCGGTGCTCGATCGGCTCGGCGACAAGGCCATCGCCTTCTATGACGAAGGCGGCGCCCTCCGCGGGCAGCTCCCGCTCGAGGGCGAGGGCGTGGAGGAGACGGGGCTGCTGACCGGCGTCTTCATCGACGGGAAGGACGTGTACGTCGAGCGCGAGCACGGGGCGCTGGTCAACATCGGCGACACCGCCGGCAACCCCGCCGAGCCGCGCAAGGAGATCCCGGGGCGACCGACGCGCGACGGGACCGGGTTCCTCAACGCCGGGATCACCGACGCCATGGCCGGGCGCGCCTGGGTCTCGGTGATCGATCGCGCGACCGGCGACCACCGCTTCACGCGCGAGCTCCGGCTCAAGGCGGAGATCCGCCACCTCCAGCTCCTCGACTCGGACAAGGGCGGCACGATCTACTTCGCCGCGGAGATGCACCAGGATCCAGCCGAGGAGTGGATCCTGCTCACCTGCCTCGACTCGCTCAAGGGGATCCCGATCGGGAGCGCCGTGCTCCCCGCCAACACCCTGCCCGAGGAGACGTTCCGCGATCTGACGGTGCTCGACGACGGCGGCGTGGTCCTCGCGCACCGGACCGATCAGGGCGTCACGTATCAGACCTACGAGTGCAACTGAATTGCGAGTGCGGCCGAGCCCGCGCCGAGCTCACTGGCAGAGCTGCTCGGGCATGGCGTTGATCCACGCCTTCAAGACGGCGACGCCCTCGTCGTGAATGCGCTTGTGGCCCACCGGCGGCATGGTGACCTTGGGCGCGATCGAGTCGGTGCGACAGACGAGGATCGACTGATCGGCGTGGCCGGGGACGACGTCGAAGCCGAGGCCGCAGGTGCCTCCGGCGCCCGAGGAGGCGGGGGCCTTGCAGACGCCGTAGTCCGTCGGATCGCTCTTCACGGGATCGGTGTGGTCGTAGTCGAGGCGGAGCGCCGTGCCCTTGGCCAGGCCGATGACGCCGTGACAGTGGCTGCAGTTGGCGTCGAGGTACGCGCGCCCGCGCTCGCCCGCGGCGCCCGCGCCGAAGGGATCGATCAGCGTTTGCCGCTGCGCCTTGGCCGGGGGAGCGACGTCGAGGAGGCCGAGCGCGGTGAGGTGATCGATCTGGTTCTCGGGGCCCTTGCCGTAGTCGTGGTCGCGGTTCCACTGGCGCGTGCGCCCGCCGAGCGAGCTCGTCTTGCCCGTCTCGCCGTGGCACTCCTGGCAAACGTTGGTGTTGGGGATCTCGTAGGCGTTCTGCTGCGTCTTCCCCTGCTCGTCGATCCAGCTCATGTCGATGGTGTCGCCCGCGACCTTGCGCTCGGCCTTGGTCTGCGCCGCGTCCCACTCGTAGGTGTGCGAGACCCAGCCTTGGCCTCCGCTCTCGTTCACGAGGAGGCGCGTCTCGAGCAGGCGCTGGCCCTTTTTGGGATCGCGCGCGTCGATCGGGTAAGCGAAGGTCTTGATCAGGATCGCGCCGACGGGGAAGCTCCAGCGCTCGGTGTCTTTCCAGCCGATCTTCGTGCCCTTCGGCAGCCAGAGGAACCGATATTTCGAGGTGTAGTCGGAGAAGAGCGGGGCGTTGACGTCGTAGGCGATCACCTCGTCCGCGGGCGTCTGCGCGCGCGCGTCGGCGAAGAGGTGCCACTCGTCGAGCGTGGCCCAGGGCGCGCCGTCGGGGGCCGGCGTCGGCGGCGTGGGGACGCTCGGTTGGCCGCCGCTGCCGCTGCTGCTGCTGGTGCTGCCGCCGGTGTCGGGGTCTGGTCCGCAAGCGATGAGCAGCAGCGTGGCAAAGGCGATCGTGCGGAAGGTGTGGGCGTTGGTCATCGTGGGATCCGGAAGCCGTCGAGGGGCACGGCGAGGCCGCTGGGCACGGTCTTGGGACGCGTGGGGCTGCGAGAAGGATCGATGAGGCCCTTGTTGAGGAAGGCCACCACGGCGGCGATCTCGTCGTCGTCGAGCGGGCGCGCGGCGAGCTTCGCCTCGTGGCGGACGGCGTCCTCCAGCGTGACGATCGCCCCGGTGTGGAAGTACGGGCCGGTCTCGCGCACGTTGCGCAGCGTGGGCACGCGGAAGGCGCCGTGGTCCGCCGGATCGTGCGTCACCGCCTCGCGGCCGGTGTCGACGACGCCGGGGATCGGCAGGACGCCGCGATCGGCGAACCGCGACGATTCGAAGAGCGGCGGCGCGTGGCAGTCGGCGCAGCCCACCTCGGCGAAGAGGTTCATCCCTCGCTGCGCCGCCGCGCTGAGGGCGCCCGCGTCACCGCGGACGTAGTGATCGTACGGCGATCGATAGGTCACCATCGTGCGCTCGAACGCGGCGATCGCCCGCTGGAGGTTCGTCACCGAGACCGGCGTGGGATCGCCCGGAAACGCGTCGCGGAAGCGCGCAGAGTACTCCGCGTTCGCGGCGAGATCGGCGACCACGGCGTCCGGCTCACGGCCGAGCTCCTTGGGCTCGTGGAGCGGGCCGAGCACCTGCTCTTCGAGCGACGCCGTGCGCCCATCAGCGAAGAGCAGCGGTCGATAGGCCACGTTCCACAGCGTCGCGGCGTTGCGCTGAGTGACGTTCGGCCCTTCCCTCCCCGGCCCGGTCGGCCCCACTCCATCGACGCCGATCGAGAGCGCGAGCCCGTCCGACATGCCCCAGATTTCGCTGTGACAGGTCGCGCAGGCCACGGCTTGATCGGACGAGAGAACCGGATCGTAAAAGAGGAGCTCGCCGAGCTCGATCTTCGCGGGCGTCGCGAGGTTGTCCGCGGGCTCCGGGGCGCGCGGCATGCCCGCGTCAGCCCACGGCAAGGGCGGCGACTTCGTTGAACCAGTAGTCGCTGTCTTGCTGTCGTCGCCGCCGCAGCCCCCGAGGGCGAGCGCCGTTAAGGCGCCGAGGAGGGCAGCGCGGGGAGATCGCACTCGTACGGCTTCGTGAGGGTGGACTGGAACGGCTTGCCCATGTCCGGGTCGTTGAGGTGAGCGCCCGCGAACATCCGGAACGTGGGGTACGGGCTCTTGGTGCCCAGGCACAGCTTCGCGTCGTTGCTGGCGGGGTCGCCCGATTTCGAGATCCCGTCCCACACCACGTTCTCGAGCGGCTTGGCGCCGATCAAGCTCACCGGCGACTGCGGGTCGGTCCCGTTGTTCTCGTAGATGTTGTCGTGGATGCTGGTGCGATCCGGATCCGGATCCGCCTTCGGATCGACCTTGGCGCCGGGCACGAGCGCCGACATCAGCTGGTAGCTGACGACCATCACGCCGGTGCTCTGGTTGTTCTTGATGGTGTTGTTGCGGACCTCGGTGTCGTCGGCGCCGACGATGATCACGCCGGTCCCCTTGGGGATCGCGGAGACGAACGTGTTCGGATCGCCGAAGTTGCCGCGGTTGTTGTCGTGCACGTTGTTGTCGTGCAGCAGGTTCTTCTCGGCCGTCTTCTTGTCGAGGTTGCCGAGGAGGAACACGGCGAGGCCGCCGGTGTTGTCCCAGATCTCGTTGTCGTACGCCTCGCCGTTGGTGGTGTTCTCCAGCTCGATCCCGAGCACGCTGCCGTGGGCCTTGTTGCGCCGGATGATGGCCCCGGTGCTCTGCCCGACGTAGATCGCCGCGTCGGCCGCGCCCTCGACGTCGCAGTCTTCCACGAGCACGTTGGTGCACTCGGCCGGGTAGATCGAGTAGGCGCCGTTCGAGGGCTTGGGCCCGCCGTCCCAGCTCACCTTGAGCTTGCGGAAGGTGGGTTTGTCGGCCTGGCGGACGACGACGCCGTTGCCCGGCGTGTTCTTCACCCAGAGGTTCTCGATGGTGAAGCCGTCGGACGTCACGAGCATCGTGTCGTTGCCACCTTTGAGGTTGGTGGCGAAGTCGAGCACCGTCTCTTCGATCGTCTTGCCCACGCCCTTCACCGTGACGTTGGGCACGGTGAGGCTGAGCTGCTTGTCGAGCTTGAACGTGCCCGGGCAGATGCAGATGGTGCTGCCGGACTTGACCTCGATCAGCGCGGTTTGCAGCGCGGTCGTGTCGTCCGTGCTCGTGGCGACGGTGGTGGTGCAGCCGGTCGTGTCGACCGTCACGCCGGCGCCACAGGGGCCGTCAGGCGTCGAACCGGTCGACGTCGAGCCGGAGGTCGAGGTCGAGGTGTCGCTGCCGCCGCAGCCGTTGAAGAGGATGGATCCGAGGGCAACCGCCGCCCAGGAGAGGCCAAGAAGAAGACGCGTGCGCATGGGTGAGGCTCCCACGAGGCGACCGCGGCTGTCGAGGGGCAAGACGTCCGTCAACAATCAAGGACGATCGGAGCCACGTCGATCGCGTTGGTCGGCGCGACGTGGCCGCTCGGCGCGCGGCCCGCGGCGCCGTCGGGGCGGAGGAGGATCGTGCGCGGCGCCCGCGGGGCGACGTGGAAGAAATTGTCGTCGGGCGAGAAGCCCGAGGCCTCGATCACGCAGGCGTAGGCGAACCACTGCGCGCTGATCGTGAGCGTGAAGACGCCGTCGCCCTGCTCGGGGGCGGGCCGGGCCACGGCGGTGAGCCCACGCAAGGCCTCGCGCCCCGCGGGGAGGCCTTGCGGGAAGTGGAAGGCCTCGCCGAGGCGGGCGCCGTCGGGGGTGAGGAGGCGCGCGACGACGACGTCGTGCTCGCACGGACCGAAGCGATACGCGTAGGCCGGATCGCGGAACCCTTCGAGCAGCGCGTCGACGTCGAGCGCGACGACGCCGTGCGCCGGCACGGTGAACGCCGCGGCGCCGTCGGCGATCGACGCCTCACCTCCGCGCAGGAGCTCCACGGTGAGACGCGCGTCGAGCGCCGCGGGGCCGTCGTTGACCGCGTGCGCGCGCAGCCCGTTCACGCCCTCGTCGGTGAAGAGCAGCGCGATCGGCGCGAAGGCGCGCGCCAGGTAGTGGTAGGCCGCCTTGGGACGCCCGGTCGAGTCGATGACGCCCCACCCCGCGCCCGGCCAGAGGTCTTGAAGCGTCCACACGAGGCCGCCGCGGCAGGTCGATCCGGCGCGGCGCCACTCGGCGAACGTCGCGGCCATGACCTCGCCGGTCACGACGCGCCCGAGCGCGAGCCAGCGCTCGGGATCGCTCGCGCGCAGGGCCGCGGGATCGACGCGGAACAGGCTCGCCACGTAGTGCTCGCGCACGTCTTCGAAGTCCCACTCGGCGCCGCGATCACGCGGCACGCGCCCCTTCCAGGCGACGAGCTCGAGGGGGTCAGGCCCGACGAGCGCGACGGTGGCGGGCGCAGGAACGTTGGCGAACGCCAGGCACTCCGACGCGAAGCGCACCCCGGCGTGGCGAGCGTCGGTGAGCGGCCGCAGGTAGGCGCCAACGCCGTAGTAGTGCCCGACGCCGCGATCGACGTGGAACGGCATCGCGCCGCCGGTCGGCGACGACGACACGTACGCCGCTTGCGGGCAGCGATCCGCGGCGGCGCGGCGGAGCTCGACGTCAAAGAACTCGCTGCGCCACGCCTCGCGCGGGAGCCCGAGCATCGCGGCCTGCTGCTCGATCTCGCTCGAGCCGCAGAGCACCGCCACGCAGGCGCGCGCCTCGAGCCTCTCGAGGAGCTCGTCGGCCTCGGCGAGGGCGCCGGCATGCCACGCGGGATCGCTCGTCGGGTAGTCGAAATTCGCGAACGGAAACTCTTGCCAGACGAGGATCCCGAGCTCGTCGCAGAGCTCGTAGAACGCGTCGGACTCGGGCACCATCGTGCCGCCGACGCGGAGCATGTTCATCCCGGCGCGGCGCGCGGCCTCGAGCGCGACGCGGAGGTGCTCTCGGGGCGCGTCGAGCCGGACGATGTCCTGCGTGGTCCAGACGGCGCCGCGCGCGAAGATCGGGACGCCGTTGACGACGAGGCCGAAGCCCTCGCCGTCCGCGCCCCGATCGAGGGTGAACGTGCGGAAGGCGAGCGCGCTGAGCGAGAGGACGTGATCGATCGCGCCCGCACGCAGCCGCGCCGAGGCGACGTAGCGCGCGGCCGCGCCGTGCGTGTGCGGCCACCAGGGCGCGACGCGCGGGAGGCGAACCTGGCCCGCGAGGCGCACGCCGCCGTCAGGGAGGAGCTCGACCGCGAGCGTGGCTTCGGCGTCCCCCACGCAGAGCGTCGCGTCCTCGATCCCGTGCCCGGGCGCGAGCGTGATCGCCACGTCTGCGAGGCCGTCCTCGCCCTCGATCCACGCGCGCACCCGGACGCCTCGAACAGCGACCGCGCCGCGCGACTCGAGCGTCACCGGTCGCCACGGTCCGACCGGCGCCACGTCCGGACACCACCCGGGCATTCGCCCGAACAGCGCCGTGCGGAACCAGCGCATCGCTTGATCCGCGACGAGGCGAGTCTTCCAGCGCGGGCGTGGGCGGCGTGGCGGCGCGAGCCGCGGGCGCAGCGCCCGACAGCAGACGACGAGCTCGTTCTCCACGTCGTCACGAAGCCTCGCGCTCACGTCGACGACGAGGGCGCGGAACATGTTCTCGCTCCGCGCCAGCAGCTCGCCGTTGAGCCAGACCTCGGCGATCGTGGCGAGCCCTTCGAAGCGGAGCAGGCGCTGGAGATCGCCCTCGGCGGCGCGGTCGGCGACGAAGCGACAGCGCCACCACCAGTCCTCGGCGTCGAAGTCGTGAACGTCGCCCAGCGTCCACGCGCCCGCCGCGCGCAGCGCCGCCGCGGCCGTCCCGGGAACGACCGCGGCGAACCAGCGCGGCGACAGCCCCTCGAGCGCCGCCGGCCCGTCCGCCGCATCCGGCGCGGTGGCCGCGCACGTCCACCCGTCGGTGAGCACGGCCCGCCGCGTGCTCGTCATCGAACCTCGCATCTAGCTTCCGTAGCGCGCGTCGAGGGCGCTCATCGCAGCATCCCAGCGCGCGCCGAGATCCTGGAGCGCCGCTGTCGTGTCGAGCGGCTTCTTCGCCGTCACCGCCCGGGCCAGCCGGAACTGGAGCGGCTTCGCGGCCTGCGCCATCGCCTCGAAGTCGGCGGCCGGCCCTTCGAGATCGGCCTCGCCGCGCGCGCCGAGCCAGCGCAGGAACGACGCCGCGAGCTCGAAATTCGCGCCGAACTGCCGGACCGTCGCGAACGCGTAGAGGTGAAAATCAGCGAGCCGCTCGCCGCGCAGCCGCTCCACGTCGGCCGCGAGGCGCGGAGCGTAAGCGACGAACGGGTTCGCCGTCGGCCGCGCCGCGAGGTGACGCCGGAGCTGCCCGACCGCGAGCTTGGTGAGATCGGCGTCAGCGGGCCGGCGCAGCCGATCGAGCTTGGCGAACTCCGTGTACGGGAGGAGATGATCGTCAACACCGTCCCACGGCCGCGTCAGCCAGAAGAGCTGCGAGAAGTCGTCCCCCTCGAGCGTGAAGTAGCCGCCGTTGTGAAAGTAGCCGCAGCGCCGCGCTCCGAGGTCGATCGCCTGGATGCCAATCGTCGTCTTCGCGTGCTCGGTCTGGTAGCTCGTCCCGCTCAGGTCAGGCAGTGAGAACGAGTCGACTTCCATCAACACCACGCGTCCGCGCGCGACCTGCTCCAGGGCGTGCTCGGCGGGCGACCGCCAGATGGCGAGCTCTTCGGTGCGCACGCCGTAGAGCTCGGCCAGGTCGCCCAGCGGAAACTTGAAGAAGGTCCACTGATCTCCCTCGAAATCAGTGGCCAGCGTGAACGCGAGCGCGGCAGTCGGATCGAGCCCCGCGGCGTGCAACACCTCGATCCAGAGATCGACGTAGCAGTTCGTCTCTGGCCAGGCACGATCGGCGCTGTGCAGGGCGTGGGTGACGTACTTTCCCGGTGGGAACGACCAGATCTGCGCTGCTCTGGTCACGGCCAGAGCCTCGCGCGCACCGCCTCCGGCCAGAGCGCCGGATCCAGCCCATGCGTCTTGAAGAGCGCCAGGGCCACTCGCTCCATCCCGAACCCGACGCAGGCGGTGTGCGCCACCTGCCCATCCTCCTGCTTCACCCCGTAGATCGAGCCGAAGTGGTCCTGGTGGTAGTTGAACGAGAGCAGCGCAGTCGGCTTTTCGACCGAGGTGATCGGATAGACCAGCTCGAACTTGAGCTTCTGCTCCAGCTGATTGGCGGCGAGCATCTTCCCGCCGCGGCCGAAGAACGGATCGTTCGCCGGCGCGTTCGCGCCCGTGAGCCCGATGGCCTCGAGGAGGGCGAGGCCGCGCTCCTGCCAGCGATCGCGCCACGGGAGCACGTCTCCCTCGGCGCCGAGGCGGACGAACTCGCGCATGCGGAACATCTGCATCCGCGCCGGATCACCCGAGGGCTCGTGGCGAAAGCAGTACGAGTAAACGTCGATGAGGCGCCCGCCAGCCGGCACCGGCCCCTGGGCCGCCACGGTCGGGTAGATTGGATAGCAGGCCGCCGGCGTCAACACGACGTCGGTCATTGTCTGGCAACAGCTCCAGTCCTTCCCTTCGTGGACGAGCTCGAGGAGCTGCATGTGCTCCGCCTGAGTGCCGGTGAAGCTCGCGACCGAGCCCGCGAGCTGCGGCATCGATTTCAGATACCCGCTCTGCTCGAACGAGGCACGGCTGATGACGGGCGGGAAGCGCATTCGCTCCGCGTGATCGTCGACAGCGGACGCCGTGATCAGCGCGTCGAAGCGCTCGATCACGTCTTCGAATACGTGCCCGCGCCCGTAGACGCCGGGAGGGCCGAGCGGCAAGAGAAGCCGCTTGGCAATGAGTTCGTCGAGGTAAGCCTTCTGGGCGTCGTCGGAGGGGGTGAGCGCGTTCATTCGTCCTTGTGCACCAGCAGCAGCGCGGCGTTGGTGGCGTTGATCCGGTCGTTGGCAATCATCAGAGCGGCGCCGAGCGAGTCCCGGAGCTGACGGCCCATGGAGAACGGCGACGAGTTGGAGTAGCCGGCCATGCCGCAGATGGTCAGGCACTCGGTCACGATCTGCGTGACCATCGTCGAGCCGTGAATCTTGAGGTTGTTGATCTTGATGGCGTACCCGATGGAAAAGAGCGTATCCGCGCCCGTGGGCGACGCGCAAAGCTCCTCGTACTCCCGCGCCGCGTCGTGGATCTGCGTGCGCATGGTCTGGTGCAAGCTCACCGCGTGGGCCAGGCGCGTCGCACCGAACGGGGTCACTCCGGGGCGCCTCCGCGCCTCGGCCCGCACCATCTGCCGCGAGCGCGCGACCGCGTCCGCGGCGATCCCCAGCCACGCCGAGGTCCACACCACGTGCGAATAAGGCACCATGGTGAGGCTGGCGATCGCGGCGAACGGTGTTTCGAGGACCTGATTCGCGTCGAACGACGCCTTCACTTGAAAGGCGGGGCTGCATGTGCCGCGCATACCGAGCGTGTCCCACTCCGACTTCTGCTCGAGCTGATAATCGCCCTTGCGGAGCAGCACCAGGACCTGATCGTTGGCGGGCGCGTCGGGCGCGCTCCGCGCCGTGAGGAGCAGCGCGTCGGCGTACGCGCCGTACGAGACCACCGACGCGGATTTCTCGAGCTCGGCGCGATCGCCGTCGCGGCGCACGCCGGCGATCGACGAGCGCATATCGCCCCCGACGCCGACCTCCGACGTCACCGACGCGATCAGGAGCTGACGCTCGACGCACTCCTGGAGAAAAGCGGCGATGAGCGGCGATGTGGCCGCGTGGCGCGCCAGGCAGGCGATCTGGATCTGGTGCATCGCGAAGACCATCGCCGACGCCGCGCAGTGCTGGCCGATCGCGGTGCAGAGCGTCGAGATCTGCGGGAGCGTCAGGCCGAGTCCGCCGAGCTCGGCGGGGATCGCCGCGCCGAGGAGCCGCACCTTGCGGAACGCGGCGAGCGACTCTTCCGGAAAGCGCGAGCGGCGGTCGACGTCGGCCGCGGCCGGGCGGATGCTCTCGACGCCGAGCTTCCGCACCTGTTCGAGGAGCGCTGTGAAGTCCGCGGCGATCACGCGGCCTCCCCCTTGAGCTCGGTGATCGCCGCCGCGATGGCGGCGATGCTCTCGAAGAAGCGGCGCTGGAGCATGCGATCGGGGAACTCAACGTCGAACGCGCCTTCGAGCGCGAGCATCAGGTTGACGCTGGCATGCGACGTCATTCCGGCAAGATAGAGGTCAGCGTCGTCAGCCAGCGTGGCCGGATCGACGCCCAGGCGACCGTGCTTGCGGAGGATATCGCGAATTCGATCCGTCATGACGTCGGGTCCTCGGATGGGAGGGGGTGGGTGGCAGGGCGTGGGACCGCGACCGGAGACGTGCGCAGTGCTCGCTCTTCGGCTCCGGCAACGGCTGCCTTTCACCACCGAAGACGAGCTCGCTCGTCTTCGGTGGTGGCAAGCACCAAAGTAACGAAGATTGCTACATCACTTCGCCTCCGAGATGAAGAGATAGTCGCTGTCCGGCAGACTTTTTAGACCACATAAGCCCACATTGTCGCACCCATTGTTCTCGCTTGCTTCGTGAACCATGCGTGGAGGGTTGTCGGGCGCACCGGGCGCGTTTGCTCTCGTGAGCTGCGTACGTCCAGCATATATTGTATGTCGATGGCGAGGGTGAGGCTTGACATGCGGAAGAATATCGAATGGTTCGATCTTCGGTCACGCCCTGTCGAGGGCACGCGCGGTTGCGGCGAGGTTCACGCCCCGGGGAGCGAGCCGCGGTCGCCCTTGACCGGGGCGACATCGGTGGGCGCGGCTCTCGTGGTTGTCTTTGACCGCTGAAGGGCCTTCGCGGTAAAGGAGCTATGGTGACCACGACTCCGACGCACACGCCCTGCTACTTTGGCGCGGTTGGCCAGCGCTGCTTCGGCTGGCTCCACGCCCCCATGGGGCCGGCGCGCGCGACCGGAGTAATCCTCGTCGGTCCGATCGGCTACGAATCACTCTCGACGCACCGCGCGCTCCGACACCTCGCGGATCGCCTGGCGCGCGCGGGGTTTCCGGTGCTCCGGTACGATCACCCGGGCACCGGCGATTCCGAGGGAGCCCTGCGCGGGCCTTTGCCGCTGCGGGCCTGGATCGACGGAGTCGGCGCCGCGATTGCTCACCTCCGCGAGCACGCGGGCGTCACCGACATCAGCCTCTTCGGGTTGCGGCTCGGCGCCACGCTGGCGACGGTCGCGGCGGCCGAGCGCGGCGACGTGGCGAGCCTCGTGCTCCTGGCGCCCTGCGCGACCGGCCGCGCTTACGTGCGTGAGGTGCGCGCCTACCGTTTGCTCAAGCAGCAGGAGGATCGGTTCGACGCGCGCCCCGCCGAGAGCGCGCGTGAAGGCGACGAAGAGGCGGCAGGGTTCCAGCTCCCCGCGGATCTCGTGACCGCGCTCCGCGGCCTCTCCGCGCTCGAGCTCGGCCGGAGGCCGGCGCCCAGCGCGCTCGTCATCGGGCGCGACGATCTGCCGAGCGAAGACGCGCTCGTCGCGTCGCTCACGGCCGCGGGCGTCGCGGTCTCCCACCGCGCGATCCCGGGCTACGCCGCGTTGATGCGGGACGCCCACGTCGCGGTCGTCCCGGCCGCGCTCTTCGATGAGATCGCCGCGTGGCTCTCGACCACGCACCCGCAGGTGGTGCCCGCGTCCCCCGCGCCGCTGGCAGCGCGGGAGCCGCCCACGATCGACCTCGGCGCCGTGCGCGAGACCGCGCTCTCGTTCGATGGTGGCCGCCTCTTTGGCGTCCTCACCGAGGCGACCGCGCCAGCCCAGAGGCCGCGCGCCACGGTGATCCTCCTCAACGCCGGGGCCGTTCACCACATCGGCAACAACCGCATGTACGTCACGTTCGCGCGCGCCTGGGCCGCGCGCGGGCTGACGGTGCTGCGACTCGACGTCGGCGGGATCGGCGAGAGCGGCCCGGCGCCGGGGAACCAGGAGAACGACGTCTACGCCACCACCGTGGTCGCCGACATCCAGACGGCGATGCGCGAGCTCGGCGCGCGCGGCCCATCACGCTTCCTGCTCGTGGGGCTCTGCTCCGGCGCTTATGCGGCGTTCCGCGCCGCGCTCGTCGGCGGCCCCATCGTCGGCTGCGTGATGATGAACCCGCAGACCTTCCACTGGAAAGAGGGCGACACGCTCGACGTGACGCCGGCCACCACCGCCAACGCGGCGGCGCACTACAAGCGCGCCTTCTTCCGGCGCGAGAGCTGGGCCAAAATGCTGGGCGGCAAGGTCGACTTGAAGAAGCTCGCCGGCGTCGTCGCGCGCCGCGCGCAGAGCATTGCGGAGGCGAAGCTCGACACTCTGCGGCGCGCCGCCGGGCTGCTCCCTCCGCCGGGTCAGGGAGATCTCGCGGTCGATCTGCGCTTCATCCTCGACGCCGGGATCGAGGTGTTCATGGTGTTCTCCATCGGGGATCCAGGGCTCGATCTCCTGACGCTGAAGGTGGGAGCCGAGCTCGATCGCCTGAAGATGCGCCTCGGGTTCCGGATGGATTTTATCGATGGGACGGACCACACGTTCACGCCGGTCTGGTCGCAGGAGGCGCTCGAGCGGCTCTTGACCGAGTACCTCGTCGCGCGCGGCGTGGAGCCGGCGACAGACAGCGTCGCGCGCGTGGAGTAACACTCTCCTCCCCGATGCCGCACTGGACTGTTACCACCCTCGCGCTGATCACCGCCGCGGCGCTGGTGTTCTTTCTCTTCGCCGCGTGGGCGCACCTCCGCTTCTGGACGCGGCGCCTCACCCTGGCGCTGGAGTACGCGTCGGCGGACCAGCTCACGACGCCGGACGGCGCGACGATCGAGCTCCGTCGCGTCCCGATCCCGGAGGCGGTGACGAAGGCGGATCTCCCGCCCGTGCTCCTCGTCCACGGCCTCGGCGCCAACCACCGCAACCAGGATCTGCACCCGGATTTCTCGCTCGCGCGCTACCTCGCCGCGCGCGGGCGCGACGTGTGGCTCTTGACGCTTCGAAGCGGCCTCCGTCCGCGGAGCTGGGCGGATCGACGGCGCATGCGCTTCGGCGCCATGGCCGAGCAAGATCTCCCGGTCGGCGTGCGCGGCGTGCTCGATCGCACCGCCGCGACCGCGCTCGACTACGTCGGCTTCTCCATGGGCGGCATGCTCCTTTACGCCGCGATCGGCCGCAGCGTCCCCGAGGCGTTGATCCGGCGCGTGGTGATCGTCGGATCCCCGGGGCGCGTCGGCGTCGCGCGCTGGATGCGGCCGCTCCTCCGCCTCGTGCCGCGCGCGCTGGTGCCGACGATGCGCTTTCGCCTCGGCGCGGCGGGCTTTGCCTTCGCCTCGGAGTGGCTGCGCACGCCCTTCCACGCGTTCACGATCAACCCCGGCAACGTCGCGCCGGGGATCACCCGCGCCGCGATGATGAACTTGATCGAGGACATCCCCGGCCCGCTCTACGCGGATTTCGTCGAGTGGGCCGGGAGCGACGGCGAGATCCGGACCAGCCAAGGCGCCGCGCTCCCCGGGCTCCAGGGCGTCGGGACTCCGGCGCTGTTCCTCGCCGGCACGGCCGACAAGCTCGCGCCGATCCCCTCGGTGCGCCGGGCCTTCGACGCCTGGGGCAAGGACCGCCCGACGATCGAGAAGCGCTTCGTGTCCGTCGGCCGCGCCTTCGGACAGCACCAGGACTACGGGCACGGCGATCTCGCGATCGGCACCACCGTCGCTGTCGATCTGTTCGCGCCGATCGCCTCGTTCCTCGAAGAAGACCAGGCCGTCGTCGTCGCCGACGCGACCGCTTGAATTGATACTTACAAGCATCTCCCACCCTCGCCGCGATCGATGACAATCGTGTTGCGGCGGTGAGCGGGCGCTCCTAGAAGCGACGGCGGAGATAGCCAATGTCAATCACCTTCTATTACGCCCCCCAGTCCAACGCTACGCGGGTCCACGTTTCCCTCGAGGAGCTCGGCGTCCCCTACGAAAAGGTTAAGCTCGACATCCGCGCCGGTGAGCAGAGGAAGCCGGAGCTCCTGGCCCTCAACCCCAACGGCAAGGTGCCGACGCTGGTCATCGACGGCACGCCGATGTTCGAGTCGGTCGCGATTCAAATCGCCCTCGGCGAGCGCTTCGGCGTCGAGAAGGGCCTGTGGCCGGCCCTCGGCTCGCCCGAGCACCTCAAGGCGCTCACCTGGCTTATCTGGGGTCAGGTCTCCCTCGGTGCCGCGGTGATCCAGTACATGCAGAACACCGCAAGCTTTTACCCGAAGGAGCTGCATCACGCCGGGCAAGCCGAGGCGGCGCAGAAAGAGGTGACCAAGCTGCTCGCCATCCTCGACGCGCACCTCGGCGCGAACGCGTTCCTCGCCGGCGACCGCTTCACCCTCGCCGACGTCGACGTGGCCTCCGTCCTCGGCTGGGCCCTCCAGATGATCCAGGTCGACCTCGCCGTTTACCCGAAGCTCGGCGCCTGGCTCGCCAGCGCGGGCCAGCGCCCCAGCATGGCTACGGCCATGGCCTCCACCTGAGTGTGCCTCTCCGCGCCCCGAGCCCCAAGGATGGGCGCGGGGCGCTGAAAACTTGGCCCTTCTGGGGATCGGCAGTAGGCCTCTCGGGTTGTCATGGAGGCAGTGGTCGACGTCGTCGCTTGGGTATTTTACGCAGCGACGCTGGCGTCACTGGCCTTCTTTCTTCACAAGGTCCTCTGGCTCGTTCAGTACAAGAAGATCCAACGAGCGCTGATTGATGCTTCCGTGACGGCGCTCGATCGCGAGAGCGCGGCGGGGATCGTGGCTTGGGGCGAGTTCACGCGGGGTTGCTGGAAGAACGCGCTCGGCGGCGTTGACGTCGAGGACGCAAGCGACTTCGCCTCTCGCGTGGAAGAGAGCCTCGAGCGACTTCGCGGCGACATGAAGTCGACGCGCCTTTCGCTCGAGGATCTGCTGGGGAACGCGCTCACGACCCGGGCGCCCGATGGGAAGCCCACCGTGCTCTCGCTCCGGCGCCTCGCCGGGTCGGATCCAGAGGCGCGGATCGAGGTCCAGATCGACCTCTCCTTCGCCACGGGATCGCCGCCGCGCCCGCCGGATCGCAGCCTGTATGCGCTCAAGTCGCGCTCGCGCTACGGCTTCTTCCGCCGCGCGCTGGTCTTCTTCTCCGGCGCGGCCGACGTCGTCTACAGCTCGCACCACGTGGCGCTGATGTCCCAGAACGTCCACGTGCCCACGTCGGTCCTGGTGCGGCGCCTCTCGCTGGTGTTCTTGATCCTCGCGGTGGTGCTCGTCGACATCGTCTTCGGGGTGAAGCGCTGGCTCGCGGGCGTCATCGACGGGTGGCTCCACGAGCCCGCGGGGAGCGCGATCAAGGCGGGGGCCGAGGGTGATTTCTTCTCGCGTCACCTCGGCCCTATCCTCGCGTTCGGGCTGTGGATGGCGGCGTACGGCGCCCTCTATCTGGTGCTCTACGTCCTGATCCGGCGGCGCTATCAGGCCAATGTCCGCCGCTTGAAGGAGATGTCCGAGGGCGAGGCCGCGGCGATGAAGGCCATTTACCGGAGGCACCTCGGCGATCTGGTGCGCTGGGGTCGCGCCTACGGGCGGAGCCTCGACGGCGCGGTGGAGATCACGCTCCGTCACGCCGAGACGCTGATCGATCACGACGCCCACAGCCTGCGTCGTCGCCTCGCCCATCCCGCGCTCCTCGTGCAGGCCAAGACCATCGCCGACTCGCTCTTTCTCCGCCTCCCCGAGTCCCGCGGAGAGCTGCAGGACACAGCGACTCTGCAGAGGCACTCGCTTCGACATTACCTCTGGCCGCGCGCGGACGAGATGGGGTATCAGGCCCGCTTTGCCCGGTATCGCGCGGCCTGGCAGCACCTCGAGATCGCCGTGAGCGAGCTGCGGAGCGAGCAGCCTTTGCCGAGGAAGGCCCATGATCTCTGGCAGAGCGCCGTGACCTACGCGACGGTGTTCGCGCCGCTCGTCCCCGCGGGCGCGGCCGACGCGCTCCGGCAGGCGTACGCGCAGATGGTGACCGAGTGCGTGGCGGAGACCGAGGACGATCTCGCGGCCCTCGATCGACGGCTGAGCGAGCTCACGCGCAGCTTGACCGAGCAGCTGGCCTCGGCGCGAGCGCTCTGCGTCTCCAAGGTGGCGCTCTGCAATCAGGCGATCCAGGGCGCGGCGGCGGCGCGGACGGCGGAGATCATCCGGGTGCGCGAGCAGGCGCGGCTCGAGGCGATGGCGTTCGAGATCTAGACCGCGCAGGCCTCGGCGAGCTCGCGACGAAGGCGAGCCCCCATGACGTTGGGAATGCGGGACGCGACAGCGAAGGCCGCCGCGAAATGGAGTCGAGCCTCGGCGAACCTCCGGCGTCGGAAGGCCGCGAGAGCCCGGGCCTCCAGCACCTCGATCTGCTCCTGGCCCACGGAGAATCGGGCCGCGAGCGACGCGAGCTCGTCCCACTCGAGCGCGCTCGCGTCGCGCGTCGCGAGGTCGATCATCGACGCGAGCACGTCCTCCGAGGGGACCATCAACGTGTCGATCCGGTTGGCGCGGACGGCGTCGATCTGGTGCGCGCGAATTCGCTCCAGGATCCGGCGGGCGGCCTCCTCGTCACCGCGAGCGAGCTCGAGGCGGGCGGCGAGGAGGACGACCACCGGCCGGCTGGCGTCGCCGGCGCGGTGCTCCTCGATCGCCAGCGCGCGCTTGACGTGCGGCGCTGCGGCGTCGACGTGGTCCATCAGCATCAGGCACTCCGCGAGGTTGTAGTGCGCGAAGAGCTCCGGCGTTCGATGCCCGAGCTCGCGCGCGAGCGAGAGGACCCGGATGAAGTCGGCGTGCATCCCTGCCCTGTCGCCGCGGTACGCGCGGTAGAGCGCGCGGTTGTTGATCGCGCCCACGAGGTGGAGCAGGTCGCCGTGCTGCTCGCATAGATCAACGGTCCGATCGATCGCCTCGCGCGCGTCGTCGAGCCGGCCGAGCACCGGGTAGATGAAGCCGAGGACCATCAGCGCGATCACGTGGGTCTCGTACGCGGCGTCCCCGAGGCGATCGGCGAGGTCGACGGCGCGCTCCAGCGCCTCGGCGGCGTCTTCTTCGCGGCTGAAGCGGTGGAGTGAGCGCCCGATCCCGAGCAGGAGGCGCGCCTCGAGCGCGGGGGAGATCGTGGTGGACTCGGCGAGCACGCGGGCTCGCTCCACGCGCTTCTCGGAGCTCGTGTACTCATCCATCCAGTCGAGCGCCGTGGCCTCGTCGAGGAGGATCTCCATCTCGGCCTTCGCGTCGCCTTCCGCGCGGGCGGCCTCGCGCGTGAAGGTAAAATCGGCGAGCGCGTCCTGGTAGCGCTCGAGCCGATACCGCATGAGGGCGCGGCCCCGGTAAGCCTCGCGCGAAGGCGCGGCGGACTGTTCGATGGCGCGGCTGTAGAGCAGCTCCGCGTCTAGGTACCCGTGCCGCGCGCGCGCTCGCTCGGCGAGCTCGAGGTAGGCGGCCGCCGCGTCGGCCCGGCGGCCCGCGCCCGCCGCGTGGTAGGCCATCTGCGTCCTCCAATGCTCCTCGGCGAGCGTGGTCGCCTCTCGGTAGTACTCGAACGCGGAGAGGTGAATGACGCGCTGGAAAGAGGCCGGCGTGGAGCGGGCGACCGCCTCGCGGGTGAGCGCCTGACGAAAGCGGACGCGCTCATCAAGCGGCGGGGTGAGCACGCCGGCGGCGATCAACCGGCGGATCCCGGTCCGCGCGTCGAGGCTGAGCTCGGCCGCGCGCCCAGCGCGCTCGAGCCGCAGGAGGACGCCCTCGACCTCGGGCACCGTCACGTCGGCGCCGAGGAGCGCGATCAGGCGCGCGTGGGCGCGCAGCGTCGGCGCGAGGGCGTCGAGCTCGGCCTCGGCGAGCCACTCGAGCATCGGGAGATCGGGGAGGCGATCGAGCCCGTCGGTCGCGAGGAACCATCCGTCGCCCTTCGGATGACGGCGGACGTGGCCGTCGCGCCGAAGAGCGCGGACGATCTCCACGAGGAGCAGAGGGATGGCCTGCGCTCGCTCGACGATCCGACGAACCGCCGCCTCCGGCACGTCGATCACCGGGCAAAGGAGCTGCCGGCAGAGCGCCGTCGCCCCCTCTGGATCGAGAGCGCCGAGGTGATGTATTTCGCGCTGGGCGGCTCGCTCCCCCCACGTCGGGGAGTGAGCCTCGAAGCTCGGGCGTCCGAGCGCGCAGACCCAGATCGGCGCGCCGTGCTCGGCGAGCGCCGCGTGCTCCAGCGCCGCGAGCGTGACCTCGTCGACGAGGTGGGCGTCGTCGAGGATCACCAAGAGCGGGCCCTTGGTCGCTCGCCGCAGCGCCTCGCCCACGGCCACGATTATCGCCGAGCGAAGGGCGCGCGGGGCCACCGCGCGCGCCCGAAGAAAGGTGGACTCGGGCGGGATCCAGCCGAGGGCCAGCGCGATGGTCGCCCAGAGCGCTGGACCGCGCTCCCCGAGGTGCGTCGAGAGGAGCTCGCGGCCGCTGTCCAGCGGGCTCGAAGCGGGCAGCCCGAGCACCTGGCAAAGCAGCGCCTTCAGGATCGGATCAACGCCGCCGAACGCCGGCTCGCGGCCCCTGAACTCGATCAGCGTCCCCGGGAGCGCGAGGGCGCGGAGGCGCGTCGCGAGCTCGGCCGCGAGGTGACTCTTGCCGTAGCCCGCATCGGCCACGACGCCGACGATCGAAGGCACGTTGCCCAAGGCCGCGCAGCGCGCCCCGACGAGCAGCCCCGTGACGAGATCGTCGCGGCCGATCAGCGCGGTCGCGCCGGCGTCAGGCGCCCTGCTCGTCCTCGAGGCGTTGGGCTCCGGGCCCTCGACGCGGACCCACTCGCGCTCGTCGTCGAGAGGCGCGGTGGGCACATCGGCGAGGAACGTGGCCGCCGACGGCGTCAGGAAAATGCCCGGCGGATCGCTCGACGTCGAGAAGCTCGCCTCGCGCGAGAAGAGCGCGCTGAGGACGCGCCGCGACCCGTCGGCCCGCGTCTGGACGAGCACCGGCGCGAGATCGACGCGCGCGCGCGCGCACACGTCGCGCTCGATCAGATCCTGCGCGAGCTGGAGGGCGCGCCTCGCCGGGTTCTCGCCGGCCTCGTGACCGTACAGCGCCACGTAGCGTTCACCCGACGCGTGCGCGAGCTGCCCGCCGAGCGAGACGACGCGGCGCTGGATCGCGAGCGCGTCCGCGTCCGATTCGAAGAAGACGAGCCCGACGCGGCGTCGCTCGCGCACGGACGGCGGCGGCTCCGAGACCGAGGACGCGGGGTGCGGCGGCGGAGGGCGCGACGTCCTGGTGAACGCGTACGCGAGCGCCTCGCGGAGCGACGTCGCGCGGTCGAAGCGGTCCGCGGGATCCTTGGCGAGGCAACGCAGCACCACGTCCTCGAGCGCGGCCGAGATCGCGCGCTGCGCGCCCAGGCGCGGGGGACGACGATCACGGTGGTGCTGCTGCACGAGCGCCCGCGGCCCCCAGAACGGCGGCCGACCTGCGAAGAGCTCGTAGAGGAGGATCCCCACGGCGTAGAGGTCGGCGCCCGCGCCCGCGCCTGGGCGCCCTTCGCATTGCTCCGGCGCCATGTACTCCGCCGTGCCCGCCGCGCTCCGCTCCGTCGTGGTGATCTGCCTCAGGGCGACGTCCGCCATCGTCACCAGGCCGAAGTCGATAAGCTTCGCCCAGCGTCGCTCGCCGTCGAGGAAGACGTTCTCGGGCTTGAGATCGCCATGGACCAAGCCCCGCGCGTGCACCGCCGCGAGCGCGACGAGCACCGCGTCCGCCGCCTCGGCGATCTCCGGCAGCGGGACGGGATGGGGTTGTCGGACCAGCCGCTCGGCCAGCGTCTCGGCCAGGAGATGCTCCATCACCAGGTACGCGGATCCATCGGCGAGCACGCCCGATCCGTACACCGCCGGCACGTACGGCGGCCCCACCGCGCGGAGCGCGCGCGCCTCGTCGTCGAGGCAAACGCCCGCGCCGACGCGGTCACGGCGGGCGATCTTGATCGCCACCGTAGGACCGCCGCCCACCGCTTCAGCGGCGAAGACCGTCCCGAAGCCGCCCTGGCCGAGGAGGCGCAAGACGCGGTACCCGGGTAGCTCCGGTGGCTCCTGCGAGGAGACCTGGGAGGCCTCCTGCACCTGGGGATCGAGCCCTGGGCCCGCCTCATGATCAGGGCAGCCCAAAGCGACGCTCGGCGTCCGCCTGCCGCAGACGGCGCAGCGACCCTGTGCCGGCATCAAGGCCAAATGCTGCGCGTCGCGCGAGATCTCCTGGGCCATGGATCCGGATCAGGGCAGAAAGACAGTGATGACGGCCTTCGCTTGCTGGGCGGCGTTGCCAGAGCCGTTCTGGCAACGCTTATAGTAATCGCCGGACGGGGTCAGCAGATCACAGGACGAAGCGCACGAGCCGACCCTGTGGATATTTCCACAATCCGTCGGTTGGCCTTGCGCGTCGAGGTGCCCCGCGGCGCAGTCACGCAGCAGCGAGCGCGAATGGCTGTCATTTGACGTGTCGCTGCACGAATAGGCGTAAGGGCTCGCCCCGTAGAGGTTCCCCCAGAACGCCCCCTCTTCCCAGGTATAGGCGTTGCGCTCGACCGGATCGATGACGTTGAGACCGGCGATGTTGCCGCGTGAAGACAGGAGGACCTGGGCACCGTACCAGTTCACCCGCGAGATGAGGCAAGCCGACACCCACGCCTCGCCGGAAGAGGACAGCGGCGTCGTCTCCCATGTCGTCGCCAGCCCCATGAGACCCCAGTAGGTCTCGTCATGAGCCACGCCCTCCGCGTCGGTCCAGGAGAAGGAGAGCGACTGCGTCGCGTCGAGGGCGCAGCTCACCGTGTACCTGAGCAGCTCCCTCGAATTAGCGCCGTCGGCGCTCGAAGCCTGGATGGCCGAGCGACTGATCGAGCTGAGGGCGTTCATGTTGAGCGCGTTCATGTTGAGCGCGTTCATGTTGAGGGCGT
>Ga0105048_10001176_pt1 | contig 42384 bp, 30 predicted proteins | sample MAT05_FD_78382 | JGI IMG/M metagenome (GOLD analysis project Ga0105048, IMG submission 78382) | Freshwater microbial communities from Lake Fryxell liftoff mats and glacier meltwater in Antarctica - MAT-05 | ecosystem: Environmental > Aquatic > Freshwater > Ice > Liftoff microbial mat | place... | reverse complement strand
CCAGGCTGCCATCGTCGACGCTGTTCACGCAGAGGCAGCCCAGTAGCGGAGCGACCTGCGACTGACACGGCGCTTCCTGCAGACGCGCCTGTCCTCGATGATGATGGAACAGGCGCCTGTCTCTTCGTCGCAGTCGACAGGTGATGGCACCCGCGCCCGGCCGCACGACTCCCACCCCTCTGCCGCTGCGCTGGCACTGCGTGAACAACGTGAGCGCACCGCGCCAGACACCGACGCCAGTGCGCAACAGAGAAACCGCCGCCGCATCAGAATCGATGCGACGGCCGTTCGTCTGCAACCCGCGAATGCTTATGGGCAGCGGTTCAGAGCCGCCGGGCACCGTTCCGGATCGGGCGGCGGCGTGATGGCCTGCCCGCCGGGCCCGCCGAACGTGTACAGCGGCAGCAGCAGCGTGCCGAGTTCACGACCCGGAATCGGGAAGTGCACCTGCGTGTTCTCCGGCATCGTCTGCCACCCACGGGCATCCAGAAACGACAGCATGCCATTGATGCCGAGCAGCTCGATGCCCTTTTCGTAGCGCAGAGCATCCCACAGGCTGCCGCACGTGCCGTTCTGCTTCCGCGGCACGCAGCCCGGTGCGATCGGGGGGCCGTCGATGGTCACGGCCGGGAGCTGGCCGTTGGCGATGCGCGTCTTGTTGATCAGCGGCACCGCTTCACTGGCGCGCCCCAGACGGATGAGCGCCTCCGCCTTCAACAGATCCATCTCGGCAACCGACAGCTCCAGCTGCGGGCCCGTCTGCCAGGTCGTTCCGGCACCAGTGCGCACATAGGCATAATGCGAGAAGCGCCAGCTGCCCCGCGCGACGGCGAAGAGGTTGTTCAGGTTGTACAGAAGGTACGAGCCTGACGACGCCGGGCCGGTGGCGCCCTGGATGCGCCGGTCACGCGTGCGCATCTGAAACGGCTGGCGGCTGTCGTTCGGCGTGTTGAGCCAGGTCTGGAATCCGCTGCTCGAGTCGGCCGCCCCGATCAGCCAGTAACTCGGCCGTGCATAGTCGGACGGCCGGCCCGCCGTGCGGAGGCGCGCCATGAGGCGCTTCCAGTCGTCGACCAGAATGTCCGGCTGTGCAATCGGTGCGAAGTCGGTCTGAATCCCAGCATCGATGCGTCGGATGACCTCAGTCCAATTCACGGCAGCCCGTTCGGTGCGGTTTCGCGCCACCGCCGCCAGCAGGCGTGCCGCATACGAGTTCGTGAGGCGCACGAACTGATCCCTCGTCAGCGCCGTGAACAGCCAGGCCTCGACCGGGAACGTCATGGTCGGCTGCGCATTCGCCGCGGCCGCAGCGGCGTCGAGCTGCGCAATGGCGGCGGTCACGACCTGCGGATACGGTACGAACGACGGCGTCGTGATCGTGTCGAGCTTCGTCGTCTCATCCGTGATGACGGCCTTGTCGTACAGCAGGCCGAGGTACCCGTACGAGAGCCCCTGCATGAACTTGCCCATGGCCCTCGCGCGTGCGGTACGCACCGGGTCGGTGATGACCAGTCCACCATTGATGGAGGCGAGCACGTCGTTCACGGACGAGATGGTACGGTAGTACGCGTACCATGGGTTCTCGTTCACCTGGCGGCGAACGTTGACCTGGCTGTTGTTCCAGGACGAGCGCGGCTCGGTGGACAGCTCGAGTTGACCAAAGTCGGCGAAGCCGCTGGTCACGTCGCGCGCCATCGTGGAGAGCGCGAACGACGGGTAGCTGCCATGGCCGGCCACCGGCCACCAGGTGCGGAACGACGTGGCCACGAACGATTCCGTCGTGAGCGGCTGCGTCGTGGCACGTGCGGCGTCGGGGAGGTTGGGATTGGTGACGGTGAGGTCCTGACAGGCCGTGGTGAGGAGGGCGGCACTCACCAGGAGCGCGATTGCGCGGGAGGATCTGGTCATTGAGGGAATCCGTCGCTCAGAAGGTGAGCTCGACACTACCCGTGATCGTGCGGTAGCGCGGGTAGGCGAAGCTGTCGAGGCGATTGAGCACGGAGCCCACCTCGGGGTCGTAGCCCTTGTAGTTCGTGAAGGTCAGCATGTTACGTCCGATGAGCGACAGCGACACGCCGTCGGCACCAACGCGTGACAGCGCACCGGTCAGGCGCGTGGGCAGGCGATACTTCACCGACAGTTCGCGCAACTTCACGAAGCGACCGCTCTCGACGAAGTAGTCCACCGGGTTGTTCGCCGCGTAGAGGCCGACATAGTACTCCACCGGCTTCTTCAGCTCCTGCGGCTTGTTCACCTGGTCGACGTCACTGCTGCGGCCATACTGGTACATGCGCTGGTTGGTCTGGTTGTAGACATTGCCGCCGACCTGCGTGTCCCACAGCATGAAGATCTGGAACCCGCGGATCCCGATGGTATTCGACCAGCCAAGACGGTAGCTCGGGTTGCCGTCACCGATACGGACCACGGCGGCGTTGCCCACGGAGTCGAGCGAGGTGATCGGCAGGCCCCAGCCGTAGTTCGTGGCGCCGATCGTCGCCGAGGTGCCCCAGAGCCGCTTGCTCTCGCCTTCGGTGAAGTCGTTGCCGGCACCGACCCACACCAGCAGGCCTTCGTCGTTGACCTTGAATTCGCTTGCGCGCGCCCTCGCATCGCCAGCCAGCTGCGTCGGTCCCTTCATGAAGCTGAAACCATACATGGCACCGAGCGTCTCGTCGACGCAGCGGAATCCGATGGTGTTGGTCGTGAAGCAGGAGCGGTTGAACTCCGTGATCCGGTTGCGCGACCGGTCGCCGACGAGGCCGGAGCGCCACGTGAAGTTCGGGCGGCGCACCAGCTGCGCCTCGATCGTGCCTTCCCAGGTGTTGCCTTCCACGGTGCCGGCATTCTGCCACTGGTTGGCATACCCGAAGAAGCCGGCGAGCGGAATCAGCAGGAGCTGGTCGCTGGTCTGCTGCTGGGCGCGCGAGAGCTGGATCGAGATGCGGTTCCGGATGATCGCGTCGATGCCCAGCTCCACCTCACGCGAGTATTCCGGCTTGAGGAAGCGGTTGCCGAGGTTCTGCTTCACGAGACCACCGCCCTCGATGAAGTTGAACGTCTCGAACTGGTCGTTGAAGCTCGGCCGGCCGCCCGCGGTGCCGATGGAGGCGCGCAGCTTGAACTCGGTGAGCGCCTTGATCGGCCACCACCCCTCGGCCGACATCCGGTACGCACCGCTGGCGCGGTAATACCAGTTCTCCTGCTCCTCGGGGCCGAAGAGCGAGCTGCCGTCCTGCCGCACCAGCCCATCGATGATCAGCTTGCCCTTGTAGTCCGCAGCGGCGCTGGCGAAGAAGCTGTTGGTGCGGATCGTCTCGCTGGTGGAGGAGACGAAGCGGTTGAAGGCGTTGTTGAGGCTGCGCACGCCCGGCGTCGAGAACTGGTTGCCCGAGGCAGTGGTGAGGTCGTTCGTCTCGCGCTCCAGCAGGCTGCGGAACGTCGAGCGGAATGTGAAGTCGCCCAGCTTCTGCAGGAAGTTCACGCTGACGGAGGCGTTGAGTGCGTCGGTCACGCCGTTGAAGTTCGAGATTTCGCCTGGACCACCGTTGGCGAAGCCTTCCGTCTTCACGCCCTGGTCGAGGAAGAAGTTCGTCTGCCGGTCCGACCGATCGTAGCTCAGGTTGCCGTCGACCGTGAGCCACGACAGCGGCGCGTAGCGCACCTCCATGCTGCCCTGCGTGCGGGCCCGCTTCCGCACGTTCTGTTCGGTCGACAGCACGTACAGCGGGTTCTCCTCGCGGCCCTCGAAATCAGGCTGGAAGATGAACGGTGTGCCGTCGGGATCCGGCTGGCGCAAGTCCACGTCCGGCGCCTGGTTGATCAGGTCGAAGAAGGTGTCACCATACACGTTCTGCCGCGACGAACGCATGTGATAGGCGCTGAAGCTCACGCTCAGGTCCGTGCGCGGCCGATGATCGAGGTTGAGGCGGAAGTCGTCCTGGTTGTAGCGTCCCGAGTTCAGCACCACGCCGTCCTCGCGGCCGTTCACATACGAAAAGAACCAGTTCGTCTTGCCGGTGTTCTGCGCGATGTTGAGCGAGTTGCGGACGAAGTTGCCCGGGTCGAAGAAGCGCTGCACCTGGTCGAAGGCCGTGCCCGCCTTGTAGAAACTGTCCTGGAAGCGGGACGCCGCCGGCTTCGGCACACGCTGCTCGCGCGGTACGACGGTGCCGGCGGTATTGACCCAATCGCCCGTCGCGTTCACGAGATAGTAGTGCGCGTTGGCCCACTGCACGGGTGCGTTGATCGAGTTGGCGCCGTACTCGCTGCGGACGGTGAACCGCGTCGCACCTTCGGTGAGTCCGGCCCCGCGACGCGTGCGAATCTGGATGACGCCCGACGCGGCGCGCGACCCATACAACGACGCCGCGGCAGCACCCTTCACGACCTCGACGCTCTCGATGTCCATGCTCTGCAGGTCGGCGCTGGAGGCACCGAACGCGTCGGTCTGGATCACGCCATCCACCACCACCAGTGGAGCGGTGCTCTTGCTGATCGATGTCGGCGTGCGCAGCTGGATGTCGGTCCCGCTGCCGGCCTGCCCCTGCGGCACGATACTGACGCCGGCGATCTTGCCCTGAATGGTTTCCAGCGCGTTGGTGGCCGGCACCGGAGCATCCTCCGCACTGACGCGGCCCACCGTGAAGGGCACACGCGTGCCGCTGGCGGGATCCACCACACCGGTCGTGACCATGGCCTGCAGGCTGAGTGCCGTGGCGTCCAAACGGAGATTCACGGTCAGCGTCCCCCCGGCCTCCAGAATCAGGTTGGAGCGCGTGGCTCGGCGGAACCCCAGCCGGAGCGCCTCGAGGCCGTAGCTGCCGGCAGGAACATTTACCACCAGATACCGACCGTCTGCGCCGGTGCGCGCCTGGTACCGGGCGGTGCCGCGGCTCAGCGTGAGCTGGACGCCTGGCAGCGGCTGGCCGGAGGAGGAGTCAGTCACGAGTCCGGCCACTCGACCGAGCTGAGCCGCAGGTGTTTGTGCCGTCGCCCGGCTCGCCAGGAGCGGCGCCGCAGCCAGCGCGCACACGGTACACAGAACACGAAAGACCGACCATCGAGGCGAGCGCCTCGGGTCAGGGGAACAATGAGCCATCGAAACTCCTGGGTCGTACGGGTGGGGAAGTGGGTCAGGCGCGATCGCGTGGTGTGCGGGGAGGCCGCAATCGGTGCGCAACAACGTCGTGGCCACGCCACGACGTTGTTGGCGGTACGGAGACACACCCGGCATCGTTGGTGGCAGGCGTTCGGCGCCGTGTGCGGAGCAACTTCGCTGCGTATCTTGAAGCCTCGTGCGCATGCGCCCGTGTGCGCGTCACCACCGAGCCGCCCGTCACCGTGCCGCCTTCCGTCCCGTACCGCATCGCACCGCTGGCAGCCATTCTGTTGATGGCATGCGCCGGCTCACGCACGACCGCATCGCCGCCGCCGTTCGTGATGGGGCAGGCCGGTGCCACGGCTCGGGCGCGGGCCGATTCGCTCCGATATCCGTACACGCAAGCGGACATCGACTTCATGGGCGGCATGATCCACCATCATGCCCAGGCGATCCTGATCGCTCGCTGGGCGCCGTCGCACGGCGCGTCGGCTTCCGTGCAGCGTCTCACGGCGCGCATCATCAATGCGCAGAGCGACGAGATCCTCCTCATGCAGAACTGGTTGCGGGACCGCCAGCGCGACCCGATGCTCGTCGACACCCTCGGCAACGTGACGACGGCGCGCGCGTCCGCCCCCACCGGCGGGGCTGCGTCGGCCGGTCACGACATGACTGCGCACGCCGGGCATGAGATGGCCGGCATGGAGGCGATGCCCGGCATGCTCAGCGACACCCAGCTCCATGCGCTCGACACCGCCCGAGGCCGCGAGTTCGACCGCCTCTTCCTGATCTACATGATGCAGCACCACCGCGGTGCCGTCTCGATGGTACGCACGCTGTTCGGTGCGCACGGCGCGGGTCAGGACGAAACGATCTTCAAGTTCGCCGCCGATGTGGAGGTGGATCAGTCCACCGAGATCAAGCGCATGCTGACGATGCTGCTCGAGATGGGCGAAGTCCCGCCGCAGTAGTTGCGCCACCCCGTTGTCCCCGTTCGCTCTTCCTTCGTCATCCTCACCCTAGGCACCCTGATGTTCCTGTCCTCCCGACGCCAATACGGCGCCGTCTCGCGAGTCGGCCGCGTCACCGCCCTCGTGGCGCTCACCGGTCTCGTCGCGGCCTGTGGTCGCACCAGTGCCACGCCGGCACCGACGCCGGCTCCCGGCCCATCCACCGACTGGGCTCGCGATCCGCGCAACACGATGCGCGCCGGCCTCTTCGATGCACAGGAGGCGATCTCCAACCTTCGCGTCACCGCCAAGGCAGTCTCCCCGCCAGGCTTCCTCGGGATCACCAACTCCGACCTGGCCTTCACCGGCAAGTACGCCATCCAGGGCAACTACAACGGTCCGGTGATCTGGGACATCTCCGATCCGGCCAAGCCGGTGCTCGTCACCGCCTATCCCTGCCCGGCGTCGCAGAACGACATCTCGGTCTACCGCAACCTGATGTTCATGTCGGCCGAGGCCAACAATGGCCGCACCGACTGCCTGCCCGGCGGTGTGGCCGACACGGTCAGTGCGCTGCGCATGCGCGGCGTGCGCATTTTCGACATCAGCGACATCAAGACGCCGAAGCTCATCGCCAATGTGCAGACGTGCCGAGGCTCGCACACGCACACGGTGCTCGAGGATCCGAAGGACCGACAGAACGTCTACATCTACGTCTCTGGCTCGGCTGGCATCCGTTCGCCGAACGAACTGGCCGGCTGCGCCGGCAGCGTGGCCAGCGATGACCCCAACTCGTCCCGTCTGCGCATCGAGATCATCAAGGTGCCGCTCGCCGACCCGTCGAAGGCGGCCGTGGTCGGACGGGCCAACATCTTCGCAGGCCTGAGTATCTCGCCGCGCCACGGCCTGTCGGATGCGGACAAGGCGCAGCAGGCCACCCAGCTCGCCGCCGCCAGGGCGCGCGGCGCATTCGTGGGCCGCAACCCGCAGTCGGGCATGGACATGGTGGTGCCCCCGCAGCTCGTCCGTCCGCTGCTCGACAGCATCGCGAAGGCCGGCGGCCGCACCGCGGCGAATGCGGCGGACACCACTGCCGCACGCACCGCGGCGCAGGGCGCGCTCAACCGTCTGTTCGCGGCCGCGCCCGGCGGTCCCGCCGGTGCGGTCTCGGAGCGCTCACAGTGCCACGACATCACCGTCTACCCGGCACTCGGCCTGGCTGGCGGCGCCTGCGAAGGTCACGGCCTGCTGCTGGACATCAGCAACCCGGTGAACCCGGTTCGCCTCGATGCCGCCGCCGACTCGAACTTTGCCTACTGGCATTCGGCCACGTTCAACAACGACGGCACCAAGCTGCTCTTCTCCGATGAATGGGGCGGCGGCGGCGCACCGAAGTGCCGCGCCGGCGACAAGCCGGAGTGGGGTGCCAACGCCATCTTCTCGATCAAGAACCGCAAGCTGGTGTTCGAGAGCTACTACAAGATCCCGTCGTACCAGTCGGCAAACGAGAACTGCGTCGCGCACAACGGTTCGCTGATCCCGATTCCGGGACGCGACGTGATGGTGCAGTCGTGGTATCAGGGCGGCATCTCGGTGTTCGACTGGACCGATCCGAAGCACCCGATGGAGATCGCCTCGTTCGACCGCGGCCCGGTCGACTCGACCCGGATGGTGATGGGTGGGTCGTGGTCCGTGTACTGGTACAACGGCAAGATCATCAGCTCCGAGATCGCGCGCGGCCTCGACGTGGCCGAGATGATCCCGAGCCCATACGTGTCGCAGAACGAGATCGACGCCGCGAAGACCGTCCAGTGGGACTACCTGAACGCGCAGGGCCAGCCGAAGATCGAGTGGCCACCGTCGTTCGCGCTCGCTCGTGCCTTCACCGACCAGATGGAGCGCAAGGGCTGCTTCAGCGGGCAGCGCATCGGCGCCATTCGTGCCTCGCTGACGGCAGCGGAACGCGCGACTGGCGGTACGCGCTCGACGGCGTTGTCGAATCTCGTCGACACTCTCGATGCGGACACCCGCGCCGGCTGTGACGACGACAAGGCGACGCTGCTGAGCAAGGCAGTGCAGGATCTGCGCGGCACGGTGCTCTGATTGCTTGCGGTACCGATCACTTGACGCGCGAACTGCAACACCGTTCACGCAGAGAAACGGTGCAGCGGAGGGGTCGGTGACCGATCCCGGCTGAAGTGCCGGGACAGGGAGCGGTGGGGCTGAGGGAATTGCTCGACGCAGTTCGTTCAGCCCCATCTGTTTTCCTTTCGATGGGGTATCAGGCGCGCTGATCGGCGACCTGATGGCGGAGCGGTCGGGCAGTGACTGGTACGGCGTCCGACGCTGGCAGTGGCGTACTGCTGGCATGGTCGACTCTGGTCACACGGAGGACGGAAGGCACGCGGGTGGCGAGGGCCATGCGTGGGTAAAGGCGTTCGCTCCTCGTATGGCCGTGCAATGGGAAGTGATGATGGCTGCAGGAACGGCGTGCCTCAGACGTTGCTCCCTGAGCGATGCAGTCCCCCGACTGTTTTGGTCCGCACGGTTCGAGCACCACCTCAGCCGCCGCAGAGCCCTCGCCACCTCCGTGCCTTCAGTCCTCCATGTGAACAGAGTTGCAGTTGCAGTTGCAGTTGCGTCAGCCCCGGGCCGCTCACGCCAGCAGCGGCGCTACCGGCAGCCGAAGGCCCGGAAGCAGCTCGCCACCATCGATCGTGTCGTCACTGCCAAGCACACGATCCGGGACGCTGCGCATGCACACCCTGATGGATCGCCGCAGCGGGTCGACGACCCATACCACCGTGGTGCCAGCCGCGAGCCATGCCGCGACCTTCTCCTGCACCTCGCCCGGGCGGTCGTCCGGCGACAGCACCTCCACCGCGAGATCCGGGGCGAAGGGCGCGAAGCCCCGCGCGGGCACCACGGGCAGCTTCCCTGTCGCGACATACGCCACGTCCGGTGCCCGCACGGTATCAGGGTCGCGCTCGAGCACGAAGCCCGTCTCGGCCGCCACGACGTCACCACGCTTCTCGCGGAGCCCTGCCTCCGCGCGCTCACGCTCCAGATGGGCATCGATCGCAACGAGGAATCGCGCGGCGACCTGCCCGTGCCGCCATTCAGCCGGCTCCCGCACGACCAGCCGCCCGCGCAGCAGCTCCGTCCGCGCATCCTGCAGGGCCAGCGCCAGCAATTCCTCCGCAGTCATCAGCGACGGCTTACGCATGTGCTCACTCCCGTGGTGGAACGCCGTGGTGAACCGACTCGGACCGCCCGGGTCGATCGGCAGACGATACCGCAACCGTGTTCCGAGAGCGTTACCGTTTTCACGCCACCGCCGGCACACCGACGCGTTGCCAGGCGCAGTAGCTTTCCAGCGCGCCTCTTCCCTCCCCCGCACGCCCAGAACCATGGACAAGCGCGACTTTCTCCGCACCCTCGGCGCGACCACCATCGGCGCCCTGCTCGGGCCGTCGCTGTGGGCTCAATACGCGCCGCTCGCGCCTGCCACACTGGCCGAGGACGAGACCTTCTGGACGGCGCTTCGGGCGAAGTACCGACTCACGCCCGACTACATCAACCTCGAGCACGGCTACTACTCGATCCAGTCGAACGACGTGCTGGACGCGTTCGTCGCGAGCGTGCGCGAGGTGAACTATCACGGCTCGTTCTACATGCGCACGCGCCAGGTGGACGACAAGCTCGCCGCGCGCAGACAGCTCGCGTCACTCGCGGGCTGCAGCGTCGACGAACTGGTCATCACGCGCAACACCACCGAGTCGCTCGATACCGTCATCGCCGGCTACGATTGGAAGCCCGGCGACGAGGCCGTGATGGCAGCGCAGGATTACGGCGCGATGCTGGACCAGTTCGCGCTGCAGGCGCGCCGGCATGGCCTGAAGAACACCATCGTGTCGCTGCCCAACGATCCGCGCAGCGACGCCGAACTGGTGCAGCTCTACGCGAACGCGATCACGCCGAAGACCCGCCTGCTGCTCCTCAGCCACCTCGTCAACATCACGGGCCAGGTGCTGCCGGTCCGCGCGATCACCGCGATGGCGAAAGCCCGCGCGGTGGACGTTGCAGTGGACGGCGCACATGCCTTCGCACAGCTCGATTTCCGCATCCCCGACCTGGGCGCCGACTACTACGCCGCCAGCCTGCACAAGTGGCTCGGCGTGCCACTCGGTGCCGGACTGCTGTACGTGCGGCGCGACAAGATCGCAGGGCTCTGGCCACTCTTCGGCGACTCAGGGTTTGCCGACAACGACATCCGCAAGCTGAACCACACCGGCACGCATCCGGTGCACACCGATCTCGCAATCCAGCACGCGGTGGCCTTCCACTCGAGCATCGGCACGCCGCGCAAGGAGGCACGGATGCGCTACCTGCAGCAGTACTGGACGACGCAGGTACGTGGGGCGCGGAACATCATCCTGAACACACCGGCAACGGCGACACGCGCAGCAGGTATCGCCAACGTCGGCGTGGCGGGCCTCGAGCCTGGCACCCTCGCGACGACCCTGCTGGATCGCTACCGCATCTGGACCGTCGCGATCGACAGGCCCGGGGTGCGCGGGGTGCGCATCACGCCCAATCTGTACACGACGCCGGCCGAACTCGACGCCCTCGTGCGGGCCCTCAGGGAGCTGGCGTCGGCCTGACCGCCGTCAGCGCGGCAGCACCACCAGCCCAAGCGGTACGCGGCGCCATCCCGGCCACGCCTGCAGCGCGCCGCGCGCATCGCGCAACTGCAACTGGGCGCTGATCCCGCCGTCGAGCATCACCGCGCGCGCGCAGCCGAGGGCGCCCATCAACGCCGCCATCTCTGGCGTGGTGAGCCCGAACGGCACGGCCCCCAGCACCCGGCCGAAGGCATCGAAACGCGTCAGCACCAACACCACGGAGCCATCGCGCCGCACACCGAGCGCGAGACGGGCATCGCGGTGCGTGAGGTCCACGCCGCTCGCGCCATCGCGCAACGCTGCGGGCACGTCGCCGTCGCCGGTGAGCAGCGCCGGGAAACTCTGGAAGGCGTACGCCACACCAAGCGCTCGCGCGGGTGACGCGAGCGCGGCCGGATCGAGCAGTCTCACGCTGCCGGCCGAATCGATGACGACGGCGCTCGACAGCGGCCCGATGCCCGGCGGGCGCCACTCGCGACCCTGCAGCAGTACCCAGCCCCATGGCAGCGTGCCGAGCAGCGTCGTGGCGAACTGGCCCGCGTTCACCGCGAGGATGGATGTCGCGGGCGCCGACGTCGTCTGCCAGCGCGCGAGTCGCGTGCTGTAGCCGTTGGCGTCGCGCTGGTGCACAAACGCGGTGTCGAGGCGGAAGCGCACGCGGTGCGGGTCGATCCGCACGATGATCGCGCGTGTGCGCCACGCCTCGCCATCGCCGCGCAGCGGGAGTTCGGCCCACGCCATGCCTGCGCTTGCCGCTGTCCAGCGGAGCGCGGAGAGCAGCGCGCGGTCAGCCGCTGGCCAGTGATCGGGCGACTTCACGTCAGCATGCCATAGCCCGCGCCAGCCGTCACCGGCCGGAACGGCGAGCGGCGCCTGCTGGGCGCCGCTCCGAACCACATCCAGCAGACTCGCGGCCAGGATGGTCGCGAGCACGAGCCGTCGCCTCACTCGCTCCCGGAGAAGACGCGGCGCAACGCGTCCCGACGCGACACCAGCAGGTCGTACTCCCCCTGCGTGAACGTCCGCGTGATGACGGCGTTCTGCTGCATGCCGTTGAGCCACGACTGAATGCGTTCCCAGAACATTTTCGCCTGCACGTCGGTCATGCCGACCTCGGCACCCTTCACGCCGCCACTGGCCGACATGAGCGCATCCGCAGCCTTGCGCAACGACTCGGCACGCGCCGCCAGGGCCTCCTGGCGCACGACCACCGGGGGCTTGATGGGCCGCGCGCCGCACTTCGGCGTGGCGGCCCGGTCGAGCGACGCGCTGTCGCCTGCTCCGCCCATCACCGCCTGGTAGCGCTGCTGAGCCCGAAACAGCGCCGCCGTGTCCCCGCGCTGTTGTGCCGCGGCCATCGTCTGCATCAGCGCGAGGATCTCGCGCACCTTCGGGTCGCTCTGCATTCCGACCGGGTCACGTTGCATGCGCGCAGTGAGCTCCTCCGCGCGCCGTTCGGATTCGGCATCCGCGGCCTGGCTCACGTCGCTGCGGCAGTCGCGGTAGGTGTCGACCGCCTTGCGATACGTCTCGTGCACCGGCGAGCTCTCGAGGGCCTGCGCCGAGTCGGCCGTCGCCGACCGCGCTTCCATCATCTGTTCGTAGCGCGCACGGTTCGCGTTACGCTGCGTCCTGAACTTTTCCATCGCCGCCTGGTAACGATCCAGGCGCTCGGTGGTGATCTCGATCGTGGTGGCGTCGAACGTGGGCGGAATGAGGTTTGCTGCACCCACCCGGTCCTCAGCTTTCTGCTCGACGCGGCGCTCGACCGCCCGGCGAAGGCCGCCGAGTTGGGCGTGGGCGGGCATGGCGATCAGCACAGCCACCACAACGCCGGCGTGCCGCATCCAGCGGCGGTGACGCGAAAGAAGCATGGGCAGGAGCTCCGAGGACACGAGGTCAGGCGACGGGGTGAGCGGTGCCGACATCGGACGCCGCATTTCCTGGCTGAGTGACGCGACCGGCAGCCGCATCATCTCACCGGATCTCGCAGAGGGCAATGGGTCCGGCTGAGGAAATCTGACGGCCGCGACCGCCGTTGGGCGGCCGCTGCCCAGTGCCCGGGCCGGCGCCGGAGGAAACGTGAGGTCGCGTCACGGCCGCGCGCGGTTCACCCACCATGGCGCGATATTGCGGCATGGCCCCGCTCAGCTCACCCCGACCCGCACCCAGGCCCGCCACGCCGCCGGGGCCGGTGGCGCGGTATCCGGGCGAGTTGCTTTTCAAGCTGAGCCGTGCACGCATCGCCTTCTTCCGCGAGCTCGTCGCCGGCCATGGTGATGTCGTGCGGGTCAGGCTCGGCCGTCAGACACTGGTGGTGCTGGCACACCCCGACGACATCCGCGACGTGCTCGTCACGCACCAGAAGCGTTTCAGGAAGGGGCAGGCGCTCGAACGTGCCCGCGTCGTGATCGGCAACGGGCTGCTCACCTCCGAGGGCGACATCCATCTGCGCCAGCGGCGTCTGGTGCAGCCAGCCTTCCATCGCGCGCACATCGCGGCGTATGGCGACGCGATGACCACGGCCGCGATGGTGACGCAGGCGCAGTGGCATGACGGCATGACGCTCGACATGCACGAGGCGATGATGCACGTGACGCTGACCATCGTCGCGGCCACGCTGTTCGGTGCCGACGTGGGCCGCGAGCGCACCGAGATCGGCAATGCGCTCGATACGCTGTTCGCTTCGTTCGACTTCGGCTTCAGCCCACTCAGCGGACTGCTCGACCTGTTGCCGACCGCCCGGAAGCGCCGCTTTCAGGTGGCCAAGGCGCGGCTGGACGCCACGATCACTCGACTGATCGCGGAGCGTCGCGCCAGTGACACGGACTCGGGCGATCTGCTCTCGATGCTGCTGCACGCCACCGACACCGAGGGTGACGGTGGCGGCATGTCCGACCAGCAGTTGCGTGACGAGGCGCTCACGCTTTTCCTGGCCGGCCACGAGACGACTGCCAACGCCCTCACGTGGACCTGGCTCCTGCTCGCGCGCCATCCCGGGGCCGAGCGGGCGCTGCACGCCGAGATCGACGCGGTGCTGGGCGACCGATTGCCGACGATGGACGACATGGCGCAGCTGCCGATCACCCGCGCCACGATCGCCGAGTCGATGCGGCTCTATCCGCCAGCCTACGTGATCGGTCGTCGCGCCGCCGAGCCGCATGTCGTGCGCCAGTACACGTTCGCGCCGCGCACGATCTTCCTGCTGCCCACCTTCCTCGTGCACCGTGATCCGCGCTGGTGGCCCGAGCCGGATGCCTTTCGTCCCGAGCGCTGGCTCGATGGCGACGCGGCAGCGGCCCGCCCAAAGCTGGCCTACGTGCCGTTCGGCGCAGGCACGCGCATCTGTGTCGGTGAGCAATTCGCGTGGATGGAGGCGATGCTGGTGCTGGCCACGTTCGCGCGGCGCTGGCGCGTGCGCGTCGATGGCCCCGACCCTGCGCTGGACCCGATCATCACGTTGCGGCCAAAGGGCGGGTTGGCCGCGCGGCTCGAACGACGGTAGCACGAGGCGCCACCGCATTTCGGCGACACATTTCGGTGACAGTGCACTCCATTGCATTTCGGTGACAGTGCACTCTATTACATTTCGGTGACAGTGCACTCCGTTTCGGTGACGCGCACTCTGACGTGCCGCTACTGCACCCAGACGGTCGCCTGCCCTTCGAGTCGGGCGCGCACGATGAACGCGCGATCGGTGGCGCGCACGTCCTCCACCTGGAAGCGTGAAATGCTGCCGCCCAGCACCACACCCGGCGCGACGGTGCGATTGAGGAGCTGCAACATCGTCGTGCGTGCCGAGTCGAGCTGTGCGCCAAGCTGCAGCCGCCCGCCGTTGGTGGCCTTGCGGATGGCGCGGCCGATGAGCGGTGCCGCCAGCGTCGCCTTCACGCGTGAGAGCGCGCCCTTGCTGGCGAGATTCCAGTCGAGTTCATCCATGCGCAGCTCGCGCGCCACCGGATCCCAGCGCAGTCGCGAGTGGAGCGTGAGTGTTCCGCGCAGTGAGCCCGTGACGTCGAGATCGATGCGTACGCTGTCGCCGGTGGCAGCGACGTGCACCCGCTCCACGCGCACACTCGTGCCAGCGGTCTCCGCGATGAGCACTTCCGTGGCGCGGCGGTCGAAATCGTCGAAGGGTAGCTCGACCTCCAGTGGAATGACGAATCCGGACTGAGTCTGCCCGAGCGTGAGCGGCGGCAGGGGCGTGTCGAGGGTGCGTGGCTTCGCACCCGAAAATACCCGAGGGCGCGCGTAGACCACGATCGCGGTGCGAAAACTCGGTCCCGTGCCACTGAGCGGGACGACACGGATCGTCTGGGGGTCGAGCACGAGCCAGAGCGAGTTCAGCGTGTCGAGGGGTGACGGTTCGAGAAAGCTCTTCCAGATGCTGTCGGCCAGCGGGCGGAAATCGGCGGCGGACGGCATGGCCGAGTCCACCTGTGCGGCAAACGTTGTGAGCTGACCATCCACCACGGACCGCAGCGCCGGCGTCGCGTCGAGCATCAGAGCGGTCACGCGGCACTGGTCCTGCAACGTCGCCGCAAACTGCGTGTTGCGGCTGCCCAGGCTCCAGTCGGTGCGCCAATAGAGCGACGTGGTCATCGAGAGACTGGCGCGACGCATCGGCTCTGGCGCGAAACCGCAGCTCGCGATGCCGGCACCCGGCACGCCGAGGCGCGCGCGATAGCTGAGCGTGGTGGCGATGCTGAAGCGGTCGGCGGTTGCAGAGAGGCGCAGCGGCTCACGCTGGTACCCGTACTGGTGGCAGACCAGCCGCGCCACGTTGCGGCACGCCGCCGTGGCAAGGGAGTCCCGCACGGGGAAGAGCGAGTCGAGGGTCGGCGCCAGTGCCTTCAGAACATAGGTGACCTGAACCGGGATGACGGCCAGCGGTGCAGGCTGCACCAGACCACCTGCGCTCACCGAGCGCGTCCCCCCCGTCGGCGTGGGGGCGTTGCGAGCCGCCGCCGTGTTGCCGCCGTAGGCAGCAAACCCGAGCGCGATGATCGACGCCACGATCGAGGCCCCGAGCGCGGGGCGGCGCACCGTGAGCGAGGGAACGGCGGCGCACTCGGCGATCGGGATGCCGTCGTCGTCACGGACGAGAGGGGCCATGTGTGCTGCAGGAATGAGCGGTGGCGTCGCCGGGCCGGTGCGCGCAGGCGTCGCCACCCGGAGAATACCCGCACCGGCTAACTTCGGGTATGACTGATTTCCTGACAGTGCGCACATGAGGATCGTCGGCGGCAAGTTCAAGGGCCGCGACCTCACCTCTCCTTCCGACTTCCGCGTCCGTCCCACGGCAGAGAAGGTGCGCGCCCTGTTGCTGGACCAGCTCAAGGGCGACCTCGACGGGGCTCGGATCCTGGATCTGTTCGCCGGTACTGGTGCCCTCGGACTCGAGGCAATTTCGCGCGGCGCCAAGTACGCTGACTTCGTCGAAACGCGGCCGAGCAGCCTGCATGCGCTCAAGGCAAACATCGCCCTGCTCCGCCTCAGCCCAAAGTGCCGCGTCTACAAGAAGGACGCCGTGCAGTTTGCCGAGGCGCTCACCGAGCCACGCTGGGACATCTGCTTTGCCGATCCGCCGTACGACTCGAAGATGCTCGACCGGGTCGTGACCGCATGGCACGCGACCAGGTTCTCGCGCATCCTGGCCTGCGAACATGCGCGCGAGCATCCGATCCCGCTCGGCGCCTGGCGCACCGGCATCGAAGACACGGCGCTGACGATCTACCGGGCGTAGGTCTGCGGTCTGCGGTCTTGAACCGCAGAACGCAAAGGCGCCAAGGAAACAGAGACGACGCAAAGTGTCCTGCTGCAGAGCAGGCGCAGGCAAAATCCGAAAATTTGCAGGCGCTCTGGAAATTGCAACTGCAAGCGAAGTTCCCGAAGTGCTCAGGGCATTCGCGGGGGGACGAGCAGTCCGATCGCGCGCAGACCTCTCCATGTCCTTTGTGTTCCTTGGCGCCTCTGCGATCTGCTGTTGCCGTTCAGCGGTAGCCGCAGCGTCAGGCCATCTTGGCCTGCAACCGCCGATCGATCGCGTCGAGGAACGCTTCCGTGGAAAGGAACGGCGCGTCGCGACGGATGAGGATGGCGAGGTCCTTCGTCATCTCGCCCGCTTCGACAGCCTCGATGCACACCATTTCGAGCGTACTCGCGAAATCCACGACCGCCGGCGTCCCATCGAGCTTGCCGCGATGCGCCAGGCCACGGGTCCAGGCGAAGATCGACGCGATGGGATTCGTCGACGTCGTGTTCCCCTTCTGGTGCTCACGATAGTGGCGCGTGACCGTGCCGTGCGCTGCCTCGGCCTCCATCGTCCTGCCGTCGGGCGTGAGGAGGACGCTGGTCATCAGGCCGAGTGAGCCGAAGCCCTGCGCCACGATGTCCGACTGCACGTCGCCGTCATAGTTCTTGCAGGCCCAGACGTAGCCGCCCTCCCACTTCAGTGCGGCGGCCACCATGTCGTCGATGAGGCGGTGCTCGTAGGTAATGCCAGCAGCGTCGAAGTCGGCCTTGAACTCGTCGGTGAACACCTGCTCGAAGATGTCCTTGAAGGCGCCGTCATACGCCTTGAGGATCGTGTTCTTGGTGCTCAGGTACACCGGATACTTGCGCTGCAGTCCGTAGGTCAGGCTGGCACGGGCGAAGTCACGGATCGAGTCGTTGTAATTGTACATGCCCATTGCCACACCGCCGTCAGCCCCGTACTTCGCCACCTCGAACTGCATCGGCTCGGTGCCGTCGGTAGGGGTATAGGTCATCGTGAGCGTACCAGGACCCGGCACCTTGAAGTCGGTGGCCTTGTACTGGTCACCGTGCGCATGCCGGCCGACCACGATCGGCTTCGTCCACCCCGGTACCAGACGCGGGATGTTGGACATGATGATCGGCTCGCGAAAGATCACGCCGCCGAGGATGTTGCGGATCGTGCCGTTCGGGCTCTTCCACATCTTCCTGAGTCCGAACTCCTTCACGCGCGCCTCGTCCGGCGTGATCGTCGCACACTTCACCGCCACGCCATGCCGCTTCGTCGCCTCGGCGGAGTCGATGGTCACCTGGTCGTTGGTCGCGTCGCGGTGCTCGATCCCCAGATCGTAGTACTCGAGCTGCACGTCGAGGTAGGGGAGAATCAGCTTGTCCTTGATGAACTGCCAGATGATGCGGGTCATCTCATCGCCGTCCATCTCGACGACCGGGTTCACTACGGTGATCTTGGCCATGACGCCTTCCTGAGCGTGAGTCGGGCAGCGCCGCGCAAAGCGCGGCGACGGATGTTCTGCGCAGTGATTCTAGTGGGCTGCGAGTGTCAGGACCAAAGGCCGCGTCGGCGTCATGCGTGCGTGGTCACCACGTCGGATGCGTGCTCACGCCACCAGTCACCAGCAGGTCGGCGCCGGCAATCCAGCGCGCCGCGCGCGATGCGAGGAAGCGCACCGCGTCGGCCACGTCGTCGGGTTGGCCGCGGCACTGCAATGGAGCGGCCGCAGTCCAGCGCGCCACGCCAGTCGGCCAGTCGGCGTTTTGGCCGGGTCGGTCGACCAACCCGGTGACACCGGGGTGATGCGGATGCCGTGCGATCACGCGACCAATCCCCCCGGAAGCCCCGGTCACCAACGCGACACGACCCGAGAGATCGAGCAGATCGGTGACGGCGGGACATGGAGCGGTCATGAGGCGGAGCCGTGGGAGTGCGTTACTTGCCCGGGCGGTACTCCCGCTCGGTATGACCCTTCAGCTGTGAGCGATAAAAGTAGACGTCGCGCAGGTCACCGGCCGCGTACCGCGCCTCCTGATCGCTGAAATGCGTGCTGCCCGGCACCGAGTTCAGCCCACCGGCCGTGACGGCCTTGGCGCGTACGCTGTCGCCGAATTCGACCACCGCGACGAAACTGTTGCCGCTGGTCCCGTACCACTTCCTGGTGCCGCGGTAGGCGCGCGCGCCGAACGACGCGAGCGAGCCCCAGCGCGACGATGTGAACGGTACCGGACTGCTCGCGGCGCTGTCGCTGAACGGCTGCACGATGTCACCGGTCCGGCGCTGGAAGCGGTTGATGTCACCCCACGGCGTCTTCCAGCTGCCGAAGTGCGACGTGAGTGTGTCACTGGCCGTCGCCAGCGCGCCAAGTTTCACGGCAGGCGTGGTCACCTTCGACATGTACTCGTACATCGACATCGCCTCGCTCTCCTGATCCGCGCGGGACAGACGCCACAGCTCCTCTCCCCAGAAGACGGCCAGCGTCGTGGGCACCGAGTTCGCCGCCCAACGGAAATCCCAGGTGCGCAGCTGCAAAACCTGCTCCGCCAGCCGTGCCTTCAGCGGGTCGACGGCGGGCAGCCTGTCGTACGCCGTCACCAGCAGCGGTACGAGCTCGGCAAAGGCCGGGAGGTAGCTGTCGTATGCGGCGTCACGCAGCGTCTCCAGGGTGAAGCCGGTCTGTCCGTCGAGCACGCGCAACGCATGCGTGCCGCGCGGGTTCTCGACGTAGGTCTCCATGTAGCGGGGGAAGTCGCGCTGTCGCGGGCTGGCGGAGCCAGCGACGGTGAAGGGCCAATTGTTGGTGTTCTGGATGAAGCCCGTGGCGGGATTGAGCACGTTCGGGCTCTCGTCCAGCCCATGCACACCGCGGTAGGTGGTGGCCGAGTCGCTGCCATCCACCGGCTTCGTCCAGTCGAACCCGGCGTCACGCTTCGGCACGTGGTTGGCATGGAAATACGCGATGTTGCCCTCACCATCGGCGTACACGGTGTTGTTCGACGAGTTGGTGTGCAGCTCCATCGTGGCGCGGAACTCGGCGTAGTTCTTCGCCTTCGTGCGGGTCCACGATTGCGTCAGCGCCTTCACCGGTTCCTGCATCAGCGCCACGCTCACCCACTTGCCATCCAGCTCGCGCACGACGGGCCCATGGTGCGTGCGATACACGGTGAACGTCCGCTCGGCCGGACCAGCCGCGCCCTTGTAACGCACCACCACCGCCGACGCCGTCACCGGCCGCTCACCACCGGCGAACCGGTAGACATAGCCACTGTCTCGCGGCGTCACCGTCTCGGCGAACTCGTCGATGACGTCGGCTCCGCTCGAGGTGTGCATCCAGCCGGCGTGCTCGTTGAACCCCTGATAGATGAAGAACTGTCCCCACGTGGCCGCACCGTAGGCGTTCAACCCATCCTCGCTCGTCATCTGCAGCTCCTCGCGGAAGAAGAACGAGGTGTGCGGATTGATGAGCAGCAACGCCTTGCCATGCTTCGTGTTCTTCGGGGCGATCGCAAAACCGTTCGACCCGCTCGGCTCCTTCTCGGGGCCGAAGCGCGGCGCGTCGCCTGAGGCGGGCGGGCGGGCGGCGAGCGCCGGCGTGCCCTGCCGGCCGTAGAATGCCTCGATCCCGCGCAACGACACCGACTCGATGTCACCGCCGATGCTCCCCTCACTGAAGCTGAGCACCATCCAGGGCTCGAACGTCGTGAGCACCTTCGGCGTCACGTCGGGGTGCGTGTGAAGGTAGAAGTTCAGGCCGTCGGCCCATGCCGTGGCGAGCCGCTGCAACCAGACCGGACTCGCGGCGAACTGCTGCTGCAGACTGGCCGGGTCGACGAACAGCTTCATGCGCAGGTCGCGCCAGATCGCCGCCTCGCCCTCGGCCTCCGCGCGCCGGCCGAGGGCATCGAGGTAGTTCATCTCGATGCGATTGAAATCGTCTTCCGCCTGTGCGTAGATCATGCCGAACACCGCGTCGGCATCGCTCTTCCCCGAAACGTGCGGCACACCCCAGTCGTCGCGCACGATGGTGACACGCTCCGCCGCCAACTCCCAGCGGGCCAGGTCCGCCGGTGCCGCAGCGTCGGTGGCGGGCGATCGGCCACAGCCGGCGGCCAGAAGGTAGACTGTCAGCGCAACGAACCTTCGCATGCGGACCTCATCGGGAGCGGGGGGAGTGCCAGCACAGGGATGCTGGCCTGCGGTCACCGATCGTGCAACCGCCTGCTCCCGGATATGCGCGGCGGTACACCCTTTCGCTGGATCCCGACGTCCGGCACGTTTCGCGGATCCGCAGTGCCGCTCTCCTTCAGGCCACCGTCCCCCGCCGACATGCGCCTCCGCCAGCTGGTCCCGCTCACATTCCACCGCGCCGCACTGCTGCTCACCGCCGCTGCGCTGCCCACGCTGCAGGCCCAGATCCCGCAGGCCGAGTACACCGCGCGGCGCGATTCGCTGGCGGCGAAGCTCGGTGATGGGCTCGTGGTGGCGTTCGGCGGGCGGAACCCGGTAGCGGACTTTGGTCCCTTCTTCCAACTCGCCGACTTCCGCTACCTCACCAACTACCACGAACCGGACGCCGCGCTGGTGATGGTGGTGCGCGGAGGCAAGGCGCAGTCCACGCTCTTCATCACGCCAGCCGGTGCGCGACAGGCGTTCTACTACGGGAAGCGCCCCGATTCGCTGGCGGTCGTGCAGACCCTGGGGATGCAGGCGCGTTCCGCCGGCACGCTGGAAGAAGTGATCGACTCGCTGGCCACGTCGGTCACGACGGTGTTCACCCTCGCCGACTGGGCCGCCTCCGATTTCGCCGCGCAGGATACCCTGACCCGCGGTCAGCAGTGGGAGCGACGATTCACCGCCGCGCACCCGGCGATGACGATGCGTGACGCGCACCCCTACCTTTTCCAGATTCGCGCGCGGAAGAGCGCAGCCGAGCTGGCATTGATCCGGCGTGCGGCCGAAATCAGCTCCGAAGGGCACCGCGCTGCGATGCGACTCGCGCAGCCGACGAAGGAGTACGAACTGCAGGCCGCGATCGAGTACGAGTTCATGCGACGTGGCGGTGCACGGCCGTCGTACGGGTCCATCGTGGGTGGTGGCATTCGCGGGACGCAGCTCCACTACATGCGCAACCGTGGCGATCTCAGGCCCGGTGACCTGGTCGTGATCGACGCGGCCACCGAGTACGAGGGGTACGCCGCCGACGTCACTCGATCGATTCCCGTCAGCGGGACCTACACCCCCGACCAACGGCTGATGTACCAGCTGGTCCTCGACGCACTGCTCGCGGCCGAGCGCAATTCGAAGGAGGGCCTGTCGTCGATCGCGGCACTGGATTCGTCCGAAGATGTGCGCGCGCGCGGTCTGGCACGCCTGGGTCTCGTCGAGCGCGCTGATGCGCAGCTCGACATGCCATGGCGCACCGACTGCGTGAACGCCCCGCGCTCCTGCCGACAGGCAATGTTCTGGATGATTCACGGCATCAGCCACGGAATCGGTCTGGCTGTCCACGACCCGGCCCAGTTCTACAGTGGTGACCGGACGTTCAAGGTCGGGGATGCGTTCACCATCGAGCCCGGCATCTACGTCAGCACCGCCATGCTCGATGCGCTGCCCGACACACCGCGCAACCGTGCGTTCATCGCCAAGGTGCGCCCCGCCGTGCTGCGCTTCCAGAACACCGGGGTGCGCATCGAGGACGACTACATCGTGACGGCGAACGGCACCGAGCGGATCTCGAAGGCGCCGCGTGAGATCGCCGAGATCGAGGCCCTGATGAAGGACCGCCCGCGGGTCGTCCCTCGAGTGGAAGCGCCGTGGCACGACGCATTGGCAGCTCCAGCCATTGACGCTGAACGGCAGAAGCGCCGCCGGTCGTTACGGCGCCCGGGCGACGAGGACGTGGTTGAACCCGCCGGAGGTCGCGTGTGAGCGGACCTTGTGATCGGAGACCGCAAGCCCTTCACGCTTCAGCGCGCGCACGAACGCCGGCTCGCTGTCGACCGACCAGTACGCGAGCGTCCCGCCCGGCCGCAGCGCCGCCGTCGCGAGCCGGATTCCCTTCTCGCCGTACAGCTTGCGGTTGCTCCCCGTCGTGAATGACTCGGCGCCGTTGTCCACGTCGAGCAGGATCGCGTCGAACTTCGCCACGCTCTCCCGCAACACGTCCATGACGTCGGCGCGCCGCATCACGACGCGCGCGTCGTGCATCGCGCCACCGGCGAGCGCCCAGGTCGGCTCCAGGTTCCAGTCGATCACCGCCTGGAGCAGCTCTGCCACCACGACGGTCGCGTCGGTGGGAAGAAGATCGAGTGCGGCCGTGAGCGTCGCGCCGAACCCGAGACCGCCGATCAGCGCCGCCGCACCGGGCGCGGACTGCAGCCCCGCACACGCGAGCGCCGCCAGCTGCACCTCCGAGTGCACACGGCGCGTGGACATCAGCTCGACGCCATCCACCACCATCAGGTACGAGCCGTCGTGCCGGTAGAGCGTCACGACGGACCCGTCAGGCGCCGTGGTCGTGGCGAGTTTCTCGGTGGGCTTCACTGCAGCTGTCCCAGGGTCGACGGGAGCACGTCGTGCATGGCAGCCTGCATGTCGTCGATCAGGTGATCGATCTGCCTGGCGTACGTGCGGAAGCTGAGCACGCAGACGTGCCCGAGGTACCGGCCGCCGGCCACGGCGCCGCTCACCATCACGCGCCCGCGTCGCGATGTCGCGTCCATCAGCATCCGTGTCGCCGCGTCCTCCTGCACCAGTGTGGCACCTGGCCACGAGAGGTGGAACGCGAAGAGTGACAGATCCGGCGGCGCATCCATCACCACGTGCGGCAGTGCGGCCACGCGACGCGCCGCCTCCACCGCCCGCTTCTCCGTGATCGCGGCGCGAAAGGCATCGGCGCCATGCAGCGTGATCGTGAGCCACATGCGCGGCCCGGGAAACCCGCGCGACAGATCGGGGCCGTGCTGACTCGGATCGTAGAACTCGCCGGCGTCCGGAGCATCCGGCAGGTAGCCGGCGGTGGCGGCGTGCGCCGCACGCAGCAGTGCCCCGTCTCGCACCAGCAGCGCGTCGGTGCCGTACGGCATGACCATCCCCTTGTGCGGATCGCGCGTCAGTGAGTCGGCCCGCTCCAGACCGCGCAACACCGCACGCGTATCGTCACAGAGCCGGAAGAACCCGCCGTACGCACCATCCACGTGATACCACAGTCCCTCGGCCGCGCAGAGATCCGCAACGTCGTTCAGCGGATCCACCGCTCCGGTGTTCGTGGTGCCGGCAGTCGAGACCACCATGAACGGCAGCAGCCCAGCCGCACGGTCGGCGGCGATCGCCTCGCGCAGCGCGTCGACCGAGAGTCGGAACGCCGCGTCGGTGGCGATGGTGTGCACACGATCGGGCATGATCCCGGCCAGCTTGGCTGATTCGTTGACGCAGTGGTGCACCTGATCCGAGGTGTACGACACGCAGAGTCGAATGTCGGCGCCCAGTTGCACCAGCGAGGGCGCGGCCTGCCAGATGCCGGTAGAGCGGTTCGCCGTGTCAGCGAGGAAGTCTGCCGGGGCCGCCGCGAACAGACCACCCCCCGGGATGTACGCCAGGTAGCCCGGCGACGGTGTGTCGAATGAGTGGGGGATGCAGGTCGTGAACAGGTCGTCGAGCAGGCCATCGAGCGGCGTGCCAGCGGCGGGTGCCGGCTCGCGCATCTGCCGACAGAGCGCCTCGGTGTCGTGCACGCCGTACAGCGGCTGCGTCGGGAGCGAGTCGAGGTGCTCGACGCAGCGCGCGACGACGGCGTCGGCCATGGTGCGCGTGGCCGGCGCGCTGAATTCCAGGGTGGTGATCTGCAGCTCCGGCTGGGGTAATACGCGAGCATTTGCCAGACAGCAATATCACAGGTGCAGGGTCAGTCTGCCCCCTCGGGAGCGGGCGCCACCGCGATCGCCCCCGCGACGGTCGTCCCCGCGCCGACCCGTCGCACGAGCAGCCCCTCGTGGCGCAGCCGATCGAGTGCACCATCGACCGTGTTCCGCGAGACCCGCAACCGCTTGGCCAGCGCACGGGCGCTCGGCAGTCGTGTGCCGGGTGGCAGGACACCGGTGGTCACCTGCTCGCGAATCTGTGCACACAACTGCCGCTGCAGCGAGGTCCCGGCTGACTGCGCGGCACGCGACACCCGCAGTGCGGTCGACCGGGGCTGGTCGCCCTGCCGCTGCTGCTCCATCTTGTCGTCAGGATCCGAGAGGAGCGGGCACGAGCGCCTGAACCACGATGGTGGTGACGCGCGACGGCAGAACGGCGCTGTGCGGCAGCTGCTGGATCATGAATACGAGCACGAGCCGCTCCTTCGGGTCGACGCCATACGACGAACCATACTCGCCGCCCCATCCGTAGGTGCCCACCGACGTGAAGCCGTCGGCTCCCAGCCGGTCCACCGTGGAGAAGCCGAGCTCGAAGCCACGGCCGTCAGCGGCGATGGTGCGGATCATCGTCATTCGGACACGATGCGTGCCTGATTCTGTCAGTGCAAGCCTCGGAACTGCCTGACGCAAAGGCGCAAAGGAACAACGCGGTCGGTACCCTCGAGCGCGCCCTGGACTCGCTGCCACGCAGACGGCATGTGACGAGGTGATCACCAACGCCTTTCCCTCTGAAGAAAGCCGGCACTAGTGCACCGTCACTCCGCGCCAGGGAAATCCATTGCGCCTCCGCGCCCTGGCGCCTTTGCGTTCCGCCGTTTGCAGCCGTCTCGCTCGCCGCTGCAGGCACACAACGGTCGTTCAGCCGGCCTTGCCGCCCACGGCAGCCCAGAGCGCCTGCTCCACCATCACCGGCGTCCACGTGTCACCAAGCGTCGAAGCGCGCTCCCGAAGCCGCTCGGCATACGCGGCATAGTAGCCGAGCGTCCATTTCACCGGGCCGAGTGCCGGCACCTGCGCCGCAACCAGTTCGTCGAAGAACGGATAGACGGTTGGCCAGAGCGCTGCGACGATTGCCGACGCGGTGGCAGGACCGACGCCGTCGAGCCTGGCGATCTCGCCAATCGGCTGGGTGGGATGCGGGCAGCGGGCGAAGGCACGAATCGATGTCTGCATGACCTCGTCCGGATCGTTGCCCTTGACCCTGACTAAATTGGGCGCGCGCCACACGCCACGATACATCTTCCACTCCATCACACGCACCAGGTCCGCGTGCGTGATGTGGACCAGGCGACGCGATGCGAAGCCGGCCACGAACTCTTCGCGGTACCACGCGTCGAGTGCGGGCAACTGTGGCACGCCCTGCGCCGCGATCACATCCGCGTACGACGCGTGCGCGCGACGCCAGGGCGCCGCGTCGCTCGTGGACCAGAGCAGGCCCGGCGCCACCCTCAGCGGTGGGCCGGAATCAACGTCGGTCGCGCGGCCATCATGGGGTCGCGATGCACCCCTCGGCCCTGGCGCAGTCCGGATCGATCGGCGTGAGGCGCAGGCGTGCCAATTCGCGGTTGACGGCAGACAGATCCGTCGCCCAGATCTGTGACAGGCGTGTGGTGTACCGACCCAGCTGCGTATTCAGGATGCCGAAGATCTCCGGCATGTTGGTCGTCGGACGGCCGTCGCCGCGCTCGGCCATCGACAGCAGTGTGGCGAGACGGTTGTTGACGCGGATCGGGAAGTTGAGCGGGTCCTGTCCGCTCTGGTTCCGCACCTGATAGGTGCTGTCCTCCACCACCGACGCGTTGGCGACCAGCGTCGCCCCCGCGGCCTTGAGCGCTGCGTCATCGGCCGCCTGCTTCTGCCGGTCCGCGAGCTGTGTCTTCACACGGCGGATCGCGATCACCGCCTGGTTGGCTTCGGTCGCCTTGTCACGCACGCGCCGCCCGAACCGGTACTGCGCATGCAGGTCGGCATCGGTCACGTCGGTGAGCCACGGATTCCGCTGCACCACCAGTGGCGCCGTCGCGACGCGGTTGTCGACCGTCAGTCGCGCCGTGTAGCGGCCCGGCGGCACCGCGGGACCGGCAGTGCCCGCCCCCCAGAGAATCATGCCCGGGAAGCCGACGATCCCCTGCGTGCGCAGGTCCCACACGAAGCTGTTCATCCCGACACGGTTCGGCAGTGTCGCCGCGCCACCCCGGCGGCGTCCGCCGGCGCGTGGAGCACCAGCGGCACCGGCCGTATCCGGCTCGATCGTCCGCAGCACTGCGCCGGCCGAATCGAGAATCTCGAGCATGGCGCGCGTCGGCACCGACTTGAAAGCGTAGCTGATCGTCATTCCGGCACCCGAGCGGTAGGCCACCGGCGGCGTGTAAACATGCACCTCGGCCGCCAGCGACTGCGGCGTCGCCTGACGCAACGGCGCGATGTTGTCCAGCACCCAGAACCCGCGCCCGTGGGTGGCGATCACCAGTTCGTTCGCCTCGACGATCAGGTCAGCCACCGGGACGTCCGGCATGTTCAGCGCCAGTGATTCCCAGTGCGCGCCATCGTCGTAGGAGATGTACACGCCATGCTGGGTTCCGGCGTACAGCAGCCCCTTGCGGGTGGGATCTTCGCGTACCGTGTGCACGTACGCATCGGCGCGGATCCCCGTCACGATCTTCGTCCACGTCCGCCCGTAGTCGGTCGTCTTCCAGATGTACGGCGAGAAGTCGTTCAGCAGCGGCTTGCGCACCGACATGTAGGCCGCGCCTGCCGCGAAGTTCGAGGCATCCATCTGCGTCACACGGCCGAAATCGGGCATGTCACGGGGGGTGATGTTCGCCCACACCGTGCCCCCGTCGCGGGTCACGTGCACCAGCCCATCGTCGGAGCCCGTCCAGATGACGTTGATGTCCCTCTTGCCCGGCGCGATCGAGAAGATCGTGCCGTAGACCTCGGGGCCGTTCATGTCGCCGGTGATCGGGCCGCCCGACTTCTCCTGCGTGATCGGGTCGTGGCGCGTCAGGTCGCCGCTGAGTGCGGCCCACGTCTTGCCGCCATCCATCGTGCGCCACAGGCGCTGCGACGACACGTACAGCGAGCGCTTGTCGATGGGCGAGAAGATGATCGGGTACGTCCACTGCCAGCGCTCCCGGATCTCCTTGGACGGCTCACCGGAATAGAACCACGGGTACGGGTTCACTTCACGCGCCTGCCCCGTGCGCCGATCGAACTTGTCGAGGTATGCGCCGTTGTTGGTGCCGGAGTAGAACAGGTCGGGGTTGCGGGGATCAGGCGCGATGTAGCCTGGCTCCCCGCCGCCGGCCTGATACGAGACCGCCATGCCACCCGACGTGATGTCGGGCATCGGTCGCCGCGGCGCCGTGTCGGACCGCGGCGTGTTGGCCGCCGCGAACTGCCCGAAGTTCCAGTTGTGCGGCGTGCACAGCGTGGAGTTGTCCTGCTGCGATCCGCAGACGTGGAACGGCAGGTGCGCCGTCGTGATCACGTGGTAGAACTGCTCGGTGGGAAAGTCCTGCGCCGTCCACCGGCCGCCGGTGTTGCGGCTCACCGCCCCACCACCGTCGTTCGCCACCACCAGGTGCGTCGGATCGTCGGGGTCGATCCAGAGGTCGTGGAAGTCACCATGCGTGCCGTTGTCGATCGCCGTCAGCGTCTTGCCGCCATCCTCGCTGCGGAACATCGAGGTGTTCTGCGCATACACCACGTCCGCGTTCTTCTGGTCGGCAAAGAGATGCGTGTAGTAGAACGCGCGCTGCCGGATGCTGCGGCTGTAATTCATCGCCGTCCAGGTGGCGCCGGCGTCGTCGCTCCGGAACAGGCCACCGCTGTCGTTCTCGACCAGCGCATACACGCGCTTCGAGTTGGCCGCACTCGTCGCCACACCGATCCGGCCGATGAGGCCCGGCGGGAGGCCCGGATTGCGCGTGATCTCGTTCCAGGTCTCACCGCCGTCGGTGCTCTTGAACAGCCCGCTCCCCGGGCCGCCGCTCGACATCTGGTACTCCTTCCGGTACGCCTCCCAGAGCGCGGCGTACATCACCATCGGGTTGGCACGGTCGAACGCGATGTCGATTGCCCCCGTCTGGTCATTGCGGAACAGCACCTTCTTCCACGTGGTCCCACCATCGGTGCTCTTGAACACACCACGCTCCGCACTCGGCACGCTGTACTTGCCGAACGACGCGACGAAGACGATGTCGGGGTTGGTCGGATGGATGCGGATCTTCGAGATGCCATGCGACTCGCGGAAGCCCACATGCGCCCACGTCGTGCCGGCATCACGGCTCCGATAGACGCCATCACCCGGCATGATGTTGCCGCGGATCGCGGTCTCGCCCATGCCGATGAACACGAGGTCGGGGTTGGTCTCGCTCACCGCGACCGCGCCGACCGAGGCGCTCGTCACCTGGCCATCGGTGACCGGAGCCCACGTCTCGCCTCCATCGGCGGTCTTCCACAGGCCGCCGCCGGTCGCCCCGAAGTATGCCTCCTGCGGACGTCCCTTCACGCCGCTGGCAGCGATCGAGCGGCCGCCGCGGTCCGGGCCGATGTTGCGCCACTTGTAGCCGGAGAGCAACGTCGAATCGAGCGTCGGCATCACGGCCGGTGCGGGCTCGGACGGCGCACGCCCGCCCGGCATCGCCGAGATGGCGGCGGCGAGCGGGAGGGTGAGCAGGAACAGCGGGCGCGGCGAGAACATACGCGGGCTCGGTGGGGGGCGAACTGGGGTGGGAACGCGACTGTTGCAGACGGCAACGGGAGCCGTCGGCGCAACGTTGAAGCCGGGAGTGCCACGCGCAAGGACCGGGCGCAGGGATCACGCGCGAGGATCGGGCGCGAGGACCGGGCGCACGCCGCGTCAGGGCAGCCGCATCACCTGCCCGCGGACGCTGTCGATCGAGAGCCGGTCGCCGGTGCGCACGTCCGCGAGGATGCCGTGGACGTTCGTCACCGACGGCACTCCCAGCTCACGCAGGATGATCGACGCATGCGACAGCTCGCCCCCGGTCTCGACGACCACCGCCGTCACCCGCCGGAACAGCAGCGCCCACGCCGCGTCCACGGCCGGCGCGATGAGGATGGTCTCGTCAGGCCGCCATCCGGCGGGTGGAGCGGAGGTCGGGCCCTCGGCACACCACGCACGTCCCGTCACCCGCCCCGGCGCGAGGCCGATTCCCTGCCAGGCATCGCGCGCCGTGGTGGGCGTGCGCCGCGCGTCCCGGCGCAACCGGTCGAAGCGGCGGAAGACCTGCGGGATCTGCACCGATGCCTCCTCGCGTCGCTCCTGCTCACGCCGCGCGAAGAAGGCGTGGTCATACGCCGCGCCGGCATCCAGCGCGCACGCCTCCTCGATCGAGAGCAGCCAGATGTCGTCGTGCCGGCGCAGGGCCCCGCGTTCGACGGCCACGGATGCCGCGCCGTGCAGCAGCTCGCGGATCATCGCAAACGCGACCATCGCATCGTCGCGCAACTTTTCTCGCGCCTGCAACGGGCGCCTCGCCAGCCACCAGAGTGGCAGTGTCAGCCACTCCGCCGCGCCGCGGAAGGGCAGGCTCCGCGGCGCGATGGGATATGCGAGCTCATGTCGCAGCAGCGCCAGCACCGCCGCTGGCTGCTCACGCCAGCGCGCCTGCGCCAGATCACTTTCGTAGGGTCCCCGGTGACCGTAGCGCTCCAGCCATTGCTTCCATTCGAAGCCCCCGGCCTCGCTCACCGGCGGCTCGCCGACCGCGACGCGGGCAATGTCGTCGGGATGCTCGCGCACGGCCGGGACGACATCGCGCCGAAGCGCCTCCACCACATCGCTGCCCGGGGTGCGCTGCCGTGACAGGTGAGCCGCCAGCGTGCCGGTCCGGCGCAGCAGCGCAAGCGGGAGCGCCATCGCGGCCGTCAGCGCGAACATCGACTGCACCAGCAGCACGTACCGCCGCTGCGCCGACTGCACCAGCGGCTGCACCTCCCGCTCGGCATCGAGGAGGTCGCGGGCGAGGATCGTGAGGCGCGCCCGCCGCGTCGTACCCACCGCGGTGAGCTGGGCCCACAGCAACGTGAGCAGCGCCGGCCACGCGCTGGCCGCGCGGCGCATGCGCCACCCCACCGGGCGCACGTCCCGACCGCCGATCGCGTCCGTCACCATCCGCGTCGGCAGGCCCCAGGTGCGCAACATGTCGGTGAGGAGCGACAGGTTGATCACTGGTCGCCCGGCAAAGACCTCGATGAAGGGCCGTGTGGCCGGCAACGCCGCGTCAGCACGGCGGTACCACGAGAACAGCCCCCCGGCACAGCTCGCGATCAGGGTCGCCATGAAGCGACTGGGCAGCGGCGGGAGTATCTCCCGGTGATTCGCCAGCGTGAACCACTCGTTCCGCACCGTCGGCCGCGTCACGGGACGCAGCTGCACCACCCAGCAGGTCACGCCGTCATCGGCCCATTCGACGTCCCAGTCCGCGCTGCCCCAGCGGTTCACCGCGCCGAGCTCGCGGACCTGATGCAAGAGCCGCTGCAGACGCTGCGCCCACGGGGGCAGCAACACGTCGGTCGCCTCGCCGCGCCGCACGCGCGGGATCTCGACGGTCTGCCCGCTCACCCGGCCCGCCAGCAGTGCCTCCGCCGTGCCGTTCACCACGTTCACGAGGTCGTCCTCGTGCTCACGCTCGGTGAAGGCCACGCCGGCATGCAGCGCCGGCACCTGCTGCATCACCATCACGTCACGCTGCGCCGATCGTCCCTGGCCTGACGCACGCACCTGTCGAACCGCGCCCGCCACCGCCGACGGCGAACCGCCGTCCACGTGCAGGACGCTCACGAACGCGCCGGCATTGCTCTGGCGCGCCGCGTCCTCGCCGGAGAACGCCGATCGCACCACGAGCGTGGCGTGCGCGAGCCCCGGGGGCAGCGTGCAGTTCCCGAACATCCACGCCTCCACCGTCTCGTCGGGAATGATGATCCCATCCGGGACCGGCAGCCCGGCCACCTTCGCCCGATGCAGCAGTGACGCCTTCGGCGCGGCGTCCACCGCCCGGCGGTCATTGCCCCCGATCGGAGCGTAGTCCGCGTCGTCGCTCACGTGAGCGCGTAGGCGAGGTCGGCGATCCGCATTGCATACGCCTTCGGTACGTCGAGCATCGGAAAATGGTCCCACTCCGGCTCCATCACCACCTCGGCATCCGGCAGCACCGTGGCATACGCCGCTGCCTGCGACGGAGCCAGCACGCGCTCGCGACCACCCCACAGCAGCACCGCCGGTACGCGCACCGGCGCGAGCGAGTTGAACCATCGCGGCGTGATCATGTCGAACATCGCACCGAATGCCGCACAGCGACCGTAGTTGTCGAAGAACTGCTCGACGACGTGATCTGCCACCGGACCGCGAAAGAACCGGCGTCGCCAGAGGGGACGCAGCGCGCGCGCGGCGAGCAGTCGCTGCACGACCCAGCGGATCGGTTTCGGCTTCATCATCGCGGGAAAGCGCCGCTGCCCCAGCAGCGCTCCCACCGGGGCGTGCAGGATCACGCCATCGACGAGCCCCCGATGCCGCTGCAGCATCTCCAGAACGAACGCGCCGCCGATTCCATGCCCGAGGAGCACTCGCGGCGCCGGCGTCTGCGCCACCACGTCGGCCAGCCACTCGGCGTAGGCACGCATCGTGGGCAATGCGGTCTGCCGCCCCGCAGACCCGAACCCCGGCAGGTCCGGGGCCACGAACCGAATGTCAGCCGGTGTCCGCTCGGCGACCAGTGAGAACCGGAACGACCCACCACCGTTCCCGTGGACGGCGATGACCGTGACGGGGCCGGCTGCTTCGGTCGACTCGTCGTCGGTCTGGGGCATAGACTGCAAAACCTACGCAACACCTCCCGCTCCCGCAGCCACGCCCGCTGGGCGCTCAGGCGTTCCTCCGGCATTCCTCCGACGAGCCTCGGACGGTACCGAGGCGATCCTCAGACGTTCCTCGGGCATTCCTCGGGCGCGATTCGGCGGCGCCCCGGTCGACTCACCCGCCAGCGAACGATGGGGGCCGCTTCTCCATGAACGCCATCATCGCCTCGCGGAACTCGGCGCCTCGCAGCTGCTGGCCGAAAGCCTGTCCCTCCTGCACCAGACGCTCCGCCACGGTCCCACCTTCGCGCTTCAGCAGCGCCTTCGTGAGCCGCAGCGCCGTGGGGGCTTTCGCGGCGAGAATCGCCACCAGTGCCATCGCCTCCGCCTCAGCGGCGCCGCTCGCGCTGACCCGCGTCACGAGTCCGTACCGTTCGGCCGCGGCGGCGTCGAAGGTATCGCCGAGCATCAGCAGCTCACTCGCACGCAGGTGACCAAGCATCCGCGGCAACAGCAGGCTCGAACCACCTTCGGGCACCAGCCCGAGGTTGATGAACGGCAGCGAGAACTTCGTGCCGGGATCGGCCACCACCATGTCGCAGTGCAACAGCATCGTCGTCCCGATGCCGATGGCAAGGCCCGACACGGCCGCGACCACCGGCTTCGGACAGCCGGCAAGCGTCGCCAGAAACCGCATCACCGGACTGTCGGCGCCGAGCGGCGGCGCCAGTGCGAATTCGCGCAGGTCGTTGCCGCTGGTGAATACGCCTCCCTCGCCGGCGAGGACGATCACACGCACCGCATCATCGGCCACCGCGGCGTCGATGGCATCCGCCATCGCCGTGTACATCGATGCAGTGAGGGCGTTCTTCTTTTCGGGGCGGGCCATGCGAATCGTCGTGATCGCGCCGGCGTGCACTGTCTGAATGTTGTCGCTCATGCGTACAACGATCGTGCCGTGCCGCCAGCCACGCCAGTGCGGACCGGCACTTCCGTGCGGACGGCCACTCCACGTCGCGGCACCACCGCGTCGCACGACACAGGCACGGCCCACATCCCAGTCGCCGGCGCCTAGATTGCACGGTCCTCGCCGTCTGTGCTCCGTCCCCGTCATGATGCGTGCCCTCACCCTCCGTGCCGGCCCCGATGCGCTGCGACTGCTCCGCGAACGCGGCCTTCGTGCCGAAGACGTCGATGTGATGCCCGGCGCGAGCGGTGGTCCGAAATGGCTCGCGATCGCCGGGCTCGACCGCTTCCTCTTCGGCAGCTTCCTGCGCGCGCCTCGCGAACGTCCGATGCACCTCCTCGGCTCGTCGATCGGCAGCTGGCGCATGGCTTGCCTCGCGCAACGTGACCCGCTCGCGGCACTCCAGCGCGGCCATCACGCCTACATCCACGACCAGCCGTATTCACCCAGGCCGAAGCCCGACGAGGTGACGCAGGTGCTGAACGTGGTGCTCGATCGGCTGCTCGGTCCCACGGGCGTGGCGGAGATCCTCAGCCATCCCTGGGCGCGGCTCCACATCATCACGTCGCAGGGGCGCGGGCTGGCCAACACGACGCTGCGCCCGGTGCTCGGGGCGGCACTCACTGCGGCCGCATCACTCAACCTCGCCAGCCGGCGCACCCTCGCGATGCAGTTCCGTCGCGTGATCTTCAGCAACGCCGGCGACACAACGCCTTTCACGGCGTTCAGCGACCTGCCCACGCGACACGTCTCGCTCACCGCCGAGAATCTGCGCGACGCCCTGCGTGCCTCGGGCAGCATCCCGATGGTCATCAACGGTGTGTCGATCGCGAGTGCGCCGGGAGGCTTGCACTGGGACGGAGGCGTCACCGACTACCACCTCGACCTGCCCTTCGGCGCCGGCGATGGCCTGGTGCTCTACCCGCACTTCTATTCACACGTCGTGCCAGGATGGTTCGACAAGTCGCTGCGCTGGCGTCGCGCCGGACCCGCGAATTTTCGCCGCGCCCTGACCCTCTCGCCCAGCGCAGCCTTCGTCGCCACGCTGCCGGGCAAGAAAATTCCCGACCGTCGCGACTTCTTCGCCATGCCCGAATCGGAGCGAATCCGCTGCTGGGACCGTGTGCAGATCGCGAGCGAGGCGCTCGGGCAGGAACTCGGCGCGCTGATCGCCTCGGGGCGGATTGCGGAACATGTGGAGGAGTGGCGCTGACGGCACTCCCGCGCTGCGCTGCGGCGTCAGTCCAGTGAGGAGTGACGCCGCAGCACCTCGGAGAATCCCGGGCAACTACCAGCGCAGATCGATGTCGTACGTGTCCGGGCCGCCACGCGAGTCATCGATCCGGATGACCGCAGTCCAGTCGTTGTAGGCGCGAGGATACTGCGCGATGGTCACGTTGCCGCGGCCGGCGAATCGACGGAGGTCCAGCGGGACTGAAGCCTGCGGCAGGCCCGCGCCGTTCACATCGAATCGCACGTCGCGGAGCTGGCGTCCGCTGCGGGCGTAAAATTCCACACGTCGCCCGCGAATGCGGATCTCCGCAACATCGTCCACGCCGCCCGTCCAGCGCAGCGAACCGCCACCGGCGCGCACAAAGTCGGTCTCGTCACGCCGCGAGCCACGCCCCATCTCGATGCGTCCGCCACCGCGGCGATCGTTCCAGCGGTCATCATCGCGCCGGTCGCGCCGGTCGCTCACCGGCTGCCCTTCCCACGTCATTACGAGGCGATACCGATCCGCCCCCGACTGGCGATCCCGCACCCGCACACGCGCGGTGAAGCCATTCGTTGCCGAGGGCTGCTCGATCACGTCCACGGCACCGCGACCGTCCACGCGCACCCGCACGATGCCGTTCACACGCGGCAGCGCTTCCGTCACGCGGTACCGCGCGTCACGGTAAGTCTCGAAGCCGTCGCCGCGCGTATCCACGAAGGCACCACGCATGGTGATGATCGCCTCACGATCGACCGTACCGCTCCACGTCAGGAGCGTGCGCCCATCGGCACGCGCGGTCGGCGCGACCAGAGCCAGCAGCGTGATGCCGCTCATGGCGATGGCGAGTCTCGTACGGGCCGTGGTCATGGTCATCTCCTCACTGCGACGCGTCGGGAGGTATTGCGACGATGCCGCGTCAGCACCGTCGCAGCGCGCGGTACAATGCGACGCGACCGCGGTGCCCGACTACAAGGCATCGACGGTGCCACCCTTCCGCGCGATCACGTCCGGTCGCCACCCGGACACGTAAGTCACTGCGCGATAGCGGGTTCGCTCGCGAACGCGGCGCCCACCCGCCGACGCGTCACATGAAGAAGTGTCCGAAATCGAGGACAGCATGCCGTGCATTCCCGACGACGCTGACGCGCCAGACGACGTGAGGAAAGTCAATCAGCGACGATGCGCGCAACGCGGATTTTCGCGACTTGGGCACGAGCGAAGGCTGCACATGGTCTCGCGATTCACGCCCTCATCACGCCGGTGGCGTCAGTGACGGCCGATGTGTTGCCGATCGCCTGCTCCGCCCACGCGCGCAGAAACCACACTGGGGTGATGTCCGCCGGGTTCGGCGCAAAATGAGGGCGGAACGACGGTGACTTCCGTGGCAAATTCGTAAAACGAGAGATCACGCCTCCACATACCTGGCCTCGACAGGCGTGAAGTACCGGACGAGCATGTCCACCAAGCCGGCCCGGATGCCGGTTCGCAGTGGCTCCGGCACCGATGCGGCATGGTCGAGCCCTGCATGCACGAGCACCACACTCAGCGCCGCATGCCGCTCCGCCTCGTCGTCAGGCATCGCGGGTGACCGCCGCTGCAGGAGCGTTCGCACGAGGCCCTGCATGTGCTCTTCCATCTGCAGCGAGACCGGACTCTTGCCCCCGCTGGCGCTGTCCGTGGCCCGGCATACGGCCATGAATCCGGGATGCGCATCGTCCATCGCCGCGAACGACCGAATCATCTGCGGAAACAGGACATCCAGTGGCACCCAGGGTTCGTCCAACCGCAACTCCTGCTGCAGCAGCGTCGTCATCGACTCCGCATACCGCTCGGCCAGCGCCAGCAGGATCGCATCCTTGTTCGGGAAGAAATGGTACAGCGATCCGACGCTGGCCCCCGCCCGCTCCGCAATGGCATTCGTCGTCGCGGAATCGACACCGGTCTCCCCGAAAACGGCCTCGGCTGCGTCGAGGATCGCATCGACACGCTGCTGCCCCCGCTTCTGCACGGGGGACCGCGACGGCCGACCCTCGACCGGCTTAACTGCTTCGGTGGTAACTACTTCCATCGTCTGAGCCTCCGGCTGGTGGACAGTATAGCCACCAGCAACGCGCAGGGCACGGCGCGCCACTGAAAAATAGAGCAAGCACTCGGGTCTTGACAAGTAGACGAGTCCCTCTAGTTTCGCTTTCGTGAACTAGAGGCATTGCTCGACTTCTTTCGACCGCTCATGCGACCTTTCGCTCTGGTCCTTCTGCCGACCCTGGCGCTCGCCGCCACACGTGCCCCAGCGCAGACTCTGGCCCCGCTCGACGCCCTCGTGGCCGAGGGGCTGGCAGCCAGCCCACTGCTCCGGGCGCGAACGCTTGCCGTGGCGCGGGAGGGAGCCGCCATCGACGAAGCGCGCGGACGGTTTCTCCCGTCCGTCACCGCCAACGCCCGAGCCTCCGGGCTCTATGGCGCCAATCCGAACCTCGGCGCACTGATCAATCCGGCCTACGCCGCGCTCAACCAGTTGCTGGGCCAGGCGGCCTTTCCGACCAACATCAACCTCACGTTGCCGCAGCGGCAGGAAGCGACGCTGCGCGTCGCGCAGCCGCTGTTCGAGCCGCGGGTGGTCGAGGCGTACCGTATCGCGCGGTCAGTACGGGATGCGGCGGTCGCCACCCGCGATGTCCAGCGTCGCCAGCTCACGGCCGAGATCCAGACCGCGTATCTGCAATTCGCCCGCGCCATGCGTGCAGCCGATCTCTATACCAGCACCGTGCCCTTGCTGGACGAGGCGCTGCGCGTTTCGGAGCGGCTGCTCACCGTCGGCAAGGTCACGCCCGACAACGTGCTCCGTGCACGCGCCGAACAGGCGACGGTGGTGCAGCAGCGCGACGCGGCGCGGCAACTCGCCGATGCGGCGCGCCAGCAGGTGAATTTCCTCACCGGTCGCGAGATCGACGCCGCGCTGCCACTGCTCGCCGACTCGCTGCTGGGCTTCGACGCGCGCTTCGCACGCCGCAGCGACCTCACCGACGCGCAGCGCCGTGCACAGACGCGGCGCGAGGAGCTGGTGCAGCTCGATCGGGCGTCCGACGCGCTCGGCGGGCAGGGTCGCCTCGCCCGCGCCGCATTCCTGCCCAGCATCAACCTCGCGGTCGACTACGGCTTCCAGGGCAACACCATCCGCGTCGACGCCAACCGCGATTTCGCCGTCGTCAGTCTGGTGGCAAGCTGGAACCTGTTCAACGGTGGGCAGGACCGCGCGCGGGTTCAGCAGGCAACGCTCGAGCGCGAGCAGCTCGTCGCGCAGCGCATCGACGCCGCGCGCAGCATCACGCTGCAGGTGCGTGTGGCCCATGACGCGGCACAGGTGTCGCACCGCGCGATTGCCACGGCCGGCGACCGCCATGCGGCGGCCAACCGCACGTTCGAACTGGTGCAGCGACGGTACGCGCAAGGACTCGCCACACAACTCGAGCTGCTGGATGCTCGCACCGCCCTCACCAGCGCACAGCTCAACCAGCTCATCACGACCTACGACTTCTACCAGCGCGTCGTCGAGTACGAGCGTGCCACTGCCCTCTCACCCCTGGACTGACGCCATGGCGACCCACCACACCCACCCTGCAATCACACGCCGCCCGCTGGCGCAGGCCAGCCTGCTGGCTCGCACCATCTTCGTCACGGGAGCCACGTCCCTCCTCGCCGGCTGCGGACGTGATGCCGCCGCCAATACCATTCCAGCCTCTGCGGAGTCGCGGGTGCCGGTACGTGTCACCTCGCTCACCGGTGGCGACGACGCTGGCCGCGGCCGCATCGAGGTCACCGGCACGCTCGCCGGCAAGGAAGAGGTGGCGCTCGCGTTCAAGATCGGCGGCGTGATCTCGCGCATCACCGTCAATGCCGGTGAGCCGGTTCGCGCCGGTCAGGTGCTGGCCGAGCTGCGGCCGACGGAGATCGCGGCACAGGTGGCGACGGCGCGCGAAGCGCAGGCCAAGGCGGAGCGTGACCTGACACGGGTGCAGACTCTCTACACCGACAGCGTCGCCACCCTCGAACAGTTGCAGGACGCGCGTACCGGGCGCGAGGTCGCGGCCAATGCGGTGCGGGCGGCGCAGTTCAATGCCGAGTATGCCGCGATCCGTGCTCCCGGTGCCGGCGTGGTGCTGTCACGCACAGCGGAACCGGGACAGGTGATCGAACCCGGGCGATCGGTGCTGGTCGTGCGGCGCAGCGGCCGCGGCATGGTGGTTCGCATCGGGCTGCCGGATCGCGATGCAGTGCGCATACACCTTGGTGACCCGGCAACGGTCACGTTCGATGCGATGCCGGGCCGGCACTACGCTGCGCGTGTGACGCAGCGCGCGGCCATCGCCTCCGCCGGCGCCGGCGACTACGGCGTCGAGGTCACGCTCGAGGAGGGCACCACCGCGCTACCCACCGGCCTCGTGGCGCGCGTCGCACTCGCTCCGGCCGCCGCACCATCTCGCACGGCGGCGCACGTCCTCGTACCGATCGCCGCGCTGGTCGATGCCGACGCCGACTCGGCCGCCGTCTTCGTGCTCGGCGCCGACCGCGCCACCGTCACGCGTCGCGCGGTCCGGCTCGCCGATGTCACAGAGGCGCTGCACGATGCGATGGTCCCCGTGATCAGCGGGCTCGACGGGCGTGAAACGGTTGTGACGGCGGGCGTCACGCGGCTCGTGGATGGAGCGAAGGTCACCGTCGTGACCACCGCGACGCAGCGGGCCACGACGGATGCGGCGCCGGCGTGGAAGGCCGCCCCATGAAGCTCATCGACTACTTCGTGAAGAATGCCCAGCTCACACTCGTGCTGCTGGTGGCGCTGCTGGCGGCGGGCACGCAGGCATTCCGCACCATCCCGCGTGCGGAAGACCCGCTGATCGATTTCCCGGGGTTCAACGTGGTGGCGGTGTATCCGGGGGCGGGGCCGGCGGATGTCGAGCAGCAGGTGGTCAACCCGCTCGAGAAGCGACTGAAGGAACTGTCGGACATCAAGAAGATCGCCACCTCGGTGACCGACGGGCTGGCGGTGATCCACATCGAGTTCACGACGGGCTCCATCCCGCGCCAGAAGAAGGACGACGTGCTGCGCGAGGTGAACCAGCTCCGCCCCACCCTGCCGGCCGAGCTGGCGCTGCTGGACGTGATCAGCAACAACACCGGTGACGTGAACATCCTGCAGTATGCGCTCACGTCGCCCACGGCCCCGTACGCGGTGCTCGACGCCCGGAGCCGTGCGCTCAAGGACCGGCTCGCGAGTGTCGCAGGCGTGCGCAAGGTCGAGCGCGCGGGCGCACCGCTGCGCGAAGTGCAGGTGTCGCTCGACCTCGGCACGCTCAGCGCGCTGCGCCTGCCACTGCCGGCCGTGCTCGCCGCCTTGAACAGCGAAAGCGCGAACGTCCCCGGTGGCGCCGTCAACGTCGGAAGCCGGCAGTTCGTCGTCAAGACGAGCGGCTCCTACACCTCGCTCGACCAGGTGCGGAAGACCGTCGTCGCGACATCCGCCAGCGGCGTCACCCGGCTGCAGGACGTGGCTACGGTGCAATGGGGATACGCCGATGCCACGCACATCACACGGCACGACGGCGAGCGGGCCGTCTTCGTTGCGGCCAGCATGCGCGATGGGGCCAACATCACCGACGTCAAACCGCTCGCGGATGCCGTGGTCCGCGAGTTCGAGTCGGCGCTGCCCGCGAACATCACGCTGGTGCGCGCCTTCGACCAGAGTGAGAACGTACGCAGCCGCCTCGGGCGCCTGGTGGTGGATTTCGTGATCGCCATCGCCCTCGTCCTCCTCACCCTGTTGCCGCTTGGTTTCCGCGCCGCCGGCGTCGTGATGGTCTCGCTGCCGCTCTCGCTCGCCGTCGGGATGGTTCTGCTGCAGTACTTCGGCTTCACGCTGAACCAGCTCACGATCGTGGGGTTCGTCATCGCCCTCGGCCTGATCGTCGACGACTCCATCGTGGTGGTCGAGAACATCTCCCGCTTCCTGCGTACCGGCATGCGTCGCGCCGACGCGGCGATCGCGGCCACGCGTCAGATCACGCCGGCCATCCTCGGGGCCACCGGAACGCTCGTCTTCGCATTCGTCCCGCTGATGCTGCTGCCGGGCGGGCCGGGCGACTACGTCCGCTCACTCCCCGCCGCCGTGATCTCCACCATCCTGGCCTCGCTGGTGGTGTCACTGGCCATCATCCCCTTCCTCGCCAGCGTCGTCATGCCGCGCGACAGCAACGAGCACGGCAACCGCGTGTTGCAGTGGCTGCAACACGTGATCGAGGTGAGTTACACGCCACTGCTCCATCGCGCACTGGCGATGCCGCGCCGCACGCTCGCCGGCGCAGGGCTGCTCGTCGTGGCGTCACTGGCGCTCGTCCCCTTCATCGGATTCTCCCTGTTCCCCAAGGCGGGCATTCCGCAGTTCCGCGTCACCGTCACGATGCCCGACGATGCCACCCTCGCGCAGACCGACAGTGCCACGCGCTTCGTCGAGCGCACGCTGCAGGCGCGGCAGGGGGTGCGGCATGTGCTGAGCAACGTCGGCCATGGCAATCCGTTCCTGTACTACAACGTGGCGCCCGAGAACGATCGCGCGAACTACGCCGAAGTGGTGGCGCGTGTGCCGGCGTTCGACCCGCGTCACACGCCACAGATGCTCGACACTCTACGCACGATCTTCGATGCCTATCCTGATGGCCGCATCGCCGTGCGTGAGTACGAGAACGGCCCACCGCTCGAGGCGCCGATCGCGATCCGCTTCATCGGACCCAATCTCGACACGCTACGCAGCCTCGCCGGTCGGTTCGAGCGGGTGCTGGCGACCATTCCTGGCACCCGCGACATCGGCAACCCGCTCAGCACCACCCGTACCGATCTCCGCGTGAACGTCGACCGCGCGCGCGCCGGCCTGCTCGGAGTGCCGGTGGCGGAAGTGGATCGCGTGGTGCGCCTTGGTCTGGCCGGACTCCCCGCCGGCCGCATTCAGGACAGCGATGGCGAGGCCTACGATGTGACGGCGCGGCTTGCGCGCACCGGCCGCGCGACGCCAGCGGCGCTGCAGGCCCTCTACGTGCCATCACAGACCGGCGCGCCGGTCCCGCTGGCGCAGCTGGCATCACTCACGTTCGAGCGCACCCTGCCTCGCATCGAGCACTTCGACACCGAGCGCAGTGCCACGGTCACCGCGCAAGTCCGCACCGGCTTCAACACCGATCGCCTCACCCGCATCGCGATGGACTCGCTCGGCGCGGCGACGATCCCCGCCGGCTATCGCTGGGTGGCGGCAGGCGAGATCGAGAGCCGCAAGGAAAGCTTCGGCGGACTCGGTGGCGCCATCCTGCTGGCGGTCTTCGGCATCCTGACGGTGCTGATCCTCGAGTTCAAGACCTTCACCAGCATGCTGATCGTGGCCTCGGTCATCCCGCTCGGCGTGATCGGCGGCATGGTCGGACTGTTCATCAGCGGCTACACGCTGAGCTTCACGGCGATGATCGGCTTCGTCGCACTGATCGGCATCGAGATCAAGAACTCGTTGCTGCTCGTGGACTACACGAATCAGCTGCGCGCCGGCGGGGCGACGCTCGATCATGCGATCGAGGAGGCGGGTCGCGTGCGCTTTCTCCCGATCGTGCTCACGACCGCCACCGCCATCGGCGGCCTGCTGCCGCTGGCGCTGCAGGGCTCGAGTCTCTACAGTCCACTCGCGATCGTGATCATCGGCGGGCTGATGTCGTCACTGCTGCTCAGCCGGCTCGTGACGCCAGTGCTGTACAAGATGCTGCCGCCGGGGATTCCCGTGCCCGATTCCGCTACTGCACCGCACACGATCGCACTGTCGCCCGCACTCGCGTGAACTGGGCGCGCGTCGCATCGCAGGCACCGGCGTCGGTTCGTGACGACGCTGGAGCGCTCGTTCCCGGTGCGGGCATCGTAGGTCACGGCCT
>Ga0105048_10001175_pt1 | contig 42420 bp, 40 predicted proteins | sample MAT05_FD_78382 | JGI IMG/M metagenome (GOLD analysis project Ga0105048, IMG submission 78382) | Freshwater microbial communities from Lake Fryxell liftoff mats and glacier meltwater in Antarctica - MAT-05 | ecosystem: Environmental > Aquatic > Freshwater > Ice > Liftoff microbial mat | place... | reverse complement strand
CGCGGAGCAACACACACACGCAGCCCACGTTCACGGCATAGGCCAGCTCAACATCGCGCTTGAAGGCAAACAGCTGTCGCTGGAGCTCATCTCGCCCACCGCCAACATCGTCGGTTTCGAACACTCACCCGGCAACGATCAAGAGCACGCCGCACAGAGCAAAAGCGTCGCGCGCCTGAAAGATGCAGCGGCGCTGTTCGCTTTCGATGCTGGCGCCAAGTGTGTTTTGAGTAGCGCCGAGGTCTCTAACACGCTTAGCGAAGCGCCGTCTGTGCCTGCCGATGGCGAGGAGGAAGACGGTCAGGAGCACATGGATTTAAATTTGAGCGCCAGCTTTAGCTGTGCGCAGCCGCAGTTGCTCAAAGCCATTGGCGTCAAGGTTTTCAGCACCTTTCCGCTGACCAGCACGTTGAATGTGGCGTTCGTCGGTGAGCGCGGCCAAAGCGCCGCCAAACTGAGCGCCACCGCGTCTGTTTTCACTCTGCCTAAGTGAGCAATGCACCCGCCCGAGTGGCGCTGCGCGATGTGCAATTTGCGTTTCGTGCCGCGACCAATGTGATCGACGTGGAGAACTTCGACGTCCAGGCGCACGAGCGGGTATTTATTCAAGGCCCGAGTGGCTCCGGCAAGAGCACGCTGCTTGGTTTGATCGGTGGCGTGCTGCTTGCCAGGCGCGGCTCAGTTAGCGTCATGGGCGTCGATCTTGGCGCGCTCAAACCGGCCGCTCGCGATCGATTTCGCGCGGAACATATCGGCTTTATCTTCCAGCAATTTAACCTGCTGCCGTACTTAAACGTCCTTGATAACGTCACGCTACCGCTGAATTTTGCGCGCGAACGCCGCCGCCGCACGCTTGCGAAATATGCAACCACCGAAGCCGCAGCGCGCGAGCTGCTGAAATCATTGGATTTGACGGATCCAAGCTTGCTCAAACGCCACGTCAACGAACTCTCAGTAGGCCAGCAGCAGCGTGTTGCGGTCGCCCGCGCGCTGATCGGCGGCCCCGAGTTGATCATCGCCGACGAGCCCACGTCGGCTTTAGACAGCGACGCGCGCGAGCGGTTTTTACAGCTGCTGTTTAATGCCTGCGAGCAAAGCGCCAGCACACTGCTGTTCGTATCCCATGACTACTCGCTTAAAAGTCATTTCAATCGCCAACTGAACTTAGGCGACATCAATCGGTGTGCCGCCTGATGATGCTCAAGCTGGCCTTCAAATCGCTGTGGAATCGCCGATTTACCGCGAGTTTGACGATCCTCACGATTGCGCTCTCGGTCAGCTTATTGCTCGGCGTCGACAAGATTCGCGAGTCGGCGCGCGAGAGTTTTACGCAAACCATTTCCGGAACCGATTTGATCGTTGGCGCGCGCTCGGGGCCCATCCAGTTGCTGCTGTACGCGGTGTTTAGAATTGGCGATCCGACCAACAATGTGAGCTGGGCTAGCTATCAAAAAATTGCCGCACACCGCCAGGTAGCGTGGTCGATCCCGATCAGCCTCGGCGATTCCCACCGTGGATTTCGGGTGTTAGGCACCACCCCCGCGTATTTCGAACACCTGCGCTTTCGGCAAAACTCAAAGCTCGAGTTCAGCCGTGGGCAGCCGTTCAACGACCTGTATGACGCGGTAATTGGCGCACAGGTCGCACGCGAGTTGAACTATCAGCTCGGCGAGAAAATAGTCATCGCGCACGGGGCGGCAGTGGTGAACTTGCAAAGCCACGACGACAAACCATTCGTAGTGGTTGGCATTCTGAAAGCCACCGGCACGCCAGTTGATCGCACCGTGCACGTCAGTTTGCAGGCCATTGAGGCCATCCATAGCGACTGGCGCAGCGGCACGCGCGCGCCGGCTGGCAGCGCAATCAGCGCCGAGGCAGCGCGTGCTTTAAGCCTGCAACCTACCACCATCACCGCGTTCTATTTGGGTCTGAAAAGCAAGATTTCGACCTTCATGATTCAACGCGGCGTCAATGAGTATCGCGAAGAAGCGCTGCTGGCAATCCTCCCGGCGGTTGCGTTGCAACAGCTTTGGAGCCTGCTAGGCGTGGCCGAAAAGGCCCTGCTGGTGATCGCCGGATTTGTTGTGTTAAGCGGGCTACTGGGCATGCTTTCTGCCATCTTGAGCACGCTCAATGAACGCCGCCGCGAGATGGCGATCCTGCGTTCCGTCGGCGCTCGCCCGATGCATATTTTCACGCTGATGATCGCTGAAGCCGGCCTGCTTGCATTGCTAGGCATCGCCATCGGAGTGGTGCTGACCTACGCGTTAATCCTCATAGCGCAGCCCCTATTGGAAGCTCGCGCAGGAATTTTTATCTCGCTGAGCTTGCTCAAAACCAGCCAATGGCAGCTGCTTGGTTTAATCGTCCTAAGCGCGCTGCTAATGGGTGCGATTCCCGCATGGCTTGCCTATCGCCGCTCGCTGAGCGACGGCATGTCGATCCGAACTTGACCTAAAAACGACTGATGAGCACTACACTTAAAAAATGAAAATTCAATTTGCCGTCCTCGCCTTCGCTGCTGCGTGTGTTGCTTACGCCGCACAGCCGAGCACCATTCCAGCCGTTGGCACGCAAGTTCCCCCATCAAAAATCAGCGCGGTAACCCCCAGCAAGGTGAAGGAAATCGAGTGGATCGACCTGCTGCCGCCGGGTGAACTCGACAAACTAATGAGCGCGTCAATCGTTGATCACTCAAAGATGTTCGACCCCGCAGGCGGCGATCAGGGCTCGTTCGGCGTGGTTGCGTCTCTCAACAAACAGCGCCTGCGCATTCCCGGCTACATCGTCCCGATCGATCAAGATGCCGACGGGAAACTGACCGAATTCTTTTTGGTCCCGTTCTTCGGCGCATGCATCCACGTCCCACCGCCACCGCCGAATCAAATTATTTACGCCAAACTCAAAACGCCGATCGCCATGACCGACATTTACACGCCGTTTTGGGCGCAAGGCATTCTGCGCACCGAGCGCCTCGAAAATGACATCGCGGCGAGCGCCTACACGCTGGATGTCGAATCGGTTGAGGTATACGAGTAATTCATGAGACTGCTCCACACCATGTTGCGCGTTGGCAACTTGCAGCGCTCGATCGATTTTTATACGGACGTTTTGGGGATGACGCTGCTGCGTCGATCGGACAATCCTGATAACCGTTACACGCTGGCATTCGTCGGCTACGGTTGCAATCCGGAGCACGCGGAGATTGAGCTGACCTACAACTGGGGCGTAGAAAGCTACGAAATCGGTACGGCGTACGGCCATATTGCGCTTGGGGTTGAGGATGTTTATGCAGCCGTTGAGCGAATCAAGGCGGCGGGCGGCAACGTGACCCGCGAAGCGGGGCCGGTCAAGGGCGGCAGCACGGTAATTGCCTTCGTAACCGATCCCGACGGCTACAAAATTGAGTTAATTGAGCGCAAATAATATGGGCAATCGACTTGCAAGATGTCTCCTCGGTGCAGCTTTGCTAAGCAGTTTGAGCGCGTGTTTTCAATCTGATGAGCCGTTAACGCCCGCGACCGAGGCCTTGGCAGGTTCAACCCTCGTGGGCAGTTGGCGCTGCACTTCAAAGAATTTGGACAAGGGCGAGTTCATGACCGCCAACATTCGCCTGTTCGACGAGCGTCAACTGCTTGCGGAACTGATCCATTCCAAAGAGCCACCCACGGTGTTTTATCGGCTCTACCCGACGCGCTTTCAAACGGGAACGATCTGGAACGTTTCTGAGTTAGAAACTACCGCGACTTTGAGCGAGTGGAATTTTGTGCGCTTGGCTCAGCCGACCAAGAACACGCTCGAAATGGCGCTGGTGGAAGATGACTCACTGCGCGGCAAAACTGAAGCTGAAAAACGAAAAGATCTGCGCCTGCGTGCTACAGACCCACAGATTTTTGGAGACATCACACGCTGCACGCGCAGTTAATTACTTTTACCGACGCGCGCTGATCTAGTAGCGCGGGATTACCACGGCAGCTGGTCGAGATCCACATTTCCGCCAGTTAAAATAACGCCCACGCGCTGGCCGCAAAAATGCTCGGGGTAGCGCAGGATGGCGGCGAGCGGCACCGCGCACGACGGCTCAACGAGGATTTTGAGCCGCTCCCAAATCAGCCGCATTGCAGCGATGATTTGCACGTCACTGGCGAGTAAGACCGCGTTTGCGTAGGCGCCCATGATCGCAAAGTTGCGCACGCCGACGTAGGTTCGCAGGCCATCAGCAATAGTCGCGACCGGATAATCGGTGACGCGAATGCCGCGCTGAAAACCCAGGAACGCATCCGATGCGCCCTGTGGCTCGGCAGCAAACAAACGGATCGCGGGATTGTGCGCCTGGGCTGCAAGCGCGGTTCCAGCCCACAGTCCGCCGCCGCCAATCGGGGCGATGATCGCGTCGAGCAAAGGCTCATCCTCGAGCAGTTCACGCGCGCAGGTGCTTTGTCCGGCGATGGTTAAATCGGCGTCGTAGGGATGAACTTCGACTGCGCTGGCGCTTTCTAAAACGCGGGCCAGAGTGGTTTCGCGCGCTTCAAGCGTCGGCGCGCAGCGCACCAGCGTAGCGCCATAGCGTTCAATCGCCGCGACCTTTTGCGCATTTGCGCCTTCAGGCACCACCACCGTGCACGGAATACCGCGCAAGCTGGCCGCGAGCGCCAGCGCTGCACCGTGATTGCCCGACGAATGCGTTGCCACGCCGCGAGCGGCGTCTGCGTCGTTCAAAGCGAACACCGAATTGCTCGCGCCGCGAAACTTGAAACTTCCCGAGCGTTGAAAATTCTCGCATTTGAAAAATAGCTCAGCGTCAGCTAGCGAGTTCAAACTAGCCGAGGTCAATACCGGCGTGCGGTGGGCGTGCAAGCGCACGCGCGCCCATGCGCCATCCAAATCGTAATGCTCAAAGACGTCCAATTTATACTCGCCCGATGAATCTGATCGACATCGGCGCAAACCTAACACATGAATCTTTTCGACACGATTTGCCTCAGGTGCTCAGCGCCGCAAATCAAGCGGGCGTTGAGCGCATGGTCATCACCGGCGCGAGCTTGCAAGGCAGCCACGACGCGCTTGCGTTGGCGAAACTGCATCCCCTAAAGCTACGCGCCACGGTGGGCATGCACCCGCATCACGCCGACGACTACACGAATGCCGTGCACGCGCAGTTTGCACAGTGGATCGCTGACCCGCTGGTGGCTGCGGTGGGCGAATGTGGTCTCGACTATTTTCGCGATTTAAGCCCGCGCGCGGCGCAGCGCAGCGCGTTTGCTTTGCAGCTGCAACATGCACTCAGTTGCAATAAGCCGGTGTTTGCGCATCAGCGCGACGCGCACGCCGACTTTATCGCGGTCACCCGCGATTTTCCGCGTCACCACAAGCTGGTAGTGCACTGTTTCACCGGCACGCGCTCTGAGCTTGAGGCCTATCTCGAGCGCGATTGGTATATCGGCATTACCGGCTGGATTTGCGACGAGCGGCGCGGCGTTCATCTCAAGGAGTTGGTCGCGCTGATCCCCAACAATCGGCTGATGATCGAAACCGATTCGCCGTATTTGCTGCCGCGCGATTTGCGCCCAAAGCCCAAAGTTCATCGCAACGAGCCGCGCTGGCTGCCGCACATTGCGCAAGCCATCGCCGCTGCCCGTGGTGAGTCGCTTGAGGATTTCGCTCAGCATACGTGCGCCACATCCGAGTCGTTTTTCGGATTCTGAAGCGCGCGTCGGAAGCACTTTCGCCCTCAACTGGAAACTCGCCATGCAAGCCACCTTAATCACCACTTTGCTGCTGCCGATGGCACTCGGCATCATCATGTTTGGCCTGGGTTTGCATCTGCGCGTGGATGATTTTGCGCGGATTGCACGCGCGCCAAAACCGGTGCTGGTGGGTCTCGTCGCGCAAATGCTGCTGCTCCCGCCAGTTGCCTATTTAATCGCGCGCATGCTCGCACTGCCAGCGGAGTTGGCGGTGGGAATGATGCTGCTGGCTGCCTCTCCAGGCGGCGCTACCGCGAGCGTTTTCAGCCGCCTCGCGCGCGGCGATGTGGCGCTGAATATCACCTTGGCAGCCATCAATAGCCTGCTGATTCTGATCACGCTGCCGCTGATCGTTGGTTGGGCGATGGCGCACTTTCTCGGCGCGCAAGCGCACGTGCCGCCGCCGACGCAAAAAGTGCTCGAAGTGGGCGCGATCATTCTGGCGCCGGTGCTGCTGGGCATGCTGCTGCGCGCCTACACTCCCAACGCTGCCAGTCGCATTGAGGCCATCGTTAAGCCGGCGTCACTGGCCATTTTGCTGGGCCTGATCGTGCTGAGCGTGATCAAAGAATGGACCTTGCTGGTGTCGAATATCGGCACCTTAGGCATCGCCTGTGTGCTGCTCAGCATTTTCAGCTTGGGCATTGGCTACGGCGTGGCGCGCGGACTTCAGTTAGAGCGCGCACAAGGCATTGCAATTGCCTTTGAGGTCGGCATTCATAACACCACGCTAGCCATTTTCATCGCGCTCAGCGTTCTCGAATTCCCGGCACTTTCGGTGCCCGCGGCGATCTATAGTTTGGTGATGTACGTGTGCGCGGGCGCCGCTACGTTTTGGTTTTTACGCTCAGGCCCGGTAGCCGGCCAGTCGCCGCTTTCATAGACTTTTCGTAGCCCCAAACTTTGCCGACCACGGTTTTCAGCTCCACAGCTAGGACAGCCAATAGCATCCTGCTTTTCGATAAAAACCGAACTGCCGCTCGATCAATTCGCCCGCGTCTTTCTTTTTTCCACGCGTTTGAAAGACGGTAATTGCGATCGCAGCGGGTAGTTTTGGCATCACCGCGAGCTCAACGGCTTGCGGATCAACGGGCAGTTCTTCGCGTTTGAAATGGGCGCGCACCAAGGTGTCTTTCACCATGTTTTGCAGGCGCGAGATGCGCCCGCTGATGCCACCGCCGCCGAGTTCATCCCAGATGTAAAGCTCCGACAGCGCATTGAAATCGCGGCTACCGAACGCGCCGCGCACGCGCAGCAACAGAGCATCGAGGGTCGGCGCAGGGCACGAGCCGGGCGGCGTGCTGGAAATGACTTCGTCTATCGGTTGCGAATCGGGCACCGCAAACTCACACGGCTGATCGGTAAACACCCACTGCCCGGCCGTGTCCATACAGCGGTTTATATCTCCGGGCTTGGCATCCACGATCGTTGCCGCAAGCAGCAGCGCACCCGCCCAAAGCGCGTGGCTTTTCACGTTTCCTCATGCGCGATATAACGTTTTTCACCAGCGACGATGCGCGTGCGCAAGCGGTTGCTGAGCGGCGGCAGGGGGCACGTTGAGAATTCAGTAAACGCGCACGGCGGGTTGTACAACCGATTGAAATCGATGCGTACGCGGTCGTTGATGGGCAGCGGCGCGTAGACGAAGCGCCCAGCGCCGTAGGTGTCGCGCGCATTGGTAGCATCGGCCACGATCAAAAAAAGCTCGTCAGAATCGGCTTCGCGGATTGCCTCAAGCGCGTAACTTTCCCCACCGTGGCTAAACACCACGCGCCCCGGGTTGGCATTTTTTTCGATCGTGCCAATCACCGTGGTGATCTCGATCACGCGCCCGGGCGGGTGCGCCTCAAAGCGCGCATCGACCGCCCAGCTGGGGTCATAGTCGAAATACTCCAAGCCGCGAAAGCGCAGGCGAGACGGCGCATCGGGATCGCGTACTCGTAAGGCCGGCTCGCCGCGCTTTACGATCGATGCGCGCTGTGCGCCGAACTCAATCACGTTCAGCGCGCCCTGGCTGTCATCGTTAAGTTCGATTTCCCCGACATTTTTACCATCCACGCGGATGCCGATTTCAGGGGTTGCGGTCAGCACATAGCGGCCATCACGCAGGTCAATTGTGCCGAGTTTTTCCGGGCCGGCTCGCAGCACGACAGTGTTGGTTGGATCGCTTCCGATGGTATTGATCCCGGGCTTTAGAAAATGCAATCCGGTCAACGATAGCCAGCCCAACGGTTGGGTTAGACGCGCCAAACGCTCTGCCCGCCAGGTCTCGTAGTCCGCTCGCTCATCGGTGGCTGCGTTCACGGCGAAGGCAAGTGCCCCGACAACCACCGCAGCTTGAACAAATCGTCGCTTCAGTTGCATCACTACCGCCCACGCAAGAAAAACCGGTCTAGGTCTTCCATCTTAAGCTCAACCCATGTCGGGCGTCCGTGGTTGCACTGGTCAGCGCGCTCGGTGGATTCCATTTCGCGCAGCAGGGCATTGATCTCGGGCAGGCTCAAACGTCGATTCGCGCGCACCGCCGCGTGGCACGCCATCGTCGCCATCAGCTCATCGATATACGCATGCAAGCTGTTCGCGTGGCCGTAAGTACGCAGCTCAGAAAGCACATCGCGCAGCAGTTTGGACAGGTCCACATCCGCGAGCAGCGCGGGAACGCGGCGCACCAGCAGCGCTTCGGGGCCGTGGCGATCCACTTCAAAACCGAGGTCGCTTAAGGTCACGTTGAGCTCCTCAGCCAACAGCGCTTCGCTTTCTGAGACCAGCACTTTTTGCGGCACCAGCAGGAGCTGTGAAACGAGCGCGGACTGATTGCGCTCGCGCTTCATGCGCTCCAAAGTGATGCGCTCGTGGGCGGCGTGCATATCGACCAAGATCAAACCGCGCGCATTTTCAGCAAGCACGTACACGCCTTTGAGCTGCGCGAGCGCAAAGCCGAGCGGCGGACTGAGCGCTGCAGACGAGGCCTCGCGCACCTCCTCAGAAGGCGCCGCGCTATACAGCGAATACATGCCGCTGACGGCCAGCGCTGAGGGCGCGCTCGGATAGTCACGCGCCGGCGCAAATCCCCAGGCGGCCTGTTGCGCGGGCGCTGGCGATGGCGCAAGTGTGGGCGGTTGATCCGAGACTGGATCGTCGCTGTTGGGGCGTGTTTCTGCGATCGCGCGCTTGAGCGTGCGGTAGACAAAATCGTGAATCAGGCGCGTCTCGCGAAAGCGCACTTCAGACTTGGCCGGATGCACGTTCACATCCACGGCATCAAACGGCAGCTCCAAATACAGCACATACGCTGGGTGCCGCCCGTTGAACAACACGTCCTGGTAGGCCTGGCGCACCGCGTGGCTGACCAATCGATCGCGCACCAAGCGCCGATTCACATAAAAGTACTGCTGGTCGGGCTGGCTGCGCGAATGGGTCGGCGCGCTGATATAGCCACTCAGCGCAATCCCCGGCGAATCGGCCATGAGCGCCAAACAGTGCTCGGTAAATTCGGCCCCAAACAGCGGCTTCAAGCGCCGCAGGCGCGCCGCGTGGTCGAGCGCGGCGGGCAGCGCACGCAGCGGCTTGCCGTTGTGGGTCAAGCGAAACTCAACCTCGGGACGCGCCAAGCTCAAGCCGATCAGCGCGTCGTCGATATGGCCAAGCTCAGTGCGCTCAGTTTTGAGAAATTTGCGCCGCGCGGGCACGTTATAGAACAGCTCGCGCACTTCTACTCGAGTGCCGACCGGATGCGCGCACGGGGCCGGTTCGGTGACTTCGCCGCCGCCCGCTTCGACCTCAAAGGCGTGGCCGTCATTCGCAGTGCGGGAAGTCAGCTTAAGCTGCGCCACAGCCGCAATACTGGGCAGCGCCTCGCCTCGAAAGCCCATCGATGCGACGCGCTCTAAATCGCTTAAATCATTAATTTTACTGGTTGCATGGCGCTCTAGTGCGAGCTTCAATTCAGCACGCGCAATGCCTGAACCGTCATCGGTAATGCGGATCAGCCTTTCGCCGCCGCCTTCGATGTCCACCGTAATTGAGCTTGCGCCGGCATCCAGCGCGTTCTCGATGAGCTCTTTGACTACCGAGGCGGGTCGCTCGATGACCTCGCCAGCGGCTATTTGATTGATTAAATGGCTAGACAGCAGGCGAATCGGCATGCGCGGATCATAGGCATTCTCCGACCAAAGCGTTTGCCGCGCGTGCGTTTAAGGGCACGCGCTTGATAGCTTTAGCTGGCGGGAATGCGCAACACGCGACCCGCTTGCACGGAATCCGTCGCCAAGCCGTTGGCGCTGCGCAACGCGTTCAAACTGATTTGATGGCGGCTGGCAATCGCGCTGAGAGTTTCGCCGGTTGAAACCACGTGTTCTTCCGCGCGTGCGTTGTCGGCAAGCCAGGTTCCCGGCGGTGGGCTCGAAAAAAAGTAGCCGCGCACACCTTTAAAGATCGCCTGCGCAAGGGCTGCACGATGTTTGGGATCGCGCAAACGACGCTCTTCGTCCGGATTGCTGATAAACGCCGTTTCAACCAACACCGACGGCACATCCGGTGATCTAAGCACCGCAAATCCGGCGCGCTCCACAAAACGCTTGTGCGTTTTGCCCACGCGCGCGAGCGAATTCAACACATGCGAGGCGACTTCATTGGAAGCCTCCAATGTGGCGCCCTGCGAGAGATCCAACAATACCGCGGCAAGCGTCGCGTCTTTATCGTCGAGCGTGACGCCGCCAACTAAATCCGCTTTGTTTTCACTGCGCGCCAGCCAATTAGCGGCCTCGGAGGTTGCGCCCGAATTAGACAGAATAAACACCGACGAGCCACGCACGCTGCGATCTTGAAACGCATCAGCATGGATCGAGACGAACAAATCGGCCTTCGCTTCGCGCGCTTTCGCGAATCGACTGCGCAAAGGCACAAAGTAATCACCGTCGCGAATCAATTTGGCCTGCATGCCCGGTTCGCGATCAATCAAATCAGCGAGCGCTCGCGCAATCTTCAGCGTAACGTCTTTCTCACGCGTACCAGAACGCCCGGTCGCACCTGGGTCTTGGCCGCCGTGGCCCGCGTCAATGGCCACCACCACGTCCCGCGCGGTGCCGGTCGCGCGCACCTGCTCGACGGTTTTAATCGCGGCGGGGGCAGCACCCTTTGGATACAGATCGACCACCAGCCGAAAACCAGTGTCTTCAGTGGGCACCAATAAGAAACTCTTGGGATCAATCGCCTGATTTAAATCAAATACGACGCGCACGCCGCGCGGTGATTGGCGCCCAGTGCGCACGGCTTTTAGTACACCTAAGCCATTGGTGATTGGCCGAATATCTCCGCGTAAATCGGTCTGCGCAATATCCAACACCAAGCGCTCAGGATTCTTAAGACCAAACAGCTTGTATTGAACAGGCCCGCTGATTTCGAATACCGCGCGGGTATATTGCGGATTGGAACGCAAACGCATTCCACTCACGTCAGCGGCCAATGTATAGCCGCTGATTAACGCAAAAAAGAAAACGAGTAGAGAACGAACAATCATTGATTCGCGCGCGATGATTACCTGCAGCGAAGAATGCGGGAAATGGCTGCGAAATATCAAGTTTTTTACTTAGAAATCCGATAGCTACGACGGTTTGTTGATCAAGTAGCTCAACTTAATCAGCTGTCGACCATTGATCTGTGACCGACGCCCTTGCTGGTGCGGGCTGAGATGAATCCACAGATCAGGCTCAGGCAGGAATCCCTGCGCGCGCTCGGGCCATTCCAGCAGCAGCCAGCCATCTTCAAAAATCAGCTCGCGCAGGCCGAGTTCTTCAAGCTCCCGCGGAGTTCCGTTTAAGCGATACAAATCAATGTGATAGGCGCTTTTTGAGGCAATTTGATACGGCTCAACCAGCGCATACGTTGGGCTTTTGATGCGGCCTTGCACGCCGAGCGCTTGCAGCAGTGCGCGCGCCAGCGTGGTCTTGCCACTGCCGAGATCGCCGCTTAAGTACACCTTAAGCGGGCCTTCAATGCGAGCAATCAACCCGCCAAGCGCAGTTGTCGCCTCCTCGTCAGGGAGATCGAGTTCAATCATTTGCGAAAGCCACCGGATTGACGGCTTCGCGAAGATTTTCCAAGAGATCGCGTGCGTTCATGCCGCGTTCGCCTGATCTCGCAGCCAAATCCCCGGCGCTGGCGTGGGCGAAAACGCCAAAGCGGGCAGCATCGAACGGCTTGAGTCCCTGCGCCAGAAACGCAGCAATCACCCCAGCCAGCACATCGCCGCTGCCGCCGCTGGCCATGCCGGGGTTGCCGCGATCACACACGTTTAGCTCACCCGTTGCGCTTGCCACCAGAGTTCCTGCCCCTTTGAGCACCGCCACACAGCCGTAGCGCTGCGCGATCTCGCGCGCGGCCTTGGGTCGATCGCGCTCAATGGCCGCGACACTTGATCCCAACAAGCGCGCCGCTTCGCCGGGATGCGGGGTCAGCACGGTGTCGTGAGGAAGCTCCATTGCATGAGCGGCCAGCAAATTAAGCGCATCGGCATCCATCACCAGCGGTGCGCCCGCGTTGAGACACTGCGCGAGCAATTGCCGACCCCAAGCGCCCTGCCCCAGGCCGGGGCCGATCACGACCACGCGCTTGGCGAGTTTGAGTTGCGTGTCGTCAGCCAGTGCGAGGGTTTGAATTTCTGGGCACGCCGCCAGCAGCGCGGAAACGTGCTCCGCGCGCGTGGCGATGGTGACCAGCCCGGCGCCTGCGCGCTGCGCGGCTTGTCCGCACAAGCTGATCGCGCCGCCCATGCCGTGATCGCCGCCAATGGCAAGCACGTGGCCAAAATTACCCTTGTTCGCGACCCGCGAGCGCGGCTTGAGTGCTGCTGAAAATGCCTGTTCGGTAATGCGTTTAGCGAGCGTCGCTGAGCCCGCATAGAAGCTCGCCAATCCAAGATCGTCAACCAATAGCTCGCCGACCAAACCCGGCCCGGCACCGGTAAGCAGTCCCAGCTTCAAGCCGACAAAACACAGCGTGGCGCGCGCGCGGGGCGTTCCTTCCCCCGCCCAACCGCTGTCAGCACACAGCCCGCTCGGGACATCAAGCGCGAGGGTTCGTGCTGGAATCATCGAGCCCGCCAGTTTTAGCAATCGCCCCGAGAGATCGCCGCGTGCGCCGATGCCCAGCAGCGCATCGACATACACATCAGCCCTGCCCGGCGGCTCGAGCGTCTGCTCACCGCCTGCGTCCAAAAACGCTCGCGCGGCGCGCGCGGCATCGCCGGTCAACACGTCAATTTCGAGCAGCGCATGCACGCGGACCGCATAGCCTTGCGTATGCGCCAAGCGCGCCAGCACCCACCCGTCGCCGCCGTTGTTGCCCGCCCCAGCGAGCACCGCGATTGAGCGCGCCTGCGGGAACAGTTTCTGCAAGGCAACCCACGCCGACTCGCCAGCGCGTTCCATCAGCGCGTAAAGTTCGATGCCCAATTGAGCGCAAGCTGTTTGTTCGAGAGCGCGAATTTGAGCCGAGCTGAACACTTCTTCAGGCCGTGATTGCATCTGCCGCTCCCCGATCAAGCCCACTACGCCGTATTGAAAATGCTTTCACCTGAGCTGCCTATTAAATCGCGAATTGTTGAGCTTGGGCTTGCGCTTGGGTTTCAGCAAATCGGCGTCGCAAATATCGATTTGAGCGCAGCCGAAGCGCGCTTGCAAGACTGGCTTGGGCGTAATTTTCATGGCGAGATGGCGTGGATGGCGCGGCACGGCGACAAGCGCTCGCGCCCGGCTGAGCTGATCCCGGGAACGCTCAGCGTGATCAGCGCGCGCATGGACTACTGGCCGGAGGATGACCTCGAGTCTTGGGCGCTGTTGCAGCGCCCCGAGCTTGGCTACATCTCGCGCTATGCGCTGGGGCGCGACTACCACCGCGTGCTGCGCGGGCGTTTGCAGGCGCTTGTCACACAGTTGCAGGCTGAAGTTGGCCATTTTGGCTATCGGGTGTTTACCGATTCCGCACCCGTTTTAGAAAAGCCACTCGCGCAAAGCGCCGGGCTCGGCTGGATCGGCAAACACACCAACTTGCTGAACTCAAGCGCTGGCAGCTATTTCTTTTTAGGCGAGATTTACACCACTTTGCCGCTCGAAGCCGACACAGCCGCCAGCGACCACTGCGGTAGCTGCACGCGCTGCATCGACATTTGCCCGACGCAGGCGATCGTCGCGCCGTACGTGTTGGATGCGCGGCGCTGCATCTCGTATCTGACCATCGAGCTAGACGGCCCGATTCCCGTAGAGTTTCGCCAGGCGTTAGGCAATCGCATTTATGGCTGCGACGATTGCCAGCTGGTGTGTCCGTGGAACAAATTTGCGCGAATCAGCAGCGAGCCGGATTTTGCGCCGCGCGCGCAGCTCGATGGCGCGCGCTTGCTCGATTTATTCGCGTGGAATGAAGCTGAGTTTCTGCTGCAGACCGAAGGCTCCGCGATCCGCCGCATCGGCCACGTGCGCTGGCTCAGAAACATAGGCATCGCGTTAGGTAACGCGCCGCACGATCCGAATATTATCAAGGCCCTCAACGAGCGTTTGACGCACCCATCAGCAGTCGTTGCCGAGGCCGTTGCATGGGCGTTGCACGAGCAGCAGCTAAAGTGCAAAGGCATCGAGTTCAAGGTCTTTACCTGAATTTTCAAAGCGCTCGGCTAGACTTACATCCTTCAACTTTGCCCGGCTCAATTACATGACCTCAAGTGCTGCCCTGTTTGCTCGCGCGCAATTGTCCATCCCCGGCGGCGTCAATTCGCCGGTGCGCGCGTTTCGCCAGGTGGGCGGCACGCCGGTCTTTTTTGAGCGCGCGCTCGGGGCGCATTTGTTTGATGTTGAAGGCAAACGCTACATCGACTACATCGGCTCGTGGGGCCCGATGATTGCCGGGCACGCGCATCCGAGTGTGGTCGCGGCGATCACCGAGACAGCGCAACACGGCACCTCGTTTGGGGCGCCGTGCGCGCTCGAAGTGGAACTCGCTGAACGCATCAAAGCGCTGGTGCCCAGCATCGATTTACTGCGCATGACCTCGTCTGGTACCGAGGCGTGTTTGAGCGCAATCCGCCTAGCGCGCGGCTTTACCGGGCGCGACAAGATCATCAAATTTGAGGGCTGTTATCACGGTCACGGCGATTCGTTTTTGATCAAAGCGGGCTCCGGGGCGCTCACGTTGGGCGTGCCCTCCTCGCCCGGTGTGCCAAAAGCGCTCGCCGATCTGACCATCACGCTCGATTTCAATAACCTGACCCAAGTGCGCGAGGTGATGGCGCAAATAGGGGGAGAAATCGCCGCGATCATCGTTGAGCCAGTGGCCGGCAACATGAACATGATCCTGCCGCGCGCGGGCTTTCTCGAAGGCTTGCGCGAGGTGTGCAGCGCGCATGGCGCGGTGCTGATTTTTGACGAAGTGATGACTGGATTTCGCGTCGCACTCGGCGGCGCGCAGGCGCACTACGGCGTTGCGCCAGATTTGAGCTGTTTTGGCAAAGTAATTGGTGCGGGCATGCCAGTGGGTGCGTTCGGCGGCAAGCTCGAAATCATGGCGTGCATTTCCCCGCTCGGCCCGGTGTATCAAGCCGGCACGCTGTCGGGCAATCCGGTAGCGATGGCCGCTGGTTTGGCCAATCTCAAGCTGATCGAGGAGCCACAATTTTTTTCAACGCTGGAAGCCAAGTCCGCCGCTCTGTGTGAGGGGCTTGAACACGCAGCCGCGCTGGCCAAGATTCCGCTACAAACGGTATACCTCGGCGGCATGTTTGGATTTTTCTTCAGCGCCACTGCCGTTGAGACCTTCACTCAAGCGTGCGCGTGCGATATCGAGCGCTTCAAAAAATTCTTCCATTTGATGCTCGATCGCGGCGTTTACCTTGCGCCGTCTGCCTACGAGGCGGGTTTTATTTCCAGCGCGCACAGCGAGCGCGATTTGGCTGATACCCTCGCTGCCGCGCGCGCGTCCTTCGCAGAGCTGTAAAGCATGTCAAAGTTTGAAGAAGTCGCTAATTCGATCACCCACGGCTTAGGCGCCGTGGTCAGCATTGGCGCGGGCGCGGTGCTGATCACGCTCACCGCGATGCACGGCGACGTGTGGGCAATTACCGGCGCGAGTATCTACGTGGCCACGCTGGTGCTTTTGTTTACCGCCTCCACGCTGTACCACGCCATCCCCCACGATGTCGCCAAAGCGCGCCTCAAGGTGCTCGACCATTGCGCGATCTTTCTATTGATAGCAGGTACTTACACGCCGTTTACGCTGGTCGGCTTGCGCGAGTCATCGTGGGGCTGGACCCTGTTTTTCGTGATTTGGACCATTGCCGTCGCCGGCATTATTTTCAAGCTGTTCTACACCGGACGCTTCAAGCTGGTGTCGACGCTGATCTACATCCTGATGGGCTGGATCGCGGTAGTCGCGGTGGTGCCCATGACCCGTGCACTGCCCGCTTCAACGCTGCTGTTATTGCTCGCGGGCGGCATCGCGTACACCGCAGGCACCTACTTTTATATGAGCCGCAAGATTCGCTACGCCCACGCGATTTGGCACCTGTTTGTTGTGGCCGGAGCGACGTTGCACTTTATTGCCGTGATGGGCCACGTCGCCTAAATTTAAGCGGGATTGAAGGCCACCGGTCCAATTGGCGCGGGCATCTACTACACTTCAGCGCCTTTTTTTGAGCCCAAACCATGCTGTACGTTCTTGAAGGATTTGATGCGCGCGACGCCTTGGCGCGACGCATGCAGGCGCGCCCAGCGCACCTCAAGCGGGTCGAAGCCCTGCTGCTGGAAGGCCGCCTGATCCTGGCCGGCCCGTGTCCTGCAATTGATTCGCCCGACCCCGGCGCGGCGGGCTTTTCAGGCTCGCTGATCGTGGCGGAATTTGCGTCGCTCAGCGACGCGCAAGCCTGGATGGATGCCGATCCGTATGTCACCGAGCAGGTGTTTGAACGCACCTTGGTGCGGCCTTTCCGCCGCGTGCTGCCGTGAGCGATCGCGAGGAACGCATTGAGGCACGCCTGCGCGAACGCCTAAAGCCGAGCTTTATGCAACTGCTCAACGAAAGCCATCTACACGTCGGCCATGCGGGCGCGGCCACCGGCCTCGGGCACTTTAGCTTGCTGATCGAGTCGCAGCAGTTCGCCAACCTTTCTATGCTCGAGCGTCACCGTCTGGTGTATGACGCGCTCGGCGATTTGATGTTCACCGACATTCATGCGCTGAAAATTCAAGCGCGCAGCAAACCTTAAGGAATCTACCCATGAAAGCCATTGTTCTCAGTGCACTTATCGCGCTCACCGTTGCGGGATGCGGCCAATCAAGCTCAACCGGTACGCCGCCAAACGCCGAAGACGCCAAGGGCGCCGTTGCGCTTCTGCGGGTCAACGACTCGGTGATCACCCAAGCAATGGTCGACTCGCTATTACGCCAGCGCGGCATCAAGGAGCCTCAGCCGGACGACTTAAGCACGGCCGTGCAGGACATCGAGAAGGTGCTGCTGATGGCGCAGGAGGGTGAACGTCTCAAGCTCGACGAGGCCAGCCACTTTGTCGCGGATATGCAACTACTGCGCCTGTCACGCCTGGCTGATTTCACCGCAGACAAAATGATCGTTGGCGCGCCGATCAGCGATGAACAGGTAAAAGCCGAATACGACAGCCAAGTGGCCAAAATCGGCAATCAGGAATTTGAAGTTAAGCAGATGGTATTTAAGGAAGAAGCCAGCGCGCTGGTCGCCATTGGAGAGCTGCTGAAAGGCGCCGATTTCAACGCCACCGGCACGACGATGACCAAAGATAAACCAGACGCGCAAGCCGGTGATCTGGGCTGGATCAACTTAGCCCAAGTCCCGGCTGAGTTTGCACCGGTGCTCGCCACACTCGCGGTCGGTGATTTCACCCCCGTGCCGATTAAGAGCGCTTACGGTTTTCACGTGCTCAAGCTGGTGCAGACCCGCACGCTGAACGCGCCAAATTTTGAAGAAGTCAAATTGGGCGTCAAGCAAGCGCTCGAGAAAAAAGTCGTCGACGAACGCCTCAAAGCGCTTAAGGCGTCGGCCAAAATTGAGCCGGTGACTGGCTAAGGGCGCGTTCCGGGCACCTCAATAGCCGCTTTCGGGGTAAAGGCGGCGCTGTGGTGCTCAACCACCACATTGGTATAAATGCCGCCGCGCACGTAAAACTCAGCCGTGAGGCGCATAAAACGAGGCTGGGTTGCGGCTACCAGATCGGTCAGGATTCGGTTGCTGACCGCCTCGTGGAACGCGCCTTCATCGCGGAAGGACCAGAGATACAGCTTCAGGCTTTTTAGCTCAACACAGGTTTTGTCCGCGACGTAGTCAAGGTACAGGGTCGCAAAGTCAGGCTGCCCAGTCTTTGGACAAAGGCACGTAAACTCCGGCATCCGCATGCGGATCCAGAAATCGCGATCTGGGTTGGGATTGACGAATGTTTCCAGCGTTTTTGTGGCTCGAGTAGACATTTTTTCCTTTAATTTCAATTGGATGAGACCCAGCTATGCGCCTTCACTCGATCAAGCTGTCGGGTTTCAAATCGTTTGTAGACCCTACCAGCTTGACGCTGCCGAGCAACTTGATTGGCGTCGTTGGACCGAACGGTTGCGGCAAGTCTAACGTGATCGATGCGGTACGCTGGGTGATGGGCGAATCGTCCGCGCGCGTGCTGCGCGGCGAGGCGATGAGCGACGTGATCTTTGCCGGCTCGACCACGCGCAAACCCGTCTCCAGCGCGGTAGTTGAGCTGATCTTTGACAATTCCGACGGCACGCTGGGTGGCGAATACTCGGCGTTTTCTGAAATTTCGGTCAAGCGCTCAGTGTCGCGCGATGGGCAATCCGGCTATTTCCTTAACGGCGCGCGCTGTCGCCGCCGTGATATCACTGATCTGTTTCTGGGCACCGGCTTAGGCTCACGTTCTTATTCGATCATCGAACAAGGAATGATTTCGCAGATCGTCGAGGCGCATCCCGAAGATTTGCGCAACCACCTCGAAGAAGCCGCGGGCATTTCCAAATACAAAGAGCGCCGCCGCGAAACCGAAACGCGCATTCGCCACACGCGCGAAAATCTTGAGCGCCTCAACGACGTGCGCGAGGAAGTCGACAAGCAGCTCAAGCACCTCGAACGTCAAGCCAAACAGGCCGAGCGCTACACCGAGCTTAAAGGCGAACAGCGCCAGCTGAGCGCTGAATTTGCGACCCACAAGCTGCGCGCAGTGAATGCCGAGGCCGGCCAAAAACGCGCCGCGCTGTCGACGCTTGAAGTCGCACTTGCCGAAGCCGGTGCGCGCGAGCGAGCAGCAGAAGCCGCGATCGAGCAGCTGCGCGTTGCCCAGGGCGAGCGCCAGACCGCGCTATCGGGCGCGCAAGCCGAATCGTTTCGCGTGTTAGGTGAAATTGCGCGCACCGAGCAGCAGCGCAAGTACTTAAGCGAGCTGAAAGTGCGCCGCGCGACCGAACTTAACGAGCTCGACCGCACGCTTGAACGCCTTGGTCGCGAGATCGATCAAGACGCGAGCAAACGTCGCGAAATCAACGGCACCCTTGAAGACCTGATGCCCGCGCTAGAAGATCTCGAAATCGAGCGCGCCGAGATCGCCGCTCGCGTGCGCAGCCGCGAAGCCTCACTCGGCACCGCGATTAAAGGCATGCAAGCGCACGCGCAGCGCATTTCCAGTACCACCCAATCAGCCGAAGTGGAACGCACGCGGATCGAATTTTTGGACCGCCAGCTGTCGGTAAAATCGAGCCGTTTGCAAACCCTCGAAGGCGAACTAGCGGCCATCCGTTTTGATGAACTTGAACGGGATTTGAGCGCAGATTTAGACCAGGTCGAGCGCCTAAGCGCGCAAGCGGACGTGGTGCAAACCACCCTCGAGCAGCTTAAAACACAGGCCAGCTCCAGCGAATCGCGCCTCAACGACGCCACCCGCGAGCGCGAAGAACGCCTCAACGGGATTCAACTCAAACGCGGCCGTTTAAGCTCGCTCGACGCGCTACAACAGGCAGCAATGGGGCGCGATGGCGGCGTTTGGGATGAGTTTGTTGAGCGCTGCGGGCTGAAACATGCCAAACGCTTGGCGGAAGTAATTGAAGTTCAAAGCGGCTGGGAAGACGCCGCCGAAGCCGTATTGGGTGAGCTGCTAAAGGCGCCGTTGGCGCAGGCGCATATTGGTTTTGCGAATGCGCTGGCGCACTCAAAAGCCGGCGATTTAGCGGTGCTCAGCGACCAGGGCCGCGCCCACGGTAGCGCCGGAACCCTGCTCGCCTACGTGCGCGGTCCGAAGGTTTTAGAGAACTTTCTAGGTCGAATTTATTGCGCTGAAAATTTGCCTGAGGCTCGCGAGCGCGCGCAAACATTGGCCAGCGATGAAAGCGTCATCACACCGAGCGGCGAGTGGTTAGGCGCTGGCTTTGTGCGGGTCGTGCGCGCGGATCCAGCGCGCTCCGGGGTGCTTAAGCGCGAACGCGACATTGAAGCGCTTCGGCTTGAGCTCGACGCGTTAGAAGAGGGCATAGAAGAACTCAACAATCGCATCGGCCAATGCCGCGCTCAGCGCGACCAGTTCAACGCCGAGCGCGAGCGCCAGGGCATTGAGCTCAACCAGCTGCTGCGCCGTCGCGGCGAGCAGGAAGCCCAATCGCAAGCGCGCCGCACGCGGCTCGAAATTGCCCGCACCCGCGCGCAGAAACTCGAGGAAGAACACGCGCTGCTGCTGCCGGAAATTCGCACCGAGACCCAAGCCGCTCGCGAGGCGCGCGGGCGCGTTGAGGTGCTCATTGAGAGCATGGCGGCGCTCGACGACGAGCGCGTAGGGCTCGATACGCAGCGGCGTGAAGAAGAATCCGCGCGCGAAATTGAGCGCCAGCAAGAACGCGATCTCGAGCAAAAAACCCGCACGCTGGCCGTCGAAATTGAAAGCAAGCGCGCGCAAGCCCGTGCGCTTGAGCAAGCGCTAGCGCGCCTCAACGGCCAGGAAAGCCAGGTGATGGAACGGCGCGGCATTTTAATCACCGAGCAAAACGCCGCCGACGCGCCAAATCTCGAGTTAGAAAAATCCCTGAATACCCTGCTCGATTTGCGCTTGCGCGCGGACGCAGCGCTGGCGTGCGCACGCGGTGAAGTGGAGGCCGTTGATATTGATCTGCGCCAGCGCGAAGCGGATCGGCACAGCGCCGAGACCGCGCAGCGCGGGCTGATCGAGTCGCGCCAAGGCTTAGCGGTCGCGCTGAATTCTCTGGAAATCAAAGCAGCCAGCTTGCTTGATGAAATTACTCTGCTGGGCTTTGAATTCCCACAACTGCTTGAATTACTTGCGGTTATTGAAGACCTGACCAGCTTAAGCACAGCACTTAATGAACTAGAACATAAAATTCGCCGCCTCGAGCCGGTCAACCTAGCGGCGATTCAAGAATTTGCCGAACAGGGCGAACGCAAACGCTATCTGGATGCGCAGAATGACGATTTGGTCAGCGCGCTGGACACGCTTGAGGACGCCATGAAAAAGATCGATCGCGAAACCCGCACGCGCTTCAAAGAAACCTTCGAGCGCGTCAACAGCGGCTTGCAAGCGCTCTTTCCGCGCCTGTTTGGCGGTGGCCACGCCTATTTGGAAATGACTGGCGACGATCTGCTGTCTACCGGGGTGACCATCCTCGCGCGCCCACCCGGCAAACGAATCACCTCAATCCAGTTGCTCTCAGGCGGCGAAAAAGCCCTGACCGCCGTGGCCCTGGTTTTCGCCATTTTCCAGCTCAATCCGGCGCCGTTTTGTCTGCTTGATGAAGTCGACGCGCCGCTAGACGAGGCCAACGTCGGGCGCTTCTCAGCCATGGTCAAAGAGATGAGCGAAAAGGTCCAGTTTCTGTTCGTCACGCACAACAAAGTAACCATGGAAGCCGCCCACCAGCTCGTCGGCGTGACTATGCGCGAACCCGGCGTATCGCGACTAGTGAGCGTGGATATCAACGAGGCTGAACGGCTGATCGGCTGATCGGGTGATCGGCTGATACAGATTCCTCGGATTCCGCGATCGCCATCGACAGCTGACCCAAAACGGACTCGCGTTAGCTAACCCCTTAAGTGCCGTCAATGATCAATATCCACGAAGCGAAAACGAATCTTTCGAGGTTGCTCGACGCCGTGCAACGCGGCGAGCAGGTTGTCATCGCCAAAGCCGGGCATCCGGTGGCGAGATTGGTGCCTTATATCGCCGCCAAACGCACGCTTGCGCGGCCGGGCAGCCTGAGCGGGACAGACTGGACGATGTCCGATGCATTCGACGCGCCACTTGATTCCCAGTTCGAGCAACTTGCGGCGCCGGTAAATTTCGCCAGCAAAGTCTAGACGGTGATACTGCTGCTGGATTCACATTTTGCGTTTTGGTGGCAAACGGGGGACCGACGGCTCACCAGGCGCATTCGAACCTTCATTGAGCGAGCCGATTCCGTGGCAGTGAGCCACGTAACGCTTTGGGAATTAACCGTGAAAGCGGGCTTGGGACGCATCGCCATCGACTTGCCTGTCTTTGCCGTTCAAGTGGAAGCAATGGGATTTGAGTGGTTGCCGATTACGCTTGAGCACATCACCGCCTTGAGCCAATTGCCACAGCTGGTGGACCACCGAGACCCGTTCGACCGCTTGCTAATTGCACAATCTCGCGCCCCGTTGCGCACTTTCGTCACCATCAACGAAGTCTTGGGCGGCTACGGCAAGATGGTGAGGGTGATGTAGCTGGGGTGATCGGCATCAACCCTGCATACAGAAAAAATTGAGTTTGTTGCCGTCTAAATCGCGCACGTATGCGCAGTAGAAAGCGCTGCCGCGTGGGCCGGGATCGCCGTCATTACTCGCACCGAGCTCAAGGGCTTTGCGATGCAGCGCGTCGGCTTGCTCTGCGCTTTTAACTGACAAAGCAATCATATTGCCGTTGCCAGAAACAGATGGCTCTTGATTAAACGGCAAGCACACGCCAAAAGCTGGCAAGTGTGCGGCTACGCTCCAAACCACCAGCCGCTCTAGGGTCATCATGCGTTTTGCGCCGATCTCAGCGAGCAGCGCATCGTAAAACTCAGCCGCTTTGGACAGGTCGTTAGTGCCAATCGTTGTGTAACCAATCATCGTTTTCTCAGCCTTCATTTGTAGGTGGCGCATTGATAAAACATTGCGCACGGCTTGGAAAGTGCCAAATCCGCCACGGTGTCAAGTGGCGAGGGTTGGCCCGCCTTTTAAGCTCGGATTTATCTTTCTCAGGTTACCTTGCAGGATCTTTTTCAAGCGGGACTGCTGTATGCGTCGACTCATCTGTGGGTGGCTTTTGTTATTACCGCTTGGCGCGATTGGCGCTGAAGCAGCAAGCAGCTCCAAAATCGATGAAGTGGTGGTCAGCGCCTCGCGACCCGGCCCAGGGCTGTGGCGGGTGTCCAAAGACGGCCACGAACTGTGGGTGCTGGGCACAGTTAGCCCGGTATTGCGCAAAATGAAGTGGGAAGCGAGCTTGGTTGAGGGCGTGATCGACGAGTCCGGCGCGGTGCTGCTCCCGCCGAACGTTGATCTTGATTTCGACATCGGTTTTTTCGGTAAAGCGATGCTGATTCCAAGCGCTCTGGGTGCGCGCAACAACCCAAACAAAGCCAAGCTTAAAGACGTGCTGCCGCCAGCCGATTACGCGCGCTTCAGCGCGCTCAAGCTGAAGTTTATGCCACGCAATCGCTCGATTGAAAAGCGCCGACCGATTATGGCGGCCAGTGATCTGTATAAGAACGCGGTGGAGGATGTGGGATTGCAACTCGATAGCGTGACCGCGAAGGTGATCAAGCGCGCCGCAAAACGCAATAAGATCAAGCCGACAGAACCCAGGCTTGAGTTGATGTTGAACGATCCAAAGGTGGCGATTAAGGAGCTCAAAGACTCGTCGCTAGACGATTTACAGTGCTTGCAGCAGACCATGACGTTTATCGAAACGGACCTCGACGCAGCCAAGGCACGCGCTTCTGCGTGGGCGGACGGCAATGTCGACGCGCTCAAACAATTGCCGTTAACCGACCGGCGCACCGCGTGTTCGGGCGCGCTGCTTAACTCACCGGTGATGCGCAAACGCGGCTTCGACGACTTGCCCGCTCGGTTGCAGGCCGTGTGGCTCGACGCCGCAGAAAAAGCGCTCCTCGAGCACGCGGTGAGCTTTGCAGCCATTCCGATGCAAGAAGTTCTAAGCGCCGACGGCTATCTCGCCGCACTCGCCAAACGCGGCTATTTGGTGGAGGCACCTGGAGAGTAGCTTTATGCCGAGCAACCAATCGCGAATGGGACTCTTGCTGATTTCACTGCCTCGCGCTAAACTTAGTCCATCTTAATAAACTAAGTTCAATATGATCAGCTACAATATCCACGATGCCAAGACCAATCTATCGAAATTGATAGAGCGAGCTGTTAATGGGGAGGCGTTTGTGATCGCAAAAGCAGGGAAGCCTTTGGTGAAAGTAATGGCGCTCAACGCGCCTGCTGAGTCAGATCAACGTCGCTTTGACTTTATGCCCGGCGTGCTCGTGCCGGATGACTTCAACACGATGGGGTCGAGCGAAATCGATGCGCTGTTTTCCCGATGAAATTGCTGATCGACACGCACCTACTGATCTGGGCCGCTGGCGCTAGCCAACGGCTACCGCCTCTCGCGCGAGCACTGATGGCTGATCGTTCCAACGTGCTGTGTTTTAGTCCCGCTAGCATCTGGGAAGTGTCGATAAAGCAGGCCTTGCAGCGGGCAGATTTTCAAGTCGATGCGCGCTTGTTGCGACGACTCCTGCTCGATAACGGCTATCTTGAAATTGCGCTCACCAGCGAGCACGCCGCCGCAGTCGCAAGCCTGCCGGATGTGCACCATAAAGATCCATTTGACCGCTTGCTTGTCGCGAAGGCGATAGTTGAAGGGATTTTGCTGGTGACCAACGATGAACAACTCCCCCAATATGGAGGATGCGTTCTAAATGCCAATGACATTTCAAGCATCACCAGGCTAAAACCGATTGCTTAGTAGTTCTCTAATAGTAGTTCCGTTAAGTCGAACGCACTTACGCCTGTCGCGCCCAGAAATTCCAAGCGCAGGCTACTTCAACAGGCGCTGAAAAATCGCCTGATAGATGGTGACCAAAGCGTCGAGTTCGGCGATCGACACGTGCTCGTCGATTTTATGAATCGAGCCGTTGCACGGGCCGAGTTCGACGACTTGGGCGCCGGTGGGTGCGACGAAGCGGCCGTCGCTGGTGCCGCCGCCGGTGTTGGCGTCGGTAGTTATGCCCAGGTGCTCAAGCAATGTTGCTTTCACCGCGTCAACCAGCGCGCCGTTAAGCGTTAAGAACGGCTCGCCGCCGATTTCCCAATCGTACTCGGCGTTGAGTGCGTAGCGTTGAAACAAAGCCTCGGTTCGCTCGACGATGCTGGCGGTGGTCGACGCGGTGCCATAGCGCCAATTCGCGCGGAATTTAAGCTCACCGGGGATCACATTAGTCGCGCCGGTGCCCGCGTTGAGGTTGGAAATCTGCATCGTTGAAGGGCCGAAAAATGCGTTGCCCGCATCCCAGCTCATTGCACAAAATTCGACCAGCGCAGGTGCCAGCGCGTGAATCGGGTTCAGCGCTTTCTCGGGATACGCGGTGTGGCCTTGCACGCCGCGAATCGTGATCAGCGCATGCAAAGAGCCGCGCCGCCCGACGCGAATCATGTCGCCTAAACGGTCCTTCGATGACGGCTCACCGACCAGGCAGTAGTCGATCTTCTCAGCGCGCGATTCAAGCTCATCGATCACCCGACGCACGCCATCTTTGGCCGGACCTTCCTCGTCGCTGGTCAACATCACCGCAAGCGACCCCGGGTGATTGGGGTTGGCTTCAATGAACTGCTGCAAAGCAATCAGGGCGCTGGCGATCGAGCCTTTCATATCCGCACTGCCGCGCCCATACAGCGCGCCGTCGCGAATTTCTGGCGTGAACGGATCCAGTGACCAGCGCTCGCGTGGGCCGGTGGGCACCACATCGGTATGTCCAAGAAACATCAGCAGCGGCCGCTCGGTGCCGCGTCGCGCATACAGGTTGCTGACCGCGCCAAACGCTAGATGCTCGACGCGAAATCCCAAGCGCTGCAGGCGCTCGGCGATGAGCTGTTGGCAGCCACCATCGTTGGGGGTGACCGATTCACGCTCGATCAACGAAATTGCGAGCTGAGTGACTGCTGAAATCATGCCGTGACCTGCGCAGGCTGAACAGTGAGCGGCGCTCCCAGCTCACCTTCCCACTTGGCCACAACCGCTGTAGCGATGCTGTTACCCACCACCGTCTCGATTCCAAAATATCCCGCTATTTCAGCGATTTGAGGAGGCGGCGTGGTGCTATTGAGCGCATAGCCAACCACAATACCGAGCACCATACCGGCCAGAATAAACATCGTAAACCGATTAGCCATCGCGAGACTCTTGGGGAAAATTTGGACGCGAATCGTAACGTGCCAAGCCCATCTTGCGAACGTCGGAATTTCGCGCCCGCGGGGCTTGCTCAGGGCGCAGTCTTAACGCCATTGAGCGCGCACTTTTAGCCAATGCGCTTCGGCAAATTTTAGGAACTCACGCGGCGCCTGCTTGAGGGCGGCATCGGCAAACACCAAGCGTGCGCTTCCACACAGCGCAAAATTTTGCTTCCCTTCGTCGCCGATGAGCGGGACCGTGAGCGTAGCGCGTCTCGCCGACGCAGTCGGACGGGGTGCGAGTGGCACCCTAGGGAAAGTGTTGAAGTGGTGCCCGGGACCGGAATCGAACCGGCAAGGCCTTTTGGGCCGACGGATTTTAAGTCCGTTGCGTCTACCGGTTCCGCCACCCGGGCATCGGTTTAGTGCTGGAGGCCAGGGCCGGAATCGAACCGGCGTACACGGCTTTGCAGGCCGTTGCATGACCACTCTGCCACCTGGCCTAACCTCGCAAAGTGGCGCCTCAAACGCCCATTTGTGATCTTACGTACCAGCTTAAACGAAAAACCCCGACGTGTCGGGGTTAACGTTGTGTCTTGCGACACCAAAACTGGAGCGGGAGAAGAGACTCGAACTCTCGACCCTAACCTTGGCAAGGTTATGCTCTACCAACTGAGCTACTCCCGCGAGAGCTGCGCATTGTAGCGGGGCGATCTGAAGTGTCAAGCGCAAATCAGCGTTGCTCGTTTGAGTCGCTGGGCAACTCGCCTTTGAGGATCGGCCACGCGGCGCTGAGGTACTTAAACATCGACCACAGCGTGAGGGCGGCGGCGACATACAGCAACACTTTGCCGATGGCATAAATTGGCAAGCCGAATAGCGGTTCGCGGAACAGCATGAAGCCGATCGCAATCATCTGCGCGATGGTTTTGATTTTGCCGATCGCCGCGACGCGCACGGCTTTACGCTGGCCAATTTCGGACATCCACTCGCGCAAAGCGGAAATGGTGATCTCACGACCGATGATGACGATAGTGGCCAGCGACATGCTGAAGCTGGGGTCGCGCTCGATCAGCAAAATCAGCGCCGTCGCGATCATTAATTTGTCGGCGACTGGATCTAGAAACGCGCCAAATGCGGAAGTTTGCTGCCAGCGACGGGCGAACCAGCCGTCTAACCAATCCGTAACGCAGGCCAGCACAAACACAATCATGCACGCCCAGTTGGTCCATGCAAAAGGCAGGTAAAACACCACGATCAGGATCGGAATAAACGCGATGCGCGCGGCTGTCAGGGCGTTTGGCAGATTCCACTTCATGATTTCAGGTGCAGCGAGCCGTAAATTTCTAAAGCGAGATCGACCGAGATGCCTTTCACTTGACGCAGTTCCTCAACGCCTGCGCGTTTAAGCCCGCGCAGCCCGCCGAAATGTTTGAGTAAAGCTTGGCGGCGTTTGGCGCCAATTCCTGGGATGTCCTCCAAGCTCGAAACGGTACGCGCTTTTTGGCGGCGTGCGCGATGTCCGGTGATTGCAAAACGGTGTGCTTCATCGCGAATCTGTTGAATCAGGTGCGACGCGGGCGAGGTAGGCCCCGGCCACAGCGGCACGCTAGCGCCCGCGGGCCAAATATCTTCGTGGCCGGGCGTGCGATCGGGGCCTTTGGCTACGCCAACTAACTTAGGCGCGCTCATATTGAGTTCCGCGGCAACTTCAATGGCCTGCCGCAACTGTCCTAAGCCACCGTCGATCAAGATCAAATCCGGCAGCGTTTGCGCGCTCGCAATTTGGCGTTTGTAGCGGCGCAGAAACGCCTGGCGCATCGCCGCGAAATCGTCGCCCGGCGTGATGCCCTCAATGTTGAAGCGCCGGTAGTCGCTTTTGCGCGGACCGTGCTCGTCAAACACCACGCACGACGCGACCGTGGCCTCGCCTTGGGTATGGGAGATATCAAAGCATTCAATGCGCGTGGGCAGCTCGTCTAAATCCAGTAGCGCCCGCAGCGCTTCAAGCCGCGCCCGATAGGTGGCTTTATCGGCTTTCATGCGTGCAAGCGCGTCGATCGCGTTGTCTTCAGCCGAGCCGAGCCAGCGCGCGCGCTCTCCACGCGGCTTGAGCGAAATTGCGACATCGCGCTTGGCCTGCTCGCGAAACACCTCGCGGAACAGCTCAATGCCTTCAGGCTCGACATTCAGGATGATCTCGTGCGGCAAGGCGCCACCCAGATAATGCTGACTTAAGAACGCAGTTAGGATTTCCGTAACGCTGGTCACGTCCGGCGCTTTAGGGAAAAACTCGCGACTGCCGACGTTGCCGCCACTTCGGAAAAAAGTCACGTAGACGCAGTAGCCCTGCTCGTTACCCACGCAGGCCACCACGTCGACATTGCCTTCGCCGCCGGAGACAAACTGGCGCGCGCGCAGCGCATTGAGCGTGACAATCTGATCGCGCACGCGGGCCGCTCGTTCAAACTCGAGTTTGGCTGCCGCGCTTTCCATCTCCGCGCCCAATTCCTCGACCACCGACTGGCTTTTACCCGCCAAAAACAACGCCGCTAAGCGCACGTCGTGGGCGTAGTCCTGTTGGCTGATCAACCCGACGCACGGGCCTGAACAGCGCTTTATCTGGTATTGCAAACACGGCCGCGTGCGGTTGGCGAAGAAGCTGTCCTCGCACTGGCGCACGCGAAACAGTTTCTGCATCAAGCCGAGTGATTCACGCACCGCATGCGCGCCAGGATACGGCCCGAAATACTCGCCGACGCCGTCGCGCGTGCCGCGATGGAAACCCAAACGCGGGTAGTCGGTATTGCGCGCGAGAAACACATAGGGATAGCTTTTATCGTCGCGCAGCAGGATGTTGTAGCGCGGCCGTTGCGCTTTGATCAGCTGATTTTCAAGCAGCAGCGCTTCGCCTTCGCTGCGCGTGACGGTGACTTCGATGCGCTCGATCTGGCGCACCATCGCAGCGATGCGAAAACTATCGTGGTTTTTGCTGAAGTAGCTGCCGACGCGATTGCTCAAGTTGCGCGCCTTGCCGATGTACAGCACTTGGTCCTGCGCGCCTAGCATGCGATACACGCCCGGCGCGCTGGTTAGCGCTTGCGCATAAGCGCGCCCGTCAAACGCGTCATTCATTAATCAACCACGGCAACTGGCTCAACACGCCCAGAGCGCAGGTCAATTTCAACCACGTGGTGAGCGTTGGTGTCGGCAACAAACAGTTTATCGGCGAAGCGGCAAATGCCCGACGGCTCGCTAAAGCTAAAGCCGACGTTGAGCGTGGTGACCGTTTGTGCGCGCAGGTCGATCACGCGGATTTTATCGTTGTAACTGTCGGCCACCCACAGCACCGAGCCCGATTCATCGGCAACTACCGCGCGCGGGTTTTGCAGTTCGGCTAAGCCGAAAGCGCCTTCTCGATCGCCGAATTTGTAGCAGCTTGAGCCGGTGATCGTGCTGGTGCGCAAGTCGGCCAAGCGAATTGAGCGAATGCTGGAAGATTCACTATCGGCGACAAACAAATTGCGCGCACTCAAACACAGGCCCTGCGGCTGGGCAAAGGCCGCATCGCTGGGGTCGCCATCTTTTAGGTTAAGTTGGCCGGAACCTGCAAACACGCTGAGCTGGTTGCGCGTGAGATCCAGCATCCACACCTGGTGTAAGCCCGCTAAAGCGATGTACAGCCGATCGCCATGAGCGGCGAGATCCCACGGCGAGGCCAAGGGCACCTGCTTGGGGTTCATCGGCATTGCGCCTTCTACGCGCCCGAGTTCACCCGTGCCTGCGACCGTTTCCACCTCGCCATTGAGCAGACGAACGCGGCGAATAGCGTGGTTGCCGGTGTCGGCGACATACAGATAATCGCCGAGCTGGGCCAAGCCGCGCGGCTCACGAAAACCCGCTTCTTGTTTTGATCCATCCCAGAAACCCGCGTTGCCAGACCCAAAAATCCGCATCACGCGGCCGCCGTGGGTGCACTCCAAAATGCGGTTATTGCCGGTATCGCTGATGTACAAGAAATCGCTGGTAGCCAGCACTTTGTTGGGGAAGCGCAGCGTGTAACGCGGCTCGGGGCGCGATACAGAGACGGTTGCGTCATACACGCGCAAATCGCGGTCAACGGCGTCGTCGATCAGACGCCCGATCAGCTCATCTAGCTCAGCACGCTTGCCCTCACCGCGTAGCACACGCGCAATCTGCCCTTCAGCATCGATCACGACATATGTCGGCCACGCGGTCACGCCGTAGGCTTTCCACATATCAAAGTTGACGTCGTTGGCCACTGGATGGCGGATAAAGTGCCGATTGACGGCCTTCAACAATCTTGCCGACGAGCGCTCGGCGGTGAATTTCGGGCAACTGAAGCCAAACACGGCGAGCGCGTCGTCGTATTTGTTTTCGAAATAGCGCAAATCTAGTAACCCGTGGTGCGAGTTGATCTGCGAAATTCCCCAGAAATACAGCAGCACAATTTTGCCACGCTGGGCCTGCAAAGTAAGCGGGCCTTGGGTGTTCACCCACTCCAGATCGGCTGCGAATTCTGGAGCTACGGGGCGCTGCTGCATCGGGGATCTCGCTTGAGCGATTGGGGCCGCTTGATTGTGCTGCAAACGCGCAACAGCAAGCTAGCCCGCCGAGCAGTGGTAAAAGCGAGCACGTGCGGTTAAGAGCTGCAGCTCAAGCTCGAGCAACCCGCTCGCTCGCGCGCCCAGTCAGGGCGGCGCAGTGCGTAGCGTGCGAACTCCGGCTGCTCGTCGTAGGGACGCTTGAACAGCGTCAGGAGCGTATGCAACTCGCGCAAATCGCCACGCTCGGCCGCATCAATTGCTTGCTGCGCCAGATAGTTGCGCGGGACATAGCGCGGATTGATCGCCTGCATGCGCTGCACGCGCGTATCGCTCACTTCCGCTTGTCCGCGCAGCCGTAGCGCGTATTTCTCTAACCACGCATTCAACGTTACGGCATGCTTGGCCAGCAAATCGGGGCTGTAAAAAGCGTCGAACAGCGGCTCAGGCAGAGGTGCATCACAATTGATCATGGCCAGCTGCCGATAGAAAATCGTCATGTCCACTTCGGCTGAGTGAAGCAACTCGTGCAGCTCACTGGAGAGTGTTAAATCATCCGGCTGCGGCTCAAGGATGCCCAATTTGGCCCCGAGCATTTGCACGTAGCCGTGATTAAACCTTGCCACATAGGCCTTTAATGGCACCTCAAGTGCGGCTTTATCCGCCATCAGCGGCGCAATGGCCGCCACCAAGCGATTGAGGTTCCAATAAGCCACTTGCGGCTGCTTGGCATAGGCATAGCGGCGGCCTTCAGCGTCGGTGGTGTTGGGTGTCCAATTGGGATCGAAGGAGTCCAACCAACCATAGGGCCCGTAATCGATTGTTAGGCCGAGTATGGACAGGTTATCGGTGTTCATCACGCCGTGGACAAAGCCTACGCGCAGCCAATGCACCATCAGATCGGCGGTACGCTCGGCCACTTCTACTAACCAACTCACCCTGAGCTCGTCGCCCGCGCCCGTTAAATGCGGGAAATCTCTCGAGATAGTGAAGGCAACCCATTGATCCAGAAGCACTAAGTCGCCGCGCGCAGCCGCAAGCTCAAAATTGCCAAAGCGAATGAACGACGGCGCGACCCGACATACAATCGCGCCCGGTTCGGCGCGCGGATCACCGCTGTAAAACATATCGCGCACCACTGCGTCGCCACTTGAAATCAAGCTCAGCGCGCGCGTGGTCGGCACGCCGAGCCCGTGCATCGCCTCGCTACACAAATATTCGCGCAACGACGAGCGCAGCACGGCGCGACCGTCGGCGTGGCGCGAATAAGGCGTGGGCCCGGCACCTTTAAGCTGCAGCTCATAGCGCGCGCCGTCAAGCCCGATGACTTCAGCCAAACCGAGCGCACGACCGTCGCCGAGCTGGCCGGCCCAGTGTCCAAACTGATGGCCGCCGTAGCAAACCGCATAGGCTGATCGCTCGCCGTCCGGCTCCAGCAGCGCACGATTGCCGGAAAACACCGCGCTGAAGAGTGGACTTTCAACCTCCGTAGCGCTGAAGCCCAAGGTTTGCGCAAGCTCCAGATTGCAGGCGAGCAGCTTTGGCTCGCTGACTTTCGTCGGCGCCACCCAGGAATAAGCGCTGCCGTGCACTTGGCGTGGCTGATTGCTCAGCTCGGGGTCGGCGGGCAGTTCACGCGTGAAGCGGCAATCCAAGTGCAGTCCAGCAAAAGCGCTATTCTTCGAAACCATGCGACCTACCTATTTTGCGAATCAGTTTCTGCTGGCGATGCCCAATATGCTGGACGCGAATTTTCATCGCACGGTGATTTTTATCTGCCAGCATGGCAAAGATGGGGCGCTGGGCCTGATTCTCAATCGCCCGAGCGAGATGACCTTTAACGAAGTGCTCGCGCAGATGGACTCAAGCGCGCGCGATCCCAAGGTGGGCGCATGCCCCGTTTACATCGGCGGCCCTGTTGCTAGCGATCGGGGCTTTGTGTTGCATACAGGCGATCTCGAGTATCAATCCAGCTTTCGCGTCGCCGAAAAGTTGACGGTTAGCACCTCTCGCGATGTGCTGCTAGCCATCGCCGAAGGCCATGGCCCACAAGATTTTTTGTTTGCGCTGGGCTATGCGGGCTGGGGTGCAGGTCAGCTCGAAGAAGAAATCATGGCCAACGCGTGGCTCAACACACCGGCCGATCCAGAGGTGATTTTTCGCACCCATGCTGGCGAACGCTACGACGCAGCCGCCGCTATTTTGGGCGTCAAAGTGTCTCAGCTCAATCCGGTCGCTGGCCACGCGTGAGCGTATTTTTGGGGTTCGACTACGGCCTCAAACGGGTCGGCGTCGCGGTCGGGCAGCGGGTTACGGCAAGCGCTAGTGCGCTGAGCGTGTTGAAAAATAGCGGTTCGGAGACGCTGCTAGGCGAAATCGCCGGGCTAATTAGCACTTGGCGACCGGTCGGCTTAATCGTTGGTCTTCCGCTGCTTGAAGATGGTTTTGAGCAGCCGATGAGCACCCGCGCGCGACGCTTTGCAGCTGATCTTGAACAGCGCTTTAAACTGCCTATCACTTTGGTCGACGAGCGCTACACCTCACGCTCAGCAAATGACGATTTTCGCGAAGCGCGCGCAGCTGGCGTGGCTCGAAAAAAACATGCCAGCACCCTGGATGCACGCGCCGCGCAGCGAATTTTGCAGCAGTTTTTGCAAAGTTGAGAGATGCCGCAATCCTTCAAATCGGCTGTGCGAAATCAAAACTCATATCGCTGCTAGGCGCTTGAGTAATGTAGCCCTGCACTAGCTCGATCCCACTGCTCCACAGCAAAGGCAGCACTTTAGGGCTTTCTACACGGCACGCGATCGGCTCCACCTGGGCTGCGTGGGCAGCAATCGCGGCGCTCTTCAGCCTTGTTTGGAAAGCCGGTGCGAGCACTTCAGCCAGCGGCCCATCAAAGTTTAATTTGATGAAATTCATGCCAAAAGCAATGGCGGTTTCAAGCTCAGCAGATAGCAAATGCGTGTCTTGCAGGCATGCCCGACAGCCTAAATTCTTCAAGCGCCGCACGCCTTGACGCACGCGTTCAGGCTCTTGCTGGGTTTGCTCGAGGCCCACATCAAAAATCAGCATCGACGGGGAAATGCGCGCATTCGACATGCGCTCGGCGAGCCAGTCGAGCAGCGCTAAATCGGTCAGTCCATCTAGGGACAGATTCACAAACAGCAGCCGCTCCGAGCTGCCTGCGCGCAGAATCGTAAGCGCCTCACCGAGCACCCAGCGATCCAGCAACAGCGCCGCGCGCTGGCCACGCAGCGCAGCGAATACGGTGCTCGGATCCAAGGTTCGATTATCACTGCCGGGCAGTCGCAGCAGCGCCTCGTAGCGTTCGATGCCATCGCCGCGAAGGCTGACAATCGGCTGAAAGTTGAGGCGCATTTGCGAATACTCGATGGCCTTCAACGCGTCTTGCCGCACGCTCAGCAGGACGCTTTCGAGCAGCGGCTTGGGCGTCGAACTCGGCACGGTCGCCGGCGGCACTTCAGGCGCAAGCCGCTCTGCTGCGGCAACCACTGACGCTGCGGCAACCACTGACTCTGCGACTGCAACTTGAGCCGCAGGCACCGAGATCGGCGCGCTTAGATTGACGCGCGTCGGCCCGACGCTAATGCCCACGCGCCCGGCTTGCTCGCCAACCCGATCAGCAAACACGCGCGCGATCTGCCAATGCAGCATTTTCGGCTCGATTGGGACCGTCAGCAAATGATCAAAACGTCCCAGCGCGTGGGCGAATTCATCCGACCAATGGTCCGCAAGCAGCACGATTGGCACGGTCTGCGCGAGCGGATCGGCACGCAACAGCCGATGTAGCGCGGTCACCTTGAGCTCGTTGGTCACGTCCAAAACAATGAGATCGGGCCGAGCGTTTTGCAGACCGCTCAACGCGAGCATGCCGTCAGTAGCCTCAATCACCTCGCTCACCGCCGGTGAGATCAGTTCGCGCAACGCGGCCAGCGCTGGTGCGCCGCGCGCGTATGCCAGCACACGCGGCGTAAATTTAAGCGTCGGCGCAGCTAGCGGCGCAAGCAGATCGGCGATCTGGGCCACCGAAATAGGTTCGGCGAACCAGTTGTGCACGCCCGCTTCGAGCGCCACCAGGCGCGCCTGCGGCCCATCAACGCGCGAAATCGCCCAGATTTCCGCGCCCTGTGCGGCCGCGATCAGCTCAGCATCAAAACCGCGCTCCTGATCGATGATCAGATGCGTGATTGCTTCGGTCTTCAGCAGCCGCAGCGCATCGGGCACGCTAGCGGTAACGCGCACTTTCACCTCGCGCGAGCGCAGCAGGCGCGAGAGCTCGCCGTGCCCGCTCATGCTGAGCATCAAGCAATCTGGTGTACTGGCGCTGCTCACCCGTCGGCCGCCCATCGCTGCGCTACAGCACAGCGCTTCACGGCAGGTCCAGCGTCGCTAAGTTCAGCGAGTACACTTTGATCGGGCGCTCAATTCCCTTGAATTTATACTCACCTAGTTCGCTGAATTGGCCATTGTTGTCGATCGCGTTAAAGGTCGCTTCTGAGATCACCAAGCCGCCCGGTGGGCAAATGGATTCCATTCGTGAGGCGGCATTGATGGTCGATCCGAGCACCGTGTAATCGACGCGCTGGGCTGAGCCCACGTCACCGACGACCGCGCGGCCAGTGTTGATTGCGATGCGCAATGTGATGGGCTCCGGCAAGCGCTTGGCCTCGTTCATCTGGCGCAACCGTTTGAGCATGCCAACGGCTGCCGCGACCGCACGCGCCGCGTGATTGTGCTGCTCTTCGGGCGCACCAAAAAACGCCATGATGCAGTCGCCGATGAACTTATCCAACGTGCCGCCGACGCGGAATACTTCATCAAGCATCTCGTCAAAAAACGCGTTCAACAGCGTGGCAATTTGCGTCGGCGTCATGCGTTCCGACATCGAGGTAAAGCCGACAATATCGGCAAACATGATGCTGATCTCGCGATCCTGCGGCACCAGGCGACCCTCGCTAAACGCGCCCTCCGCCATGAGCTGTTGCACAACCGCTGGCGAGTGGTAACGCTGCAAGCGCCCGCGCAGCGCTTCCTCTTGTTTCAAACGCTCCTGGAGTAGCCAGCGTTGCACGCTATAAGCAACCAGATTACCCAACGTTGAGAAGAAGCTTAAGTCGTCTTCAGCGGCCTGGTGCCAATCACGAATGGTCATCCGCGCGTCGGAATACAGCACGCCGATGACGCCCGTCTCGCCCCACACCGGCACCGCCATCGCCGAGCGGATGCCTTTGATCACAATCGAGACCTTGCCCTCAAAGCGTGAATCACTCATCGCGTCGCCGGTCTTGACCGCGATTTTTTCGTCAAATACCTTGCGGCAAATCGAATGACTGATCCAATTTTGATCGCTGATCAATTTGGCCTTTCCGGTCAGCGCAATATCCGCCGCTTGAATCATCTCAAGCGTGCCGGTGCCGCTACGGTCGATTAGTAAAGCCATGCGCTCAATGCCCTTCAAATCGCGGAATACCGCATCACGGACTGCGTCAAAGATAGCCTCGATGGAGTTGGCGGTACTCAGCGACTTAGCAATCTCAACCAGGTCCTTAAGCCGACTCACCGCTTGCGCCGCACCTGAGCCAGCCGGCATCGCATCCGCGCCCAGCCACTGGTCTTTGAGCTTCTCAACGCCGCGCACCACAACCAAACTGTCGGCAAGCGGGCCCTTGACCGTCGCCTCAAGCGGGCTGCCAGGTGTTGCAGGGGTTGCTATCGATTCACTGGCATGAGCCGCCGCTGCACTTGGTCGCGTGCCGAGCTGTACGCGCAGAAGTGCGTTGCCAAGCTGCACTTCGTCGCCGTCACGCAACGCCTCTGCACCATCGGTCATGCGCGCGTTGACGAACGTCCCGTTCTTGCTGCCCATGTCAGCAATCGTCCAAACGCCAGCGCTGTTGCGCTCTATTTTGGCGTGCTGCCGCGACACGCCATTCAGCGGCAGCTGCAATTGGCAATCGGTCGCGCGCCCCATGATGAACGGCCCGCTCGCGATTTTCACCGCGCGCCCGCCTTGGTCCATCACTAACAGCACCAGATCATCAGACGCCATTTAAAAACACCCTAAAACTTAAGTCGCTGCACATCCTGCGGATGCTAACTGTTCTGCCCACCCAGTGAACAACTCACCCGCGTGAGGAAGCAGCCGCCTCGGAGCATCAAAAGCAGCCGTGATCAATCAGCGTGGTGAGTCGATTGATGTTGAGGATGCCGCTGCTGAAGCCTTCAATCGCGGTGGTCCACTCCAGTCGCGCAGCGCTGCCGTTGATCGCAACAAAGCGCAGGCTGCCCCATGGCAGACTGACAATTTGGTTAGGGTCAAAATTGGGGAAGCGACCGCCGCTGGTGGTGTACATCTCCATGGTTGCAGTGTCGCCGCTGACCGGGCCCACGCCATATAAAAAGCGCTGGCGACCGTTGAGATAGGTGAACCAGGTCGCCAGCATCTGGCGCGCGCCTGGAGGCCCGATCACCTCGACCATCAGGCCGTGGCCGTTTTGATCCAAGTTGTACCAGCTGCCGCTATGACAAGAATTGATGCGCCCAAGTGACGGCGTATTGTCGCGCGGGGCTAAGGTAGTGAGTCGGGTCAGCGGCATCTCGCCATTGCTAAAACCGGGATAGGCGCTGCTCCAGCGCACGCGACCTTTGTCGGCGGATTCAAAGCTAAATTCCGCCTCGCCCCACGGCTCCGCGATCACTTGCGCGGGCTGATGGTTAGGCGGGAAATCGCCGCCGCGCAGGATAGACAGCTTTAGTGTGACCTTGTTGCCATTGACCACGCCCAAGCCGCTGACCCAGCGCTGCTCGCCGTTGGAATAGGTAAACCACGTGCCAAGCACGGTAGTCACGCCGTCGGCGACAATCGCTTCGAGCTTCCAGCCGTGACCGTTTTGCAGCGGGTCGTAAAATGCCCCGCTGATGCGCCCATCGATCGTGTAGCTGGCGACGCCATCGAGATCGGCCAGCGGCACGCGCCATGCGCCTCGACCGTAGGTGAATGCAAACAGCTGCGGCGGCACGCTCACAGGCGCCACTTGCAGCGACTCGGTGATCACATTGGCAAATCCGGTGTTTTCAACGGCCCAATTGCTGCCGCCGTCGATCGAGACAAAGACGCCCAAATCGGTGCCGACGAACAGGCGCTGCCGGTTGCTAGGATCGATCGCCAAGCTGTGCACCGGGATATCCGGCAGCTGGTTAGGCGCACTACCATCGATCGCGCGCCAGCTACTGCCCGCATCCAGCGACTGCCAGACGTGCGCGCCGCCAAAAGTTGAATAAGTGGCATACGCGGTACTCGCATCGACCGGGTCAAATACCAGTGAGGACACCCAGCCGCTGCGCGGTGAGCGCGGCATCCAAGCGGTTGTGGCGCCGGCTTGCAGCGCTTGCCGGTTGGCAAAAATGCTTTTGCGATTGGCGCTGAGCGCGTGCTCTGGATTGACCGCTGAAACCGCCACGGCTGAGACCAGATCGGCGTAGTCCAAGCCAAACACCCTGCTGATCGCGCGCCAGCTGCGGCCTTGATCGTCGCTGCGCCAAACGCGCTGGGTGCCGGCAAACAGCCGATCCGGCGCGGCGCGATCCAGCACGTAGGGCATGATGAATGTGGTCGGACCAACGATCCCACTGCGCGCTGCGGTGAAATTATTGCCGCCGTTGATCGAGCGCGCCAGACCCAAGTATTGCGAACTCGCGTAAATCACATCGCGGTTGCGCGGATCGATCGCAACCGATGCGCCATCTCCGCCATAGATGTGCCGCCAGCTTGAGCCGCTACCAGGCGTACTGAGCACCGTACCGTTGTCTTGCAGCCCGCCCATAAACAAGCCGCCATCGGCACTCACTGCGCCAGTGTAAAACTGTGTGGTGACTAAACCCGGCGCCAGATTGCGCCACTGCACGCCACCGCTGTTGGCCGCGCAAACCGCCATGACGCCGCGATGAGTCGGCGCTGCATCGTTGTCAGTGACGGTGATTCCGCCATCGTTGGTGCTGAACAGCTGTTTATTGCTGGCGCCGTTGTAGCCGGGGTGAAACACCAAGTAATGCTGGTCGGCATGCACACCTTGGGCCGTGCTGCCGAACAAAAAGTAGTAAGACGCCTTGCCAAAGGTTCGGCCGCCGTCATCGGAGCGAAAATGGTCCATGCCCGCGACCCACACGACGTCTGGATTCAGCGGATTGACCGCAATGGCTTGGTTGTACCAGCCTGCGCTGTAGGTGCTGATCGATCCGAAGCCGCAGCGCGGTGCTTCAAAGCCGTCGCCATAGCTGAACAGGTACGTGGACAGCGCATCGGTGCTTGAATTGCGCAGGCGCGCCTCCCAAGTGAGCCCGCCATCGGTTGAACGCCACAGCGCGTGCAGGCCGTTGTTGTAGTCGCCAACGCCGTCGCCTGTGCGATCAAATCCGGGCACCAGGCTTGCAGAAACGGCGTACACCACCCCGGCTGCCGAACGCGCGTAGTCCATGCTGGTACGACCCATGCCCGGCTCGCTCAAAACTGCCGTCCATACGCCCGCACCCGCAGCATCGTCGTTCAGGAAAATGGTTGCTGGACACGGGCCGACACAGGCGCTGGGTAAAATCGTCCCTGGCACGTAGTAGCGATCATCGGTTGAGCGCGACGCGCATGCCGCCAGCACGCGATCGCGCCCAGGGCTCGGCAACACCAGCAAATCCGAGCAACCCTCGTAGCGCAGATTGCCAACGGCATCTGCTGGTCGCAGCACTTGGGTAAAGCTTGCACCGCCATCGTCTGAGCGCCAGATCCCGCTGTTGGTGGCCGCAAACAGCCGCCGATGATCGAGCTTACTCAGCGCGATATCAGCGACGTAGCGGAAGTTCTCATTGGCCGTGCCCAGCAGCTGCTGAAAGCTTTGGCCGCCATCGCGACTGCGCCAAATGCCCTGGCCCCACATCGCGGCATACGGCTGGTCGTTATTGCGATACAGCTCGCCGGTACCCACATAGATGGTATCTGGCTCAAGCGGATCGATCACCAGCGCGCCGACGTTGATACTGGCGCTATCGTCGCTCGCCGCGCGCCAGCTGGCACCGGCGTTTTCGCTGATCCAAACGCCACCCGAAACGCCACCCGCGAAGAGTCGATTCGGGTTGCGCGGGTCAAACGCCAGCGTGCGCATCCGCCCGGAAATATTGGTCGGCCCGATCGATTCCCAACGCGGCGCAGCGGCGATCTTGGCCGGACTGAGAAACTCACCTGATTTGGCGCTATATCGACGCAGCTTGGCCGCCGCAACGCGCGCTTTGTCATAAGCCTGAGCAGGGATCTGTGTGGCTCCACTGGGCAAGCGCCGCGCAAGCTGCTCGCGAGCCCAGTCATCGGTGCGCGCTTCATGCAGTGGCGGCACGCTCACACCAGGCGACTGTTGCGGCGCGCAGCCAAGTAATACAAGCCCTAGCAGCCCAACAAACACGCGCTTCATTTGCGATACCTCTCGGCTTGCAGAATTCGCCGAAGTGTATGCCTGATCGTCGCGCCGAGCGTGCCGTCCGCCGCCACCCTTCGCGACCGCCGGATTCAATCGACGACGCTTGTCGTCAACTCAACTGCGTTTTGAAGTGAGCCATCGTGCGTTCCCACGACACTGTAATCAGCGCGTGTGGCTGCGCTGTCAAGCCGGGGGCTACCATCGGTGCGCAATGTTCTTCTGACTTTTTTCAACGCGCTGGAGGAATCTAACCATGTCACGAACTCTACTCACCTATTTGCGATGGACCAGCGGCGACCTTAGTTACAAGCCAGCGACTGATTTGCGGCACCGCCATGAGCTTCAGCACGCTTGAGTTTTCCGGCCCAGGGTTCACCACCGTGAGCGCTTCAGCGCAGAGCAATGTCCTCTCCAACGAAACTTACAAGGCGTCGATGATTGGCGGGTTGTTGCGCTGGGAATCCGGCGGCGACCGCGTCGCAGTCAACTTCCGCTTGGCGCGGGCTAACCAGTTGTAGTAGCGCTCTTCAGGTCGAGAAAGCTGGAACTTCCTCGACCCAAAGCTTTTACTTATGGCGCACTAAACCCGCTGCCGAAAATCAGATCGGTGGCGCAGCTTTGCACGCGGATGTTATCGATCGCCCAGCCACTCCGGGCTACGGAGCTATCGGTGACCACGCGGAAGCGAAACTGGACTGAGCTGCCCGCATAAGGCGTCATATCGATGATCGTATTTGCAAACGGTCGGGCCGGGTCAGCGCACCAGATCGGGGCCGCGCCTGCCGGGTTGCCCGAGCCTGGGCCCGTGTAGGGATCGTTTAGCAACTGCGCTGCGGGCACCGCCGTAAAGGCAGCGCCATTCACCGCAACTTCAACCATGCCACCGTCATAGCAACCCGCGGTGCGAGTTTCAAAATGACGGCGCTGCTGAAACTGCAAGCTCAGCGGGTTGCGATTGATCGGCAATGCCAGCACCGGCGATGTCAGCAATTGATCAGAGGTCGATGAATGACCGGTGTTGCGCCACGCGTTGGTCGGACTCACGGCGAACTCGCTGCTGATCGCCCAGGTATTTGTACCGCCAGCGGTTGCTGGCGCATGGGTCCAAGCGCCCGCGCCCGCTTCAACGTCATTGTTGAGTAAGTTGCGCGCCACGCGCGCGCTGGGACATTGGCCGGGAACCACCGGCGTGCGGAACGTCTGCGACCCGCTAAAGCTGCCCGTCCCGCACGGGTTCACCGCCCGCACGCGCCAGTGGTAAAGCGAATCGGCGAGCAGAGCCGGTGACACCGTGGCGCTTGGCGTGGTCAGTCCGCTGGCCGAATAGACGATGTTGGTGAATGCGCTATCGGTCGCGACTTGCACGGTGTAGGTCAACGATTGCGCAGCGCCCGTCCAAGTTAGGCTTGGCGTGACGCTACTCACGGTGGCACCGTCAGCGGGCGTGCCGAGCGTCGCACTGATCGGCGCGGCGGTGAAGACGTTCAGCCCGATCGGCTGGGATTGTGGGCCGGCGGTCGAGGTAGCGTTAAGGCTCATGGTGAAGCTGCCAGCCGCCGCGCCGCCGCTGGCAGCCAGGTTCAGCGTGGTGCTGCCGGGCGGGATCACTAGGCTTTCGACCAAGTTGGCGCTAACGCCCGTCGGAACGGCGCTTGTTTGCAGCGTCACCGGGGAGTTGTAGCCGAGGATCGAACCGACCTCGATCTCGAAAGCGGCATTGCCTGGGGCGCAAACTTGCCGGGACGGCGGCGTGACGGTCAGAAAGTAACCGGGTCGCTCGACGCAGTTCGAGCACACCAAAGCGAAGTCTTGCCGCGCGCTGCCGGGCGCGCCGTTGCCTGCAAGCGCGTCGGCATTCAGCGCAGTGGCGCGCACGCTCACGCTCGCGCTGCCGCCGGGCGCTGGGATCAAGACGGTTTCAATATTGTTGAGCGCATCAAAACTGCCGCCGCTCACTGAAACGCCATTGCTGTAAACGTTGCCTTTATAGACGGTCGCGCCCGTTGTCACCTCTAGATCCAAGTTATTCACCAATGCCGGATTGGCGTCCGGTGCGCCGGGTGCGTCCGTCCAAACCAGCGTGATGCGCAGCGGCTTGCTCTGGTCCGCGACACCAACCGCTAGCGCATAGCTGTCGCCAGTGGAGGTCAGCACGCGCGT